>JADMIO011116471.1_pt1 | contig 35538 bp, 27 predicted proteins | sample 8958161 | NCBI WGS metagenome assembly JADMIO01 (sample SAMN16585339, study PRJNA669376) | soil metagenome | isolation source: Crop rotation soil | place: USA: Cullars Rotation, Alabama | collected 2011
GCGACAACTTGTCCACGTGGAATTCTAAGCTTAGGATCCCAATGTGCTGGAAAGAGTGTGTGCTGGACGCGGAGGGCGACGGATCCGGAAAGAATTTCCGTCCGCGTTCCGCGAACTCCTGGAGGAGGGAGGCTAGATCGGGACCTTGTCCGGCGGAGCGGACGGACGGGGATGCGCCGGCGCAAGCACGGGCGCCTCGAAGAGGCGCGAGCTTTCGGGGATCAGGACGGGAAGGGAGGGACCCGCGACCGCCGGGAGCGACTCCAGTTCGGGGGAGGTCCCGCCGCCCCCGCGGCAGCGCTCCTCCTCAAAGGAGTTCAGCGGGACCGTCTTCCCCGGTTCCGCGGCCTGCCGGTTCGGGAAGCAGCAGCAGGACTTCCGCTCCTTCGCTTCTTCCGGGCACCCGCAGCCGCTGTTGCAGCAGGTCGAGGCGCCCGCCTTCGCGACCGCCGTCCGCGGGAAGAGGAGGTCGGCGCCACCCTGCAGCAGCCACGAGGCCTGCAGGAGGTACGCGAGTCCCAGAACGAGCGCGGAGAGGCGCCTCATTTCGTGCCGCTGTCCCCCGTCGGAGGGTTGAACTTGGGATCTTTCAAAAAGCGGTCGGGAGATTTCTCAAACGCCGCCCGGCAATTCGGATCGCAGAAACGGTACATCCGGCCCTGGTATTCGATCGGCCAGCGCATCGCCGCGTCGTCGTGCCACTCGTGGCAGATCGCACAGTAGCCGCGGCCTTCGCGGACGTTGACCGCGGGCGGCTGAGCGGTCGCGCAGCCTGCCAGGAACACCAGGACCCACAGCAGCCTGAACATGGACAACTCCTAGAAATCGTAGGTCGTGCCGAAGAGCAGCTCGAAGCGTTCGCGGTGCTGCTCGCCGTAGAGACCCTGATAGAGCGGAAACGTGACCGTCGACGCGATCGTCATATGCTCGTCGGCGCGCAGGCGGAGCCCGATCCCCAGCCCGATGATGGAGCCCCCGGTATCCTGGTTCTTCACGCTGAGCTCCTTGTCCTTCGCCGTGAACTGCTCCGAGAGCTCCAGCGAGCCGTAAAGACGCGGGAACTTGCCCAGGCCGAGGATCTGATAGTCGGCCTTGATCGCGAAGGTCACCTGCTGTCCCGGCGTGAAGTCGTGGCGCCCGCGGCTCGTGATGCGGTAGAGGACGCTCGCTCCCAGCCAGAACTGTTCGAATTGCCGTCCGACCGCGACCCCCAGGAGAGGATCCCACGAGCCGCTGCCGGGCTGATGATCGGGTTCGAGGAGTTCGAGGTTGTTGTCGTGCTGGCCGGTGTTCCCGGTGGGGATCTTGATGCCCGCCAGAACGGCCAGTTCGATGGGGTCATTGAGGAGCGAATATTTTCCGACCAGGGTCGAGTCGCCCATGCCGGTGATCGACGTCGCCTCGACCACTTCGGGCGGATTGACGCCGTCGTCTTCGCCCGCGCGGAATCCGTGGATGACTTCGAACGGGAGCGACAGGCTGACCGTGAGGTGATTGGTGACGCCGTACGAAATGCCCACGAAGAACTCGGCCATCCAGTCCACGCTGTGGATGTCGTGACCGTTCGTGGCGCCGGTGATGAGACGGTCGTCGCTGATCGATTCGGAGCGCTGGTATCGGAATCCGGTGTCGAGCGAGAAGCCCTCCTCGCTCAGGGTCCGGGGCGAAAGGGTCTTTCCGGCCGCCGAGCCTTTGCCGTGGTCGGCGTACGCCGCCGAACCGAGTCCGAGAACAATGACCGCAGAAAAGCAATGCTTGAGCATGGATCCTCTCTCTGAAATAGGAGCCGACGCGGAGGGACAGGCGAGCTTACGCCCGTGCGATCGGAACCTTTTCGAGCGAGGCGGCGGAGAAGAGCAGAAGCGGCTTGAAGTCGGGGAAGGAAACCACGTCGCCGTCGAGCACGATGATCTCCGGGGACGCGAACCCGGCCAGGACGGGTTGCGTGAAGGCCTGCGTCATGGCCTCCTCCGTGCCCTTGCAGCGGGCCGCTTCGAGGGCGCTGACGGGACGGGGCTGCGCGGGTTGGGCGATTTGCGCGACCGGGGTCTTGATGCAGCAGCAGCCTCCGGCAGCCTTCACGTCTTCGGGGCAGCCGCAGGTGTTCGTGCAGCAGGAATCGGCGATCGTGGCGACGACCTGCCGCACCGGCGGGAGGAGCAGATCCATCCCCGCGTGCAGGAGCCATGTGGCCTGCAGAAGGTAGAAGGCACCCAGGATCAGTGTCGTCAGTCGCCGGGACATTGGATTGCCAAGAGAATAACGGTCCCCATTATGGGTTTCAAGAACTACCGGGCGAGCTCCTGGAGGATGCGCTCCGCTTTCCAGCCTTCTTCCGAGACGGTGACCGCTCCCTCGCGCCCTGCGGCTTTGTACGACGCCCGCAGCGCGTCGGCGTCGACTTTCGCGCCGTGGAGGACCAGCAGGCCTGCCGGGGCGAGCAGCGCCGCGCCCCGCCAGCCGCCCAGTCGCTCCAACGAGGGATGCTTCGAGGCCTCCGCCGCGGCATCCAGCAGCGACCCGTCGAGGATGGTCTGGCTGACCCGCGCCGTGCCGACGATCCGCGCCAGGAGCGCCGGAAGCGCCGCTTCGCCGATCGCCACCAGGCGGATCTCCGATCCCGACGCGGGGATCTTCGCCAGTTCGTCCTGCACGTCCTGCACCTGCCGCGCGAGCTCGGTGCGGTAGAACGTCGCGGGGAAGGTCTTGCGCTGGGTCGCGTCGCCTCCCGCGGGCGGTTCGGGCGCGTGGCTGCCGAGGACGAGCACCGTCGCGGCATCCTTGTAGGGAGCGGCGTCTTCGGCCTTCGAGACGACCACGAGCGTCCGCTTTTCGCTCGCGCCGGCCGGCGAGGGACGCATCGGGAACAGGATCTTCCACGACGGCTCCAGGAGGTCGCGGTACTTCTTGAGCGAGCCAGCGTCTTTCGGCTGGAGCGCGGCCAGTTGCGCCGCGACGCGCTCGCGCAGGAACTTCTTCAGGCCTTCCGCGTCCACGGCGTTCGCGGGCAGCTTGTGGTCGTCGGTCCAGACCGTGAGGTCCTCGCGCTTGACGGGCGGGACCGTCGGCTCGGCGACCTTCGGCTGGTCGGGGCCGTTCTGAAGCCAGCGGACCATCCAGGCGTAGACCGCCTCGCGCGAGTCCTGGTTGTAGTTGTGCGGAGCGTTGAACTGGACGGCCTTGAACTTCTCCTTCGCCCCGAGCGTCTCGAAGGTCTTCTCGAGAACCGGTCCCTCCAGGGTGGGGACGTTCTTCGTCCAGTCGCCGGTCGCGGCGATGAGCAGCAGCGGCCGGGGCGCGGTCATGCCGGCGATCTCGACGTTGTTCAGGCCGAGCCGGAGGAAGGGCGCGTTTTCGCACGTGCAGCCGCCCTGGAATTCCGCCGCGACCATGTTGACCGGCGCCGAGCAGGCGATGCGGTCGTCGATGGCGGTGAGGATGAACGTCTGCGTCCCGCCGCCCGACGCGCCCGTGCAGCCGATGCGCTTGGGATCGACGTCGGGCAGCTTTTCGATGAAGTCGATCGCCCGGAGGCTGTTCCAGGTCTGGAGCCCGAAGAGGCCGTTGCCCCAGGCGGGATCGTCGAACTTGTGGGGCAGCTGCTGGAAGTCGGCATAGCCGACCATGTCGTACATGAAGCAGACGAAGCCGAGCCGCGCGTAGGTGATGCCGCGCGCGGGAAGGTTGCCGTCCTTCTCCTGCGTGAAGCGCCCCAGCTTCCAGTGGCCGTGCGGGGACGCGACCGCCGGGAAGGGGCCCTGCTTGCCCTTCGGACGGTAGAGGCTGCCGCTGAGGTAGAGGCCCGGCAGCGTTTCGAGCGTGACGCGCTCGATCGTGTAGTCGTCGCCGTCGACTTTGCCGTACACCTCGGCCTTGAGCGGCGGCCGTTCGAACTCGGGGTAGAGGCCGGCGGCGACCAGGATCTGGCGACGCACCTCCTCGCGCCGCGCCTTCCAGGCGGCCGGCGACTTGGAGGCTTTTTCGAGCCGCTCCTGCCAGCCGGGTTTGGTCGGGGCGGGATCCTGAGTGAGAAGACAGAGCGCGAGCAGGGTGGAACGGATCATGAAAAACCTCCGCCTACACTACGCCTCAGTCGGCTCCGATGCCCGCGTAGGTGCGAAGCTTTTCCTCGTCGAACTTCGCCTGCGCGACCGGGTCGGGCGAGAGGAGGGAGGCGACGATCCCGGCGAGGAAGGCGCCGGGGAAAGAAATGATCGCGGGGTTCTCGAGGGGGAAGATCGCCTGGGGCTTATGGAAGACCTTCACCCAGACGTCGGGGCCCAGGATGATGAGGCCGATCGCGAGCGTCAGCCCGACCACCGTGCTGGCGACCGCGCCCGCCGTCGAGAACTTCCGCCAGACCACGGACATCAGCAGCGACGGGAAGTTCGCGCTGGCCGCGACGGCGAACGCGAGGCCTACCAGGTAGGCGACGTTCTGGTTCTCGAAGACGATGCCGAGCAGCACCGCGAGCACGCCCAGGGTGATCGTGCCGACCCGGGCGACCACGACCTGCTCGCGCTCGGTGGCGATGCCTTTCTTGATGACGCCGACATAGAGGTCGTGCGAGAGGGCCGATGCGCCGGCGAGCGCCAGGCCCGCGACGACCGCGAGAATCGTGGCGAAGGCGACGGCGGAGAGGAATCCGAAGAAGGCGTCGCCGCCGAGCTCCTTGGCGAGCAAGGGGGCGGCCATGTTGATGCCGCCGTTGGCGGTGATCGTCTTCATGCCGACCAGCACCGAGGCGCCGAAGCCGATCGTGAAGGTCAGGATGTAGAAGTAGCCGATCCAGCCCGTGGCGTAGAACACGGACTTGCGCGCCTCCTTGGCGTCGGGCACCGTGTAGAAGCGCATCAGGATGTGCGGCAGGCCTGCGGTGCCGAACATGAGCGCGAGGCCGAGCGAGATCCGGTCCATCGGCTTCTTGTCGAGCGGCTTGAGCAGGTCCGCATTCACTTGTCCGAAGAGCGCGCTCGGGCTGAAGCCGAAGCGTCGGAGGATCATGAACACCAGGATCGTCGCGCCGCCGATGAGCAGGATCGCCTTGATGATCTGGACCCACGTCGTCGCCTTCATGCCGCCGAAGAGGACGTAGACCATCATCAGCGCGCCCACCCCGACGACCGCATGCCAGTACTGGAAGATCGGCCTGCCGTCCTGGGTGCGGAAGAGCATTTCGATCAGCTTGCCCGCGCCGACCATCTGCGCGGTCAGGTAGATGATGACCGTGAGGATGGCGCCCGAGGCCGCCGCGGTCCGGATGGGGCCGGGCCGGAGCCGGTAGGCGACGACGTCCGCGAACGTGAACTTGCCCAGGTTGCGGAGCGGCTCGGCGATCAGGAACATGCAGATGGGCCAGCCGACGAGGAAGCCGACGGAGTAGATCAGGCCGTCGTAGCCCTTCGAGGCCACCATGCCGGCGATGCCGAGGAACGACGCGGCGGACATGTAGTCGCCGGCGAGAGCCAGGCCGTTCTGGAATCCGGTGATGGATCGGCCCGCGGCGTAGAACTCCTTCGCGGTCTTGGTCTTCTTGGCCGCCCAGTAGGTCAGGGCGAGGGTGAAGCCGACGAAGCCGAAGAAGAACGAGACGGAGACCCAGTTAAGGTCCCGCATGACCCGCCTTTTCCTTCAGGCGCGCCACCATGGCGTCGTAGTTCTTGTTCGCCCAGCGGACGTAGATGCCGGTCAGGACCCAGCAGGCGAGGATGACGCCGATCCCGAGCGCCACGCCGAGCGTCACATTGCCAGCGATCTTGTTCGCGAAAAGGTCGCGCTGGTACGCGATCAGATAGATGAAGCCGTAATAGATGCCCAGCGTGACGATCGTGAGCTTGGCCGAGATGCCGTCCTTGCGGGAGGCGAGTTCCTTGAACTCGGGATCTTCGAGGAGATGAAGGTTGCCGTGGCGCTGTTCACTCATCCGGGGGGCATTCTGCCAAAGGAGCCCCCTCGAACGCCAGCAATACGGGTCGGCTACGCGGTCCGGGTGCGGCGGGGCAGGGGCGACGGCACGTAGTGGTCGTCCGAGTCATGGACGGGCAGCGTGGGAGTGGCCAGCGGGCGGCAGCGGGTGCAGTAGTGTCCGTGATCCAGCGTATGCGCGAGGCCTCGGGCGAAGTCCTTCGACCGGAGGATGGTGCCGCACTTGCCGCAGTAGACGATTTCCTTCCCCATGACTCTCTCCTTGACCTGACACCATCCTAGCACATAAGCCATGCAGCCGCCCAATCAAAATAGAACCATGGAACGGATTTTTGTTACTTCGCTATGACCACAAGAAATAAAAAACCGCCCGCTAGCGGAGGATCCAACAGTAGGCGGTGTAGCGCAGTTCCGACCAGGCGTTCTCCCCCGGGAAGGGGTGGCCGGGGAAGAGGGGGCGGTCGACGGGGGTGAAGCGGATGCGCACCCGGATCGCGGAGCGGCCCTGCGTGAGATCGCGGGGGACCAGGAACTCGTCGTCGCGGAAGCGGCGATTCGAGGTCTGGACGTTGTGCAGCGTCTCGCCCAGCTCGCCCTTCGCGTCCGAGTAGATGCAGGTGTTCGATCCGGCCAGGTACCAGATCCCCGCGGACTTCCATTCCGAAGCCCGGTCGTCGGCGACGAAGACCTCCGCCCGCTGGTTGGGGCAGGCGTAATCCAGCTTCCGGCGCAGCAGGGCGCCGTGGTTCTTCGGGTCGAGCGCAAGGCGGAACTCCGAGGTCCCCTTCGTCCGCCGGCCCTGGTCGGTCGTCGCGGGATAGACCTCCTGGCCGCCGATCGCGTCCGGACCCCATTCATAGCGCGACGTGATCTTCTCGGGCGCCGACGCGTCGGGCGAGGCGTACCCGTGGGCCTTCTCGCTCTCGGGGTCGCCGATCGCGAGCTCGTCGGTCTTCACGAGCGTCGCCCGCGGCGCGCCGTACCAGTAGGTCACGCCCTCGTAATGCTCCGTCGACTGGTTCGTTCCGCCGTGCTCGAGGCCGATCACCGCGCGGCGGCCGAACGGCATGAGGTCGGCAAGCAGGAATCGGTAGGCCGATTCGATCAGATCTTCGGGGTCCTTCGACTCCTTCGGACTTCTCGCGCCCGTCGGATGCCCGGCGAAGGGCAGGGTCATGTTGCGGCCGCCCCAGTAGTCGCCGCCGCCGCCCCATTCCTCGGTCCCCGTTCCCTGGGCCTGCGGCGTCTGGCTGTCGTCGAAGAAGAAGCGCGGGTCGCCTTCGAGGGTGCCGAGGTTCGCGTTGTGCGAGAAGATCCAGGACATGCCCACGAAGTTGCCCGACCAGACGTCGCCGCCTTCGGCGCCCTGCGTGTCGAGGAGGACGAGATCCCGGCCCTTGGCCGGCTGGGGATGGTCGGCATAGGTCGCGTGGAAGTAGCCAACGTGATTCTCCGGCCGGCGGAACGGTTCCGTGCGCGCGACCGCCTTCAGGCCGTCGATCTTCTCGATGCCGGTCAGCTCGATCCTGGCCGAGGTGAAATAGGGCATCGGGAAGTAGCACGCGAGGTGGACGCGCTCGGCGTCGAAGCGGATGTTTATCGGGAACGCCTTGACCAGGTACTCGCGTCCGTCGCGGTTGTAGAGCGTCCCGGCGCCGAAGAAGAGCGCGATCGGCGCGTCGACGGAGGGGGCCGAGCGGCCGTCCCACGTGATGCGGATGCGTCCGCGGCCCAGCGCGATCGCCTGGTCCTTCGGCGCGGAGATCTCGATCGCGCGGACCGACGCCGTGCCGCGAAGGGTGGCGGGAAGCGCCGTCGCCTCGCCGCCGGGAAAGAGGTTCGTCCCTGCGCGGCCGACGAGATCGAGGACGTCCTGGTCGGGCGCGGCGCCGTTCCAGGCGCGGATCGGCTGCGAGAGGTTCGCGCCGGCGGCGTACTGGTGATAGATGTAGTAGCCCGTGCCGTAGCGGGTCCGCGAGTACGCCATGCGGAACGATTTCTCGAACGCCATCGGCACCCACATCAGGTCCGCCCCCTTCGTCACCGACCAGGTCCAGGTCAGCGGATTCGGGAACGCCTTCTCGGGCAGGAAGACCGAGTCCGGCACGGGCTTGGTCGGATCCTTCGAGCTCGATTCCTGGACGAGGTGATCCGTGCCGTCGATTTCATAGTGCCAGGGACTTCCGTGCCAGTGGTTGTAGCGGGCGAAGTAGAGGATGCCGGGGTTCTGCACGTCGAGGGTGACATTGAAGTCGTCGGCCTGCTGGTAGAGGAAATGGCTCGCGTCGGCCGACTCGTTCCCGCCCTTGCGGTCGTAGGTGCTCCGCATGTAGGCCCGCGCGCCGATGCGCTGCACGGGCCACTGATCCCACATCCGGTAGGCGTCGAGGCCGACCGGGAGGACGGGCGTCTCGTCGCCGCCGGCCGTGCCGGGCGCGCCCGAGGCGCAGCCGGGGACGAGGAGGAGCAGGGCGGCGAAGACTCGAAAGGAATTCATCGGGCGGGCTCCCACGTCAGTCTGGAAATCTGGATCCCCTTAAGGCTGGGGAGAAGATAGGCGATGTAATCCTGGCCGTCCTGCTGGACGATCTCGGGAGCGGCGATCTCGAGCGTCGCGATGAGGCAACGGTCGTCGTCGACGCCGAAGTCGCGCGGGTCCTTCGACCGGTAGACCAGGGTCTGCGAGTTCTTGCCGTAGCGCTGGGTGCGGAAGAGGTAGTAGTACCCCTTGCGGAAGACCACGTGGGGGCATTCGGCGGAGTAGGGGCCCGTGCCTGCGGCGCCGCCGCGCGCGACGATCTTCGGGTCGGTCCAGGTGACGAGGTCCGACGAGACGCGGCTATAGACGGCCCCCTTCTGATCGGGATGCGCGGTCGTATAGCAGTGCCACCGGCCGTTCACCTGGAGGAGCATGGGGTCGCGGGTATTCGCGCCCGGCGCTTCGGCGAAGAGCGCGGACTTGCCGCCGGGTCCGGGGACGCGGACGAAGGTCTTGCCGTCGGCGCTCGTGGCGCGGCAGATGTTTTCCCAGTCGCCGTAGAACATCTGGTACGCGCCGTCGGCCTTCACGACGTGCGGCGCCTGGAGGCCGCCCGCCGTTTCGCCGAGGGCGGGATCGGCTTCCATCGCGATCCCTTTGGGCTCCCAGTTCGCGTCGGTGATCCGGCGGCCCTCCCAGCGATGCAGGAGACGGGTCTTGCCGCCGCACTTCGTGCCTCGGATGCACGACCAGAGCTGCCAGCTTCCGTCCGCGGCGGACCACACCGCGAAGTCGACGGGCTGCTGCTTCGCGTCGGTGTACCGGCCGAGGTCCGGGTCGCCGGCCACCGTCCACGGCTCGCCGGCGAGCCGGGGCGCGAGCGGCTCGTCGTTGGCGGGACCGCAGAACAGCAGGAACGCGGCGGCGAGGCGGATCATCGGAATTTCTCCTGAACGGGCGCGCTGGCGGCGAGCATGCGGCCGGCGCTGTAGCGAAGATGGGCCTCCATCTCGGCCCGGGCCCCTTCGGGGTCGCGGGCGGCGATCGCATCGGCGATCGCCTGATGCGAATCGAACGCGCGACGACGGCGCACCGGATCGTCCTTGCAACTCTCGACCTGGACGTGCTTCACGAGTTCGGCGAGGGTCTTCATCAGCATTTCGAAGAGCGGATTCTGCGTCGCCTTGGCGATGCGGACGTGGAACTCAAGGTCGGTTTCGACGGCATCCTCGAGGCGGGCCTCAAGGTCGGCACGGAGGCGGTCGACGACATCCCGGATCGCGCGGAGGTCGGCCTCCGACCGCCGTTGCGCGGCGAGGAAGGCGGTCTGCGACTCGACGGCGAGGCGCAGTTCGAAGACCTGGCTGAAGGTGCGCGAGCCTTCGAGGGTGACGAGCAGGGGCAGCAGCCGGGCGACCGTATTCGCATCCACGGGCCGCACCCGGGTGCCGCTGCCGGGGCGGGTGACCAGGACCCCGAGGGCGCGCAGCCCCGCGATCGCCTCGCGCAGCGGGATCCGGCTCACCCCGAATTCCCCCATGAGCTCGCGCTCGCTGGGCAGTTCGTGGTCCACGGGCCAGGTTCCGTCCCGGATCCGATCCAGGAGGATCTGGCGGATCTCCTCCGTCCCCGGGGGTTCTTTTTTTCTCATTCTGGTAAGTCCAGTTACTCTAACATCTCCGATAATACGAAAATTTCATCAAACTGGTAAGATCGGTTATCCCCAATCGAAGAAATCGATTTGTCAGCCCTCCGGCTTCATTATTGTTGCAACCACGAGGGCGGGAAGTAGCTTATACCGCAGACCACGCGAGCCTGGGGAGGGAGTTCCGCGCATGGGCGATACTGCCGCGTCCGAAATCGATCCGCAAGTCGTCGACGACCTCCGCACCGTCGAGCAGGGATGCCAGATTCTCGGCAACTGCGGCGTGCGGGGCGAATTCTGGGAAGTCTTCACGCTCCTCAAGACCGGCCGCGACGCCTTCCAGAAGGAAATGGACCGCCTGTCCGGCTGGGTCAGCAAGGGGATGAAGGCGACCCTCGACCCCGGTCTCGGCGAGCAGCTGGGCACGATCAAGAAGGATCTCTACCCGCTCGCCCGGCAGCTCCGCGAGTTCCTCGGGAAGTCTCCGGGCGGCATCCTCGACGGGATGAAGCAGGACCTGGCCCTCGTGTTCCTCATGGGCTCGAAGAAGGCTCGCCAGTCCGTGCAGCGTTGGGTCAGCGACCCGCAGGGCTCGGCCGCCGAATCGAGCCTCCGACTCAAGATCCTTTCGCGCCTCGTCGACGGCTACCGCCGCGCCCTGCTCGAAAGCCGCCGCCAGGGCGCCGTCCCGATGGCGTCCCCCGACACGACGATCCGGAGCATGTCGCCCTCGACGGTGAAGCTCAAGCCGGAATTCATCGACGACCTGCGCTACGTCGACCGCTGCCGCAAGCTCTTCGAGAAGCTCGACCAGGTCCCCGGCTGGGACATCCTGTGCCTCATCCTCATGCAGCGCGAGGAGACGCGCCGCTCGATCGACGAGCTGAGCCAGCTGAAGGTGAGCGGCAAGCCCGGCGAGTTCGCGGGCTCGGCGCACCGGCTCCGCACGCAGCTCAAGCAGGTGCGCCAGCAGTTCGATTCGATCGCCCTCCCGGTGGGCGCGTATCTGAAGACGATCTTCGGGAAATTCGAGGGACCGGCGGACGAGCTTGCGCTCGCGTTCCTCGTCGCCTCCTCGCAGGGCCGCCACCGCGCGCGCCAGTGGCTCGACGATCCCGAGCTGTGCAAGGGGGAGGCGACCGCGTCGATGAACGGGCTCCGCACCCGCGCGGCGGCCTACCTCGACGCCGCGGCCAGCCAGCCCGCCTCCGCCGGCGCGCGCTGACTACTTCCGCCGGATCCGGAGCGCCACGTCCTCGGAGAAGAGCGGCGAACCCAGCGAGCGCGCGCCTCCGGCCGTCGAGAAGTTCGCACTCTTGTCGATCTGCCCCGTCTTCGGATTGATCCAGTCCGCCTCGTAGGTCCCCGCCGGGATCTCGATCAGAAGCTCGAAGCTGCGCTGCTTGGTGTCGATGGGGAAGGGGCCGCGGCCCGACCAGTCGAAGTCGACCTTCTCGTCCGTGCGCGTGAGCCGCCGGGTCCGGAGATCGCGTCCGTCGAAGTACTCCGCCTGGAACCCGCGGGCCGTGCCGTCCGATCCGAAGCAGCGCTCCTTCGGGACGATCTGCTTCTTCTGGCTCGCGCTCGACCACGAGAGCTTCGCGGCGCGGCCGCCGCGCGACTCCAGGATGATCTTCGTCTTCCGCCCCGCCTGCAGCGCGATGGAGCCCGTCTCGTCCTTCAGCCCTCCTTCGCCCCACGTGTCGAGGAGCTTCCGGTCGTCGATCCACAGCCGCGCGCCGCCGTCGGACGTCACCGTGAACGTCGTCATCTCCGAGAACTGCGGCTCGATCATGCCGGTCCAGCGCGCCGAATAGGACCCGCCGCCCGGCGGGACGTGGAAGTAGACCGCGTACTGGCGGCCCGGCTCGACGAGCGCGCGGGACACCAGGCCTTCCAGGGACACGGACCGGACCACCGCGTCGCTCGGGACCATCTTCACGAACTCGAGAGTGTTCATGAAGCTCCGCAGGATCCGCAGCTGCCGGCGCAGCGCGGGGCTGCCGCCGCCCGGCGACTTGTAGGACGTGAAGGTGCCGTCGGCGACCTTCGACGTGAACGAATAGTCGAGGTTGTTGTAGAGCCCGCCGCCGGCCAGGATGAAGTCCCAGCCCTCCGTGCGGTAGAGCACGTCCTCCTTGCCGCGGAATCCCGTCTCGTTCTCGCCGATGACCTTGTCGAGCCGGTAGTTCATGCCGACCACGTCCGGCGGCACGCAGTAATGGAAATTGAAGATCGAGATTGCGGGGTGAGGCTGGTTGACGCGCGCGCGGCCGTTGGCGACGTTCTGCGAGATCAGGTGCTTCGCGGGGTAGTCCTTCTCGGCGTCGACGATGATGTCGGCGATCTTGTGCTGCCATTCGAGGGTCACGCCGGCGAAGTACGGCTCGTTGCAGATCTCGTAGAAGAGATTGTCGTAGTCGCGCAGCTCGTGGACGATCTTGCGCGTCGTGGCTTCCTGGATCTCGAGCAGGTCCGCGTGCTTCAGGGTGTAGGCCTCGTCCTTGCCGCAGTTACCCACGTTGTTGATGTTGTTCGCGGCGTTCAGCGGCGAGGCCTTCCAGAGGGATTCCTCGTAGTTCGGGCACCAGAGATTCATCTCGACGACGACCCCGGCCTCCGAAGCCTGGTTCATGAAGTCCTTCAGGCGCTTGAAGTACTCCTCGTCCCAGGTCTTCAGGTCGAACTTGTTGCCGCCCTGCGAGTAGCCCGGCGTCCCGCTGCGGGCCCAGGGGCAGACGTAGCGGTTGGGCAGCGGCGCCAGGGTGTTGTCCGTGATGTTGAACGACCCCGGGATCTCCCGGTAGGTGCCGGCCCAGATGCGGGTGTGATTCATACCCTCCGCGCGCAGCGTCTGGAGGTAGGTGCCATAGTCGAAGTCCAGGTTGAGCACGCAGCCGTAATGTTCGGCGGAAGTGATCAGGATGGTCGGCTTGCCCCGGAAGAGGAAGTAGTGGGGGTTCTGCGGGTGCAGCGCCAGGGGCTGCTTGTTCTCGGCAGGCCGGGTTTCGGCCGATCCCCCGCAGGACGAGATCAGGCACGCCAGGCCGACGGCAATCCAGCGAAGTCTCACGCGCATCCCCTCCGAAAGGCGCTCAAGCGCTACACTATATAAGCACACGCGGACCCAATTTGCATGTAATGGCTCTCCGGGCGGGGGCTTATAGGGGTGGCATGGGAGACTTGGGCGATACTCTGAAACGGGTCCTGGCGGGCGATCGCGACGCCTATTCCGAGATCGTCGCCGATTACCAGGGCATGCTGCTCGCCTACGCCGCCTTCCGCGTGCCCGACGCCGCCCTCGTCGACGAGGTCGTGCAGCAGACCTTCATCCGCGCCTACGAGCAGCTCCGCGACTTCCAGACGGACAAGGATTTCGGCGTCTGGCTCCGCTCCATCTGCCGCTTCATGATCCTCGCGGAGCTCAAGCGCGCGAGCCGCGACCGCCAGAACAAGGACAACTACCAGGACCACCTCAAGGTCCATCTCCTGGGAAAGGCCCTGGAGCGCGGCGAGTCGGGCGCGGATGAGGACGTCCTCCGACGCCTGAAGGGCTGCCTCGCCAAGCTGCAGCAGACGGCCCGTTCGCTCGTGACCCTCCGCTACCAGGAACTGCTCAAGGTCGAGGAGATCGCCGCCCGCCTGGGCCAGTCCGCGACGTGGGTCGCGACGACCCTGTTCCGGGTCCGCGAGACGCTCCGGAAGTGCATCGGCGAAGGCGCTGCCGTGCCGTCCGTCGCCAAGGCGGAGGAGGGCGGATGACCGAGGACCGCTTCCAGCTCCTGGTCGAGAAGTACCTCGACGGGGCGCTCACCGACGACGAGGCGCGCGAGCTGCTCGAAGCGCCGGAGCCGTTCCAGTCCCGGCTGCTGGACGAGGTCACGACGGCGGGCCTGCTGGCGCGCGTTGAAGGAAAACCGCCCGCCGACCTCGTCGCGAAAGTCCGGGCGGCGCTTCGTCCCGCCGCCGAGAAGGACGCGATGGTCGGGCGCGTGATGGGCCATCTTCCCCGGCGCCGCACGGCGTTCCGTCCCTTCCTGGCGCTGGCCGCCGCCGCGCTCATCCTGCTCACGCTCTACGCCGTCCTTCGCAGCCCCGCCGCGCCGCCGCCGCCGGCGCCCGCCCCGGTCGCCGTCGCCACGAAGGTCGCGCCCGCCATCACCCCGGCGGCGGACGTCCGGCCGGCCGTCGCGAAAGCCGTCGACTTCCTCCGCAGGCAGAAGCTGCCCGCGGCCAGTCACAACCCGCCTCAGACGCCCGAGGAGCTCGTCCTCTGGGCCATGATCAACGGCGGGGTCGGCGCGGGGGATCCGACCTTCGACAAGCTGCTCAAGCAGGTGCTGGCCGGCAAGCTGCAGCGCACCTACTGCGTCTCGCTCCAGGCGCTGGTACTGGAGCGGCTCGACCGCGCGAAGTACCGCGACCGCATCGCCGACTGCGCGCAGTTCCTCGTCGACAATCAGTGCCTCAACGGCCAGTGGTCCTACGGGGCGCCGACCCTCCCCGCGCGCATCGGCGGCGTGGTGAAGAAGACCCGCGACGGCCCCCTTTCGGGCAACAACTCCTGCTCGCAGTTCGCCGCGATGGCTCTCCGCGCCTGCGTCGATGCCGGGATCGCCGTTCCGCCCGAGACCTTCGACCGCGCGATCCGCGCCTGGCACGAGTGCCAGCGTCCCGAAGCCGACGGACGCATCGGCTGGTGCTACACGCGCGACGAGTCGCCGCACCGTCCCTACGGCTCGATGACCGCCGGCGGCGTGGCGTCGCTGGCGATCCTGCACAAGCTCGCCGGCCGCGACTGGCGCCAGGACAAGGCCGCGCAGGCCGGCCTCGCGTGGGTGAGCTACCACTTCACGCCCGAGGAGAACTTCGGGCCGGTCGAGGAGCTCATGGCCAAGGAGATGATCTCCGACACGCCCAACCAGCGGACGGAGCTCTACTACTGGCTCTGGGCGGTCGAGCGCGCCGCGACCGTCTGCGGCCTCGAGAAACTGGACGACAAGGCGTGGTACACGGACGGCGTGCACGAGCTTCTCGCGACGCAGAAGGCCGACGGCTCCTGGTACAGCGGTGTCAAGCGCTGCCAGCCCGTCTGGGACACGTGCTATGCCATCCTGTTCCTGACCAGATCGACGCGCCCGTTCGCGGACTGAAGATTGGCGCCGGGACCCGGAGACACGGAGCGGAAACCAGGTTGGGGGTGCTGATGAAGACGATCGTGATGTCGCTCCTCTGCGCGCTGCCGCTCCTCGGCCAGGACGGCAAGGTTGACCAGACCCGCGTCGACGCCGCCGTGCGGAAGGGCGTGACCTTCCTGAAGACCGCCAAGACGCCGGGCTTCAGCTACGGCAAGATCGACGACACCTTCGAGCTGGTGCTCCTCACGTTCGTGCACGCCGGCGTCCCCGAGTCCGACGAGAAGATGCAGGAATACCTCAAGAAGCTCCTGGAACGGCCCCTGGAGCGGACCTACTGCGTCGTCCTCCAGGCGATGATCCTCGAGGAGATCGACCGCGTGAAGTACCAGCCGCGCATCGCGATGTGCGCCCAGTACCTCGTCGACAACCAGTGCGTGAACGGCCAGTGGTCGTACGGCGAACCGTCCGCGTACGTGAAGGACGTGCCCCCCGCGAAGGACGTCGCCAGCACGCCGGTGTCCCGCGACGGCGCGCGCGAGTTCGGCACGCCCGGAAAGAAGGAGAAGCCGAAGGTCCGCAGCAAGATCCCGGTCAAGAAGATGAAGGACGGCCCGGCCACCGGCGACAACTCGAACAGCCAGTACGCCGCGCTCGGCCTCCGCGCCTGCCACGATGCCGGGATCCTGCTGCCCAAGGAGGTCGTCCAGAACGCGAAGAAGTGGTGGATCGAGAGCCAGCACGACTCCGGCGGCGACAAGGGCGTCGCGACGGGCGGGGAAGTGACGGGCCCGCCGCGCGGCTGGTGCTACAGCAAGGCGAGCGTCTGCGACAAGAAGCACCATCCGTACGCGTCGATGACCGCGGGCGCCGTCGGCGCCCTGGCGATCTACGACTTCATCCTGGACGTCGACCGCAAGAAGGACGCCTCGATCAAGTCGGGCCTGGGCTGGCTCAACGCGCACTGGAGCGTGACGGGCAACGAAGGTCCGGCGGAGTTCGCGGCGGGCACGGCCGCCGAGTACTACTACTACCTCTATGCGCTGGAGCGCGCCGGGATGCTGCTCGACATGCCCTCCATCGGCAAGCACGACTGGTATGTCGAGGGCGCGAACCAGCTCTTGGGGGACCAGAAGGCGGACGGCTCCTGGGTCGCCGGCGGCGGCCGATCGAACGCGACCTGGGACACCTGCTACGCGATCCTGTTCCTGAAGAAGGCGACCGCGCGGCTCGAGGTCGCGAGCGAGGACCGGAAGCGGTGAAGCGCGCCGCGCTCGTCCTGGTCTTAATCGGCGGCCTCGCGTCCGCCCAGGAATCCGACCCGAAGGGCGTCGAATTCTTCGAGAAGAAGATCCGCCCGATCCTGACCGAGCGCTGCTACTCCTGCCACAGCGCGCAGGCCGAGAAGCTCAAGGGGAGCCTTTATCTCGACTCGCGCGAGGGCCTGCTCAAAGGCGGCGATACGGGAGTCGCGATCGTCCCGGGCAATGCGAAGAGGAGCCTGCTCCTGAAGGCCGTCCTCTGGGCGGACGACGACCTCAAGATGCCGCCCAAGAAGAAGCTGGCGGCCGACCAGATCGCGGACCTCGAGGCCTGGATTCAGGGCGGCGCGGCGTGGCCGGCGTCGGCGAAGCCCGCGGCCGGCAAGCCCCGCAAGCAGGTGGGGCTTTCGATCGATGAAGGGCGGAAATTCTGGGCGTACCGGCCGGTTCAGAAGCCCGCCGTCCCGTCCGTCCGGGACGCGGCGTGGCCGAGGAGCGACATCGACCGCTTCATCCTGGCGCGGCTGGAAGCCCGCAACCTCCGTCCCCTTCCGCCGGCCGACAAGGCCGTCCTGCTTCGTCGCGTGACGTTCGACCTGGCCGGCCTCGCGCCGACGCCCGAGCAGGTGGACGCGTTCGTGAAGGACGAGTCGCCCGATGCCTTCGAGAAGGTCGTCGACCGCCTCCTCGCCTCGCGCCAGTTCGGCGAGCGCTGGGGCCGCCACTGGCTGGATGTCGCCCGATACGCCGAGTCGCTCACCCTCCGCGGCTTCATCATGAAGGAAGCCTGGCGCTATCGCGACTACGTGGTCGACGCCTTCAACGCCGACCTGCCCTACGATCGCTTCATCCGCGAGCAGCTGGCGGGCGATCTCCTGCCGGCCCCGACGACCGAGGACCGGCGCCGCCAGCTCGTGGCCGCGACATTCCTCTTGATGGGCAACACGAACCTCGAGGAGCAGGACAAGAAGCAGCTCGAGATGGACGTCGTCGACGAGCAGCTCGACACCCTCGGCCGGGCGTTCCTCGCCCAGACGATCGCGTGCGCCCGCTGCCACGATCACAAGTTCGACCCGATCCCCACCCGCGACTACTACGCCATCGCGGGCATCCTGAAGAACGCCCGCACCCTCGAGCATTCGAACGTCTCCAAGTGGCTCGAGACGCCGCTGCCCGCCGAGCCGGCCCGCGAAGCCGAGGTGGCGAAGCAGGAGGCCGCGGTCGCCGCGCTGCAGGCGCGCATCAAGGCGGAGCGCGAGAAGAGCTCGGCCGTGACGAAGGCCCAGCCCGGCAAGCCGGCCGCCGTGATTTCGGTCGCAGAGCTGCCAGGCATCGTGGTCGACGACGTCAAGGCCGAGAAGATCGGTGCCTGGAAGCACTCGACCTTCTCGGGCGCCTATATCGGCGACGGCTACGTGCACGACGACAATGCGGGGAAGGGCGAGAAGAGCATCACGTTCCATCCCGAGCTGTCGGCGGGGACGTACGAGGTCCGCTTCGCCTATTCCCCCGGCACCAATCGCGCGTCCAGCGTCCCGGTGATGATCCTGAGCGCCGACGGCGAGAAGACCGTCACGGTGAACGAGCAGGATCACCCGGGCATCGACGGGCGCTTCGTCTCGCTCGGCCGCTACCGCTTCGAGAACAACCAGGGCTATGTGATGGTCTCGAACGAAGGGACCAAGGGACACGTCACCGCGGACGCCGTCGTGTTCCTCCCGGGCGATCCGATGGACCAGAACAAGGGCGCGAAAGCCCCGGCCTCCGACGCGGTCAAGGAGCTCGAAGAGGAGCTGAAGAGGCTCCAGGAGAAGGGCCCGCGGCGCGACATGGTCATGGGCGTGCGCGAGGAGAAGAAGATCGGCGACCTGAAGATCCACGTCCGCGGCAGCGTCCACACGCAGGGCGAGGTCGCGCCCCGCGGGGTCCTCCAGGTCGCGGTCGCCGGCGCGGCGCCGTCGATGCCGGCGAACGAGAGCGGCCGGCGCGAACTGGCGGCGTGGATCGCCAGCCCGGAGAATCCGCTCACCGCCCGCGTGATGGCCAACCGGGTCTGGCACTGGCTCTTCGGCGCGGGCCTGGTCCGCACCCCCGACAATTTCGGCACGACCGGCGAACTGCCGTCCCATCCGGAGCTGCTCGATCATCTGGCCGTTCAGTTCGTCGAGCAGGGCTGGTCGGTGAAGAAGCTGGTCCGCCAGGTCGTGCTCTCGAACACGTACCGGCTCTCGGCGGTGAATCCGGCGAAGCCCCTGGAGGCCGATCCGGAGAACCGCCTCCTGCGCGGGGCGAACCGGCGCCGGCTCGATGCGGAGTGCATCCGCGACACCCTGCTGTCGGCGAGCGGCCAGCTGCAGCTCGACCCGCCCGCCGGGCCGACCTATCCCGCGTCGCTCAGCTCGGACTACGGGTTCAAGGCGTCCGGCGCCCAGCGCAGCGTCTACCTCCCGGTGTTCCGCAACGCGCTCGCGGAGATCTTCGAGGTCTTCGACTTCGCCGACGCCAGCGTGACGACGGGCCGGCGCAACGCGAGCACAGTCGCCCCCCAGGCGCTGTTTCTCATGAACAATCCCTTCGTGCTCGACCAGGCGCGCCGGGCGGCGAAGCGGCTCCTGGCCGAGAACGCCGGCGACGATCGCGCCCGGCTGGTCCGCGCCTACCGGCTGACGCTCGGCCGCGCCCCGACGGAGGGGGAGGCCGCGGTCGCCCTGAAATTCCTGGGCTCGGGATCGGCCCCCGAGGCCGGCTGGACTTCGGTCTTTCACGCGCTTTTCGCGTCGGCCGAATTCCGCTACGTGAACTAGAGGAGGCTTTCGTGACGATGCTCAGCCGCCGCCGGTTCCTGCAGGACAGCGCCTGCGGCTTCGGCGCCCTCGCGTTCGCGGGCCTCGGCGCCGGCAAGGCGCTCGCGGCCGGCACGGACCCGCTCGCTCCGAAGCTGCCGCATCACCGTCCCCGCGCGAAGCGGGTGATCTTCCTGTTCATGCAGGGAGGCGTCAGCCACGTCGACTCCTACGACCACAAGCCGGTCCTCGAGCAGCAGGACGGCAAGATGCTGAACTTCGACGACGCCCGCCAGATCGCCAACAGCGGCACGCGGGCCACGTCGCAGCGCATCATGAAGCCCCTCTGGAAGTTCGCGCAGCGCGGACAGTCGGGCCGCTGGGCGTCCAATCTCTTCCCCGAAACGAACAAGCACGTCGACGACCTCTGCTTCATCCATTCGATGCACACGGACGGCGTCGCGCACGGGCCGGCGACCCTCTTCCTGCACTGCGGGTCGACGACCTTCATCCGCCCCTCGATGGGCTCGTGGGTGCTCTACGGCCTCGGGACGGAGAACGAGAACCTGCCGGGCTTCGTTTCGATCGCGCCCTCCTCGGGCAACGGCGGCGCCCGCAACTACGGCAACGCGTTCCTCCCGCCCGTGTACCAGGGCACCGCGCTCGGGCGCGCGGGGGCGCCGGCCGCCGATGCGACGATCCGGAACCTGACCTCGTCCCTCTCGCCCGCCGACCGGGCGAGGGAGATGGACCTGATCCGCGACCTCAACGGGGAGCAGCTGAAGGTCAACGCGGGCGATTCGGAATTCGAGGCCGTCGCGAATTCGTACGAGCTCGCGTGGCGAATGCAGGGCAACGCGCCCGACGTCCTCGATCTCTCGAAGGAATCGAAGTCCACCCTCGAGATGTACGGCATCGGCGAGAAGGTCACGGACACCTTCGGCCGCGAATGCCTGATGGCGCGGCGGCTCTGCGAGTCGGGCGTCCGCTTCGTCCAGGTCACCTACGGCGACAACAGCGCGAACCCCGCGTGGGACCAGCACAGCAACCTGCCGAAGCACGGCGACCACGCCCGCGCGGTCGACCGGCCGATCGCCGGCCTGCTCTCCGATCTGAAGCAACGCGGCCTCCTCGAGGACACCCTCGTCTGGTGGGGAGGCGAGTTCGGCCGCACGCCGTACGCCGAGAAGAACGGCACGGGCCGCGACCACAACCCGGGCGGCTTCACCGTCTGGCTCGCCGGCGGCGGCGTGAAGCCCGGCTTCGCCCACGGGGCGACCGACGAGTTCGGCCATCTCGCGGTCGAGAACCGCGTGCACATGCACGACCTCCACGCGACGATCCTGCACCAGCTCGGCCTCGACCACGAGCGGCTCACGTACACCTACGCGGGCCGCCCGTTCCGGCTCACCGACGTCGAGGGCAGCGTGGTGAAGGAGATCCTCGCTTAGCGGAATCGCGGGTCCGCGCGCCGTCGTAGAACAATCATGGCTTCCTTCGCGCTCCTTTCGCTCCTGCTTGCGGCCCAGTCCGACGGCTGGCCGAACTTCCGCGGCCCCTCCAGCGACGGCGTCGCCGCGACCGCCGATCCGCCCGTCGAATGGAGCGAGACGAAGAACATCCGCTGGAAGGTCGAAATCCCCGGCTCCGGATCCGCGACGCCGGTCGTGTGGGGCGACCGGATCTTCGTCCTGACCGCCGTCGACACGGGGCGCAAGTCCGAGGCGGCCGTCGCCGCGCCCCCGCCGCCCGGCTCGCAGGGGATGTCCACCTCGTCGCCGACCACGTGGCACCGATTCGACGTGATCTGCCTCGACCGGATGAGCGGAAAGACGGTCTGGACCAGGACCGCGGTCGAGGCCGTGCCGCACGAGGGGCATCACACGTCGCACGGCTTCGCCTCGGGCTCCCCCGCGACGGACGGGAAGCGTCTGATCGCGTCGTTCGGCTCGCGGGGGGTTTACTGCTACGACCTCGAGGGCGCGCTGACGTGGTCGAAAGATCTCGGCAGGATGAAGATCAAGGTCGGCTTCGGCGAAGGCATTTCCCCGGTGCTCCACCGCGACGCGGTGATCGTGAACTGGGACCACGAGGACGGCTCGTTCATCGTCCGGCTGGATGCCGCGACCGGGGTCGAGAAGTGGCGCGCCGCGCGCGACGAAGGAACGACGTGGACGACGCCGCTGGTCGTCGAGAAGGACGGCGTCGCGCAGGTGATCGTGAACGGCACGAAGCGCACGCGCAGCTACGACCTGGCGACGGGGAAGCTGATCTGGCAGTGCGGGGGCCAGGCGTGGAACCCGATCCCGATGCCCGTCGCCGCCGACGGCCTGGTCTATTGCATGACGGGGTACCGGGGCTATGCGGTCCGCGCGATCCGGCTCGATTCGAAGGGCGACGTGACGGACGATCCGCGGCAAGTGGTCTGGAGCCGCACCGACGCGGCGCCGTATGTCGCGTCCCCGCTGCTCTACGACGGCCTGCTTTACTACACCAAGGAGCGGCAGGGCATCCTGATGTGCGTCAATCCGAAGACCGGGATGACGGAGTACGGCCCCGAGCGGCTGCCGGAAATCGACACGATCTACGCGTCGCTCGCGGGCGCGGCGGGGAAGGTGTACATCGCGGGCCGCGAGGGCACGACGCTCGTGCTCAAGCACGGCGTCAAGCTCGAGATCCTCGCGCAGAACACCCTCTCGGAAGGCATCGACGCGTCGCCCGTGATGACGGGGAAGCAGCTCTACCTGCGCGGCTCGAAGCACCTTTATTGCATCGAGAAGCGCGAATAGCGGATCGCGAAGGCGGGCCGTGCGAATCCCAGACCTGCCGTTGAGCTACAATCACTCCATGAGGGCGCTCTTCTTCGGCGTCGTCCTGCTGGCCGGCGGATGCACGAGGACCGTCCACGTCGGTTCGCATGAGGATGCTCCCCGGATCCCGGAACAAGCGTCCGATCCTGTCGGGATGGTCGCCGCGGAATTCAGCAAGGGGAACCATCGCGTCGCTCTCCGGCTGCTGTCGGAGAGGCCGGATCTTCCGGACACCGACGCCCGGGCCCGGTACCTGGCCGGGTACGCCTGGATGAGACTGCATCGTCCCGACGCGGCGAAATCCTTCCTGGACGCCTGCGGGGACTTCGCGGGATACCCGGGATGGGAGACGACGAGCGGCCTGCTGCGCCGGATCGAGGCGGTCGAGCGGCTCCGTCCCCCGGCCGTCGATGGGGGAGGGATTCCGGGAATCCGGATCTTCGCCGACGAGACCCCGTGGATCCGGGAAGTCGTGAAGTCGCTACCCGCGTTTGTCGACCGGGCGCGCGCCGTCCTCGGGGAGGACCTGCCCCCGGTCGACTTCTATCTCTTCCGAGCGAGGGAGCAGTACGAGCGATTCTACAAGGCGCTGTTCGGCGTGGAAGTCGCGACCGCGTGGCAGAACGGGACGGGCGACTCGAACGTCGTGGTCTTCTGCCAGGAAGACCGGGAGGGCCGGATCCTGGGGCGTCCGGGCGCCCTGCGCGGCCTCGGGGACGTCCTTCATGAATACACCCATTCGCTGCTGAATTCCTTTTACGGCGACCGGTACCTCCGTCACGTGCCCCAGTGGCTCGACGAGGGCCTGTCGGACTTCGTCGCCCGGCCGTACTACGGGGAACTGTTCGAATCGTCGGCGGTGGCAATCCGGAAGTTCCTCGCCAAGTCCGTCCCGCCGGCCTACGAGGATCTGTGCCGCCGGCTCTACGAGCGCGACTCCTTCGTGCGGTACGGGATGGCGCGCTTCATGGTCGAGGAACTGATGAAAAGCCGGGAGACGAAGGTCATCCGGGACATCCTCCGGCGGGCGGCGCCGCCGGGCGATTTCGACCAGGCGATCCTGGGAGCGACGGGGGCGATCCCGGCGGATCTTCGCGAGAGGGTCCTGGCGCGATTCCGCTGACGCCTAAGGAGCCGGCTTGGCGCCGTAGACCTTCTCGGCCCACGCGGTCGCCTTCGCCTTGCCCGCCTCGAGCTTCGCGGGCTGCAGGGCCAGCGCCGCGGCAGCCTTCACGCCGCCGTCGGCGTCGTCGAGCAGGTCGACGAGCGTCCAGCCCACGTTCTTGAACTGGTAGCCGCCCAGCAGGTCGAGTTTGATCACTTCGCCCAGGCCGAGCGTGGCGGCCTTGCGCTCGCCGGCCGGCTTCTTCGGATCGCGCGCGACCTTGCAGAGCGCCTCCTGCGCGACCGGATAGTTCCAGCGGCCCTGGAAGGTCAGCGCGGCGATCGCCGTCGCGCGGACGCGGCTCTCCTTGTCGTCGAGCAGTCCCGCCAGCGCCTCCACGGCCTTGCCGTCGAACATCATCCGGGCGCATGCCTGGGCGGCATGGACGCGGACGCCTTCGCGCTCGCTCTGGAGCCCCTGGATCACGGCGGGCGCCGCCGCGTGGCTGCCGATCGCCGACAGCTTGAGCCACGTCGAGCCTTCTCCGAGCAGGGACGCCGCCTTCGAGGCGTCGGCCAGCTTGTCGAGGAACGCCTGCTCCTCGGCCGACGGGGCGACCTCCTTGTTTCGGACGGCCTTCAGCCACTCGACCGCGTCGTCGAGCGGCGGGTTCTTGTAGACCTCGTGGCCCATGCCCGCGATCTCGCGGTAGACGAAGCGGAACCCCGCGGCCTTCGCGGCCTGCATCTGGGGGCGGACGGACTCCGCCTTCACGGTCTGGTCGGCCTGGCCGACGATCCAGTAGAGTTCCGACTTGCTCTCGGGCTGCGCGGCCTTGGCGAGCCCGCCCTGGCCTCCGACGTACGTGATCGCGCCGGCGAACAGCTCCGTGTGGTTCGGGACGAACTGGTTGAGGTAGTAGGCGCCCGACGAGAAGCCGATCCCGTAGACGCGGCGGGGATCGATCGACCAGTTCTTGATCGCCCAGGGGACGAACTGCCGGACGGGGTCATCGTCTTTCGCGGTCCAGCCGTCCTCCTTGGACTTGAGGCCGATCACGACGAAGTCGTCGCGAAGGCCGGCTTTCTGTAGGGCGTTGACGGCGCCTTCGATCAGCTGTTTCTCGTTTCCGCCGCGGCCGTGGAAGCCGAGGACCAGGCCGAGTCTGCTGTTCGGAAGGCGCTTGGACGGGGCATTGACGGCGTAGGTGATGACGTCCTTGCCGTCCTTGTCCTTGTACACGTCGGCGCCGGCGATTCCTCCGCAGAGGACCAGCGCGACCAGGATCCCGCTCCGCTTCATGGCTTTCTCCGGATTCTGACTGGAGTACGCTCCGGAGTCCTATTCCGTTTCCGGGGCGGATCCAATAGAGAAAAATGCGGAGGGGCTACTGCGGGGCGGGGGCTTCGATGGTGACCTGCAGAACCTTGTCGACCGTGACCGGCTTCGCGTTGTACTTGAGCGACGCCCGCAGCGTCACGCTGTAGGTGCCGGGCTTCGCGGTCTTGTCGGCCGTCAGGACCACCGGCGCCTGGGCCGAGTTGCCCGCCGCCGTCACCGCGGCCGCCAGCTTGACCGGGGTCGCCGCGCCGGCCAGCTCCAGCTTCACTTCGTCGGCGAAGCCGAACTCGCGCGTCACGTCGACCGCCACCTCGGCCTTCTCGCCCGCCTTGAAGGTCACCGCATCCGTCGCGGTCTTGATCGACACCGGGGACGCGACGACCTCGAGCTGCACGGAAAGCGACGCGAACCAGACCTTGATCTTCTTTTCCTTCGCGGCCTCGGCGGCCTTCTTCAGCTCCTCGGCCCATTCCTTCTTCGCCGCGTCGGCGGCCTTGACGAGTTCCTGGGACTTCTTGTCCGCCTCGGCGGCCTTGGCCTTCGCTTCGTCCGCCGACTTGGCCTTCTCCTCGGCTTCCTTGACCGGCGCCTCGGCGAGTCCTCCCGCCTTGAGCTTCGCGACCGCCGCCGTCGCCTCCGCGGCTTCCTTGTCGGCCTTCGCTTTCTCCTCGGCCGCCTTCTTGGCCTCGGCGGCCAGCTCGACGGCGACGGCGTCGATCCGCTTCTGCTCCTCCTGGGCCTTCTTGAGCCGCTCGGGGTTGCGGATATAGGCGACGTCCACGTCGCCCGTGAGATGGAAGGTCAGCGTGCCCAGCGGAGCCTTGTCCGTGACGTCGAGTTCCAGCTCGGCGTCGGGCTTCGCGAGCGAGAGCGTCAGCTCCTTGGCGACGATCGGCTTCTCGTTCTGCTTCCCGGGCAGGCCGGACGCGACGACCTTCACCTGCGCCTTGTCCAGATCCTTCGCTTCCGCGTTCTTGACCAGCCTGACGGGCAGTTTGAGCTTGCCGCCGCGCGCCATGCGCTGGACGTCCCCCGCGCCGACCTGCAGGGCGAGCGGGGCGACGAAGTGCTCGTCGATCGCGACCCCGACGCTCTCGGTAACCCGCGTGACCACGGGTTCCTTCTGCATGTCCGCCACGTTCCAGAGCACTTCGGCCGAGAGGACCGCGCGGGTGGTGTCGCCGCTGCGGCCGACGATGCGGATCGGGCCCGCGAAGGACGGCGCGTCGGGCGCGGCCTTGAGGATGAAATCCGTCGTGCTGTCGGCAGGGCCGATCACGGCCGCGTGCGCGGACAGGCCGGGGGGCAGGCCGTCGGCCTCGATGCGGATCGCGCCGTCGAACCCCTCGCGGCGGTAGGCGATCACGCGGAGGCGATCGGAGCCGCCGCGCCGCACGATGCAGTTGACCTGCGAGAGCTTGCCGTCCGCGGGCGTTGTCTCCACGGGGAAGGCGACGAGCCGGAAGTCGGGTTTCGGCGAGCGGATCTGGAGGACGTAGAACAGCCGCGGATCGCCCTGCGCGCTGCCGAAGAGGTCGCGCACGAGCAGGCGGTACTTGCCGTCGGCCGGCACCGTGAAGACGATCGCGGGATCGTCCGAATGGGCGCGGTATTTCTTCTCGATGTTGTTCTGCATCGCCGGCAGCGGCGTCGCCAGGTCGTCGATCTCCTGCAGGTCCTTGGAGGTCTCGCCGGCCTGCTGGATCACGATCTGCGGGTCGACGGGCAGTCCGAGCCGCTGGCTCACGACCTCGATCCAGAGCTTGTCGCCTTTGGAGGCCTCGAACGTATACCAGTCGCGGTCGCCGCGCGGATTGAAGCGGCCGACCACGATCGCCGGGGTCTTGAGCGCCTGGGCCTTGTCGGGCGAGTCGTTGGGCTCGACTTCCGTCGTCGCGTCGTCGGCGGCCAGCAGGAGCCGCACCGGGTTCGAGCCGGGGAGGTTCCACGACAGCAGGTCGGCCGACGCGTCACCGGGCCGGAGGAGCGTCTGCACCGGCAGCTCCGCGACCGCGGGGGCCTTGATGGTCGTGGCGAGCTTCTCGAGGGGGCGGCCGTCGACTTCCACGCCCTCGGCCTTCACGCCGCCGGGCAGGTTGCGGCCGTAGACGACCACGGCGTTGTCCTGGCCGGGCTTGAGCACCGGAGGGTCGATGAAATCGATCCACGGGCCCGTGCCGATCGACAGGCGGTAGAAGAATTCATCGCCGCCGCGGTAGAGCAGGTCGTGGAGCCGGACGACGTAGGTTCCATCCTGGTCGGCGCTGAAGTCGAGCAGCGGGTCGCGGGAGCGGGTGCCGACGATGCGGCGCAGCTCCCGGCCCGCGGGATCGAACAGCGTGAGCACGAGCTGGGCGCGCGAGTCGAGCCTCAGCGCCTGCGCGTCGGCCAGGTAGCGCTGGCCCTTCTTCGCGGCGAGCTTGAAGCAGTCGTAGTTCTGGGCCTCGAGGGTGCCGTTGATGATCGCGCCGGCGGGCGTCTCCTGCGCCGTCGCCAGGTCGTTGTTCGGCTCCTTGTCGAAGGCTTCTTCGCGGTCGCCCACGGCGAAGCGGCGGGCGTTGGTGACGCCGAAGTATCCGGCGGCGCGGACCTCGTAGATGCCGGGGGGCACGTCGGCGGCGATCGTGACCTTGAACTTGCCCTCGATCGCGCGGCCCTGCGGATAGATCCGGCCGGGTTCCTCGATCAGCGGCTTCGCCGTAATGCCGGGGTGCGAGAAGATGAGCCGGTCCGCGCCGTCGAGGTCGCTGCCGCTCGAGATGCGGACGTCGACCGTCGTGCCCGCCCTGGCGCCGGCGGGCTGGAGGGCGTAGATCTTGGGCTGCGGGACCTGCGGGGCGGCGGCTTGCTGGCCCGCCGCGGGCAGCGCCAGCAGGCAGGCGAGGAGCGGCGTGACGACACGACGGAGTATCTTCGCCTTCATCATTCCGAGTCCTCGGCTGACCCCAGAGTCTACAACAGTTCCTTGATCGGAGCCCGGTTGTCCAGCAGGTACTGCGGACGGCCGGACGGATCGACGAACTGCGTGGTCTCCACGTCGATCCCCAGGTTCCGGTACAGCGTGGAATGGATCTGGTGGAGATGAATCGGCGTCACCGCGTCGGCCGCCAGGCGGTCGGACGATCCGACGACCTGTCCCGCGCGGATGCCGCCGCCGGCCATGAAGGCCGCCGCGACGCGGGGCCAGTGATCGCGGCCGGCGTTGTTGGTGATCTTCGGGGAGCGGCCGAACTCGCCCCACAGGACGATGCTGACGTCGTCGAGCAGCCCGCGGTCGGTGAGGTCGGTGAGCAGCGCGCTCAGGCCCATGTCGAGCGCGGGGAGCTGCTCGCGCAGCGTCTTGAAGTTGTTCTCGTGGGTGTCCCAGCCGCCCCAGGTCATCGCGACGCAGCGGACGCCGGCCTCGATGAGGCGGCGGGCCATCAGGAAGTTCCGGTTGCCGCCCATGCGGCCCTGCCCGGCGCTGTCGCCGAGGTAGCGCTTCAGCGTCGCCTTGTCCTCCTTCTCGGTGTCGAGCGCGTCGCCCATGCGGCCCGAGGTCACGACCTCGACGGCCTTCTGGGTGAACTCGTCCATCGCCTCCATCTGGTGGTTGGCGTCGACGTCGCGCCGCAGGGTGTCGAGCTCGGTGAGGAGGTCGGTCCGGCCCTTGAGCCGGTCCGCGTTGATCTTGCCGAGCTTCAGGTTCGAGCGGCCGCCGCCGTCGGGCACGTAGGGCTGGTGGATCGGCCCGAGATAGCCGGGCGTCACGTGGCCCATCAGCGACACGTACGGCAGCGCGCGGTCGGAGATCGACTGCGTGAGTTTCGAAACGACCGAGCCGATCGACGGATGGCCGCCGACCGACTTGAGGGAGTTCTGGGAGTAGCCGGTCATCGACGTGCTGTAGCTGTGCTCGTCGACCGAGCCGACCAGGCCGCGGATGATGGCGAACTTGTCGGCCATCTTCGCCAGTTTGGGGAAGAGCTCGCAGATGTCCATGCCCGGCACGTTGGTCGGGATGGGCCGGAACTCGCCGCGGACTTCGGACGGGGCTTCGGGCTTGAGGTCCCACATGTCCTGGTGGCTGGGTCCGCCCGACAGGTGGACGTTGATCAGGGCCTTGGACGTGTTCTTCTTGCCGTCCTTGGCTTCGAGGCGGAGCAGGTCCGAGAGGCCGAGACCTCCCAGGCCGAGGGCGCCGATCTTGAGGAAGTTGCGCCGGGGAAGCCCGTCGCAACCCTGGTACTGGTCGCCGTGGATGGTCAACATGGCTCGCGCCCTCCTTCTACCTCTCTATCGTCCGCTCTCTAGTGATTGAAGAGGAACTCCTTCGTATTGATCAGGGCCCACACCACGTCCTCGTAGGCCGCGGGCCGGTCCTTCGGCTCGAACTTCTGCACGTGGGTGATCGCGTATTTCATCTCGTGATCCGACGCCGGCCGGCCGAAGGCCCGGAGATACAGCTCCTGGACCTTCTCCGTGTCCGTACGCTTCATATCGCCGGAGAGCTCTTTCGCTACACCCGAGCTCATTTTTCCGTGGATATCCGGCGAATTCAGGAGGTGCAGGCTCTGGGCGAGCGAAGCGTCCACGCTGCGCTCGCATTCGCAGGCGCTCGCGCCGCCGGGCTTGCCGAACACGGTCAGGAAGTACGACTGGACGCCGCCGTGGTCCGGGATCTGGATCGCGCGCACGCCGGCGGGCATGCCCTGGAACGTCGTCGCGCTGCCGTTCATCTGGTCGATCGCGTCGAGCAGCACCTCGGCGTTGAGCCGGCGAGGATAGTAGCGCGAGAAGCTCTGCCGGTCCGTCGCGTTCTGCGCGTTCGGCAGCGACGAGAGCTGGTACGTCGTCGACCGGGTGATCGTGCGCACCAGCTCCTTCAGGTCGTAGCCGCTCTCGACGAACTTCTTCGCCAGCGTGTCGAGCAGCTCCTTGTTCGACGCGGGATTCGTGTCGCGCATGTCGTCCTCGGGATCCACGATCCCGCGGCCGAAGAAGTGCTTCCAGTAGCGGTTGACGAGCGTCCGGGCGAAGAACGGGTTGTTCGGCTTCGTCAGCCATTCGGCGAGGGCCAGGCGGGGATCCTCGTCGGCGGTCAGGTTGAGCGGCTGGTCGCCCAGGCCCGTGGGCTGGAGCGTCGCGCCCGTCTTGGGGTCCTTCGAGGTCGCCAGCCCGCGCTGGTGGAAGATGCGCTGCTCGTCGGGCGACGTGCCCTCCTTGCGGCCGACGCGGGAAAAGAAGGCCGCCAGGCCGTAGTAATCGCGGCGGCTCCACTTTTCGAACGGATGGTGGTGGCAGCGCGCGCACTGGATGCGCACGCCCAGGAAAAGCTGGGCGACGTCCTCGACCTGCTCGAAGTCCTTCGTCACCTGGCGATACCACGCGACGGCCGGATGGTCGCTGATCTCGCCCGACGCCGTCAGGATCTCGCGGACGAACTTGTCGTAGGGCTGGTTCTGGTCCAGCGCCGACCGGATCCACTGGTGGAACGCGAAGTTGCCGTTCGCGTACGTGTCCTTGTCGCGCCGGTTGCGCAGGATCGCGGACCACTTGTTGGCGAAGTAGTCGGCGTAATACTCGCTGTCGAGCAGCCGTTCGATCGCCTTGTCGCGCTTGTCGGCCGACTTGTCCTCCAGGAACTTGCGGGCGACCTCGGCCGAGGGCAGGCGGCCGGTGATGTCGAGCGTCACGCGGCGAAGGAAGGTGCCGTCGTCCGCCACCGGCGAGGGCGGCAGGCCGAGCTTCTTCAGCTTGGCGAAGACGAGGTCGTCGACGTAGTTCTTGGCGACCGGCAGATCCTTGACCTCCGCGCCCAGCGGCACGGTGGCCTCGAAGACCGCGACGCGGTCCTGGTAGCGGATCATGATGCCGACCTCGCCGGGCATGCCGAGCATGCGGACGCGGCCGGTCTCGTTGACCTCGGCCATCAGCTTGTCGTTGGGCTCGTAGCGCGCGGTGTGCGTCACGTTCTCCGTCGTGCCGTCCGAATACTGCGCGATCACCATGAGCTGCTGGCGGCCGTCGGGCGCCAGCACGCGGTGGCGCGGGAAGACGCTGATGCCCGTGACCACGGCATCCTGCTCGCGGCCGTAGGGCATGCCCTGCGTGATCCAGCGGACCAGCAGTCGGTACTCGTGGCTGTCCTTCTTCAGCTTGTCGCCGCCGCCGTGCGGGACGGCCGCGATGCCCTTGAGGAGCAGCAGGCTGTGCTCGGGCGCCGCGGGGAAGAGGCGCCGGCCGAGCGACTCCTTCACCAGGTACTCGTAGTCGTCGCCGGGCTCGAATCCCAGCAGCGAGAGGCGGAACCCGTTCTGGCCGCCGCTCTTGCCGTGGCAGCCGCCGCTGTTGCAGGTCAGCTTCGTGAAGATCGGCGTGATCTGGTTCGGGAAGTTGATGAGCGGCGGATTGTCGAAGTGCTGGACCTTGACCGTCACGGTGGCCTTCGCGGCGCCTGCGGAAGCCGTCACCACCGCCGAGCCTTCCTTGAGGGGCGTGACAAGGCCGTTCTGGTCCACCGACAGGACCCCCTCGGGGGCGCTGGCGTAGGTCGCGGCGCCCGACCAGTCCCGGAGCTTGCCGTCGGGCATCGTCGCGGTGACGACGATCTGCAGGCGCGCCTCGGGGCCGATGACGGTCGCTTCCTTGCCCGCGTCCTTTTCGTCGGTGGACGCCGCCTGGATCGACAGCGCGGCCGGCTGGACCTGCTCCTGCGCGGCGATAGGGACCGCCAGCGCGAAGGCCAGGATCAACGCTCGTGCTTTCATCCTCATCCCCTGCTACTAGAAGAGTTCCTCGATCGGCTTGCCGTGCGGCAGCACCGGCCGCGGCCGGCCCGAGTTGTCCAGGTACTCCGCATGGACGTCCACGCCCACATGTCGGTATATCGTGGCGAGCACGTCTTGTGGCGTTTTCGGGTTTTCTTTCGGATAGCCGCCCTTGTCGTCGCTCGAGCCGACGACCCTTCCGCCCTGGATGCCGCCGCCCGCCACCGCCGCGCTGAAGACGTGCGGCCAGTGGTCGCGGCCCGCCCGGTTGTTCATCTGCGGGGAGCGGCCGAACTCTCCCCAGGCGACCACCATCGTCGTTTCAAGCAGCCCTCGCTGGTCGAGATCCTCGATGAGCGCGCTGTACGCGCGGTCCCAGCGCGGGAGGAAGCCGTCGCGCATGGTCTCGACGCCCTCGAAGTGCGTGTCCCACCAGCGGACGTCGACCGTGACGAGCCGCACGCCGGCCTCGACCAGGCGTCGCGCCAGCAGGATGCGCTGGGACCACGCGGGGGCCCCGCAGCGGTCCGAGGCCTTCGGGTCGTAGGCGGGCATGAAGCCGTAGCGCTCGCGGATCTTCGCGGGCTCGGCGTCGAGGTCGAACGCCGCGCGCGCCTCGGGGCCGGTGATGATCGACCACGCGCGCTGGTTGAACTCGTCCATCGCGTCCATCTGGCCGCTCGCGTCCATCGTGCGGCGCAGGCCGTCGAAGTTCGACAGGAGCTCCTTGCGGCCGTCGAGCCTCGAGACCGAGATCGCCTGCGGGGCCTGGAGGTTCGGCACGGTGAAAGGGCCGTCCGATGCCGGGTCGGATTGCGTTTCGAACGGACGGTAGGCCGGTCCGAGCCACCCCGCGTCCGCCCCGGGCAGCAGCCTCGGGATCATGACGTAGGCGGGAAGCTTCGGGTTCTGGTTCTGGAGCTGGCGCGCGATGATCGAGCCGCAGCTCGGCGCGACGTTGTGCTCGGGGTTGGGGCCCGAGGGATAGCCGGTGAAACAGATCTGGTCCGCGGCAGAGTGGCCCGGGTCCTCGTGCGTAAGCGAGCGGAGGATCGACCACTTGTTCATCACCCGGGCCGACATCGGAAGCAGCTCGCAGATGCGGATGCCCGGGACCTTGGTCGGGATCGAGCCGAACGCGCCGCGGATCTCGGCGGGCGCCTGCGGCTTCGGGTCCCAGGTCTCGTGCTGGCTGGGTCCGCCGCGCATCCAGAGGATGATCACCGAATTGGCGCGCTTGGACGTCTTCGCGTCCTGAGCGGCGGCCTTCTCGAGGCGCATCAGGTCGGACAGCGCGAGGCCCGCCGCGCCGAGCATGCCGGCGCGGACGAACGTGCGACGGTCGATCTCCCGGAGGTGCCGCCGAAACTCCGGGCACCCGAGCCGATTGACGCCCTTGTCCATCCGGTTCATCCCCAAGCCAATACCCGATGCCGGAACCTTCTTACGCGCTCAGATCAATTCCTTCAGGGGCAGGTCGTCCGTGTCCAGCAGGTAATGCGGCCGCCCCGCGAGGTCCGTGATCGTCGTCGTGTGCGGATTGATCCCCAGGTTCCGGTAAAGTGTCGCGAAAACCTCTTCGAAGCGCACGGGGCGCTCGGCCGCGTACTCGCCCAGGCGGTTCGTCGCGCCGATGACCTTGCCGGTGCGCATGCCGCCTCCCGCGAGCATTGCGCAGGAGACCTGCGGCCAGTGGTCGCGGCCGCCGTCGGCGTTGATCTTCGGCGTGCGCCCGAACTCGCCCCAGACCACGACCGTCACGTCCTTGTCGAGCCCGCGGCTGTGCAGGTCCTCGACCAGCGCGCTCACGCCCTGGTCGAGCATCGGGAAGTTCTCGCGCGAGCGGTCGAACGTCCGGCCGTGCCAGTCCCAGCGGCCGAAGGAGAGCGTCACGCAGCGTGCGCCGGCCTCGACCAGGCGGCGCGCCATGAGGAACTGGTCGAGCCGCGTCCAGGGGCCGTCATCCTGGAACTTGTCCGAGCCTTTGCCGTAGCGGGCGATCGTCTTCGGATCTTCCCGGCTGATGTCGAACGCCTCGGCCAGCCGGCTCGAGGTGAGCACGTCCATCGCCTGCTGCTGGTAGGAATCGAGGCCGTCCATGGCGCCGGAGGCGTCGGCCTGGCGGCGGAACTGGTCGAAACTCGCCAGCAGCGCCTTGCGGTCGCGGAGCCGGTCGAGCGAGATCTCCTTGAGGATCATGTCGGCCTTGATCTCTTCTCCCTCAGGGGTGAACGGACCGTAGGCCGCGCCGAGGCAGCCGGGCGTGCCGTTGTCGCCCCAGGGACGGTGCTGCGTGCGGGGCGAGAGGCCGATCGCCGGGGGCACCGCCGGGTTCACCGCGCCTTCGAGCTTCGAGAGGATCGAACCGATGTAAGGCCAGCCGCCCTTCGGCTGGATGCCTTTGCGGTGGTCCCGGCCCGTGAGGCACTGTTGGGCGTAATGGTCGCCGTTGGCCCCGACCATCGACCGGATGATCGCGAGCTTGTCCATGATCTTCGCCATCCGCGGGAAGAGCTCGCAGATCTCGATGCCGGGGACGTTGGTCCTGATGGGCCGGAGCTCGCCCCGGATTTCGGACGGGGCGTCCATCTTGAGGTCCCACATGTCCTGGTGGGGAGGACCTCCGGCCAGGAAGATCATGATGATGGACTTGTGGGCGGGACGGCCGCCTGCTTTTTCTTGGGCCTGAAGGAGTTGCGGAAGGGCGAGGCCGCCCATCGCGAGGCCGCCGATGCGGAGGAACGAGCGGCGGGTGACCCCATCGCAGTAGTCGGGGTGCCGCTCACCCAGGATCGTCAGCATTCAACTTCTCCCGAAACCCATTTCCGATGCTGCCGGATCCCGCTCCATATAGTATACACCCACCCGCCCCCCCGGGGTTGGCGGGATCTTCCCCGAAACGGAATTCCGGGGGGAACTACTTGGCGGGAAGGGCGGGAGCGAATGCGGCCAGCGACTTGCCGTCGGCGACCGACCAGATCCGCAGGACGCCGTCGAGGCCGCCCGCCGCGATCGTCTGGCCGTCCGCGCTGAGCGCCAGGTCGTACATGAACGTCCCCGCGCTGTCAAAATTGCGGACCACGTTGCCGCCCTCGTTGACCAGGCGGACCGGCACGCCGCCCGCCGCGACCGCGAACGACGCGTCGTATCCGACGTAGCGCAGCGCGGTGGCCTGCTTCGTGAAGCCGGGGATCGTCCGGATCTGCTGGCCCGATTCCAGGCTCCACACCTTGATGACGTCGTCGGCGCCCGACGTCGCGAGCGTGCGTCCCGTCCGGTTCCATGCGACGCCGAGCACGTGGTTAGTGTGGCCTTCGAACGACTTCACGAGCTTCCCCGTCTTGACGTCGAACACGCGCGCGAACTTGTCCGCGGCGCAGCTCGCGAGCAGCGTGCCGTCGGGCGTGAACGAGAGATCGAAGACCGTGTCGCTGTGCGCGCCCGAGATCTCCCGCAGGAGCGACCCGTCGGCCGGATTCCAGAGCAGCAGCTCGCCGTCGCGCGACGGCGTGCCGCCGCCGCTCGCGAGGATCTTGCCGTCCGGGCTGAACGCGAGCGCGAGCACGCGATCGGCCGGCGGCTTGGACGCCTCGGACGGCTCCATCACGGACTGCAGCTTCCACGTCGGCAGCCACGGGCTCGACCGCATCGCCCCGTCGGCGGCGATGGAGAACCCGGGGGCGCCCACGGCGAGGACCGCCTTGTCGTGCGCGGCGATCACCGCGGCCTCCGCGCCGCGCTCGGCGCCGAAGGTGTACACGCGTCCGTCCTCGCCCCCGAGGAGCGCGAACGCGCCGTCGGTCGAGAAGGCCGCCGACCGCAGGTTCAGCTTCGCCTTGGCCAGCGCGTCAGCCGCGGCCTTGCGCTCCGCCTCAAGCTTCGCCTGCTCCTGCTTCTGGGACTCGAGCCGGGCGTTCGCCTCCTGGATGGACTTGTCGATCGCGACGACCGACTCCTTCGCCTTTTCGACGCGGCCCTGCGCGCTCGCGAGATTCGCCTTCGCGATCTCGACCGCGCCCGCCGCGGCGTCCTCGGCCTTCTTGGCCGCCTGCTGCTTGGGCAGCGCGGCGACCCTGGCGGCGTCGGCCGCCTTGATGCCCGCCTCGGCCGCCGTCTTCGCGTCGGCGAGCGCCTTCTGCGCCGCGTCGAGCGCCGCCTTCGTCTGGGCGATGGCGGCCGCGGCCGCCGTGGCCGCCGCCTGCGCGTCCGCGACCTTCTTCGCGGCCTCCGCCGCCGCCGTGGCGGCCGCCTTTCCAGCACAGTGGGATCCGAAGCTTGGAATTCACGTGACTTGAAGTCGCGGC
>JADMIO011583408.1_pt1 | contig 35529 bp, 24 predicted proteins | sample 8958161 | NCBI WGS metagenome assembly JADMIO01 (sample SAMN16585339, study PRJNA669376) | soil metagenome | isolation source: Crop rotation soil | place: USA: Cullars Rotation, Alabama | collected 2011
CGCGACAACTTGTCCACGTGGAATTCTAAGCTTAGGATCCCAATGTGCTGGAAAGACTATAGGTTGGCCGTTGCTCTCTATGAGGAAGGTTGAAGATCTTCACCATCTATTTACCGCGGCCTACTACATATTTGATGATTGGCCCAACCACTTCTATGATTTTCTGCACTGGTGGTATGACAATAAAAGAGGCGCTAATCCCGGATATCATCCACTTAATTCGGTCTTATACAAAGATTTCGGGAAACTCTATACCGGCCTTTATAAACAGCTCTCTGCCAGTCAGTTTGATTTCATAAGAGAAGCATTCATTGATTACCTTGTCAAAGAATGGAGTGGCTGTGACTTATCGTCCTTCGCCAACAATAAAAATGTGGGGCGATCTCACAAAGTTAGGTACGTATCTAAATCCGATGCCAGACTTTTGCTTGACACTGATGATGCAGGGATTAATCACCTTATCTGGTCGGGCAGATTAAAAACAAAGGTGCGAAGTAAAGGAATGAAGAGATTGCTTTTTGTAGACGTAACGGATATAGCAAGGCTATTGTAGGAAACCCCTTAATCATAGTTTCCCTACATCCCTCCCTTAAAGAGATTTTAGCCAAAAAGGTTGGTCTTCATTTGTCAATGTTGCTATAAGCTTATAACCTTATAATAAAATAAGCTTGCAACGTTATAACGTTACTATGTTATAGTTCATTTTGTATCTAGTCGAGCTAGTTCTAGCGAACCTGCCCATCCAGTCACACATTCGTCGAGGTAAGAGGTTGATGAATGAAAAGAAGCGTTAAGAAAGAAAGTAATAAGAGGCAAACTAGTAGCGTGGCTGATGTTATGTCAGAGGGACGTGTAGTAAGGCAACCGCCCTCCAGAATAGAGGTATTCACCTCATCAGGATCAGACCTTCCACCTTTAGGTACAGGCACTACAACCCGCAAAACTATCGAAGTGCCAGAAGATTTTTTTTACAGAGTCAAGCGACGTGCTCTAGATCGGCGTATGAAAGAAAAAGAGCTATGGGCAGAAATCCTATATGAATACTTTACGACACATCCAACAAGCTAAAGCAAGAGTATAGCTAGAAAGAAAAGCTTTAAGGTTATAACGTTATAAGGTTACTCACTCATGACTACAAAGCAAACTACTTCAAACCCGTTATCGCCTATCAGGGATCATTCGTCTCTTCAGTTCTTAACTGATCTATATCTCGCATATGAAAAGACTCTATGTGTTCGTAACGGAGAAGCTGGGAAACATGGTCATCTTCCTCACTTTAATGGTAACAAGTCTTTACCTATCCATAAATGGTTTACCTATAAAGAAGGGTTTTCATCGCAACTTCTTTCCTGGGTGTGCGATGTCACAGGCATAAATCTTGACTCAGTTGAAAACCTTTTAGACCCATTCGCTGGCGTAGCTACGTCGTTACTTTCGGCCCAATTAACTTACCGAGGTCAACATAATCTAAGGCTAACAGGTATCGAAAGAAATCCGTTTGTTGCTTTTGTTGCTCGCACGAAGCTTGACTGGCAGCTCTACAGCGAGAAGCGAATACTTAAATTAATACCCAAGCTTGTATCTAGGATTAGAACCAGAGGGGGGCTGCGATTTGAAATCGCTGATTTAAGCACTCTCAAAAACGAGAAAATCTTCAATAGGAGGCGACTTCACGATTTACTCCATGCACGCGATGTTATTAATGAAGAACTGCATGGCTTACCCGAAATAGCATTCTTCCTTCTCGGTTGGGCGTCAGTCATTGAAGCTGTTAGCAATGTTCGGAAGGACGGTCGAGCATTACGCTTAGTCAGTAAAGAAAATCGCCCGCCTGTATATAAATTGCTCGAAGCAAAGTGGGAAGAAATGCTGGGGGATATTCGAGCTGTTTCAAGGCAACTTTCCGGAGTAAAAAGAGGGATTATAAATACTCACCTCTATGAAGGTGATGGGAGAAGCTTTGACGTTCTTGCAAATGATCAGAATAGATATGATTTAATTATTTACTCACCGCCTTACTTAAATAACCTAGACTACTCCGAAGTCTATAAAATGGAATTATGGCTAACCGGAGCTGTAACGACGCAGGAAGATTTTCGCAATCTACGGCTAAAAACATTGCGCTCACATCCTAGTGTTAAATTCCCTGAGACAGATATAGTTGATCGCCTTACACCTAGAGAATGGCCTAAAGTTTTACGCGACGCTTTGATTGAGGTGGTTCCTACGTCTGTTCATAAAACAGCCCGCATACGCACAATCCGTGCATACATGGACGATATGCTTCTTAGCCTACAGAATCAATATCGAGTAGCAAAGCCAGGGGCACATATAATCTGTGTGGTAGGCAATTCTGTTCATGGAACAAAAGAATATCCGATACCTATCGCCACAGATTTACTAATTGCATCCCTCGCGGAGGTTACAGGATTTGAAGTCGAAAAAGTCCAAATAACACGTTACACTAGGCGTCGTGACTTTAACGAAAGAGTGCAACGGGAAAGCATAATAATACTACGACGCCCTTAGGTTGTATGGGATGACGACTAAAACGCCTAGGAAACCGAATTTCGTTAAATTCGAGCCCTCAGCCCGTATTCAGGGACTATTAGGTAGAGAACTAATTACTAGTGACTATGTAGCAGTTGCAGAAGCTGTCCGTAATGCTTACGACGCCGGGGCGAAAGAAATCACGGTTACTCTCTTCCCTAATGCTCCACAAAAACTGGTGATCTTTGATAACGGCTCCGGCATGTCACTCAATGAGTTTAAAAAGGTATGGATGATGCCTGGGTACAGTGAAAAGGTGGCTTCCCCACGAGCACACGGCAGGGCCGCCTTAGGTGAAAAGGGTATAGGTCGATTTGCCGTTGATAAACTAGCAAGCAAGCTAGTTGTAACTACCAAAAAAAAGTCTGATAGCGACGCCATAATGGCTGAGTTTGATTGGACAAGATTTGATAACCAAGCAAAGAAACTCAGGGACATAAAGATTCGTGTACAGCAGGTTAAAGATGAAGAGCTAATCTCACAGGGACAAGGAACTAGACTTGAATTAACCAAACTGCGTACGTGGTGGGATGAAAAAGACTGGACCAACCTAAGGAACGAATTAACAAAGTTAGTAAGCCCTTCCGGTAGGCGCTTTGACTTTAAGCTTACAGCCAACGCTAGAGGGTGGGAATCTGGTCTCATTGCGCCTAGTTTTAAGGGTGATAGCTCTTATGAGTATACATTTACGATAAACAAGGGGGGGAAAATTGTGTGGGGTCTTGAGCGCCCTGACAAGATATTAGAGCAGTTAAACGATCAGGGTGTTACTGAACGCAAGAATGATGCTGGTATTGCCCAGACGGAAAACTCGTTCGGTCTTATCTCTGGTCGTTTTTATTATTTTGATAGATCGGATCGTATTAAGAAACAAGGTTATGAGCCTGGAATTGCTATTTACCGTGATGGCTTTCGCGTTGAGCCATACGGGAGAGGCAATGATGATTGGCTCGGAGTCAAATCTTTACGTGCTAAACGTCAAGGTCACGCGCCCATTAGCCCATCAAAGTTGTTTGGTTATATAGAGATTTCGCGTGCTAATAATGAGAAACTGAGGGATCTTACCAACCGTGAAGGTATCCAAAACTCGCCAGAGTTTGAAGACTTCCGAAAGAGAATAAACGAGAGATTTCAACATTTAGCTAGCTTTATAGCAAAAGATAAATCCAACATGCCTCCAGCGCCGACAATCGCAGCGCAGAGGCTTAGTGGTACTAGACTGACGCGAGCCCAAGCTTTCGGCGAGATGGCTGATCAGTTAGCTCATCAACTCAGACAGCCGATGAGCCATATAGCTAATGCAGTTCGTACGCTGCAAACATATGTTGCTCAAGCATTAGATAATGATGAGCGGGTGAATAAGTATACCGACATGATTCTCCGCAATATTGAGCGACTGGATTCAAACATTGATGGTCTTTCTGATCTTGCAGTAAGACTGAAAGAACCAGTATCAGAAATTGATTTAATTAAGTTAGTCCAAGACTTAGTTGCAGCACATGAGCCAAATTTTGAGCAACAAGGCGTTAAGCTATCAATGGAGACTGAGTTACAAACAGCAACGGCCAAATTTAGTAAGCCAGCGCTTGAATTTGCCCTCGACAACTATCTTAATAATGCTTTAAAGGTTACTGCTAAAGCTACCAAATCTACCAAGCGCGAAGTTAGACTTACGGTGACGAAGGGGAAGAATGGTAAAACCTGCATCGCCGTTGAAGATTGTGGAGACGGAATTTCGCCCGACAAAGCAAATATAATATTTAATAAGCCAGTGGCTAGTAAGGATGGATCTGGTATTGGTCTTTATTTTTCAAAATTACACCTCGACCAATTCAATGGTCGAGTAGGATATGAGCGTACAGGCGATGGAATGAAGTTCTACGTCGAAATATAGCCTGTCACGGAGATGAAATTATGAATGAACAAGTTTTAGTTATTGATGATGAACAAGACTCAGTCGAAAGTATTTGTGACCACTTAAGTTTGGAACGTATATCCTGTAGAGGTGAGACTGATCCAGAAAGAGCTATTGAGAGCTTTCATGCTAATCCAACCGATGTAGTTATTGTTGACTATCTTCTATCAGATCCGCATAGCATAACCGGTCTAGATGTTGTAGCTCGTCTGAAGGATATAAAACCATTCACCCGATTTATAATTATCTCGGGCTTTATGCCGCTTGACACTGAGGATGAAAACATCTCTGAAAAACTATCCAATCAAATGAAAGTTGATAGGTTTATTCGTAAACCATATAACATTATAAAGCTGACAGAGTTGGTCCGTGAGTTATTAGAAAAAGTCGAGTCAACTTCAGGCGATTGGGTAGCAATGGCACAAGAGTACATCTCTAAACGAACTGTTACTGCTGAGCAAGTCAGAGCGCTTAATGAAGAGTTCAAACAACAAATCATTCAGGCATTTGATGAGCAAGAAGAGAAATGAATAATTACTATATAGATACCTCTTCTTTAAAATGGCGTTATCTATCCGGAATCCCCACCGGGTTTGTCAATAGTGTTATAGAATCCCCTAGTAATAACGTCTACACCAGTGAAATAACAATCCTTGAGTGGTCAAGCGCCCTTGCGGTCGCTGTCAGAGAGAAAACTATCAAGTCAGATGTGTTTAAGAATAATGAATTAGCATTCTTCAATGATATTGCGGACAACCGGATAAAAATATTCCAAGCTAAGCGAGTAATTGAGCGTGCTAGATCTTGGATTGAATTTGTTGGTGTGATTCATAAGCGGTCATTGAAATCTAATGACGCTATTCACATCTCAGCAGCGCTTGAGTTGTCTTCACAACTCAGAGAGTCAGTTACCTTCATCACTTCGGACGAAAAGCTACATAAAGCTATTGACTCGCTAGATGTATTCAAGCCTCATTTAACATCCCAATTTCTCAAACGTTGAACTGTCTCACCAACGCTTCATGCTGACGCCTATCATCTTCACAAATTCATACTATATGAGTGAAACGTGATAGATTTTCGCATTTAATGCCCGAATGCTTTCTAGCTTTATGAACGAATTCCCTCCCTAAGTTGTTGATACTTGGTGGAGGGAATTCTCACTTTATGGCCGAACTGACAATGGTGGCCCGTCCACAAAGTCTTTTATATGTGACGGAGGAAACGTTTTGAGAAGAAGCTTACTGACTCATTTTGCGGTTGGGCTCTTATCGCTTCACATGCTCGTGGGGGGCGCGGCGGGCGCGCGGCGGCAGGAGGAGGGGGCGTTCGATAGCTTGGAGAAAGCTTTACAGACGCCAGGGCGGGTGCGGCGGCTCGCCATACAGGGTGAAGACCCGGAGATAAAACACCTGCCGCCGGGGTTGGGGAGGCTCGTCAACCTTGAGGCGTTGGAGATGGCCTGTTTGGAGAAGCTCGAAGACCTCCCCGAGGAGCTCGGTCAGTTGCGGAAGCTGAAGGAGCTGGTCATCGACAACGGGAACGGCTGCTCGATGAACGTCGCGCTCCCGCGCTCGGTCGGGCGGCTGTCGAACCTGCGCGTGCTGAGACTCTACGGCGCGCTCGACGGCCGCGATGTCGGAGAGCCCGCGCGCAACGTCCGGAGCAAAGTCCTGCCGGACTCGCTCGCGGAGCTTCAGGGGCTGGAAGAGCTAGACCTCGGGCGGAACGGGCTGCGCTCCGTACCGCCGCAGGTCGCTTCGCTCCGCGGTCTGAAGAAGCTCTCGCTCGACTACAACGACATACGCCAGGTGCCTTCCTTCGTCGGCGAGTTGCCGAACCTTCAGGAGTTGTCCGTGAACGCGAACGGCGGGATCACGCTGCCCGCGTCGCTCGCAAAGATAAAAGGCTTGAAGGTCTACATGGGAAACAACCGGCTCAAGCTGGTCGCCCAGAAGCAGTTGCGCACGCGTTTCCCCAACGCCGTCTTCTCCTTCGAGAACGAGTACGACGACGACGCGGCGAACCAGGAGGCCCCGCAGCCTCGGACGCGGCGGAGGTAGGGCCGCGCGGGCGGACGCGTTTGATCCTCCTGATCCTTTCCCGGCGCGAGTTACGCGTATGTGAGTGGCCGGGATTTTCCCCGGCCCAGATTGAAGGGATCTGACTCGGAGGTTCATACATACAATGTCCGTCATACGTCGCATACTCTCTATCTCTACGTCTGCCCTGCTGCTGGCGGGGCCGGTGCTGGCACAGGACGCCGCGGGGCAACGCGGCGCACAGGGGCCGGCCGTCGCCGCCTCTTCGACCGCCGCGGGCGTGCGCTTCGTCGCGCCGGGCGAGGCGCGACGCGTCCGCCTCGAAGTCTACACGGCGGCGGGCGAGCGCCTGTTCGACTCGGGCTTCCGCGCGGGCGGCATCTACGACTGGGACGGGCAGGGTCTCGCGGACGGCTCGTACCTCTGCATCCTGACGGCCGAAGACATTCAGGGCGGCCAGAGCCGCAAGCTCAGCTCCGTCACGGTTCAGGGCAACCGCGCGGCGCTGAACAAGGACGGCGAGGCGCAGTTGAAGGCCGCTTACGCGCCGGCCCTTGCGGCCGCCGGCATCAAGGAGGGCGACGCCGAAGCCGCGGCGACTGCGAAGAAGTCGAACGCCGTCACGGTGGCGGCGCACGACGGCACGGACGGGCAGGTGACTTCCACCTCGGGCGCTCTGACCTTCCGCACGGGCGACGTGTTCTCGGGCCGGGAGCGCGAGCAGATGCGCGTCACGCCCGACGGGCGCGTCGGCATCGGCACCAGCACGCCGGAGGATATGCTCGACGTGGCGGGCACCATCCGCGCACGCGGCGGCATCCGCTTCGACGACGGCACGGTGCTGACCTCGGCCAGCGGCCTCACGTCGGGCCTGAACATTTCGAGCACGAACATCAACACCCCCAACTCCTCGGCGGTCGCGGGCGGCGAGACGACGGGGGCGCCCCTCGCGGGCACGGGCACGACCAACAAGCTGACGAAGTGGCTCGACGGCACGGGCACGGTCGGCGACTCGTCCATCCTTGAGACCAACGGCCTGACGGTCTTCGGCCGCTCGACGCCGCTGCTGCCCAACGCCTCCGACTTCCACCTCGTCGAGATGGCCGCGCCGGGGACGAAGACCCCGCTCGTCCTCGTCGGCGGGTCGGGCTCGATGGAGTTCTGGAAGGACACGGCCGGCGCGGGCGGCATCCCGACCAACGCGATGGGCGTCGGCATGGCGGTGCCCGGCAACGCGGCGACGAACGACATCATCTTCTCGACCTACTCGGCCAACTCAAGCTGGGGCGAGCGGATGAGGGTCACGCAGGCCGGCGACCTCAAGCTCTCGGCGGCGGGCAAGGGCATCATCTTCCCCGACGGCACGAAGCAGACGAGCGCCGCGGCCAGCATCGCGGGCCAGAACGCCTGGACGGGTCAGAACACCTTCGTCAACGGCCTCTCGGCCAACGGCGTTGCCATCACGAACGTCGCCAACCCCGTCAGCGCGACCGACGCGGCGAACAAGGCTTATGTTGACGCCAGCGCCGGCAACAACGTCAAGTTCGTCCCCGGCGCCGAGCAGCTCTCGGTGGGCGACGCCAACGGCACGGCGCCGATGATCAACCTGCGCGGCGGCTCGACCTGCTGCTCGGGCCCCGGCGGCCACACGCCCGCGTGGTTCAAGGTCTTCCAGAACGGCAGCTTCGTCGCCACCGGCAACCTCGGCATCGGCGTCTCGCCCATGCAGGGCAAGGGCTACCGCACCTCCTGGGACTCGTACAAGGGCGCCTTCCGCTCGGGCTACGCCGACAACGAGTGGGACGACAACAACGTCGGCTTCTTCTCGTGGGCGGGCGGCTCGAACTCGACGGCCATCGGCCTCTACGCGCTGGCCTTCGGCGACACGAACTCCGCCGAGAGCACTTCGTCCATCGTCTTCGGCAGCGGCAATCAGGTGAAGGGCGCCGCGGGCTTCTCGGCGGGCGCGGGCAACCGCGTGTGCGACACCTACGGCGTGGCGCTCGGCAACAACGCCAAGTCGGGCGGGCCGCTCATCAACGGCAAGTGCGACCCCGACAGCTTCAACCTCCGCGGCCTCGCGGCGGTCGCCATCGGCTACAACGTGACGGCCGATCAGGACCACACGACGGCGATGGGCAAGTTCGCCTCGAACAACGGCTTCCAGGGCACGTTCATCTGGTCGGACGGCTCGGCGACGGCTTCGGCCGACACGTTCCGCAACACGGCGAACAACGAGTTCGCGGCGCGCGCCACGGGTGGCTTCCGCTTCCGCACGAACCTCGGCGGCACGACGGGCTGCAACCTGCCCGCGGGCTCGGGCGTCTTCAACTGCACTTCGAGCCGCACGACGAAGGAGAACTTCTTCAACGTGGACGGCGACGACGTGCTCGCGCGGCTTCGTAAGGTGCCGGTCTCGACGTGGAACTACATCGCCGAGGGTCAGCAGTCGCGCCACCTCGGGCCGATGGCGGAGGACTTCTACACGGCCTTCCAGCTCGGCACGACCGACAAGGCCATCGGCATCCAGGACGCGGTCGGCGTCAGCCTCGCGGCCGTCAAGGCGCTCGACGCCCGGACGCTTGAGCTTCAGCAGAAGTCCGCAGAGGTCGAGCAGCTTCGCTCGAAGGTCAACACGCTCGAACAGCGGCTCGCCGCGCTCGAAGCGCTCATCCGGCGGCAGGAGAAGTAAGACTCCCGCGCCCCTCGACGCCTGAAGGCCCCGCCCACGAAAATGGGCGGGGCCTTCGCTTTTCCTCTGCCTCTCTCACCCCTGACGCGCGGTTGCGCGCCCCCCCGGCGCCGTGTAAAACTTTCAGGCGCAACGCTACGTAGTAACGTCGCTTCGGCCGTCTCCCGTACAGACTTCCGGACAAGACAACCCACAGTTTCAATCCCCTGAGAAGGATTCGAGGTAAGCCGCCATGAGAAGATTTACCTACGCCGTCCTCGCGCTCTCCCTGTGCGCGGGCGTCGCGCGGGCGCAGAACGTGCCCGTGCAGGAGGTCATGTTGGAGAACGGCCTGCGCGTGCTGATGGTGCCGCGCAAGGGCGACCCCAACATCGCCGCCGGCTGGATCACGCGCACCGGCTCGGTCAACGAGCGCCCCGGCATCACCGGCCTCTCGCACCTCTTCGAGCACATGATGTTCAAGGGCACGCGCACCGTCGGCACCAAGAACATCGAAGAGAACCTGAAGGTCCTCCAAGAGATGGACGACGTGCGCGCCCAGATTCGCGCCGAAGAGAAGGACCTCATCCGCCGCCAGCGGCTCGGCGAGGTCTCAGACCTCAAAGACCCGAAGAACCGCTCGGAGAAGCACAAGCAACTCCTCGCCCGCTTCGACGAACTGACGAAGCGCGAGAAGGAGCTGATGGTCAAGGACGAGTTCGACCGCATCTACACGACGGCCGGCGCCTCCGGGATGAACGCCGGCACGTCGAACGACTTCACCGTCTACTTCATCAACGTCCCGGCCAACAAGCTTGAGCTGTGGTTCTGGATGGAGTCGGACCGCCTCGCCAACCCCGTCTTCCGCGAGTTCTACTCCGAGCGCGACGTGGTCTATGAGGAGCGGCGCCTGCGCACCGATTCGACGCCGACGGGCAAGTTCGACGAGCAGTTCGAGGCGATGTTCTGGATGTCTTCGCCCTACGGCTGGCCCGTCGTCGGCTGGCCCTCCGACCTCGAAGGCATCACGCGCGAGGAGGCGCTCGACTACTTCGCCGTCAACTACGCGCCCAACAACCTGACCGCCTGTCTCGTCGGCGACTTCGAGCCGGCGAACGCGACCGCGCTCGCCCGCAAGTACTTCGGCCGCCTGCCTCGCGGCAAGCGCGAGCCCGAGCCCGTCCGCACGCAGGAGATGTCGCAGCTCGCCGAGCAGCGGATGGTCGCCTACGCCGAGACCACGCCGCAGGCGCGCGTCCGCTACCACACGGTCGCCGACGGCCACCCGGACGACGTGGCGCTGAGCGTTCTCGGCAGCCTTCTGAGCGGCCGGACGGGCCGCCTCTACAAAGCGCTCGTGCTTCAGCAGGAGGTCGCCAACAACGCCTTCGCCGGCCAGAGCGGCAACAAGTACGAGGGCTACTTCCAGTTGAGCGGCACGGCCAAGCCGGGCAAGTCGCCCGAGGAGGTGGAGCAGGCGCTCTACAAGGAGATCGAGCGGATTCAGAAGGAGCCCGTGCCCGCCGACGAGCTTCAGAAGATTAAGAACCAGTCGGCCGCCAACCAGTTCCGCGGGCTCCAGTCGAACTTCGGCCTGATGGTGCAGTTGCTTCTGCGCGACGCCAACCGCGGCTGGGCGACCATCAACACCGACCCCGCGCGCGTGCAGGCCGTCACGCCCGCCGACATCCAGCGCGTCGCCAACAAGTACTTCATGCCCGAGAACCGCACGGTCGCTATCTACCGCACGAAGACGGCGGCCGCGGGCGGCGCGGCGGAAGACGCGACGCTCGCCGGACTCTCCGACCAGGAGAAGGCGCAGGTGCGCCAGCTCCGCGCCGCGCTCCCGCAGATGAAGGTCGAGCAGGTGCGCGGCATCCTTCAGCAGATCGAGCAGATGGGCGCCTCGGCCCCCGCCGACAAACAGAAGGGTATCCAAGTGGTGAAGAAGATGCTGGAGGACCGCCTCAAGCAGCTCGAAGGAGGTGTTAAGTAGTCATGAAGATCAGCAGAACCTTTTCGGCGCTGCTCCTCGCGCTCGTCCTGCTCGCCGCCCCGGCCGCGCTCACCGCGCAGACCGCGCAGCCGCAGGGCGTCCCCGCGCACCCGCGCGAATTGAAGTACACGACGCTCAACTACACGCCGCCCAAGCGCGACAAATATCGCCACGTCCTCTCGAACGGCGTGGTCGTCTACGCGGTCGAAGACCACGACCTGCCGCTCGTCAACATCTCGACGCTCGTGCGGACGGGGTCGTACCTGGAGCCGGCGGAGAAGGTGGGCCTCGCCGCCCTCGTCGGGAGCCAGATGCGCGCCGGCGGCACACAGAAGATGACGGCCGAGCAGTTCGACGAGGCGGCCGACTTCCTCGCCGCGCAGATTTCGAGCGGCGTTGGCTCGACGCAGGGCAGCGCCAACCTCAACCTCCTCGCCAAGGACGTGGACAAGGGGCTCGCGCTCTACATGGACATGCTGCGCACGCCCGCCTTCCAGGAGGATCGCCTGAAGCTCGCCAAGAGCCAGATCCTTCAGGGATTGGAGCGGCGCAACGACAACACGACCGGCATCGAGGCGCGCGAGTGGGGCCGCCTCCTCTACGGCTCGGATCACTTCTCGACGAAGGACGCGACGAAGGCTTCCATCGAGTCCATCACGCGGCAGGACCTGATCGACTTCCACCAGCGGTACTTCCAGCCGGCCGGCTTCATCATCGCTGCCTCGGGCGACTTCAAGACGGCGGAGCTTCTGGCGAAGCTCGAAGCGGCCTTCAAGGGCTGGCCCTCGAACAAGATGGCCGTGCCCGACGTGCCGAAGCCTTCGCAGACGCCCGTCGCGGGCATCTACACCGTCCACAAGGCGGACGTGAACCAGGGGCGCGTCAGCATCGGCCACATCGGCTCGACGCGCGACAACCCCGACTACTACGCCCTCCAGGTCATGAACGACATCCTCGGCGGCGGCGGCTTCACCTCGCGCATCATGTCGCGGGTGCGCTCCGACGAGGGGCTTGCCTACTCGGCCGGGTCGTCGTACGGGATGGGGGTCTACTACCCCGGCGCCTTCCGCGCCGCCTTCCAGTCGAAGAGCGCGTCCACGTCGCAGGCCATCCAGATCGTGATGGATGAGATCAACCGCATCCGCACGGCGAAGGTCTCGGCCGAGGAGTTGGAGACCTCGAAGAACTCGTTCGTCGAGACCTTCCCGCTCACCTTCGCGACCGCCGCGCAGATCGCCGGCACGTTCGCGCAGGACGAGTACACGAAGCGCCCCGCGGACTACTGGGACACCTACCGCCAGCGCATCGCGGCCGTCACGGCCGACGACGTGCAGCGTGTCGCGCAGAAGTACCTCGACCCTTCAAAGCTCGTCGTCCTCGTCGTCGGCAACATCGACGACATCACGAAGGGCAACCCCGACCACCCCGAGTATTCCCTGACGAAGCTCGCGGCCAACGGACAGATTCGCCGCATCCCGCTCCCCGACCCGCTCACGATGGTCTACCCGCCCGCGCCGTAGGCGGCCGGTGATTTCATCCGAAGGAAAGAGGAAAGCCCCGCTCACTACAACGAGCGGGGCTTTCCTCTTTCCGAGCAGCGGCGGGCCGCCTCAGGCGAGGGCGGTCGGGTGGTTGAGCCCTCTCCCGAGCGCGGCGGGTCAGTAGTTGGTCAGAATCCTCTCGGGCGCGAAGCCCATCTCGTGGAGGCGGTCGCGCGTCTGCTCGATCATCTCGCGCGAGCCGCAGACCAGCGCGACCGGGTCGGAGAGCGACGGCAGCACGTTATCCAGAAGCGACTGGACGTAGCCCGTCTGCCCCGACCACTCGTAGCCGTCCGGCCTTGAGATGACCTGCCGCAGCTCGACGCCGGCCGCGCGCCACGCCTCCGTCTCGTCCTGATAGCAGAAGTCCTCGGGCGTCCGCACGCCGTAGAGGACGACGACCTGACCGTACGCTTCGGCGTGCGGCAGCACCGACCGCAGCGCCGAGCGTAGCGGCGCCACGCCCGTCCCCATCGCCACGAAGACGAGGTCGCGCCCCTCCTGCTCCTTCAAATCGAAGCCGTGACCCGCGATCTCGACCAGCCGCACGCGGCCGCCCGGCCCGGTCTCGTAGAGCGCGCGCGACGCGGGGTCGTTCGAGAGCTTGACGAGGAACTCCAGCTCGTCGTCCTCGGGCGCGCTCGCGATGGCGAAGTAGGCGCGCCCCGCCCCCTCGACTTCGAGCAGCGCGACCTGCCCCGGCGTGAAAGGCATCTCGTGGCAGTCCGTCGCGCCTTCAGGCAGCACGTCGAACGCGCGGATGCCCCGCGCCTCCTCGTGTACGCGCCTGATGACGAGGACGTGACTCTCCTTCTCTTCCGTGGGAGCCCCCGACATTGAATTGTCTCTCCTGATCTGTTCTGACTGCTTCGAGTGTAACGCAAGTTGGCGCGGCGCGCGAAGCCTGTGCTAAAACATTGGGCGTCGCCATCATCCTAAAATCTATCTTCCGATGAAACGCTCTCCGCTGCTCGTCATCTTCGTTACGGTCTTCATCGACCTGGTGGGCTTCGGCATCGTCATCCCCGTGCTGCCGTTCTACGTCGAGGGGACGCAGTTCGACGCGAGCCCGCGCGCCGTGGGCCTGCTCTTCGCCTCCTACTCGGTGATGCAGCTCATCTTCACGCCGATTCTGGGAAGACTCTCTGACAGGTACGGGCGGCGCCCCGTCCTCTTCTTCAGCCTGCTGGGGACGAGCGCAGGGTTCTTCATACTGGGTTTCGCGACGACGCTCTGGATGCTGTTTGCGGGGCGCATCATCGACGGCATCACGGGCGGGAACATCTCGACGGCACAGGCTTACATCGCCGACGTGACGACCGAGGAGAACCGCGCGAAGGGCATGGGGCTCATCGGGGCGGCCTTCGGGCTGGGGTTCATCTTCGGGCCGGCCATCGGCGGAATCCTGTCGCGGTGGGGCGCGCACGTGCCCTTCATGTTCGCGGGCGCGCTCTCCTTAGCGAACGCGACGCTGCTCTACTTCGTGCTGCCCGAGACGGTGACGCCCGACCACCCGGCGCGCACCTCGGCGGCCACGGGGCGCTGGTCGCAGCTCATGCGCGCGCTCAGACAGTCGCGGCTCGCGTTCGTGCTCGCGGTCTACTTCCTGTTCGTGACGGCCTTCTCGGTGATGACGGCGTCGTTCGGGCTCTTCACGCTCTACCGCTTCGGCTTCGACGCGCACGACACGGGCTGGATATTCGCGTACGTCGGCGTCGTCGGCGCGGGCATACAGGGCGGACTCATCGGCCGCCTCGTGAAGATGTTCGGCGAGCCGTTGCTGGTCATCGTCGGGGCGCTTCTGTTCACGTTGAGCCTCGTGCTCATCCCCTTCACGGGGCCGCACACGGGGCCGGCGGGGCTGCTCGCGCTGGGGGCGCTCTTTGCTTTGGGGAACGGTCTGGCGACGCCTTCGCTCACGTCGCTCGCGTCGAAGAGCGCGGGGGCGAGCGAGCAGGGCGGCGTGCTCGGCGTGACGCAGTCGGTGGCGAGCCTCGCGCGCGTCGCGGGGCCGCTCCTCTCCTCCGCGCTCATCTACAGCGCCGTCGCCACCGTCGGGCACGACGGCAAACCGCACAACATGAGCGACCGCTCGGTCGCGCTCACCTTCTGGGCCGCGGCCGCCGTCATGTTCGTCGCCTTCCTGCTCGCCGTCTACTTCGCGCGCGCCTACGCCTCCGACTATCGACGCGACCACGCCGTCCCCGCCGAGGGCACATGAAGAGAAGACTCGTCAGCGTCATCGTCGCCTTCCCGCTCCTCTGCCAGTGCGTCTTCGCGCAGACGACCGACCCGGTTCGTGTCTACAGGCGCGCCAACGAGCACCGCATCCTGCGCGAGTTCGTCGAGCTGCTGTCCATCCCGAACGTCGCCTCGGACGCCGAAGGCATACGGCGCAACGCCGCGCGGCTCGTCGAGATGTTGAAGGCGCGCGGGCTTAAACCGCGCCTGCTCGAAGCCTCGACGCCGAACGCGCCGCCGGCCGTCTACGGCGAGTGGACGACGCCGGGCGCGACGAAGACCGTCGTCTTCTATGCGCACTACGACGGCCAGCCGACGGACGCGCGCAAGTGGACGGGCACGCGGCCGTGGGAGCCCGCGCTGCGCTCCGCGCCGTTCGAGAAGGGCGGGCGGCTGCTGCCGATGCCCGCGGACGGCGAGGCCATCGATCCCGAATGGCGCCTCTACGCGCGCTCGGCTTCGGACGACAAGGCGGGCGTGATCTCCATCCTCACGGCCTTCGACGCGCTGCGTGCGAAGCAGTTGAGCCCGACCGTCAACCTCAAGTTCTTCTTCGAGGGCGAGGAGGAGGCCGGCTCGCCGCACCTCGTCGAGATTCTGTCGAGACATAAAGAGCTTCTCTCCTCCGACGCGTGGGTCATCTGCGACGGCCCCGTCCACCAATCGGGGCGCAAGCAGGTCGTCTTCGGCGTGCGCGGCGACACGAACGTCGAGGTGACGGTCTACGGGCCGAAGCGACCGCTGCACAGCGGCCACTACGGCAACTGGGCGCCGAACCCCGCGATGCTTTTGGCGCGGCTGCTGGCCTCGATGAAGGACGATCGCGGGCGTGTGATTATCAAGGGCTGGTACGACGACGCCGAGCCTCTGGGCGAGGCCGAGCGCCGCGCGCTCTCGGAGGCCCCGGCCTACGACAGAGAGTTGATGAAGGAACTCGGGATTAAACGTCCGGAGGGCGCGGGCCGCCCGCTGCTCGAACTCATCAACGAGCCGTCGCTCAACGTCAACGGACTTGCGAGCGCGGAGACGGGCGCGCTCGCGCGCAACGTGATTCCGACGACGGCCGTGGCCGCGCTCGACCTGCGTCTGGTACTCGGCAACGACCACCGGCGCCAGGTCGCGCGGCTCGTCGCGCACATCCGCGCCCAAGGGTTCCACGTCACCGAACGCGAGCCGACCGACGAAGAGAGGCTCACGCACCCGCTCGTCGCCAAAGTCATCCAGGAGCCGGGCGGCTACAACGCGGAGCGGACGCGGATGGACCTGCCCGTCGCGCGCGCCGTCGTCGCGGCCGTGCAGACGACCTCCGCCGGGCCCATCGTCCTCATGCCCACGCTCGGCGGCAGCCTCCCGCTCTCGCTCATCCGCGAGACGCTCGGCGCGCCCACCCTCACCGTCCCCGTCGCCAACTACGACAACAACCAGCACGCCGAGAACGAGAACATACGCCTCCAGAACCTCTGGGACGGCATCGAGACCTACGCCGCGCTGCTGACGATGAAGTTCCAGTAGACAGAAGGCAGTTAAGAGCGCCGCGTCAGCGGCATCTGAATGTAGCCCGGCCTTTCAAGGCCGGGACCAGCGAACGCAACGGAGTGTGCGTCGCGTCAGCGACGCCTGAACGCGTGCATCGGCTCAGGCGTCGCTGACGCGACGCGCGTTGTCCCGGACACGGGTTACCCGGCCTTGAAAGGCCGGGCTACATTCAAGCGCCGCTGACGCGGCCAACTGCCTGCTGCTATCTGCCTGCTGCCTACTGTTTTTCACCAGATGGAAGGGACGGACGACTCGTCGAGTTCGAGCGCGTCGCCGTCGGGGAGGATGTGTATGAGGCGCGCGCCGCGCGCTCGGAGCGGCGGCCCGAGCAGGCCGACGCGGTGGCAGTTGGCGCGCGGCTCCCTGTGCGCGGTGAGCGGCCGCGACTCGGAGCACATCAGCGCGACGCGCGCGTCGGAGGCCAGCTCCATGATTCGTTCGAGCCCGCGGTTCAGCTCCTCGGTCGGCGCGACGACCTTCCCGCCGCACTCGGGCAGCCACTCGTAGCCTAGACCAGCCTGCTTCAGACTCGCCGCCAAAACCTGCCCGTTGAACTGCGGCCACCGCGAGCGTGCCGCGCTGCGCACGTCGCACAGGACTTCTATCTCGTACTGATTCAACAGCGCGAGGAAGTCGGCCCACGAGTGCCGGCCGTGGCCGATGGTGTAGATGATAGTCGTCGAGACCGTCGTCGCATCAGTCATTACTTGCCCTTCTTCAACAGCGCGGCGCGGCCGAGGGCGACGACCGCCGTGACGCGCGCGGCCTCGTTCGTGAACCCCTGGGCCACCTGCACGGCGCGGTCCCAGTTGTCCGCGGCGAGCGCGCCGAGCACGAGCGGGAGGTCGAACTCCTCCACGTTGAAGTCTGTGATCCAGCCCGACCCCTTCGTCCGAAACTCCACTGTCATCCGCCCGTCCTCGCCGGTGAAGGCGGGCGCGGAGTTGGCTGCGCGCGCCGCCTCGGCGATGAGCTCCCACGCGCGCGGGCGGTCGAGCTTCTCGTAGCGTGCGGCGACGGCCGTGAGCGCGCGTGCGCGGCCGGGGTCGTTGTTGTCGATGCGGCGCGCCTCCTCCGCGGCCTCTTCGAGCAGCGAGACGGCGCGTGCACGATTCGTTGTGCCGAGGAGGTCGGCGGCGCGCTCGTAGGCCCACGCGCGCTCGAAAGGAGTGAGGTCTCCCTTACGCGCGCGCGCGACCGCGGCTTCGGCCTCCTTCTTCTCAAGCGCGGAGCGGACGAAGGCGAAGTCGATGACCTTGCGCGCGCTGCGCGCGAGTTCGGCATCGTTGATCTTGGCAAGCAGGTCGTCGGCGCGCGCGTCGCCCCGCCATGCGGCGTTGACGGCCGCCGACGCGTAGATTTGGTCGCGCTCGTTGACGCCCGTCGTGCGCTCGGCGCGGTCGAGCGCCTCCTGCACAGGGTCCTTCACGGGCTCGCTCTCGTCGCGCTTCGACTTGAAAGCATAATTCCCCGAAGCCTCGTTCGAGCGGACGCCCTCGGGCACGTCGGCCGCGAGCAGGGCGGCGCGCGCGTTGAGCGCCGCGGTCAGGTCGGGCGCGTGCTGCTCGAAGATGGGAAGCAAACGGCGGATGATGACATAGGCGCCCGTGCGCCCCGCAGAGGTGCGCTCGTACTCCTCTGCCGTCAGCGGGCGGAGCAGTATGCGCGCGGCCGAGCGCATGACTGCGGCGCGCAGCTCGGGCAGCACGTCGGGGAGCGTCGTGGTGTCGCCGGCCATCGAGTTGCTGGCGGTGCCGCCGCGACGCGTGACCCTGAAGAAGGTGAAGGGCGTGAAGAGGTAGGAAATGAACGCGGAGACGGTGTTGGCGTCCGCCGCCGGGTCGGCCTCGGCGCGCGCGACGAGCGCGGCGTAGAGACGGTCGGCCGTCGCCGCATCCTTCCCACGCAGTTTCGAGAGGAACCCGACCGACTGCACGTCGGCGCGCACGAGCGCGGGCTCCGCGAACTGCAAGGCGCGCTCGGTGTCACCCTCTTCGAGCATCTGGCGGGCGAGCCCCATCCGCTGCGAGATGTCTCCGGTGAGGGCCGCGTCGCCCTTAGCGGCCTTCGCGGCTTCCGCCTCGTTGGCCTTCACAAGCTGCGTCAGCATCTCTTCGCCGAGCGCGCGGTCGCGCCGCGCCGCGAGCCTCAAGACCTCCGCGCGCAGGTCGGGCGGCGTGGAGGCCATGGCGGGGCCGCCGCGCTTGAGCTGCGCGTCCATATACTCTTCCAGCTTGCGCAGCGCCTCGCGGTCGGCCGAGTCGGCCGCCTCCCACGCGCGCCGGAAGAGCTGCCGCGCCTTCTCCTGATCCGTTTCCCACAGCGCGTCGGCCGCGCGCGCCTGCGCGCGTGCGCGCAGAGTCTCGTCGCGAAAACCGGCCGCCTCGTCGGCCAGCGAGGTGAGCAACGCGACGGCCTGCGCGCGGCGCTGTGCGGCGAGCGGGTCGGCCTCGCCCTTCGGCTTCACTTGCCGCTCGGCCTTGCGCGGCGCGGGCGGCGGCGTGGCCGCCGCAGGCGTCTGCGCCGCCGCGTGTGCGGAGAGCGTGAGTATTAGAAGCGATGAGTAAAAGATTTTGGTGCGGGTCATCAGGGGCCTATCCGCCGCGTCAGCGGCGCTTGAGTTTAGCCCGGCCTTTCAAGGCCGGGTTGAGGTAGAGACAAACCCGTCCGCGTCGCGTGAGCGACGCCTGAACTCTCATGCGTCGCTCACGCGACGCGGCGTCTTTCGTTTCGACGCTGACCCGGCCTTGAAAGGCCGGGCTAAATTCAGACGCTGCGTCGGCGGCGTGGGATGTGCGTCGTTCTGTTATCGGGGCTAAACAGCGGTCGGGGAGACCACAGGATAACTCAGGACTGGCCGGACGTTCTACTTTCTAACGCCCCACGTAACTCTTCGGCGGTCAGCCCGACGAGGCGCGCGCCGGTGAACAGCTCGTCGCGCGTCACGTCGAGGTGTGCGAACGAAGGCGCGTTGAAGGCATCCAACTCTTCGTCGTCGTCGAAATCCGTCTCGGCGAGGACGAGGCCGCGCAGGCGTCCGAGGAAGACATCGACGGCGTAGACACGCCCCTCGTGCTCGTACGGGTAACGGTTCTTGCGCAGCTCGTTGCCCTCGAAGACCGAGAGCATCTCGTACTCGTACGGGCTCAGATACATGTTGGTGATGAGCGCGCGCGAGAAGTCCGGCGGCTCGGGCGTCTGCTTCTGCGTGAGCTTGAGCGTCCACTCGTTGGTGCGCGGGTCGCGCACTTTGCGCAGACGCAGGCGCGTGCCCGTCACGTAGTTGTCCGTGATCTGCGTGTGCGGGTCGGAAGTCTTGAGGCCGGGCGGCAGCTCGCGCAGAAGGTAACGGCGCTCGCGCTCGACGCGCGCGTACCGACTTCCGCCGGGCGCGGCCAGTTTCATGTCAGAGGGGGAGACGACGCCCATCTTATTCTCTTTCGACGGAAGCGCGACGGGGCCGCTTCAGGCTCCGACGAGTTCGGCCACCGGCTCTCTCAGGAACTCTTCCGGCTCGATGATGTGGCCCGCGACGGCCGAGGCGGCGACGACGTAAGGGCTCGCCAGATAGACCTTGCCGGGGCCGCTGCGGCCGGGGAAGTTGCGGTTCTGCGCGCTGACCGTGACCTGCTCGGGGTTGCGCGAGGCGCCGGGGCCGGCGTTGATGCACGCGCCGCACGAAGGGTCGATCATCTCGGCGCCCGCGCGCTCGAAGAGTTCGATGTAGCCCTTCTCTCGCGCGTACTCCTTGATCTTCTGCGACCCGAACTGCAAGTAGAGATGGACGCCGGGCGCGACGCGCTTGCCCTGCTCGACCGCGCGCCTGAGCACCGCCGCGTACATGTCCATGTCGGCCATCTTGCCGCCCGTACACGACCCGCCGTAGGCGATGTCGATCTTGACGGGCTCGCTGAGGCTCGCGACGGGCAGGCCGTTGCGCGGGTCGCCGGGCGTCGCCACCATCGGGCGGACTTCGCTGAGGTCGATCTCGAAGCTCGCCGCGTACTCCGCGTCCTCGTCGCTCTTGAGGAAGCCCTTCCGAATCTCTTCCTCGGAGAGGCCGCGCATCTTCTGCAAGTAGCGAAGCGTGACCTCGTCGGGCTCGATGATGCCTGTGAAGCCGCCGGCCTCGACCGCCATGTTGGTGAGCGTCGCGCGCTCGTCGATGTTCCAGTCGCCGAGACCCTCGCCCGCGAACTCAAGCACCTGACCGATGCCCTTGCCCTCCTTCATGTAGTCCGTCGCGAGGATGACGAGCATCACGTCCTTCGCCGACACGTCGGCGCGCTTCTCGCCCTTCAGGACGAAACGGACGACCTCGGGGACTTTGACCCTGATGTCCTTCGTGTACCAGGCGTTCGCCATGTCGGTCGAGCCGACGCCGAAGGCGAAGCAGCCGAGCACGCCCGCCATGCACGTGTGCGAGTCCGTCCCGATGACGAGCTGACCGGGCAGCGCGATGTCCTCGACGACCGCGTTGTGGCAGATGGCCTCCGACCCGCGCTCCTCCGTCCCGCCGTACAACCTAATGCCCTGCTCGTCCGTAAAACTCTCCTGCGTGGTGGCAAGCCCGTTGGCGCGGTCGAGCAGGCCCAGACGCTTCTTCTCCTCGGGCATCACGCGCCCGATGAAGGTCAGGTGGTCGCGGAAGGCGTAGACCGACCCGGCCTCGGTCACGCGCGCGTCCCTGCCCAAAGCCTGCTTGAACAGACTCTCGGCCATCGGCGTCACGTACTCGTGCGAGAAGCGCACGTCCGCGACGGCGAAGAGCGCGTCGCCCGGCCTGACGGCTTCGACGCCAACCTCGCACGCACGCACGAAGGCGTGACGCGCGACTATCTTCTCGACGATGTTCATCGGGCGCCGCGTAGTCTCCAACGCCGGCGGCGTGACCTCGCCCGCGAGCCGCGCCTTGTTGTAGTTGAAGAGCCCGCCGTATTCGACGATCTGTTTCGAGATGGGGTCGAGCCCGCGCGTGAACTCTTCGAGCGGAATCTCCTCGCCGTTCCTGATCCGCTCAATCAGCCCGAAGTCGGTCGAGGTCAGCAACCCGATGTTCTGGCAGTTCTGCCCGTAAATCTTCTCGATGGTCTTCGCGATGACGAGCTGCAACCCCGCGGCCTTCTCCGCAAACGGCGCCGTCTCCCTCGAAGACCCGCACCCCTTCGACAGCCCCGACGCGACGACCGCGAACCCGCCGTTCTTAACTTCGTCCTTCTTAACGGCGCCCTCCCTCATCCCCACATACACGTACTCGCCCAACGTCTCGTCGTAATAAAAACAGACCCACCCCGGCGTAATCTCGTCCGTCGAGATGTTATTCATCAACGCCCGCCCCGGCTCGTACTCGAAGTTCTCTCCCCCCTCCAACTGCCGCCTGATCAGCGACACGTCCTCCGTCAAATACAGCACCCGCCCCTCGAACCTCAAACGCTCGGGCCGCTTCGTCGTCTTCTCAAGCGTCATCTCTAACTCCTCTTTACTCAATGCGGATTATCTGATGAATTTCCGAAAGGACGATTATAAACGACGCCCCCCCAAACCCGAACCCGGCCGCCGCCCGAAGGCCGCCGCAGAAATATAGGTGGGAAGAACGCCTCCGTTCGACTATAATTAGGTGACGCGGCGGCCATAAGATGAGTGCTTTTCGGGGAGTTTCTTCATGACACCCAAAACACCTTGCCCCCAATGTAATACCTCTATAAACCTCAGGATCGCTCAGTGTCCTAAGTGCGGGACGCGACTGAAGTGGCAGGTGCAATACACCGCACAAATCGACACGAGCGCCTCAACCGCAACCGCTTCAACTACAAGCGCCGCCGCCAGTACAAGCGCCACCGCCAGCACCAGTCCATCTCCACCCGTACCACAGGGGGCCGCCGGAACGATAGCGGCTCAGCCTCTGCCGGCCGCTGCAAAGTCCTGGCCGTGGAACAAACCCATCTGGAGGCGTAGGCTTTTGAAGGCGGGGTTGTCGGCAGCCGCCGGGGCGGTCTGGTATGCCTTAAAGCCGAGCGGGAAGGGGCGTATTATTGTCGGCAGCGATAATTCTACCAACGTAGATAATTCCACCCACGTAACGATAATTAACATCGGCCCCTTGATTGAAGCCGTTCTTTACTTCGGAAGCAGCACCATTACCTATATTCAAACTTTCACCTTACCGGGGCAGAAGACCCTAAAGTACGGCATGCATCTGCTCGACTCCATGGTTCAGTGGAGGCAAAGCTACGACAACGAGCTGATCCAGGGGCCTCTCATGGACGTGTGGGAGACGGTAATCATTCAGCCGGTTCAGGAGAGGATAAAGTCGGCCCACGCAGTGATCTGTCTGGGTGTGGCGGATGACCTCGGGTCGAAAGTGCAGGATGAGGAGAGACTTGCGGGCAGGCGGGCTGCCAATCTGGAAATAGTCGCGGCGAGCATCCGCCAGTCGGAGAATAGAGTCCATTCCCTCAACCTGGGCCAATGGCTGAAAGGTCAGTGCTCGCAAAAGCGTGTCGATTGGGATAATCAGCGCCGCGTAGCATTCATCACCATTGACGGCGATGCGGACGAAGCAGACTACCTGAAGTACGTTCGGGACGCCGCCGACCGTCTGAGAAGCGGTCTGAAGGAGAGGGAGAAGTTAAAAGACAATCCCACATTGGAGGAGATACTGCAAGACAACGAGACCCTAATGGACATGTACCTCAACTGTTACAGTCAGAGCAGAGACTGGCATGTCATCTGATGCGGAGAACAAGAGATGCTGCTTAGAGTGGTAGCCTGTGTGGTGATTCTAATACTCCCGCAACTCGTATCCCTGTTTTTGCGAATAGGCGGCTACCCGGTAGAGATGAGCCAGTTCGTCTGGTTCATGGCCCTGCCGTTGATATTAGCCATCATCTGGTGGCCGAGGCCGCCGCGAGAGGCCGAAGAGAGAGTCGTCGTGGAGGAATAAGCGGCTGTCGTCGGTTGCTTCGGGCGGCGGGGGTATTGTGCGAACGTTTTTCGCCGTCGGTTCCTGCTAATGTGCCCTCGTCAGATGTCAGCCTCACCTCAACCTTAACAGAGCGGCGCAAGCTCCCGAACTCGGCGAGCCGCCCTCCTCTCGGCCGTGCGGCCCGTAGAGGGCGGACGACGAGTCCGTGCCGTACCCGGCGTCGTAAGTTATCCTTGCTCTGCAATTTTTAGAAGCGGCCGCGAGAGGTGAACACACATGAGACTGCTCGCCGCACTGACCCTGCTGCCCACACTCCTGTTCGCAAACATCCTAACGGCTCGGGCGCAGAGCGGCCCGGCGAAGTCGGGGGCCGCCGCCGTCGAGGAGGAGTTGGTCTCGAAGGAGAAGCGCACATGGGAGTTATACAAGAACAGGGACGTGAAGGCGCTGGCGGAGCTGACCAGCGAGGACTTCTACGACATCTACCCGGCGGGCGAGGTGGTCGATAAGAAGCGCTACCTTCAGGACGTGCTTGAGATGGAGGTGAAGGATTACGCTCTGAGCGACTTCAAAGTCATCATGCTCAACGAAGCGGCGGCCGTCGTGGTCTACAAGGCGAAGACGCACGCGCTCGTCAAAGGCCGCGGGGAGTTGAAGTCCGAGGTGGCCGTCACCTCGGGCTGGGCCAGACGCGGCGGGAAGTGGCTGAACGTCTTCTACCGCGAGAACGTGCTCGAACTGAACGGCCGGAGGATTCTGTAACGCCCACAAGTTTTCCACAAAACGGCCATGAGATTTCCACCTGTGGAAATTGCCTGTTGATGAACTTTACAGATGTCTTGAAAAGCCTGAAAAACGGCCGAAATCAACCCTAAACTTTTTTTGAAAAAAAGTCTTGACAGCCTCGGGACGTGTGCGTATAGTCCGGCTCCCGTCGCGATTGTTACGGCAGTCGCGACCGGCGTAGGGGATCGGCAGGTTGGGGTGGAAACACTTCAATCTGAGGACAGCGACAAGCGGCAAACGTCGCTGCCACTGACGCCCCGGCCGAGACCGAAAGGTCTGCGCAGGGAAGATGCCGACGGGTGCTTCCCGAGCCGCGCGGATAAAAACGCGTCGGCGCTCCGACGGAGTAATTAACCGACGGGGTTGCGGATGTCGCTCAACTTCGGTTGAGCCTCGTTGTCCAGAACGTAGACTGGAGGTGGAGGTAAAGCCACCAGAACAAAAACCAACAGGCACCAGGTCTTCGGGCCTGAGAGGTTGACGGAAGTTGACCCGCGCCGACCGGGGGTGAGCCGCCGCAGGCACACGCTTCGGGATACAAATCAGGCAGCCTGTCGCGTGTACAAGCTAAGGTTGCCGTCCCCCCGAATCGCTTCGGCGGTTCAAAGGGATACCGGGATCGGGCTGCTGCCCTTCGGGGTGGCAGCCCGGTTTCTTTTTGCGCCGCCCTTCGACACTCCGTACATTACCCTCCTTCTTAACACTGCCTAAAATCCTGTGCGCGCCGCCCCGATAAGTTTATTATGCGTTCGGCCGGGCCGATGCGGCCGCCGTGCGTGAGGCGAGAGTTTAAGGCAGCCATTCGGTAAGAGCTTTGTTGACCAACGTCCTTATCATCACCTCAATCCTTTTGAGCGTCGCCGCGCTGTGGGCGGCGCTCGTGCGCGCGCGCTCTTCCGTTAGCGACGCTGACTCGCTGCGCGAACGGCTCGGGCGCGAGCTGTCGTCCCTGCGCGAACGTCTTGAGACGGGGCAGCGGAGAATCGAGCGACAGGAGGCGCGGCTCGACGCGCTGGCGGCCGCGCAGGAGGAGGCGCGTCGGGAGGACGAGACGGCCGTCGCAGAGCGCGCGGCGCAGTCGCTCGACGTGAACGCGTCCGCGGACTCTACGCCGACCGAAGCCGGTAAGCGTGACGGGTCGGCCGCGGCCGAGACGGGCGAAGAGCACTCAGACGTGTACGCGGTCGCGCGCGCGTCGGAGGATTTCTTCAACGACACGACGCACCCGCGCGAGCTGCTCGGGCACGAAGGCTTCCGGCGCGGCGTCGAACTCTCTTCGGGCGCGGAGGCGACGGCGCACGAACTGCTCGCGCGCGCGGCCGAGGGCAACGCGCTCGTCGCGTGCATCTCGCTCGAAGCGCTGGCGCGGCGCGAGGGCGACGACGAGGCGGTCGCCGAGGGCGTGTTGCGCGACATCAACGCCTATTACTACTGGCCGCGCTTCTACGCTTTGCGCGCGCTCGCCGCGCACGCGGGCGGGCGCGACCTCCTCGCTCCCCTGCTCGCGCGCCTCAACTCGACGTGGCGCGAGCCGATGCCCTTGCAGGCGCTGCGCGAGTTCGTCGCAGAGCGCGTCGCGGCCGGCGACGCCGTCACCCCGCGCGACCTTGCAGACGAGGCCGACGCGCTCGGGTTCGGCTCCGAGCAGTGGGCCGAGGTCTGCGCCTCGCTCGACGCGATAGCCACGCAGTTACCCGCGGGCGCGCGCGCGGAGCTGTCGCAGTGGCAGGGCTCGCGCCAGACCGCCGAGTTCGTCAAGTCAATCGGACGCGTGTGGGAGGGCGAGGGGGGCGAGGTCTTCGTTCTCGACGCGGTGGCCGCGCAGGTTGCGGAGTTGGAGACGGAGATCAAACGAGAGCCGCCGCGCTCCGTGCTTCTGGTCGGCGAGTCGGGCGCGGGGAAGACTGCGCTCGTGCGCGCGCTCGCCTCGCGGCTGCGCGCGGACGGGTGGCTCGTCTTCGAGGCCGCGCCCGCAGAGGTTCTGGCCGGGCAGAGCTACATCGGCCAGATAGAGGAGCGCGTCCGGGTCATCGTCCAACAGCTCGCGGGTAAGCGCGTCCTCTGGGTCATGCCGAACTTCCACGAGGCGCTGTGGGCCGGGCGCCACCGCTACAGCCCGACGGGCGTGCTCGACCTGCTGCTGCCGCACATCGAGAGCGGCGCCGTCCGCGTCATCGGCGAGGTGCCCGCGCGGGCCTACGAACAGCTCGTGCGACTGCGACCGCGTTTGCGCACCGCGATGCAGACGTGTCGCGTCGCGCCGCTCTCCGACGAAGAGACGCTGGAACTCGGGCGCCGCTGGGCCGAGCGCGGGACCGCGGTTGAAAGTGCGGTTGAGAGTGATGCGGTCGGGACTCCCGTCTCTGCGGCGCCGCGGGCGACGGAGCGTACGCTGCGCGAGGCTTTGCAGCTCGCCAAGCAGTACCTCGACGAGAAGGCGGCACCCGGCAACCTCCTGTTGCTGCTCGAAGCGACCGACCGCCGTCTGCTCGCCGAGGGGAGGGCTGCGGGCGAGGTCAAGCTCGACGACCTGCTCGTTACACTCTCGCAGTTGACGGGGCTGCCCGTGCAGATACTCGACGAGCGTGAAGGGCTCGACCTCTCGGAGCTGCGCGCCTTCTTCGAGCGGCGCGTGCTCGGCCAGCCCGAGGCCGTCGATTGTCTGGTCGAGCGCGTCGCGATGATTAAGGCGGGCCTGACCGACCCGACGCGGCCGCAGGGCGTCTTCCTCTTCGTGGGGCCGACGGGCACGGGCAAGACCGAGATCGCCAAGACGCTCGCGGAGTTCCTCTTCGGCTCGCCCGAGCGGATGCTCCGCCTCGACATGAGCGAGCTTCAGACGTGGGAGTCGCAGGCGAGGATACTCGGCGAGTCGGACGAGACGAGCGACAGCGCGGCCCTCGTCAACCTCATCCGCAAGCAGCCCTTCTCCGTCGTCCTCCTCGACGAGTTCGAGAAGGCGCATCCTTCCGTGTGGGACCTCTTCCTGCAAGTCTTCGACGACGGGCGCCTCACCGACCGCCGCGGCAACACGGCCGACTTCCGCCACTCGGTCATCATCATGACCTCGAACCTCGGCGCCACGCTCCCGCACGGCGCTTCGGTGGGCTTCTCGCAGGAGCAGGCGCAGTTCGCCGCAGGCAGCGTCGAGCGCGCGGTCGGCCGAGCCTTCCGCCGCGAGTTCGTCAACCGCATCGACCGCGTCGTCGTCTTCCGACCCTTAGGGCGCGGCGTGATGCGCGACCTGCTGCGCAAGGAGCTGAACGACGTGCTCACGCGGCGCGGCCTGCGCACGCGCCAGTGGGCGGTCGAGTGGGACGAGTCGGCCGTCGAGTTTCTGCTTGAGAAGGGCTTCACCGCCGACCTCGGGGCGCGGCCGCTGAAGCGCGCCGTCGAGCGCTACCTGCTCTCGCCGCTCGCGCTCACCATCGTCAACCACCAGTTCCCCGAAGGCGACCAGTTCCTCTTCGTCCGCTCCTCGCCCGACGCGCAGACGCTCGACGTGCAGTTCGTAGACCCGGACGCGCCCGCCGCAAGAGAGGCCGAAGTCGAAGAGGTCGATGAACCCTTCGACGAAGAGGCGGCGCGCGAGCTGCGGCTCGAATCCGTCGCGCTCGACCCGAAGGGCACACCCGAGGAGCTGCGCTTCCTGCAAGAGCAGTATGAAGAGGTCGCGGCGCAGGTCGATGCGGACGCGTGGCGCGAGCGCAAGGAGGCGGCGCTCGGCGAGATGCAGTCGGCCGATTTCTGGTCTTCGCCGGAGCGCTTCTCCGTGCTCGGGGCCGTCGAGTACATGGACCGTATCGAGGCCGGGCTCGACACGGCCGGCTCGCTCCTCGCGCGTCTGCGCGGCAACCGCAGGCGGCTCCCCACGGACCCCATCGCGCGACTCGCCGAACAGCTCTACTTACTTGATGCGGCCTGCCGCGGCATGGCCGAGGGGCAGCCGCGCGACGCCTTCCTGCTCGTCACCGCGGGGCGCGAGCCCGGCGCCGACCGCGCGCGCAGCGACGACTTCGCGCGCACGCTCGGGCGCATGTACCGGCGCTGGGCCGAGCGGAGGCGGATGCGCCTTGAGCCGCTCGAAGAGCACGATGGCGCGCGCGCGAACGGCGCGGGCGCGGAGGAGTACCGTGCGCTCTTCGCCGTCTCAGGCTACGCAGCCTACACGATTCTCAGGCACGAGGCGGGCCTTCACGTCTTCGAGACGCCGCAGGACGAGAGGTCGTCATTCAAACGTGCGACCGCCGCGGTGCGCGTCGTCGGCCAGCCCGAAGAGCCGCCGGGGCGCGGCGGCCGCGAGTCCCTGCTCGAACAGGCCGAGCACGCGCTCTCGGCCGACGCCCACGCGCCGCAAACGCAGATCGTCCGCCGCTACCGCGAAGAGCCCTCGCCGCTCGTCCGCGACTCCGCCCGCGGCTGGCGCACCGGCCGTTTGGAGCGCGTCCTCGACGGCGACTTCGACCTCATGGGGTGAGCAATAGGCAGATGGCAGTAGGCGGTTGAAAGCGCCGCGTCAGCGGCGCTTTCAACGCTCATGCTCCATTTATCTCGACCACTGTCTACTGCCTACTTCTTTGCATCTTGCTTTCCACGCGCCCCGGGTTTAATCTGCCATAGCCCGGGCAACGCCGCTGGCCGCAACTTCGGCCCGCCCAGGGCGTTCACACCATAAGCACGACCGGCCCCGACCGGCAACGCGCCCGCCCAGGCGCGCCGCGCGAGACGAGGTCGTTTAGTTCCAGACAGTTTCCAGCACTCCCCGGAACGCCGGCCACGGCCGGCAGCAGGACAGCGACGGCGGAGGGTACGGGCCGCGCAAGCGCCCCGGCGCCACCGCCCGTGCCGCGCCGTCGCGCGGCATTCAACCGAACCTTCAAACGGATTCGCGCGCCGCCCTTGCCCCAACACTCATGTTTGAAAGTGCGGCGCGCTGAGACCGGAATAATCGAGAGGAGGAAAAGTCCTCACATGGACTTCTTACACCGCCCACAGGTTACGCACGCACGGGCCACGACGGCCGCCCCCGCTTCACGCGACGAGGACGCGCTCCGACGTTGCACCCTTTCAAACTCATTCTTAAAAGCAGGCGATTACGAAGGCGCCGTCGAGGCGCTTGAGGGCTTCTGGCGCGGCGCGGGCGAACGCCCCGCGACCGACGGGCTCGACCCGCGCGCGGCCGGCGAAGTGCTTGTCCAGGCCGGGCGCCTGACGAGCGCGCTCGGCGGCGCGCGCCGCATCGAGGGCGCGCAGGAGGCCGCCAAGAATCTCTTGAGCGAGGGCGCCGGCATCTTCGAGCGCCTCGGCGACGCGCCGAAGGTCGCCGAGGCGCGCACGGACCTCGGCGTCTGTTACTGGCGCGAGGGCGCGTTCGAGGAGGCGCGCGTCGTCCTGCGCGCGGCGCTCGAAGGGCTCGCGCGCGAGGACGAAGAGCAGCGTGCGCTCGCGCTCACACGCCTCGCCATCGTCGAGTTGTCGGCCGGTTACAACCGCGCGGCGGTCGAACTGCTCGCCGAGGCCGCCCCGCACGTCGAGGCGTGCGCGAGCGACATCATCAAGGGCAACTTCCACGCCGAGCGCGCCAACGCCTTCGTCGCGCTGGCCGACGCGGGCGACGCCGAAATGCTCGACCGCGCGCTCGTCGAGCACACCGCCGCGAGCTTCCATCTGGAACAGGCCCGCCACACCCGCTACCTCGCCAACAACGAGAACAACCTCGCCATCCTCTTCAACCGCATCGGGCGTTACGAGGAGGCGCGCGAACACCTCGCGCGTGCGCGCACGCTCCACGCCTCCCTGAAGGATGCGGTCATCGCCGCGCAGTGCGACGAGACGCTGGCGCGCGTGCTCGTCGCCGAAGGGCGTTACGAAGAGGCAGAGCGCGTCGCGCTCTCGGCCGTGCGCGTCTTCGAGGACGGCGACCGTCAGGCGCTCCTCGCCGAGGCGTTGACGACGCTCGGCGTCGCGCAGGCACGCGCGGGCCGATACGAAGAGGCGCACGAAAGCCTCGCGCGTGCCCTCGAAGTCGCGGAGACCGCGGGCGACCGCGCGGGCGCGGGGCTGGCCGCGCTCACGCTGACCGAGGAGCTGGGCGCACAGCTCGGCCACGCCGAGTTGTGTGAAGCGTTCGAGCGCGCGCACGGGCCGCTCTCCGGCACGCGCAACCCCGACACGCTCGCGCGCCTGACCGCCTGCGCGCGCCGCGCGCTGGAGTCGTTCATGGCCTTACAGGCGGAGGGCGACGAGGAGGCGGGCTCGCCCGAGGAGCGTTGGGATGGCTTCTCGCTGAAGGCCGAAGTGATGCGTTACGAGGCCGAGCTGATCTCGCGCGCGCTGCGCGAGGCCAACGGCGTCGTCTCGCGCGCGGCGAAGCTGCTCGGCTTCAAGCACCATCAGACCTTCGTCGCGCTCCTCAACAACCGCCACAAGGAACTGCTCGGCGAGCGCCGCCCCGTCATCCCGCGCCGCCGCAGCTACATGCGCCGCCCGCGCCGACAGGCCCAACACGCCGACAGGAAAGAGTAGTTTCTGCCGGGATGTGCCCGGCGCCGGAAAGCTCAATACCACAGAGACACGGAAGGCACGGCCCTGTTGAGGATTAATCAACAGGGCCGTGCCTTCCGTGTCTCTGCGGTATTGAGCCTTTGATTCTTGACGCTAGTCGGACAGGCGCGACTTGATGCGGCGGAACTCCTGGGAGTCGCGCGTGCGCGTGGGCGGTTGGCCGAGCGCGGCAACGACTTTGCCGATGGCCTCGACGCGGCTCCCGGGGTCCGGGTGGTCGCTCGCGGCGGACTCTTCGCGTTCGCCCTCGTGATCGTTGAGGCGCTCGAAGAAGTCGGCCATGTCGCGCGGGTCGAAGCCCGCCTCGACCAGCAGCCGCGCGCCCTCCGTGTCGGCCTGTAGCTCGGCCGCGCGGTTAGACCTCAGAAAGAACCTGTTCACGCTCGCGCCGCCCGCCGTCGCCGCCACGCGCCAGAAGTCGCCCTGGCCGAGGGCCGCGACGGTGTCGATGACGCTCAACGCCGTCCTCGCAAGGTATGCGCGCGAAGCCTGCGTCGTCCCGTGGCGCAGAGAGACGTGCGCTATCTCGTGCGCGAGCACGCCCGCCAACTCGCCCTCGGTGCGCGCCGCCTTGATGGCGCCCTCGTTGACGAAGACGTAGCCGCCCGGCAACGCAAAGGCGTTGACTTCGGGCGAGGCGACGACGATGAACTTGTAAGGGAACTTGTAACCGGGCGCGGCCGCCGCGACGCGCTCGCCGAGCCGCTGGACGTAGGCTTCGGTGCGCTTGTCGCGGAGGACGACCACCTGCCGCATGATCTCTTCGGCCGAAGCCTCGCCGAGCTGTATGTCCTGCTCGGGGCTGAAGAGGTTGAAGCCCGCGGATGCATGCGGCAGCGCGGCCCGCGGCCCGCCGCCCGACGGCGCCCCCCCACACGCCGCCTGCAACGTCAGCAGGGCCAACAACACCCACCCCGTACCCTTGCCAGCCCGCAGCATCGACCTCAAAACCTCACCCCTTCGCGCTCGACTCTCTTCGCGCCCCGCGCGCATTATGCACGATGCTTTGCAAACACCGGGCCGCGACCGACCGCGTCCGCGTAAGCGACACGGCGCAAAGGCTTTTGCGGCGCGCACGCTCATTCAGGGAGGCGACGCGTCTTGTAGTCGGACAGGACCGTCCGGCGCGTTAGAGAACACTGAAACAGTACGTGACGCGTTATGCGTTGGAGGCGAAGCGCATCCGGAATCATGCGGCCCTCGAACCTGCCGGCGACAGAACCGCCGAATCATGTGTCGATCATTCAAGTGACACAGGGACGCAGCGCCACGCAGCCGCGCGGCCCTATCCTGCCTTCGCACTTCAACGCAGGAGGCGTCTAATGAACAGACAACTTTCACCGAAGCTCTCGAACGTTAACCTCACCCGCTTCATGCTCGCGCTGCTGCTGTGCGCGGCGTGCGTGTCTACGGCGCGCGCGCAGGCGAGCCAGCCCGTGTTGAGGAAGCAGGGCGCGGAGCAGCAGCAGCAGGCCGCGCGACAGAGCCGGGACGACGAAGACGTTGAAGACGACGGTGAGGTCTCCGCGCCGCCGGCCGCGGCTGACCCGGCGTCCGTCCTGCGCAGGGCGCGCTTCGTCTTCGTGCGCTCGGACTCGGCCTTCATCAGCGGGCGCGAGGTCGAAGACTCTCTGCGCAAGCGGAAGGAGTTTCGGGCGTGGGGCATGGGCATCACGCGCAACGAGGCGCAGGCCGACCTCATCATCGAGATCACGCGCAAGCCGCTCACGCGCCGCTTCACCTTCTCCGTCCTCGACCCGCGCACGTCGGAGGTCGTCACCAGCGGCAAGACCCGCTCCGTCCTCTTCGGCAAAAAAATCCCCAACAAGATCGCCGAGAAGTTCGCCAACCGCGTCAGGGTCTACCGGCCGTATCCTTGAGGAAGTAGTCAGTAGCCAGTAGTTAGCAGCCAGTAGTTAGCAGAAAGAACGGGCGGCGCCTCTCAACCATCAGGTCGGACGCGCCGCTTTGTTCTAACTACTGGCTACTGACTAGTATCTACTGGCTACTTCCTACTTCATGTACTCACCGACGGTGCGACCTTGCCGGAGAAGTCGGAGGGCGCGTCCTTCTCGTCGTCGCCTCCGGGTTTCATCGAGAACTTCTCCGCCCAGCGCACGCGACCCGTAATCTGCATGACGACGAAGAGCGTGAGGATGGAGCCGACGGTGACGGCGAGTCCCGTGAAGCCTTTGAAGAAGAAGGCGTAGGAGAACATCACGAGGTAGATGAACTGCGCCAGCCCCGCCTCGCGCGCCGCGAAGCGCGTCCCCACCACGAGGCGCAGGTAGCTGATGACCAGGAAGATCGAGACGACCGACGACGCGGCGAACGCGGCGTGAATCGAGACGTGGTCTACCAGATACGCCAGCAGCAGGTGGAACGCGAAGAAGGCCGCCGCGAGAAAGAAGTAGTTCATCGGGTGCAGCTCAAGCCCCCGCATCGTCGTGATGATGAACATCAGGAAGAAGAAGAAGAAGAGCGAGACCGGCGCGAAGAAGCTGATGCGCCCCGCGAGCGGCCCCGGCTGCAACTTCTCGGGCATCGCCATCCCGATCTGGAAGCCCGAGACGAGGTTCTTGTAGTTCCACTCAAGCTCCCAACCGTCGTCCGTCTCGCGCTTCTCCGAAGGCGACAGCGTGCTCTCGGGGAAGTCGATCTCTTTAAAGTCTGTCCGCATCCTCATGCGAAAGTCGCGCACCTGCGCCACGCTCGCGCCCGTCTTCGCGTCGCCGCCGCCGCCGAAGTTGTAACGCCAGTCGTCGAGGCCCTGCGACCGATACGCTACGCGCAGCGTCGCCGTCTCGCCCGGCTTGACCGCGGCCGTGCCCGTCGCCGCGTTGCCCTCGTTCGTGAGCGCAACGGACGCGCCGTTGACCGTGAAGACGAGGTCGTCGTAGATGGCGCGCTCGGCCGGGAACTTCAGGTTGAAGGTCACGCGCTCCTGCTCGGTCGCGTTGCGGAAGACGTAGGTGCCGTCGAAGCCGACCTTATAGGTGCTGTACCAGAGCAGCCCCTTCTGCCTGTGCTCAAGCCCGAGCGACACGTCCACGCGGCTCGACTCAAGCGGCAGCGTCTCGGTGACCGAGACCTTCTCCGTCACCGTCTTCTTCTTGCCGTCCACCACGGTCTCGGTCGTCTTCGGCACCGGATGCTCGGCCGTGGCCGCGGGCGGCGACTGCGACTGCGACGCGCCCCAGAGCGACGTGACCTGCCCTTCGAGTATCTCGTCCGAGTTGTACGTGCGCGAGAAGATGGTCGCGCCCAGCACCATCCAGGCCGCGGATGCACACAAGAAGATGAACGCGATGGCTACGATGCGCTTCAGCATACCTTCCTACACTCCTCCGTCCGGACGTTCGTGCCCGAACGCGCATTAAACTCTACTGCCCCTCGCGCGGCAGCGGACCGACCCACGCCGCGCGCCTGTGGCTCTCCACATCGGGGAACGAGCCCCGCCCGAAGAAGACGTGGCGCGCCAGCCGTTTGAAAGGCGCGCGCCTCATCAACGCGCAGGCCGCTTCGGTCAGCAGAGGGCTGTTGACGGAAGAGAGCGTCCGCCTCATCCACAGGCGCGAGGCGAAGCGCGCGCGGAAACGTGCGCCCGAGTAGCGCGCGAGCGAGGCCTCGTCTCCGTCCGCGAGACACTGCGCGATGACCTCGGCCGCGAGCCCCGACAGACGCATACAGGGGTCGAGCCCGCCCGCCGTCAGAGGCGAGACGGCGCCCGCCGCGTCGCCGACGAGCAGGCCGCGCGCGCACGCAATCCGCTTCAGCACGCCGCCCACGGGGATGCGCCCCCCGCGCCGCTCGACCCGGCGGGCGCGCGAGAAGTCGAACGTGCGCGACATCTCGACCCGGAACTCTTCGAGCGCACGCGCCGGGTCGAAGCGCTCGGCGTAGCCGCCCACGCCGACGTGCGTCTCCTCGCCGTCGCACACGACCCACGCGAGGTAGCCGGGCGCGAGCCGCGGGTCGAGGAAGCAGTGGAAGCAGGGCTCGCTCGCCGTCGCGACGCCGCGGAACACGTCCTCGACGCCGACGATCCACTCGCGGTTCTCGTCAAGCCCGAGGTCGCGCCCGACGCGCGAGCGCGCGCCGTCGGCCCCGACCACGAAACGCGCCCCGACCTTGCGCGTCACGCCCGCGCGTTCGAGCAGCACCGTGGAACCGCCCGCGGGGTCGTCGTTCACTTCCAGCCCCGCGTAACGCGTCGCCGGCGACCACACGGCGCGCGCGTCCAGACACTCTTCGAGCATCCGCTCGTAGAGCCGACCCATGCGCCCGACGCGGTACTCCTCGTGCTCGCTCCCGAGTTCGAGCACGCGGCGCGCGGGCGAGTAGAGCTTGACCTTCCTGACCGGCGGCCCCAGACAGTCGCGCGGCAGGTCGAAGTCTTCCAGCGTGCGGCGCACGAAGATGCCCGTCGTATGCACGCCGTCTGCGAGCGAGTTCTTCCTGTCGGCCAGCAGCACGCGCGCCCCGCCGCGCGCGAGCAGCCTCGTCACCTGGAGCCCCGCCAGCCCCGCCCCCACGACTACCACGTCGAAACTCTCCAAGGCTTTCTCCTTAGTCCAATAGAAACGCCAGACGTTGCTTGATGTCGCCGCCCACGGTGACCTGCTCGTAAGCCCTCGCCAGCCGCGCGCGCCGCACGGGGTCGCGCTCCCTGTGGTACTCCCACACCAACTCGTCGTAAGCGGCGGAGCTTGAAGCCGCCCCCGCCAGTCGCAGCGCGCGCAGCCTCGCGGGCGACAACTCC
>JADMIO011000769.1_pt1 | contig 35523 bp, 29 predicted proteins | sample 8958161 | NCBI WGS metagenome assembly JADMIO01 (sample SAMN16585339, study PRJNA669376) | soil metagenome | isolation source: Crop rotation soil | place: USA: Cullars Rotation, Alabama | collected 2011
CGTGGATAACGATCCGCTGGTGCCGTAGGCCTGAATTCGAGCGCGCTCTAGTCGGCTTCGGTGTCGCCGGGAAGTCCCGGCGACACTGAGCCGACAGGGGGCGGAGTTCGCTCCGTCGCGACCGAGCCTCCTGTATTCGCCCGCCGGACAGAGGCCAGGCGGTGCCGATCACTGAGCGAAAAGGGCCGTGTCACAGGAACCGGACTCAATGCGCGCTGTGGAATTGGCGCCGCATCGCCGAACGTGAAGCTGTTTGCAAGCTAGCCTAGCAGCGCGTCGCAAAGCGCGAAGTGCTCTAGTCAAAGGGATGTCGCAGGGGAGATCCCTATCGTCGAGTGACGACCGCGCCAATCCACACGCTTCGCAAACGCCGGTGCGCACGTTTGCGGCGAAATGCAAAATGACGATGAAGCAGAGGAAGATGCGTGACAAATGTGCCCCGTTGGGCAAGATGCGGGACCATGAGTCAGGAACCAAAACGGTTCCTCCCCAGAACTCGGATGGTTTACTTGAAGGAGAAGGGCGGAAGGTGGCTCGCGAAAGTCGCGGGCAGTGAGTTCGGGCAACCTGCCCCGATCGATTTCGGCGCTTCCCACGATCCCCACGGAAGGGCGCCCATCGGTCAGTGGCTCACCCCTGCAGAGATTCGAGCGTTCGCGCGCTGAACTCTCGGCTGCTGGCGCCGCGGTCGCTCCTTCCTCAAGGCGCCACGACACGCAAAACCGGGCTTTCGTCCGGCGTGGAATGCGTCCACTTTTCTCGTCACCGCGAAGAACGCGATCCTGCCGATGAACCAGCCAATCTCCACTCCCTCCACGCCTCCCGAGTTTCTCCTGCTCTTTCGCAACACCCAACTCGAGACGCGCCTCTCGATGGACGAAATGCATGAGGCCATGCGCCGGCTCAACGACTGGCTCGATCGCTGGGCGGAACGCGGAAACATCTTGAAAGGGCAGCCACTGGGGAACGAGGGGAAGGTGATCTCAGGTTCGAAGCAGCGGACGGTGGCCGATGGCCCGTTCGCCGAGTCGAAGGAGGCGGTGGGCGGGTACGTGCTGGTGCAGGCGGCGGATTTCGACGAGGCGATGTCGATCGCCGCGGAGTGGCCGTTGCTCGATTATGACGGGGTCATCGAGGTGCGCCCGGTGATGCCGGAGTGCGCGACGATGCGAATGGTGAGGGAACAGTTTGCCTCGGCCGGTGTCTGACGCCGCCGGCGAGGTGGCTGAACCGCGAGCGGCGCCAGCGGAAGTCTCGCGTCTCACGGAACGGCTCTTTCGCGAGGAAGCGGGCCGGCTCGTTGCGACGTTGACGCGGCACTTTGGTGTCGAGCATTTGCAGCTCGCGGAGGACGTGGTGCAGGAGTCAATGGCGCGGGCGTTGCGTATCTGGCCGTTTTACGGTGTGCCGAAGAATCCCGCGGCGTGGTTGACACAGACGGCAAAGAACCTCGCGCTGGATGTCATCCGTCGGGCCAAATCGTTTGCGGAAAAGGAGGCGGCGATCGTGGCCTCGATCGAGCAGGTGACAGCCGGTGAATCGACGCGCGAGGTGGCCTTGGATGAAGAGGAGATCCGCGACGACCGGTTGCGGCTGCTCTTTGTGTGCTGTCACCCGCACCTCGCGCAAGAGGCGCAGGTGGCGCTCGCGCTGAAGACGCTTTGCGGTTTCAGCACCATCGAGATCAGCAAGGCGTTTCTCACCACGGAAGCATCGATTGCGAAGCGGCTCACGCGCGCCAAGCAGCGACTGCGCGATGATGGAATCCCATTTGAGATTCCGAGCGGCGCGGAGCTATCGGCACGGCTCGAGGCGGTCTTGCAGACGCTCTACCTCCTTTTCAACGAAGGCTACAAAGCGTCCGCCGGCGACCGGCTCGTCCGCGAGGAGTTGTGCAGCGAAGCGACTCGCCTCCTCACATTGCTGGCCGAGCATCCCGCGGGGAATCAGCCGCCGGTGCATGCGCTGCTCGCGTTGATGCTCCTCAATGCGGCGCGGCTGGAGGCGCGCGTGGATACGGAGGGGCAGCTCCTCCGGCTCGAGGAACAGGACCGAACCAAATGGAATCAGGGGATGATCGCCCGCGGAATGCAGCATCTCAGCCGCTCGGCGGAGGGCGACGCGCTGAGCGAGTATCATCTGCAGGCGGGAATCGCGGCGTGCCACTGTGCCGCGCGCGATTACAGCCAGACCGATTGGCCGCAGATTCTCGCGCTCTACGATCATCTTCTACGGATCGATCACTCTCCCGTGGTTGCCTTGAATCGTGCGGTGGCCGTGAGCCATGTGCGCGGGCCTGCCGTCGCGCTTGTGGCGCTCGATGCGATCGACCCGCGTGAACCCCTCGAGGGCTATCATCTCTTCCACGCGGTGCGGGCGGAATTCGAAGCGCGGCTCGGCCATTTCGACATCGCGGCGACTCACCTCCGTCGCGCCATTGAACTCACCAAGGTTAAGTCCGAACGGCAGCTGCTCGAGCGGCGGCTCGTTGAGTGCGAGGCGGCTGTGCTCGCTCCAGGCGTATCCAGGTAGCGCGCGCGTCTCGCGTGCTGGCGCCGGCGTCCCCGCCGACGCGAACTTTTCGAAACGCGAACGAATCTTCGATTGCCTCACAGCCAATTCGGAACCGGACGCGCTCGGAAGTTCGTCTCGGCGGGACGCCGAGACCAGCACCGCTCGCCCACAGACCAGCCGCCACCTCGGCGGGACGCGTGCGCTCCCCGGTATCCGTTATCCGCCGGCCATGGCGCCGACGATCATCAACGGCTCGGTGCCGTCGGTGACGGCTTGCGGCAGGCTCGTGTCCGGCGGTTCTTGCGAGAGGTCTTCCTTGCAGGCAAAGAAGCGGATGAACGGGCGGCGCCGCAGCGTGTCGTGGTCGCGGATGGTGCCGCAGAGCGCGGGATACCTGGCCTCGAGTGCGTCGAGGACGACGCCGAGCGTAACCGGGCTTTCTACGTCCAACTCCACCTCGTCGCCGACCCGCGCGAGGTTGCGGAGGTGGTAGGGGAGGACGACGCGGATCACGCCAGCGTCTGGACTTCGACCGAACACACCGCCGGCAGATCGCGCACGATCGCGGCCCACGAGTCGCCGCCGTCCGGCGAGCAATACACCTGGCCGCCCGTGGTGCCGAAGTAGATGCCGCACGAGTCGAGCGAATCGACGGCCATCGCGTCGCGCAGCACGTTGACGTAGCAGTTCTCCTGCGGCAGGCCCTTCGTCAGCGGCTCCCATTCGCCACCGCCGGTCCTGCTGCGATAGACGCGCAGCTTTCCCTCCGGTGGGAAGTGCTCGGAGTCGCTGGTGATCGGGACGACGTAGATCGTCTCGGGCTCGTGCGCGTGGACGTCGATCGGGAAGCCGAAATCGCTCGGCAGATTGCCGCTGACCTCGCGCCACTCGTCGCCGGCGTTGTCGGTGCGCAGGACGTCCCAGTGCTTTTGCATGAAGAGCGTGTCGGGCCGCGAAGGGTGGAGCGCGATGCGATGCACGCAGTGGCCGACCTCCGCGTCGGGGTCCGGCAACTCGTAAGGCGACTTCAAGCCGCGGTTGATGGCCTGCCACGTCGCACCGCCGTCTTCAGTGCGAAACGCGCCGGCCGCCGAGATCGCGACGTAGATGCGCTGGGCGTTGGACGGATCGAGCAGGATCGTGTGCACGGCCATTCCACCCGCGCCGGGCTGCCAGAGGTCGCCCTTGGTCCCGCGCAATGCGGGCAGTTCGTGCCACGTCCTCCCGCCGTCCTCGGACTTGAACAGCGCGGCATCCTCGACCCCGGCATACACCGTGTCCGAATCGGTGAGCGACGGCTCGAGATGCCAGACGCGTTTGAATTCCCACGGATGCTGCGTGCCGTCGTACCATTTGTGCGTGCCGACCTCACCCGCGTAGAGGAAGTAATTGCTCCGGCCCGCCGGTGGCCCTGGGGAGGGAGCCGGCATGCCATCGGGCGTCGCCCACGTCTTGCCGCCATCGTCGGAACGCTGGATCACCTGTCCGAACCAGCCGCTCGACTGCGAGGCGAAGATCCGGTCCGGATCCACCGGGGAGCCCTTGAGGTGATACATCTCCCAGCCCGCGAAGAACGGGCCGTTGACTTCCCATTTCTCGCGCTTCCCATCCGCATTGAGGATGAAAGCGCCTTTCCTGGTCCCGACGAGAACGCGGACGCGACTCATGCGCTCAAGCGGCCGCGACCGAGACCATCCAGCCGAGGCCGAAGCGATCGGTCAGCATGCCAAACTTCGACGACCAGAACGTCTTGGTGAGTGGCATCTTCACCTGCCCGCCTTCGGACAGCGCGGCGAAAACGCGATCCGCATCGGCCTCGCTCGGCACGGTGATCGAAAGCGAGAAGCCCGCGAAATTCCCGTCCTCCGGCGAGCAGCCGTCGGACGCCATCAGCGTCGATTCGCCGACGCGGAAGCTGGTGTGCATCACCTTGTTCTCCCAGCCCTCCGCGAGCATGCCGGGCGGAGTCGGCTCCGGGCTTTCCTTGTAATGCATGAGCATCTCGACTTCGGCGCCGAGCGCCTTCTTGTAAAACTCGAGCGCTTCTTTGCAGCGGCCGCCGAAGAAGAGGTACGGTTGGATGAGGTTGGATTTGGTCATCGTGAAGCGACGTTGATGGTTGTGGTTGCAGTAAAGGTGGTTTGGTTCAGCAGTCCGGCGAAGTTCCTGCGCCCAGCCCACAGGAGGTAGAGCGCCAACACGACGATTGCGATGATCATCGGATTGAAGACGTCCGCGGGCTTGGTCAGGAAGACATGGAAGGCCAGGATATTGATGATGATGGGGCCGAGGACGAGCAGGCCGTAGTTTCGCGTCAGCGGGATCATGACGAGGATGGCGCCGGTGAGTTCGAGGACTTTGACGAAAGTCAGATATCCGGTCGGGGCAAAGGCATTCATGAACATCCCGGCTTCCGGCGTTGCCGGTGGCGGCATCTTATCCGGAGGAATGAGGTGAAAGAGCACGGGGATGGCGGCCGCGAGAAAGAGCAATCCAAGGAGGACGCCAGCGATGGTGGGCAGGTGTTTCATGGGAGCGATGTCGAAGGGGATTCTAGCTCGCGGGCGATTTCTCCACGATTGACTTCAGGTTAGAAAAGCCCTGCTCGAACTGGCCTCCGACCATCTTGTCGCAGTTCATGAGCAAGCTCATGCATTTCGTCATGAAGTTCGCCTTCCCGACCATGTTCCACGAGACGGTGGTCTGATTGCCTTCCGGCTTGAAGGTGAACTCCGTGGTGTTCGTGGCCGCGAACGGCTTGATGAACTCCAGGTGCATCTGCACGAGCTCGTTCGGCTTGCTCTCGGTGATGGTCATCTTGCCTTCGCCGACCTCGCTGTTGCCGGCCCACGCAAAGCTCGCGCCGACGCCCGCCGGCGGCCCTTCGAACGTGTTCTTTGCGTTCGGATCGAGCTTCGCCCACGGCGACCACGCGTTCCAGTTGTGCAGATTGTTGATCTGCTCGAAAACCGCCGGCGCCGGCGCGGCGATCGTCGCCGTGCGACGGACGCGGAATTCATTCGGCCGGGTCGCTGCGACGATGCAGAAGATGACGATCACGGCTGCAAGGCCGAGGAGGATTTTTTTCAACATGGGATTGGATGGTGGTTGGTTTATCAGCGGCTGGCGCCGCCGCGAGCCGCCATCATTTTGGCGACTTCTCCCGCGAGCTTGTCGAGGTTTTGCTCGTTCGCTTCCACCACAAACGGCTTCACTCGCTCGCACTTCTCCACCGTGGGATGCCGCATGCGCCAGGTGATCCTGGTTTTTCCGTCCTGCTCGGTGAAGAAAATGGTCATCTGAAATTCGTGCATCTCATCAAGATGGCGAAAGACGATCCGCTCGGGCCGCACGACCTCATCGAAGACGCTGTGGTTCGGATAATCGGTCCCGTCTGGTCCGTGCATCGTGAATCGCCAGTGACCACCGGGGCGAAATTCGAATTCACGAAACGTGTTCGTGAACCCCTTCGGCCCCCACCAGCGCGCGAGGCGCGCCGGATCGCTGAACGCCTCGAAGATCTGCTCGCGCGGGGCCTCGATCAGGCGGCTGCTCACAATTTCGCGAGCGCTCGTTTCGGATGCGGGATCGTTGGCCATGGTTGAATTCTGTGTGATGAGCCGCGCGTCACGCGTCAGCCGGAGCCAGTTCTTCCCGAATAACGCGCTGCGCCCGCTGGAGGGTCGGGCAGTCCGCGGCGATCGGGCGAACTTCGACGACGCTGCCGTATTCGAGGATGGGGCATTGCTGCGCGACCGCGACCGCTTCGTCCAAGCTGCCGGCCTTGATCAGAAAATATCCGCCGACAGCCTCCTTCGATTCCGCAAACGGCCCGTCCGCCACGATGCGGCCGTTCTTGCCGGAAACGATGCGCGCCTCGTCCAGCAGCGGCTGACCGGCCTTCAGGATGCCGTCGGAGCTGAGTCGCTCGAACCAGCCGAGAAAGCTGGCCACCGCATTTTGCAGTTCCGCTGGCGATAGGGAGCGATCCCAACCGCTACCGCGGAAGAGGAGGAGGTATTCGGAGGTCGAGTTCGTGGTGCTCATGGGTTGATGGATGTTTGAAGTGGATTGCCTGCGGTTTCAAAGGGGACGACGAACAGACGAACGCGTTCAGGACAGCGGCCCACAACTTTTTTTCGAAAATCGGCGGCTTGGTCGTAAGGTCGGGGAAGTCGAGACGACAAATCGGCTTTTCGACAACGCATGAGAAGATTCATCGCTACCAGCCTCATGCTTCTTCTCGAGACCCCGCTGATCGCCGAGCCGGTCACCTTCGAGAGCGCCGAGACACCGGCGGCTCTGGTCGAGCTCTTCACGTCCGAAGGTTGCAGCAGTTGCCCGCCCGCGGACGCCTGGATGAGCAAATTGAAATCCAGCCCCGACCTCTGGAAGCGCATCGTGCCCGTGGCCTTTCACGTCGATTACTGGGACGGCCTCGGCTGGCCTGATCGCTTCGCCACAGCCGCGAACACCGCCCGTCAGCGCCACTACGCCGCGGCATGGCGCAGCAGCTCGGTCTATACACCGGGCTTCGTGCTGAACGGGCGCGAGTGGCGCGGCTGGACGAGGCGCGATGGCCTGCCTGCGCCGCCCTCAGGCACCGCCGGAAAACTGCGGGTCACGCTTCGTGACCCCGCGCATGCGGACGTGATATTCACGCTGACCAACGGCGCGCCGAAGGCGCTCCGGGTCGAGCTCGCGCTTCTCGGTGCGAACCTGGAATCCAACGTGAAGCGCGGTGAGAACAGCGGGCGGAATCTGCGCCACGATTTCGTCGTTGTGCACCTGGCCACCGCCGCACTCGCAGGCGACGGACAACGCCTTACCGCTTCGCTGCAACTGCCGGAGAATGGCGCCGCGACGCCGGCCGCGCTCGCCGCGTGGGTCACCTCTGGTGATGCTCAGCCGCCGCTCCAGGCCACCGGCGGCTGGCTCCCGAAACCATGAAGGTCCTCTCCGTCAACGTCGGCGAGCCGCGCCAGGTCATCGTCAACGGGCGTACTGTGGCGACCGGCATCTTCAAGCATCCGATCGCCGGCCGCGTGTGCGTGCGCTCTCGAAACATCGACGGCGACCGGCAGGCCGACCTTACCGTCCACGGCGGCGTGGACAAGGCGGTCTATTGCTACCCGCACGAGCATTACGCGCACTGGCAGGAGCAACTCGGGCGCGACGATTTCGAGTTTGGCCAGTTCGGCGAGAACCTCACGACCGACGGGCTCCTCGAGGATGACGTGCGCATTGGCGACATCTTCGCGATCGGCAGCGCCCAGTTTGAAGTCAGCCAGCCGCGCATCCCGTGCTTCAAGCTCGCGCTGCGCATGGAGCTGCCACAGTTCCCGAAGCTCTTCCTCAAGAGCCAGCGCACGGGATTCTATCTTCGCGTGGCGCAGGAAGGTGAGATCGGCACCGGCGACGCGATTTCGCGGGTCACGAGCGATCCGCAGCAAATGAGCGTGCGCGAGGTCTTCGCGGTCGCTTATGGCAAAGACGCGACGCGCGCGGACGTCGAGCGCGCGCTCGCCATGCCCGCCCTCGCCGGAAGCTGGCGCGAGATGTTCGCGGAGCAGCTGGCTTCAGCGTAGATGCGGCCCGCCAGCTCTGGGCGAACTCGGCAGATCGGCGTTGAGCTGATCCTTGTTCGCATCGCCGAGGCTGTGCGTTTGGCAGCCCCGGTTGGCGGGCGTCCTCGCGCTCTCTTTCGCAAACCACGCATCGACGGGACGGGTCGCATTCGGCCCGGCGATCGAGCACGGCACCGATCGGAAGGAATTGGGCCCGGCGGGGCTGCGGGACCGGGTGGAGGAAATGCTCGAACTGCGGGCCGCCGTTTCGGTCACGCCCGCGGGCAGGCGGCTTCGTTCACCGAGGCCGCCGCGGCCTAGGGGAACGCGGGTTCGATCAACCCGAAGCCTCCGTCCTTGCGGCGATAGAGGACGTTGATCTTCTCGGTCTTCGCGTTGAGGAAAACGACGAACTGCCGCGCGGACATTTCGATCTGCAGGACGGCTTCGTCCACGAACATCGGCTTCACGGGGTAACGCTCCGTCTTGATCACCTCGGGCTCGGACTCCTCGATCTCGGCAAATGCCTCGTCCACCGCACTCAGGACGGTCTCCTCGATGTGCTTCACGCTGCCCCGGCGCGGGCGATGATTGCGGAGAATCTTGCTCTTGTACTTCCGCATCTGCTGCGCGATCTTGTCCATCACACCGTCGATCGAGGCATACAGATCGTCGCACTCGTGGCTGGCCTCGATGGTGATGTGATTATTGCAATGCAGGATGACTTCCGCGAAGTGCCGGTGCTTCTCCACATCGAGGATCACGTGCGCTTCCATGATGCGCGGGTAATCGAGATGCAGATTCTCGATCTTGCCCGTCGCGTACGAGCTGATCGGAGCAGTGATGCTGACGTGACGACCGGTGACTTTGACCGGCACATTGATGTTCGCGGTTTGCATGGATTGATCGTGTTTTGGCGGTTGAGTTACATGCGGAAGCCCTCGCCGAGATACACCCGGCGGGCCACCGGATCGTTGATCAGAAAGTCTTTCGTGCCCTGCGTCTCCACTCGCCCCTCGGAGATGAGATAAGCGCGATCGACGATCGAGAGCGTCTCGCGCACGTTGTGGTCGGTGATGAGAATCGCCAGTCCGGCGTCGCGCAGGTTTTGCACGATCTGCTGAATCTCACTCACGGCAATAGGATCAACCCCGCTGAATGGTTCGTCGAGCATGATCATGCTCGGATTTGTGACCAGCGATCGGGCGATGGTGAGGCGCCGTTTTTCACCGCCCGAGAGGGTCAGCGCCGGCTGCTTCGCCACGTGCTCGATGCCAAATTGGGTGAGCAATTGCTCGCAGCGTTTCCGGCGCTCCTTGCCGTTGAGCCTCGTCGTCTCGAGGATCGCCATGAGATTTTGCTCGACGCTGAGCTTGCGAAAAATCGACTCCTCCTGCGGCAGATATCCCATGCCCATGCGCGCGCGGCGAAACATCGGAAAGTCGGTCACGTCCTGGTCCTCGAATATCACCCGCCCGCCGTTTGGGCGCACGAGGCCGACGATCATGTAAAAGCTGGTGGTCTTGCCCGCGCCGTTCGGCCCGAGCAGGCCGACGATCTCGCCGCGGCGGCAATTGATGTCCACGCCGTTCACGACAGCCCGGCCGCCGTAGATTTTCACGAGCTTCTCCGTCTGAAGAATGGGCTTGCCGTTCTTCGGCAGAGGCTGGTCGGCGAGGATCACGCGGCGGCTATTTCGTCAGCTCGTTCTGGTCGCGGATGACGGTCTTGTGCGCGCCGGTGACGCGCATGTGTCCGTCGCGGTTCAGCACCATGATCGTCGATTCTTCGGCGGCGACGCACGTATTGATGCCCTGCTGCACGTCGGGATGACCGTACAGCGTGATGTCGCCGGTGGACGCATCGTACAAGGCTTTCTTTCCATGGCCGATGCTGCGGCTGATTGAGCCGTCAGCCTCTTGCTTCACCTGCATCACTGTCACGACGCCACCTTGATTTGCCTCGGCCAGCGCCTTCTCGAGGCCGCCGCCTTTGTCCTGCTTTTTCTCGTCCGCCTTTGGTTCAGGTGCCGCGGCCTGCAGACGGGTCGGCGCCGCCGCGACCTGCGTCTCATCCTTGTGCTTGAGATTGGCCGTGAGCTTGTCGCATTGCACATTGAATTCCGGGTCGGTCACCACCACATCCCCGATGAAAACCGCGATGTGCGTCTTCTGATCGAACGTCGCCTCCTGCGCGACGATTTCGGTCGGGCCTTTCGACTTCTTTTCCGGCTTCTCGGCCTTCGCTCCCGGCAGTGAGTCGGGAAAGAGCCCAGCCGCCGTCGGGATATTTGAGGCCGCCGCGGCTTCGGTCCTCGAAGCGCGCGCGGGCGAGCCCGGCACGGGCATGACCGCTGGAGTCCGCCGGCCGGGATCGGTGGCAGCCGGCGAGAGCGTTTCGATCTGTCGCAGCAATTCGTCCTGCGTGAGCGGTTTCGCGGGCGCGGGCGAGGGCTCCTGGCCGAGCGCGGCCAATGAGACAGCGAAGCTAAAGACGAGGGCGGTTCTACTTCTCACGGGCGCGTTCCTCCGGTTTGGAGTTGGTTTCATTTTCAAGGTTGTAGATGAGCATGCGCACCTTGCCGCCGAGCCGTCCCGCCTTGGTCTGGGTATTGAACTCCATCGTCTTGCCGGTGAGCTCAAAGTCGGAGCGCTTGATCAGCGCGCCGCTCTGCGTGGAAATCACGCGCGTGTTCAGATCCAGAATGGATTGTGGCAGATCGATGGTCATCTCCTCCTTGCCGTCGTCGTCGAAGGTCTCGATGAGAAGCTTCGTCATGTCCATGTGGTCCGTGTCGGTTCGCTTGCCGATCTCCATCGTGAAGCGCATCTGCATCTTGCCCGACTCGTCGCGATACGGAATGACGAGCCCCTTGGCATCGTGGCCCGGCGGGACCGGTACGTTAATGCCGGATGACGGTTTTGCAGGCGCAGCATCCTTCTCTGGCGCAGCATCCGGCTTAGGTGGCGGCGCATCCTTTTTTGAATCTTTTTTGGAGTCCTTTTTCCTCTCGGACTTCGCCGGCTTCTTTGCGGCGTCCTCCTTGCTCGCCGCCATGGTACCGGACCCGACGAACAGCAGCGCAGCCAGGAGAGGGAGGGGGTTACGAAACCAGCTCATGGATTTGACGCAATTGTTTCAGCAGCGCAGGCAACTCCGCGAGCGCAATTTGATTGGGACCATCCGACAATGCACGTGACGGATCCTCGTGTGTCTCGATGAAAATCCCGTCACAACCCGCCGCCGCCGCCGCGCGCGCGAGCACCGGTGCGAGCACGCCATCGCCGCTCGTCTTGTCGCCGCCGCCGCCGGGACGCTGCACGGAGTGCGTGGCGTCAAAGACCACGTGCGCGCCCTGTTCGCGAATCCAGTAGAGCGAGCGCATGTCGGCCACGAGATTGTTGTAGCCGAAGGTCGCGCCGCGCTCGGTGAAAAAGAAACGTTCGCAGCCAAACGCCCGCAGCTTGTCCGCGATGTTGCGCACGTCCCACGGCGCGAGGAACTGCCCTTTCTTCACATTCACGACCCGTCCGGTCCTGGCGGCCGCCTCGATGAGGTCGGTCTGCCGGCAGAGGAACGCCGGGATTTGCAGGATGTCGATGAACTCTGCCGCGATCGCGCAATCCTCCGGTGAATGGACATCCGTCGTCACCGGCACACCGAGCTCCTTGCTGATCGCGCCGAGAAGTGCGCAGCCCGTGCGCGCGTCCATCCCGCGAAACGACTTCACGCTCGTGCGGTTCGCCTTGTCGTAGCTCGCCTTGAAAACCCATTGCGTGCCGAGTTGCGTGCACATCTCGAGAAGCTGCCGCGCCATTCGCCAGACGAATTCCTCCGACTCGATGACGCACGGCCCCAGAATGTAAAGCGGCTCAGCACCGCCGATCTGGCAGGCGCCGATCGGGAAAGGACGACGCAGCACGATCAGGGACCGTAGCTCTTGGTGAAACGCTTCCGGTTTTCCTCGGGCTCGGAGGCTTTGGGCGGCGCCGCCTCAGGTGGCGCGGCTTTCGGCGGTTCGGGCAATGGCTCCGGCACCGCGGCGGCCGCTGGCGGCGGCGCCTCTGGCGTGGGTGGCTCTGCGGAAGGTGCGTCGCCGGGGGGCTTGTCGCTCATGCCGATGGGCATGGGCGGCACCTCGGCGCTGATGTTCTGCGCCTTCACCGCCTGCACCGTCTCGACGAACACCATCTGCAATTCGCTCAGCGCGCTCTCGATCACCTTCTTCTCATCGGGATTGAGGTTGCCCTTCGTCTTTTCCCGGATCACCGCGAGCTGATCGATGAACATCTTCGCCAGCGGCAGATTGATCTCCACCTGCCCCCGGCGCGGATCAGGAATCTGCCCGAGAAACAGCGCGGCATTCTGCGCCTGCTGCATCACGAACTCGATGAACACCTGCGTCATCTCGCCGGCGTTGGTGTGGGTCTGGACTTCGGCCATGTCTGTGGATTTGGGCGTTCACTCTTCCAGCAAAGCGCAGCACCGGCAACCAATTCTCTCGTGACTTGAAAGCTGAACGCCAGCGCCGCTTCATCACGTCCTTCGCACACCGCGGCGAAGGGCCGCCACGGTCAGCACGCCTGTCGAAGCAGAGCTTCGAGACACACGCGTGCCGAAGCAGGAGCTTCGGCTCGAGGCCAAATTGCTCTGGTGCCTGGCGCGGATCGGACCCGTTACCCCCGCGCTTTCAATTGGGTCCCAAGGCTGCCTGGATCGCGCCTTCCAAGGCGGGGTCGCCGGAGTTGCCTGCCCAGGAAATCTTCCCTGTCTTGTCCACGACGAATGCCGCCGGGATCCCGGTCACTCCATAGCGATCGAACGCGGCCTCGCTTTCCGTGCCGATGATGTAGTCCATCGGCGTGCGCTTGAGGAACGCCGCGATGCCGTTGCGGTCCTGCTCGGTGAAGCTCACGAGCTTGAATCCGCGACCGGCATACTTTTTCTGAAGCTCGTTCAGATGCGGGATGCTTTGGATACACGGCCCGCACCAGGTGGCCCAGAATTCCACGAGCACCACCTGACCGCGCAGGGCCGCGAGCGTCGGCGTGCCGCTCGTGTTGAGCCAGTCCTTCGCGGAGATCTCCGGGGCGGCCGCGCCGACCTTGGGCGTCGGCTCGCGGTGGCGCGGTGCGATGAGGGACGGGTCCTTGCGGCCATCGGGCACGCTATCGAGGGCGAACTCGGCACCCGTGGCCAGGACGTACTCGTGATTGCTGGTGCGGCCGGGCGGGGTGTCACTCGTGGAGTGGACGCTGAGCTTGGGCGCTGTCGAATTGGCGCGGTAGTTAAGTTGAATTTTGTCCGGGACCTTGCGCGAGATTTCGGCCAACGGGATGACATAGGAATCCACGCGCACTTTCCGTCCATCGGGAAGCTGCAGGTAGCGGATGGCGCCGCGGCCCTTGGTGTCGCTCTTGATGGTGGTTGAAGATCCTTTTCCGAGACGAATCTGGTAGAACATCCCTCCCATGGTCGGCCAGGGATTCAGCATGTAATTGCGATCCACATCCTTCGTCACCTCCCCGTCTGCATCCACATCGAGCGCCAGAGTCGAGTAATCGCCGATGACGCGGCCATCGCCTGTCTTGCCGAGAGCGGAGTTGTCATCCTTCCAGAGGATGGCTTGAACGTAGAGGTAGTCGCTGTTGTTCCAAACCGAGAGGCGCAAATCCGCCGTGTCGCAGAAGACCGTGGCCTTCTCCTGGGGAAATCCAAAGACTCCATCCTTGCGCAAGACAGGCTCGGGGATCTTGAGCGCCACCGGGGTGGTCGCAGACGAGGAAGCAGCAGGCGCGGGAGTCGCGGTGGGGGAAGCAGCAGGAGCCGCAGCGACGGTCTTCCCTGCGAGAAGAGTCTCCACCTGGCCGGCGAGATCCCGCCGCGCACTGGTCGTGGCGACACGGCCCTGCTTGTCGATGAGCCACATCGCCGGAATGCCGTGGATGCCATACTTCACGCCGAAGTCATTCTTCCAGCCTTTGCCATCGAAGTATTGCGGCCACGTCATGCCCTTGTCTTTGGTCATCCGTTCGAGCGCGCCTTTGTCCTGATCGAAGGAAATGCCGACGATCTCGAAGCCCTTGTCGTGAAACTTCTGGTAAGCCTCGAGGACGTGCGGCAGTTCGCCGATGCACGGCCCGCACCAGGTTGCCCAGAAGTCGATGAGCACGACCTTCCCGCGAAGCTTCGCCAAGTCCACCTCGCGGCCATCGACGGCGGTGAACTTGATGTCGATCGGCTCACCCACCTTCACGCTCGCGGAGGCACTCGACGCGGTGGCGGGCTGGTTATTGATGACGCGTATGCGCCTGCTGCCGTCGTCCTGGGAGACGACGCGTATGCGCCTGCGGGCGTCGTCCTCGGAGGAACCCGGACCTGTGGCCGGCTGCGTCGAGGCGACGGGCGTCCGCGTGCCGGTCCACATCGCGCTGATTGGCTGCGAAGCCGAGGCGAGGATTTTCCGATCCGGGCCGGTGGCGCTCTCGACCATCTCCACCCGCACTTCGTCAACGGCCGTCGTTTGATCGAAGAAAAACCAGCCCTCGATGCGACCTGTGGTGTCGGTGTACGTGGACGATCCGTGTGCGTGATAGCCCGGAGTCGTTCTGCCATTGGTGTAAGGCCGAGCCCAAATCTGCACGGCGCGCGCCTCGGGGTTGCGGTACTCCACGGCGATGGTGAGCCGTTCACCAGCTTTCAGTTGGGCCGGGGAGGTGGGGTTGATGCTTTTGATGTCCAGCGCGGCTTTGCTGTCCTCAGCCGCAACCGCGGGCGTGAGGCTCAGGAAACAGACGTTTGCGACCTTCAGGAAGAAAGCCGCTGGGGTAATGTTCCATGTTTTCATATTGATGGATGTAGGAAGGCCGGAAATGTCCCGGCAGTTCTTTTGCAGCGTAAGGATAGGGTGCTTCGATCGACCGCGGTTAGACGGTTCATCTCGTAGGATTCGAGCGGCTGGGTCGGATCAGTCAATAGAGTGACCAACCGCTCTAGCGCGCCGTCGCAGCTTGTCTTGAAATGACTCATTTGAGCATCTGCTCCAGCGCCGAGTCAGGTTCCGCGCCAAGCTCCACGGCCCGCTGGTAATATTTCCGGCTCTGCTCTTTGTTCGCGGAAGTTTTCAATAGCGATACTCCCGCCAGGTTGAAATGCGCGTCGGCATAGTTCGGCTCCAGCGCGATCGCCGTCTCAAGTTCCTTTTCCGCCGCTTCCTGCCAGCCTTTGCGGCAGGAGGCCATCCCGAGAGAGTAATGTGCAGCCGCATCTTTCGGGTTGATGGCCAGCGCTTTGGTAAGCTCGGCCACAGCCTCATCATATTTCCCCTGCTCGTAGTAAAAAATCCCTCCCGTGCGGTGGGTGAAGACGTCCTCGGGAGCAATTGCCTTCGCCTTTCTTATTGCCTGTTCGGCAAGCTCGTATTTGCGCTGGCGAAAGAGAGTAATCGCGAAATTGTTTAGCAATTGGATACTCGTCGGCGCTTTCACCAAAGCCCGCTCGTAGGATGTCTGCGCATCCCGGAAGTCGCCGCGCTCGAACTGGTCCGAGGCCTCGCGGGCCAGGCCGATTAACTCTTGAGGTAAAGCCGCCACCCGATCGTCATCCTGGTTGCGGCGAAGAGATAACTCGAGGGGTTTGAGGCAACGGATAGCCTTTGTCGCCCGGCCTTGCGGTTCTTGCGAATCGAGCAACGCGCTCCGCACGCGGCTCATTGCCTCGGCCGTTGTCTTTTTCCGGTAAGCGATGACGGAGGGCTGCCATGCAGGATTTTTCTCCGAGGCTTGGTCGAGCATTTGGGCTGCATCGCGCAATTTCGACAGGGCTTCTTCCAAGTTGCCTGCCTGCTCCGCCTTCTCGCCCGCCTGCATCGCCTGATAACCGCTAACAAAGAGGTCGGCTGGCTCGAACGATTGCGCGTGAACATTGGCAACGTGTGCTTCCGGCCCGGTCAATTGGCGCGCCTCCCGACTGCGGTTGAGATTGATCAACGACCAGGCAAACCATGTCGCAGCGGTGCAAATCGCGAGGGCGGTGAGGGAGACGAGGATCGTCCTTACTGGCCATCGTGCATGTCTTCTGGAGGTCGAAGCGCGATTAGCAATCCTCGCCGATGCTGGTTTCTTCGATGGCTCCGTTCCGACCGTCGTAGACTCATAGGAGGATTGAGTGAGCGATGGCGGCCCTTTGTCGTTTGGCGTGGTGCGGATGAGGTCCAAATCGGTCTTCATCTCGCTGACCTGCTGGTAACGGCGCTCGGGTGCCTGCTGCAGGGCCTTGACCACCACTTGATCGAGTCGCACGTCCACCTGCACCTTGACCGACGGCATGTCAAAGATGCCCTGCGGACGCTGGCCGGTGAGCATTTCATAAAGAGTGACGCCGAGCGCGTAGATGTCCGAGCGGTGATCGGCGTTTCCGGTACGCTGTTCGGGGGCCATGTAGGCGGCGGTGCCCATGACCGTATTCGCGCTGGTTAAGGTGTCGGGCCCCTCCTCCAGTGGACGAGCGAGGCCGAAGTCGGCGAGCTTCACGTAACCGTCGCGGGAGATCAGGATGTTCTCGGGCTTGATGTCGCGATGGATGACGCCCTGCTTGTGTGCGGCGTAGAGGGCGTCGCAAATCTGGCTGACGGCGAGGAGTGCCTGCTGAGCCGTCAGGCCGGGGCCTTTCAAGATGGTGCGCAGGTCGCTGCCATCGATGTATTCCATGACGAAGTAGAGGTGTCCTTGGTTCGTCTGGCCGAAGTCGTGGACGGTGATGATGCGCGAATGCTGGAGTCGGGCAAGAGTGCGCGCCTCGCGCTTGAAGCGGTTGACGAACTCCTCGTCGGCGATCTCGGCGGGAAGAATCTTGATCGCGATCGGGCGCTCGAGGCCTGGCTGGATGCCCTTGTAAACCGCGCCCATACCGCCGCGGCCGAGGAGCTGTTCGATCCGGTATTGCGGGAGGAGTCGGCCGAGTTCCGCGGGTGTGGGTGGCTCCCAAGAGCCGGAACCGGTGGGCGGTCTCACGGTGTTCACTCCACGGGCGAGCAACTCGCCGGCGTCGAGGCCGTGCAATTCCTGCGCCGGCTCCCCGATAAGTTCGGGCGCGTGACTCGGATCGGCGTCGGGCATGGGTCGATAGATGGAAACCGCAGCGCGTTGGTGGAGTCTTCTATCAAGCCATACGGGATCCACCAGCCCGGGTTGCAAATCTGCCGCGACTATTTCCGCGCTTCGGGGGTGACGGTCAGTTCGACACGTTTGCCCTCGCGATCGACACTCACCTTCACCGGTTGGCCGATCTTCACGGCATCGAGGGCGTAGGTGTAGTCGTAGATGTTCGTGATCGCCTGGGCGCCGAACTGCACGATCACGTCGCCGCCTTGCAGGCCCGCTTTCTCCGCGGGGCTGCCGCCGCGGACGCCGCTCAGCTTCACGCCTTTCACCTCGGTCGTGTAGTCGGGAATCGTGCCGAGATACGCGCGCAGCGTCTCGCGCGAGCCGCCGCCGGAATCGCTGCGCGCCACACGCGCGAGATCGGGCCGCTCGGGCGCACTCGTGAGGTCGAGGATGATCTGCTGTGCAAACTTCGCGATGCGCTCGGTGCCGGGGTAGTCGAGTTTGTCCGCGGTGTCGGTGGGGCGGTGGTAGTCTTCGTGCGCGCCGGTGAAGAAATTCAGGACCGGCACTTTCTTTGGGTAGAAGCTCGTCGTGTCGGTGGGAAGGTACGGGTCGTCCTGGAGCGCGAGGTTGAAGCCCGCAGCGACGTTGCGTTTCTCGATCATCTTTCGCCAGACCTTGCTGCTGCCGACTCCCTGCAAGGTCAGCTTGTTGTCGCGCAGCCGGCCGACCATGTCGAAGTTCACATATGCCGTGATCTTCTCGATCGGCACCGGCGGCTTCGCGCAGAAAGCCCCGCTGCCGATCAGGCCGATCTCCTCGCCGCTCCAGCACGCGAAGATGACGCCGCGGCGAATCACCGGCGTGGTCGAAATCTTCAGCTCGCCGCTGCGGACGACCGTTTCACCCTGATACGTGTTCGACACGCCCGGATCGCCCTTTCGCGGCGCATACGTGAATGCGCCGGCCAGCTCGAGCACCGTCGCGATCCCGCTCGCGTTGTCATCGGCGCCTGGATGTACCTTGCCCTCCTCGCCCGCGCGCGCCATCGAGCTGCCGCCGCCTCCGAGCCCGAGGTGATCGTAATGCGCACCGACCACGATGTATTCATCCGTCCCCATCGGCGGGTCGATGCCGATCACGTTGCGATCCGTCTTCTTGATGTGCTCGAGCCCGAGCGCGAGTGCGACACGCACCTTTGGCAACGCGAAGCCGCCTTCCGCGTGCGGATTCTCCGTGTCGAGTGCGGTCTGAAGATCCTTCAGCTTTTTTCCGGAAGGCGCGAGCAGTACGTCGGCGACCTCGGTGGTGATCGAGGCTGCAAGCACGCCGGAACCGGCCAGGCTGCCGTCGCCGCTCAGTGGGAGCAACTCGCCCGCTTGCGGCGAATTCGGCCCCGAGACGATCAGCACCGCTTTCGCACCGCGTTCCCGCGCCATCATCGCTTTGTAGCGCAGGCCAGCGTAGCGGTTGAGCTGCGCGCGGCGGGCCGATTCGACTCCCTCGGGAACGTAGCGCAGCAGGAGCACGATTTTGTCCTTCACTTCGAGGCCGTCGTAGCTGTTGTAACGCGCACCGCCGCCCTCGGGGACGCTGAGGCCGTAGCCGGCAAAGATCACTTCCCCCTCCGCCTTTCCACTGTCGGAAAACGGCAGCGGTCGGAACTGCTTGTCGAGCGCGAACGGCTTCTCTTCGAAGATCGGATTCTTCGCGGCCTTTCCTGAAAGATCGGCCTCGTACGTCTCGATCGCGAGATGGTTCTTTTCCGGCAGGAGCTTCACACCGGCGTCGAATTGGAACGGCTGGAAGAACGAATCGCCGGCTGGCTTGAGGCCGATTTTCTTGAAGTAGTCCGCCAGCCATTCCGCCGCGGCTTTCGCTCCGTCGCTGCCGGTCGCGCGTCCGCCGCGCGCCTCATCGGCGAGCCAGGTGACTTCGGCGCGAAGATCGTCCGCGGTGATCGCGCCGTTCAGCAGTGGAGCGCCCCCGGCCGGCAGGGGCGACACCGTGCGCTCCATCTCGGTCCGCGCTTCCTGCCGTGCAGCCGCGCGCTGCTCTTTTGCTGCGGACTCCTCCGCGGTCGGCGTGCGCTTCGGCGAATCTTCGAGAGCCTTCAGCGCCGCCGGATGATTCCAGTCCGCGAGGAAAAGCTGCGATTTCCCGTCCGCCGTCCGCCCGCTCGTCCAGCATAGCTTCTTTCCATCCGGCGAAAACACCGGCAGCCCATCGAATCCCCCTGTGAACGTCGCGCGCACCGGCTCGCGCTCGCCGTCCACATCCACGAGGAACAACTCGAAGTTTTCAAACCCGAGCTTGTTCGACGTGAAGATGAAATACTTCCCGCTCGGGTGATAGAACGGTGCCCACGACATCGACTTGAAGTCCGTGATGCGTCGCTTGTCCGAACCATCCGTCTTCATCGTCCAGACGTCCGCGATCATCCCGCTTTCGTCGAAGTGCCGCCACACGATGCGTTCGCCGTCTGGCGAGAAGAACGGCCCGCCGTCGTAGCCCGGCGCATTCGTGAGCCGGCGCTGCTCCGAGCCGTCGGAGTTCATGATGTAAATCTCGCCGAACCACGCCGGATCCTTTTCCACTCGCGCCTTTTCCTCCGGCTTCAGCTCGTGATCGTAGCCCGCCCGCAACGAGCAAAAGGCGATCTGCTTTCCATCGGGCGAAAAGGAGCCCTCGGCATCGTATCCCCGCGCGTCGGTGAGCCGCTGGATCTGCGTCCCGTCGCGGTTGGCGGAGAAAATGTCCATCGTCGCGTCGTAGTCCCACGAGTAGCGGCGCTGCTTCCCGCTCGCGCGAAACTCCAGCTCGGCCTTCTGCTTTGCTGCCGCCTCCGGATCGTGGTGCGTGGAAGCGAAGAGTACGCGCGACATGCCCGGCTGAAAAAACGAGCACGTCGTCTTTCCCACGCCCGGCGAGACGCGTGCCGTGTCGCCCGAGAGCAGGTCGAGGAGATAGATTTGGTAAAAGGGATTTCCTTCGTCGCGTTCGCTTTGAAAGATCAGGTGTTTGCCATCGGGGTCGAAGTATCCTTCCCCGCTGCGTTTTCCTTCGAAGATGAGCTGGCGCGCGTTCCTGATAAACCGAGCCTCCTGCCCCGCTTCATCAGCAAACGAAGACGTGACGATCGCAAATGCGAACAAGGCGACAAGAAAGCGGGCGGGGGACATCGGTGCGAGACGATGGAGGCGCGGCGCAGCGCGCGCAAGCGTTCGCCTGCGTTGCGAGTCCTCTTGCGGCAGCCGCCGATCGAAGTTTTTTCGCGGGGCGGTCTGCTACCCCTTTTTCTCGAAACGCTCTACCGGCTCGCGTTGCCGCACCCGCTCGTGAGATGCGTTCATTCCTCAGGCCATGAGTTTTCACCTCCGCCTCGCGAATGCGACCGACATTCCCGCGTTGAGCGAGCTAATCCCGATTTCGGTGCGCGCTCTGAGCGCTGGCCATTACACGAGCGCGCAGATCGAGAGTGCGACTCGCCATGCTTTCGGAGTCGATTCGCAGCTCATCGCGGACGGCACTTTCTTGGTCGCGGAAGAGCGCGGGCAAGTCATCGGCTGCGGCGGCTGGAGCTTTCGACGGAAAATCTATGGCGGCGATCAGGTCTCGCTCGAAAATCAGCAGCGGCTCGATCCCGATAAGGACGCGGCACGCATCCGCGCGTTTTTTGTGCACCCGCAGTGGGCGCGGCGCGGCATCGGCTCCGCGCTCTTTCTCGCATGTGCTCGCGCCGCGGCCGCCGCTGGTTTCAAGCAACTGGAACTGCTCGGAACCCTACCCGGTGAGCCGCTCTATCGTGCGCTCGGTTTCGAGGTCGCCGAATACGTGGATGCCACGCTGGCGGACGGAGTCGCGATCCGGTGGGTGCGGATGACGCGGCCCATTCGCGAAGGAGAATTCGCGTGAGTGGCGTGACTGTTCGTTACGGGAGATCCGTCGCGCCCATCAAATACCGGTCGCACTCACGCGCCGCGCCGCGGCCTTCGTTGAAGGCCCACACGACGAGGCTCTGTCCGCGACGGCAATCACCCGCGGCGAAAACGCCGGGGATGGTCGTCGAATACTTGCCGTAGTCCGCCTTCACGTTGCTGCGAGGGTCGCGCTCGACGCCGAGCGCGTCGAGCAGCGGTTGCTCCGGTCCGAGGAAGCCCATCGCGAGCAGGACGAGTTGCGCGGGCAGCACCTTCTCGGTGCCCGGCACGTTCTTCGGGACGAACTGCCCCTTGTCGTTCTTCTCCCACTGCACCTGCACCGTGTGCACCGCCTTTACGTGCCCGTCCGCGTCGCCCTCGAACTTCGTCGCCGTGGTGAGATACACGCGCGGGTCGGCTCCGAACTTCGCCGCGACTTCCTCCTGGCCGTAGTCGAGCTTGTAAACCTTCGGCCACTCCGGCCACGGATTGTCCTTGGCACGATCCATCGGCGGCTTCGGCAGAATCTCGAGCTGCACGAGGCTGTTGCACCCGTGGCGAATCGAAGTCCCCACGCAGTCGGTGCCGGTGTCGCCGCCACCGATGATGATCACGTCCTTACCCTCTGCGGTGATGAAGTTGCCGTTCTTGTGATTATCGAGGAGCGACTTTGTGTTTGCGGTGAGGAAGTCCATCGCGAAGTGAATGCCCTTGAGGCCGCGGCCTTCGATCGGCAGATCGCGCGGCTTGGTCGCGCCGGTCGCGAGCACCACGGCATCGAATTCCTTGAGCAATTGCTCCGCGGTCACGTCCTTCCCGACTTCCGTGTTGCAGACAAAACTCACGCCTTCCTCCTCCATCACCTTCAACCGGCGCAACACGACGTCGTTCTTGTCGAGCTTCATGTTCGGAATGCCGTACATCAGCAACCCACCCGGACGATCCGCGCGCTCATAGACGGTCACGGTGTGTCCGGCGCGATTGAGTTGCGCCGCGGCGCAAAGTCCAGCCGGTCCGGAGCCAATCACCGCCACACGCTTGTCGGTGCGAATCTTTGGCGGGTCCGCCACGATCCAACCCTCGGCCCAGCCGTGATCGGCGATCGCGTTCTCGATGTTCTTGATCGTCACCGGCGGCGCATTGATGCCGAGCACGCATGAGCCCTCGCACGGCGCCGGACAGACGCGGCCGGTGAACTCGGGGAAGTTGTTCGTCTTGTGCAACCGCTCGAGCGCTTCCTTCCAAAGCCCGCGATATACGAGATCGTTCCACTCAGGGATGAGATTGTTGATCGGGCAGCCGCTCGCCATGCCGCTGATGAGGGTGCCGGTGTGGCAAAACGGGATGCCGCAGTCCATGCAGCGCGCGCCCTGCGTGCGGAGTTTCTCCTCCGGCATGTGCTCGTGGAATTCGCCCCAGTCTCCCACGCGCTCAAGCGGCGCGCGGTCGGCGGGAAGTTCGCGGAGGTAGTCGATGAAGCCGGTTGGTTTGCCCATGGTCAGAGTTCGATGTCGAGGTGGTCCACAGAAGAGGGATCCGCAGATTTCGCAGATTGGCGCAGATTACGAACAAGGCGCTTGTACTCGAGACTTGGCGCGCCAAAATTGATGAGCAGCGAGCGCTCAAGGCCTGTCGCTTTCAGATAATTCAGAACCTGCGCTTCTTCGATGGTGCTCAGCCGAGCGAGTGCCTTGGTTTCAACGAGCACCGTTTCATAGCAGATGAAATCAGCCCGGTATCCGCAGCAGAGTTGCTGCCCTTTGTAGATGACCGGCAGCTCTACTTCGGCCTGATATGGAATGCCGCGCGCGACGAATTCACGCGCGAGCGCATCCCGGTAAACGGCTTCAAGAAATCCAAAGCCAAGCTCGCGATGGACCTCCAGCGCGGCTCCGATGATTGCGTAAGTCTCTTCGTCCCTGTGCGCCTTCATCTGCGTAAATCTGCGCAATCTGCGGATTAACTTCCTCCGATCCGCGCCACGTCGCGGGCGTTCGCCTCAAAGGCCGCATTGAGTGCGTCGTCGCCGCTGAGACCGTCGGCCTCGGCTTTCTTCAGCGCGCCGAGCACACGCTTGTAGTCCTTCGGCATCACCTTCACGAACTTCGGCACCATCTGTTCCCACAGCGCGAGCACCTTGAACGCGCGCTGGCTCTTCGTGTAGTCGCCGTGCTTCTTGATCATCTCGTAAACGGCGGCGATCTCGTCCGCGTCTTCGAGCTTCTCGAGGCCGACCATCTGCTGGTTGCAGCGCGTCGCGAAATCGCCGGCCTCGTCGAGGATGTAAGCGACGCCGCCGCTCATGCCCGCGGCGAAGTTGCGCCCGGTAGGACCGAGCACGACGACCTTGCCGCCGGTCATGTATTCGCAGCCGTGATCGCCCACGGCCTCGACCACCGCGTTGACGCCGGAGTTGCGCACACCGAACCGTTCGCCGGCCATGCCCCGCAGATACATCTCGCCGCCGGTCGCGCCGTAGAGCGCTACGTTGCCGGCGATGATGTTGTCCTCAGGCGTGAAGGTGCTGCCCGGCGGCGGATAAACGATGATCTTTCCACCGCTCATCCCCTTGCCGACGTAATCGTTCGCATCGCCTTCGATCTCGAGCGTCATGCCTTTGGGAATGAACGCGCCGAAGCTCTGTCCCGCGCTGCCCTGGAACTTCAGGTGCACCGTGTCCTCGGGCAGGCCGTGCCAGTGGCGTTTCGTGATCTCGTTGCCGACGATCGTGCCGACGACGCGGTTGACGTTGATGATCGGCATCGTCGCCGTGACCTTCTCGCCGCGCTGGATCGCGGGCTGGCAAAGGTCGAGCAGCTTCGTGAGGTCGAGTGACTTGTCGAGGCCGTGATCCTGCGTGGTCGTGCAAAAGCGTCCGACTTCCGGGCCGGCCTTCGGCTGGTAGAGGATGCGGGTAAAGTCGAGGCCCTTCGCCTTCCAGTGCTCGATCGCCTTCGACGGCTCGAGCACATCGGTGCGGCCGACCATGTCGGTGAGCTTCCGGAAGCCGAGCTGCGCCATCAGCTCGCGCACTTCCTGCGCGATGAACTTCATGAAGTTCACCGTGTGCTCCGGATCGCCGGTGAAGTTCGCGCGCAGCCGCGGGTCCTGCGTTGCGACCCCGACCGGGCACGTGTTCAGATGGCAGACGCGCATCATGATGCAGCCGAGCGTGACGAGCGGTGCGGTGGCGAAGCCGAATTCCTCGGCGCCGAGCAGCGCGGCGATGATCACGTCGCGGCCGGTCTTCATCTGGCCGTCGGCCTCGACGACGATGCGGCTGCGAAGATCGTTGAGCACGAGCGTCTGGTGCGTCTCCGCGAGGCCGAGTTCCCACGGCAGGCCCGCGTGCTTGATCGAAGTCTGCGGCGACGCGCCCGTGCCGCCGTCGAAGCCGGAGATGAGCACCACATCCGAGTGCGCCTTTGCCACGCCGGCAGCGATCGTGCCGACGCCGACCTCGGACACGAGCTTCACGCTGACGCGCGCCTCGCGGTTGGAGTTCTTCAGGTCGTGGATCAGCTCCGCGAGATCTTCGATCGAATAAATATCATGGTGCGGCGGCGGCGAGATGAGCCCGACGCCCGGTGTCGAGCCGCGCACCTTGGCGATCCACGGATAGACCTTCGTGCCAGGAAGCTGGCCGCCTTCGCCAGGCTTCGCGCCCTGCGCCATCTTGATCTGCAACTCCCTCGCCTGCGACAGATACAGGCTCGTCACGCCGAAGCGCCCGCTCGCGACCTGCTTGATCGCGCTGTTCTTCGAATCGCCGCGATCGTTCGTCCACGTGTAACGCGCCGGGTCTTCGCCGCCTTCGCCGGTGTTCGACTTGCCTCCGATGCGGTTCATCGCGATCGCCAGCGCCTCGTGCGCCTCGCTCGAAATCGAGCCGTAGCTCATCGCGCCGGTTTTGAAGCGCTTCACGATTTCTTCGACCGATTCCACTTCCTCGATCGGCACCGGCGTCAGTTTCCGGAAGTGCAGCAGACCGCGCAGCGTGTAGTGCTTCTGCCCCTGCTCGTTCACCATCGCGGAGTATTGCTTGAAGGTGTTGAAGCAGCCCGTGCGCACGGCCTTTTGCAGGGTGTGGATCGTCTGCGGGCTAAAGAGATGCGCCTCGCCTTCCTTGCGCCACTGGTACTCTCCGCCGACGTCGAGCGTGTTGCCGTTGACCTGGCGATCCGGGAACGCGTGCGCGTGCCGGTCGAGGGCTTCCTGCGCGATGATCTTGAGGTCGGCGCCCTCGATGCGCGTGGCGGTCCACGAGAAATACTTCTCCACGAACTTCTCATTCAGCCCGACGGCTTCGAAGATCTGCGCGCCGCGATAACTCTGCATCGTCGAGATGCCGATCTTCGACGCCACCTTGATCACGCCTTTCGTCGCGGACTTGATGTAATTCTTGATCGCCGTCTTGTGATCGACGCCCACGAGCAAGCCCTGCTTGATCATGTCGTCGAGCGTTTCGAACGCCAGGTACGGATTGATCGCCCCGCAGCCGTAGCCGATCAGCACCGAGAAATGATGCACCTCGCGCGGCTCGCCCGACTCGAGCACGAGGCCGACGCGGGTGCGCGTGCCGCCGCGGATGAGATGGTGATGCAAGCCCGCTACCGCCAGCAGGGCGGGGATCGCGCAGTTGTCCTTATTCACGCCGCGGTCGGACAGGATGATGATGTTGACGCCTGCCGCGACCGAACGGTCCGCCTGCGCGAAGATCTCGGTGAGCGCGGCCTCGCACGCTTCCGCGCCTTTCCGCGGATCGAAAAGAATCGGGATGGTGACCGACTTGAATTCGCCCTGCTCGATGTTCCGCAGCTTCGCGAGTTCCTCGTTGCTGAGGATCGGCGTCTTCAGCTCGATCAGATGCGCGCTCTCCGGCTCCGGCTTCAGGAGATTCCGCTCCGAGCCGATCGTCGTGACGGACGACGTGATGATCTCCTCGCGGATGCAATCGATCGGCGGGTTGGTGACCTGCGCGAAGAGCTGCTTGAAGTATTCGTAGAGCAGCTTCGAGCGATCGGAGAGCACCGCGAGCGGCGTGTCCGTACCCATCGAGCCGATCGCCTCGACGCCATCCTTCGCCATCGGCATGAGCAGGAGCCGCAGGTCTTCGAACGAGTAGCCAAACGAAATCTGCCGCTCGAGCACCGTCTTGTGCGCGGGCTCTGGCAGCGCCGGCGCGTCCTTCACGCTCGCCAACTGCACCAGATGCTTGTCGAGCCACTGGCGGTACGGGAGCTCGGCGGCGATCGTGTTCTTGATCTCGTCGTCGGCGATGATCCGGCCCTCCTCCATGTTCACCAGGAACATGCGGCCCGGCTGCAGCCGGCCTTTGATCGCCACGTTCTCCGGCGCAACCGGCAGCACGCCGGCCTCCGAGGCCATGATCACGAGGTCATCCTTGGTAACGTAGTAACGCGAAGGCCGCAGCCCGTTGCGATCGAGTGTCGCGCCGATCATCGTGCCGTCGGTAAATGCGACCGACGCCGGTCCATCCCACGGCTCCATCAGGCACGAGTGGTACTCGTAGAACGCCTTCTTCTCTTCGCTCATCGACTCGTGGCCCGCCCACGGCTCGGGGATCATCATCATCATCGCGTGCGGCAGCGACCGGCCGCCCATGACGAGCAGCTCGAACACGTTGTCGAACATCGCCGAATCCGAGCCGTTCGTGTTCACGATCGGCAGCACCTTCTTCATGTCCTCGCCGAAGAGCGGGCTCGCGAGCAGCGATTCACGCGCGCGCATCCAGTTGATGTTGCCGCGGAGCGTGTTGATCTCGCCGTTGTGCGCGATGTAGCGGTACGGATGCGAGCGTTCCCAGCTCGGGAAGGTATTCGTGGAAAAACGCGAGTGGACCAGCGCCAGCGCGCTCTCCATCTCCGGATCGTGCAACTCGGGGAAATACTGCCCGACCTGCACCGGCATGAGCATGCCTTTGTACACGATCGTCCGGCACGAGAGGCTCGGCGCGTACCAGAAATTGTCCACGCCGGCTGTCCGGATCGCCGTGTGCGTGCGCTTGCGAATGACGTAAAGCTTGCGCTCGAAGCCCATCTCGTCGCCCACATTCGACCCGCGCCCGATGAAGACCTGGCGCATGAACGGTTCGGACGATTTCGCCGTGTTGCCGATCATCGAATTGTCCCGCGGCACATCGCGCCAGCCGAGCACGCGTTGCCCTTCCTCGGCCACGATCTTCTCGAACATCTCCGCGCTCTTCGCCCGTTCGGCCTTGTTCGGCGACGTGAAGACCATCGCCACGCCGTAATATCCCGGGTCCGGAAGCTGGATGCCATCTGCCGCAGCCACCCGCTTGAGGAACTTGTGCGGCAACTGCATCAGGATGCCGGCGCCGTCGCCGGTGTTCTTTTCGCAGCCGCACGCGCCGCGGTGATCCAAGTTCACGAGGATCGTCAGCGCCTGCTCGATGATCTCGTGCGACTTCTTCCCCTTCATGTGGACGACAAACCCAACGCCGCAGGCGTCGTGCTCAAACTGCGGATCGTAGAGGCCCTGTTTTTGCGGTAGTCCCTGGTTCATGGCAGTAGTGGGCGCGGAACGTGCCAGATCGCATCCGGCGAATCCATGCTTTTGTGCATAGATCGGTAAAATTTCCGCGCGCAGCGGCGAAAATGCGCCACGTGTCCGAGTTCGCAAGCCTCAATTTCGTCATTTCATCGGGAGAGCGGATTCCGCGATTTCTGCGGCAAACTCGAACTTCCAGACTGCCGTTCACCCCACCCGCAGCGCTGGAGGCGCTCCTTCGAAAAAAGAACGCCGTCGTCCTGAGCGGAGCGAAGCGGAGTCGAAGGACCTCCGAGACGGCGGTGCCGGGACAAAACGGTGGACGGTCCGTGGGCGGGCGCTATTTCTGCACGAAAGCGCGACGGAAATAGTTAGAGATCCTTCGACTGCTTCGCTCCGCTCAAAATGACCGCGGTTTGGGAGGGCTCCGCGCCTCCTACCAGGTGTCCGTCCGGAATGTCACCGCCGGGAGTCCGTCCTTGTTGAACAGATTCGCCCACGGGATCGACATCGCCCACGCGTAACGCACCGCGACCGGCTTCGGCACGGACGCGCTTGAGAGCACCACGCTGCCGCCATCGATCGTCGCATCCGCCCAGACGAATTTCTTGTCCTCGCCCGCGATCGCGAACCCCTGGAGCTTCTCGCCGGGTCCACGCGCGAGCCCGCCGCCGACGTGCGAGAAATTCACGCGCACCTTGTCGCCTTCAACCTTGTGCGACGCGTACCGCGGGCCGCTGAATTCGACCTTCTTTCCGTAGGCAAACCCGAGCGCGACCTGCGCCGCCCGCGCGCCATAGGACGACTTCATGATCGGATGGGTCATGCTGCCGAGATCGCTCGATTGCACCATCGCGGTTTTCGGATGCTCGGCGATCTTCACGTGCGTCTCGCGATGCGCGCCGTCGATCGGGACCTGTGCCGGAAGGGGAGCCAGCTTGCTCGCCTCCTTCGTCAGCGGGTTTTGCGGATCGAGGGCGCAGCCGGTGCCGCTGATCTTCTGGACGTAGAGAAATGGAAACTCGCCCTGGCCCCAGTCCTTCCGCCAGCCGCGAATGAGCGCGCCCATCAAGGTGAACTGGTCCACTCCTGCCACGTCCGTCCCCGCTTCGCCTTGGTCCCAAAGCACCCCGCGAATCGCGTAGGGAATGAACGGCCGGATGTGGATCTCGTAGAGCTGGCCGATCTTGCCGCGCGCCGACTCGCCGGGCTTCGCGGGTGCCACCGGCTTGCGCGGAAGCGGCTTTCCTTCGGCCTTCGCGGTTTCTTCCGCCTTCTGCCAGGCCGCGACCTGTTTTTCGTAAGCCTGCTTTTGACCCTCCGGATCGTACGTGGCGGCGTATTTCTTCACCGCCTCGGCGCAGGCTGCGTCGGAACGGAACGCCTCCTCGCTCAACCAAAATCCGGACGGCGTCCCGCCGACCGCGCCAACCATCAATCCGACCGGAACGTCGATCGCCTTTTGCAACGGCACGCCGAAGGAAAACATGATTGCCGAAAAGGCCTGGTTGTTCAGCGGCGTCGCTTCCGCCCAGCCTTTCGCGCCACTGCTCAGCAGGCGGATTTTCGGGTACGAACCCTGAGCCAGTTTTGCCAGCGGCTCGTCCTTCACCGCGTAACCGCGCACCTGCCCCGCCATGTTCGATTGGCCGGAGCCGACCCACACATCACCCACGAGCACGTCCGAGATCGCGATCTTGTTCTTTCCCTCCACGGTCAGCGTCAACGGCTCGCCGACCTTGAGCGGATCGAGCTTCACCGACCACTTGCCCTGCGCGTCCGCCTTCGCCTTCTTCGTCTGCCCCGCGATCGACACCGTCACTTCTTCGCCCGCATCGGCCTTGCCCCACACCGGCGCCGCAATCTCGCGCTGGAGCACCATGTGATCGGAAAAGACCGGTGGCAGCGTGACATTGGCGGCGGCGTGGAAATGAACGACGGAAACACCTGCGACGAGCAGGGCGGTGAGCTTTCGGTGGAAGGTCATGGCTGGCGGAACAACCCGCACCTCGCGTCGTTCTTTGGGGGGGTGGATAGCCGATTGGACGCGGCCTCCGGGGAGCACACGCGTCCCGCGTGTTGGTTTCGGCGTCTCGCCGAAACGAACTTCCCCGAGCGCGTGTCTTCGCGAAGCGCAGAGATTTCCCAAATCTTCGCGCCTCGGGAAGTCCGCGAAGGCGGGACGCCTTCGCCAGCACGCGGGACCCGTGCGCTCCCCGGAACGCGACCGTCGCTCGCGCCTACGCCACAATGCCGCGATGCCGCAGGCGATCGAGCACGACCGCGGCGATGATGATCGCGCCGGTGACAATCTCTTGCACCCAATTCGCGAGGTTCATCTTCGTGCAGCCGTTCGCGACGACCGTCATGATCAGCGCGCCGATCACAGAGCCGAAGACCGAGCCTTCGCCGCCATTCAGGCTCGCACCGCCGATGACGACGGCGGCGATCACGGCGAGTTCGAGACCCGCCGCGGTCGTCGGATCGCCGACCGTGAGATACGAGAACTGCAGCACCCCGGCGACGCCTGCGAATGCGAGGCCGATCGTGTAAATGAGCAGCTTCGTCCGGCCCACCGAGACGCCGCAGAGCCGCGCGGTTTGTTCATTCGAGCCGATCGCGAAGATGTGCCGGCCAAAGCGCGTATATCGCAGCATCGCCGCGACGATCAGGGTCAGCGCGATCATCAGCCACACGCCCGGTGGAAAGATCATCCAGCGATTTTGGGGACGCAGGCTTTGCAGCAGGTCGTTCAGCCATGTCGTCGGGGCGGCGACCATCGTTTCGTTGGCGAGTCCTTTTGCAAGGCCGCGCAACGCGCCCCACATGCCGAGCGTCACGATGAACGGCGTGAGATCTAGCCGCGTGATGAGCAGGCCGATGACCGCACCGCACCCGGCGCCGACTGCGATGCCGCCGAGTGCCGCGAGCAGCGGTGAAACGTTTTGCTTGAGCAAGAGCGCGATCGCCACGGTGCACAGCGCGATGTTCGAGCCGATGGAAAGATCGATACCGCCCGAGATGATGATCAGCGTCATGCCGAGCGCCGCGGTCCCGACGACCGCCGTCTGCAGCAGCATGATCTGAAAGTTGTCCGGCGTCAGGAACGTGCGCGGCCGCAGGAAGGCGAAGAGCGCGACGACGAAGATGAGACCGATGAACGGCCCAAGCTTCGCGGGCAGCGATTTCCAATCGAGCTTCACGCCGCCTCCTTCGTCGCGGTGGCTTCGAGCATGATCGCGTGCTCGTCGATCTCGCTGACGGCCCGCGCGGGATGCAGGCGGCCCTTGCACATCACCGCGACCCGGTCGCACACGCCGAGCAACTCGGGCAGATAGCTACTCACCATCAGCACGGCGCAGCCCGCCGCCGCCAGTCCGTCGATGAGTCGGTAAATTTCCGCCTTCGAGCCCACGTCGATTCCGCGCGTCGGTTCGTCGAGAAGTAGCACGTCCACGTCGTGTTCGAGCAGCCGCGCCAGCGCGACCTTTTGCTGGTTGCCGCCCGAAAGATTGACGACGCGCTGTCGCGGATCGCGGCAGCGAATCGCGAGCTTGCCGATCCATCGGTGGCTGGTCTGCGCCTGCGCCGCGGGGCGCACGAACCGCCCGAGGCTGGAGAGCGTGACGTTGTCCGCGATGCTCAGGCCGAGCGCGAGCCCCTCCGTCTTTCGATCCTCGCTCACCATTCCCACGCCTCGCGCCCACTGCCGCGCGGGCGAAGCGGGACCAACATGCGCCTTCACCTGGATTTGTCCGGAACGCACGGCATCGAGCCCGAAGATCGCCCGCAGTAGCTCCGTTCGCCCCGCGCCGATGAGTCCGGCCACTCCGAGCACCTCGCCGCGATGCAGGATGAGCGACGCGTTCACGGGTTTGCGCAGGCCGGCGAGGTCGCGTAATTCAAGGACCGGCTCGCGCGGCGTGCGGCGCGAACGCGGGTAAAGCTCCGCGATGGTGCGTCCCACCATCATCGCGATGATCTGCTGGTTGCTCGTTGCCGCAGTCTCGCCGGTGCCTACGCTGCGGCCGTCGCGCAGCACACTGAAACGATCGGAGAGCACGCGGACCTCTTCGAGAAAGTGCGAGATGTAGATGATGCCGAGCCCGTTTGCTTTCAGCCAGCGCACGAGATCGAACAGCCGCTCGATGTCGTTTCGCGCGAGGCTGCTCGTGGGTTCGTCGAGCACCAGCACCCGCGCACCGACGGCGATCGCGCGCGCGATTTCCACGAGTTGCTGCTCCGCGAGCGAGAGCCGATGAACCGGCGTCTCCGGCGCAATGTCGGCGCGTCCGAGCTGTGCCATCGCCTCAGTCGCGCGGCGGCGCACCATGCTCCATTTCACAAACGGCCCCACACACGGTTCGACGCCGAGCACGATGTTCTCCATCACCGTGAGATGCCGCGCGAGCGAGAGCTCCTGGTAGATCATCGAGATGCCCGCGCGTCGCGCGTCAATCGGATGCGCCGGCCGGTACGGCTCGCCCGCGAGCCACATCCGGCCTTCGTCGGGCTGATGCGCGCCGGAGAGCACTTTCATCAACGTGCTCTTCCCCGCGCCGTTCTCGCCGACGAGCGCGAGCACTTCGCCCGCGCGCACCGCGAGGTCCACGCCATCGAGCGCCACCGTCGCCCCGAAGCGCTTCCGCACGCCCTCCATGCGCAGGAGTTCCGTCATCAGAATTCCGGGGAGCGCACGCGTCCCGCGTGCTGGTCGTAGCGTCCCGCCACGACGGACTTCCAAACCCGTGCGGAGTACCTCTTTCGTCCGATTTCCTGTATCCCGAGCAACCGTGGAAGTTCGTTTCGGCGGGACGCCGAAACCAGCACGCGAGACGCGTGTGCTCCCCAGCGTAATTCCATGCGCAAAAGCTCCCCCATCACTGGCTACTTGATCAGCTCCTGAATCTCCGGCGTGCTCAGATTCTCCGGCGTGATGAGCTGGACGCCGGTGTCCGTGGACGCCGGCACGTCCTTCCCTCCCAGCTTCGCCACGAGCGCCTTCACGCCCTCGTAGCCGATCTTCCGCGGGTTCTGCGCGATTAACGCATTCAGCTCGCCCTTCTTCAACGCCTCGACCAGCGGCGGTGAGGTGTCGAACCCGACGAACTTCGCCTTGCCCGCGAGATTGTTCTGCCGCAGCGCGAGCAGCAGGCCGAATGTCGCCGACTCGTTCGAGGCGAAAATGCCGTCCGCCTCGCGGATCTGATCGAGCATGTTGAGCGCCGCCGTCTGCGCTTCGCTCGCGGTCGCGCCGGCGTAGCGATTTTCGACGATGAGCTGAATATTCCGCGCTCTCCTCATCGCGTCGAGGAAGCCCGCCTCACGCTCCGTCGTGCTCGCGGAGCCTTCCATGTATCGGAGCAGGACGACTTTCCCGACGCCCCCGAGCAGTTGCACGAGATGCTGGCCGGCCATGTACCCGGCGAGATTGTTGTTCGTGCCGACGTAGCCCACGAAATCCCTCCCCGCATCACCCTTGAGCGCAGAGTCGATGATGACGACCGGGATGCGCTTCCCCATCGCCGCCTCCACCGGCCGCCGCAGCGCCGTGTCATCGAGCGGCGCGAGCACGATTCCGCTCACGCCTTCCGACGCGAACTGCTCCACGATCGCGATTTGCTGCGCCCGATCGTTCTCCTTCAACGGCCCTTTCCAAAGAATGTTCACGCCGAGTTCCTGTCCCGCTTGTCGCGCTCCAGCTTCGACCGACTTCCAAAACACGTGCGTCGTGCCTTTCGGGATCACAGCGATGCTCCTCGGGCCGGATGCTTGTTTCGCCTCCGCGCCGGATGTTGGTTTGCTTTCCGCGCCGGATTCACCGGGTTTGTTGCAAGCGACGACGAAGAGCGCTGCGAGCAAGGCACCGCACAGTGATGGAAGGAAGGGAGGCAATTTCATGGAGAAGGGGGAATGGCCGGTCATGCGAATGCCACGATGAGTCTCTTGGTTGAAGCACAATCGGGGGGCATTCACTCAACTGCTGAATCTCTGCGCCTTTTGCGACTTTGCGTTTCGATCCAACATCTCCAAAGGAATGGGGCGGGCGAAAAATGGAATCGCCTCGGGATGATTCGAATGGTTCCCTTGGGGCGCGATGCCCTCCCCCAAAGGCCCGCGACCTGCGCTGGCGAAGAAATTCCTCCTTCTCACCAAGGCGTTTTTTAGCGGCGGGAGCAAGCGACCGGCCCGCGCCTGGCTCGCGGTAGTGCTGGCGCTCTGTGCGGTCGTGGGCGTCGCGCAGGTGTTCATCAGCTATGCGTTGCGCGACGTCATCACGGCGCTCACGCAGCGTGATCACGATGGCTGGGTCCGCGGCCTGTGGAAATTTGTCGGCATCTGCTGCTTTTCGGTGCCGATCGGAGTGTTCTACCGCTATTCCCAGGAGCGGCTGTCGCTGGTGTGGCGGCGCTGGCTCACGCAGCACCTCATCAAACGCTACTTTTTTAACCGCGCCTACTATCGCATCCGCGCGTCGGAGAGCGTGGATAACCCAGACCAGCGCATCAGCGAAGACGCCCGCGTGTTTACGACCGGCGTGCTGAATTACTTCCTCGTGATCATCAACTCGTGCGTGACGCTGGTGGCCTTTGTCGGCGTCCTCTGGACGATCTCCCGCACGCTGGTCGGGGTGCTCGTCGTCTATTCCACCGTCGGCACGCTCGTGGCGATGCTCTTCGGCCGGCGGTTGGTCGGGTTGCACTTCAATCAGTACCAGCGCGAGGCAAATTTTCGCTACGGCCTGGTGCGGGTGCGGGAGAACGCGGAGTCGATCGCGTTCTTCCGTGGAGAAAAGCGCGAGCATCGTGACTTGATCGAACGCCTCGCGGCCGCGCTGGACAATTGGTTCTGGGTCATCGGCTGGAATCGCAACCTGGGTTTCTTCGCGAACGGCTACAACCACCTCGCGCTGATTCTGCCCGGCCTCATCGTCGGGCCGCTTTTCATCCGCGGCGCAGTCGAGTTTGGCGTCGTGACGCAGGCGGAGGGCGCGTTTGCACAGGTGCTGGCGGCGCTCTCGATCATCATCGCGCAGATCGAAGGCCTAAGCTCGTTCAGCGCCGGCATCCGGCGTCTCGGCGACCTGTGGGACAACCTCGACGAGTTCGACGCCGAGGACGCGCGCGAAGCCGAGGAGGCGCAGATCGAAGTGAACGACGAGGCGCTGCATCTCGCGCTCAACGACGTGACGGTCCAGACGCCAACCGGCGACAAAACGCTCGCCCGCAACATCAGCTTCAAGCTCTCGCGCTATGGCAGCCTGCTCATCATGGGCGAGAGCGGCTCGGGGAAGAGCTCGCTGCTGCGGACGATCGCCGGCCTGTGGCAATCCGGCAGCGGCGCGATCGACCGCCCGGCGCACAAGCGACTCATGTTCCTCCCGCAAAAGCCCTACATGATCCAGGGCAGCCTCCGGGCGCAATTGATGTATCCGCTCAACGAGGAGGACGCCGACGACGAAGCGATCTCCGGCGTGATCGAGAAGGTGAACCTCGGCGAAATCCTCGAGCGCGTGGATGGCGATCTCGGCAAGATCGTGGACTGGACGAACGTGCTCTCACTCGGCGAGCAACAGCGCGTCGCGTTCGCGCGGCTCTTCATCAAGAAACCGGCGATCGCCTTTCTCGACGAGGCCACCAGCGCGCTGGACGAGGACAACGAGCGGTTGCTCTACGAAACCTTGCGAAAGTCGAAGATCGCGTATGTCAGTGTCGGCCATCGCTCGACCTTGAAGGAGTTCCACGACTCACTGCTCGTGCTCAACCGCGATGGCTCGAGCGAGATGGATTCGCTCAACGGATCGAAAAAGAAGAAGGCGAAGGAGAAATCCTCCGACTAGAGCGCGCTCGAATTCAGGCCTACGGCACCAGCGGATCGTTATCCACG
>JADMIO011135790.1_pt1 | contig 35522 bp, 35 predicted proteins | sample 8958161 | NCBI WGS metagenome assembly JADMIO01 (sample SAMN16585339, study PRJNA669376) | soil metagenome | isolation source: Crop rotation soil | place: USA: Cullars Rotation, Alabama | collected 2011
GACCGCCGCGAGCTCGCCGCGCGTCGCTCCGCGTGCGGCGGCGATCGGACCGTCTGGATCGATGCAGCCGATCGATCCGTACGCGGCCCTGCCGATCGATCCTTCCGCGACGCCGCACACCGGACCGTCGGGATCGATGCAGCCGATCGATCCGTATGCGCCGAGCATCTCTACCGCGCCCACGACGACGCGCTCACCGACGACCATCCCCACGGTTCCGCTCTCCTCGCCCGACGGGCCGATCACGAGGCCCTCCCAGCTCGCGACTGCGCCCGCCGTCGTGACGCCGACGCCCGTGCCGTCGACCACCCTCATCACGTCACCCTCGCAGGTGGACGGGCGCATGCCCTCGTCGCCGACCACGCCCTCGGCGACGCCTGCCCCCACATCGACCGGTCTGTTCGCGACCACCTCGCGCGTGCGCAGGTTCGATCGGTTGTACGAGCGCTATCGCGGCACTCTCCCGATCGAGTACGTGCGCGCGCTCGTCGAGCGAGAGTCGAACGGACTGCCGGCGACGCGCACCGGCAGCGCGATCGGTCTGCTTCAGATCGTTCCCGTCGTGCTCACCGACTTCAACAAGCGGCACGGCACCCGCTATCGCGGCGACCACTTGATCGATCCAGCGATCAACGTCGCGATCGGATGCGAGCTGTTGCGGTTGATCGTCGAGAGCTACCGCAAGAACCATCCCCGGATCCGAACGCTGCAACCCGACTGGGACAATCTCCGGTTTGTCGAGTTGCTCACGTTCGGATGGAACGCTGGCTACAGCGAGGCCGGTGGCGTCGGTCGTGTGGCGCGGTACCTCGAAGGCTTCGGCGCCGTCGATCTCACGATCGATCAGGTCTCGGCGCACGCGCGACTCGCCGGGGCGAGCAAGCACTTGTCCAATGAGGCGAAGGTCACGTGGTGCAAGAGCGTCGCTTCGCTCTACCAGCGCGAGCGGGCGCTCCAACACCACGCGGCGCTCCTCGTCTGAAAGGTTTCCCATGTCGACCATCACCCCATTCGCGCTCGGGCTCGGAGGCGGGCTCGCGCTCTGGTACGCGACCAAGGATCGCAAGCCATCGCCAGGCGGCATCCCGGGTGCGCCCACGCCACCTATCACCACGCGACGAAACGTGCGGCCACGAGGCGCGCGCGGCTCCCAACGCTTCACGCGGGAAGGTCGCACGATCCTGCGAGGGGGTGAGCCGATCGTGCGCGTCGAACGCGTGGACCTCGGCGATCAGCGCTATGCCCTTTCGCCGCATCACGCGGACCTCCTCACCGAGCGCATCGTGCGCTTGCTCAACGCGCACGGAGCACGGTGATGGCTACGCGTGATCACAGCGGACGCAACGTGCTGATCGTCGGCGGCGCTGCGGTCGCGGCGTGGTGGCTGCTCTCCTTCGGCACCGGATGGGGCGCGCGAGGATCCGGCGCTGGGCGCGGCACCGCGGACACCGTGGAGCTTCCCGAGCGGTGCGTCGTCTGGATCCGCGCCGACCGGATCGACGTCGACGGCGTCGCGATGAGTCTGCCGTCCGTCGTCGCGCGCTGCCGCATGGTCGGCAAGGCCGAAGTGCACGCAACCGGCGATGCGGTCACGCGAACCGTTCGCGAGGTGCTCACGGCGCTGCACACGGCAGGCGTCGCGATCTACGCGCGAACCGATCTCGCATACATCGTCCCTGCGGAGGTTCTCCGATGACGGCTACCGATCACCACAACACGCTGGGTCTCGCATTGCTCGGAGGAACCCTCGCGACCGCTACCACGCTCCTCTGGGGCTCTGGACGCGCCAAGCCGTCCGGCCGGAAGGAGCACGTCACCGCGATCGACACGACGATCGACGATGCGACGTGGATCTATCCCGTGCCCAACCTCGTCGGACTCGGCGACGTTCGCCCCGCGAGCACGTCCAACCCGTTCCGTCCGCAACCGTCCTCCGACGGTTCGCGTCGTGAGCATCTCGGCGTCGACCTGATGTACAAGCGGCGAGACGCGCGCGACTTGATCGCCGCCTATCCGATCGGCACGCCGGGCGGATCGCCGATGTTCGTCATGCCCGAGCACGTGCCGGCGCTCGCGGCATCGGCCGGCGTCGTCACGTTCGCCGGGATGACGCCCAAGGGCTACAGCGTGATCATCCGCCATCTCAACGGATGGGCGACCTACTACACGCATCTCGCGACGCTCGCGGTTGTGCGCGACGCGTGGGTTCGTGCCGGGCAGACGCTTGGCACGATCGGTTCGAGTCCGGAGGACCCTGCGGGCCTGCGTCACCTCCACGTCGAGGTGTGGCGCGACGCGAAGCGCGAGCACGCCGTCGATCCGGATCCACATCTCGCGGCGTGGTCGCGCGTCACACGTACGTGGCCCCTCGTCGCGAACGTCGATGGTGTCGTCGCGTCCTCGCCCAAGCCGCGCAACGGCACGTTGTCCGCGTACAGACCGGTCGGTGACAGTGGAGACGCCTATCCCGAGTGGGTTCGTCGCCTGCGCGGACAGTCCGGCGTGTACGTCATCCGCGAGATCGATGGACCGATCCTCTACGTCGGTTCGAGCGTCGGCCGGCTGTACGAGACCCTCACGCGGCATCTTCAAACATGGCGCCGGTGGAAAGGCTACTGGCGCGGCCAATTCGGCGAAGGCGCGGATCCAGGACTGACGTATCCGCGTCACTCCGTCGAGGTCGCGATCAAGACGACGACACCCGACGACGCACACGAGGAGGAGCTGCGAATGATTCGCCGCCTCCAACCTCGAGACAACCAACTCGGCCAACCCGAGCTCGACGAGGTGCCGTTCTAGGCACGCCTCGCAACGTTTCGTTCAGGGAGAACCATCATGCAACACCAACAGCTCATCGAAGTGATCGCCGCCGCGTTGTCTGACAACGCAACGAAGGAACAGAAGCAGTCCGGCGTGCAGGCATGCCGGACCATCATCACCGCTCTCGACTGCGAGCCCGGGCAACCGCTGGTGCTACCGGGTGCGCCGCGACCGCACGTGCTCGCGGGCGTTTCGATTGATCAGGTGCTCGAACTCGCGATCGCGCGCCTCAGCATGCTCGCCAAGGATCGCGAGCAGGTCACACAGAGTCCTTCAACGAAGGCGGCAGACTCCACGGCGCCGTCGGCACCGAAAGCGTTCATCGCACCGGGTCTCCGAGTCCCGATGGTATCGAGCAAGGCGCTTCGTCCTGCCCCGGCTGTTTCGTCGCAGCGCACGCGCGCGACGACTATGCGCAGGGCTCCGATCTCCGGAAGTAGCAAGCCGTGAGCGAGACCACCACACTCGATGCGAACATCCGCGCGATCGTGCGAGACGTCGTGCGCGAAGAGATCCGGGTTGCCCTCCACGACTACCAACGCGGACACCGAAACGCGGCGCCCGCCAATGGCGAAGGCTCATACCTCTCGATCGCACATGCTGCGTCAATCGCCGACGTGGCGCCGGGTACGTTGCGGCGGTGGATCAAGTCCGGCCGACTCCCCGTGCGCCGCGCAGGACGCGTGTACCGAATCCCGCGTGGTGCTCTCGACGAGTTTCTCCGGACCGGGCGCACGCATGAACTGACGACGAAAGCACGCGCAATTCTGAACGACGGCGATTGATGTATACATTCGCGTATGACATGGTGCTCGTCATGAGCAAGCAATCGCCCCGCACCGCACTTCCGGCGCCGGAATCGCTTGGAGGCCCGCGTCTCGCCTCTCGACAAGTCGTGACGTTTCGACTCGACGACGCGGAGCACGATGCGTTGCTCGACCTGTCCAAGCGCGCGAGCCTTGGCCCGAGCGCATTCGCGCGCAGAATCGTCGAGGCGTATATCCAAGCTCACGCACCAAGCAAGAACACGAAGACCCGCAACACTCGCAAAGTGACGAGGTAAACGTCCATGGCTTCCATCTATGCCCGCGGCAACATGCTGTGGATCAAATACAAGAACGAACACGGCAAGCCCGCGTGCCGCAGCAGCGGTTTCCGCGTTGGCCAAGAGGAGGGCGCGCACGCGTTGGCGGTCGAAGTCGAGGAGCAAGCGGCCATCAAGCGCGCCGCCAACGCGAACACCTCCCTTCGTGACGAGAACACGAACAAACCACCGACCTCAGCCGCCGCGAGCGTCGCAGCGCCCACGCGTCCGCGACTCGTCTCGGTGCCCGTGCCGACGCGCGACGAGCGCGTCAGCGAGGAGGCGTCGTCCGACACGCCCGACATCCCGACTCGCATCGGACCCGCAGCAGCGCCCGGACAGCTGACGGTCGCCGAGTACATCGAGCACTGGATCGCGATGCGTTGGCAGGTCGAGACGTGGAAAGACGAAGCCGGGCGCCTGCGTCTTCATGTCGTGCCACTTATTGGTCACATGGCGATTGCGGATGTTCGGCCCAAGCACATCCGCGATCTCATCAACGCAATCAAAGCCAAGAAGAGCGATGCGCCCAAGTGTAAGAACAAGCCGCTTGCTCCTCGAACGGTGCGCCTGATCTTCGGAGCCCTTCGACTCGTTTTCAAGAGCGCCATCATCGACGAGCACATCACAGCGAGTCCAATCGTCGTCGAGGCGGGAGTCCTTCCAAAGAATGTCGACAAAGATCCCGCGTGGCGCTCCACTGCGATCTTCGAGCGCGACGAGTTGATCGCGATCCTATCCGACCCTCGCATCGCGCTCTATCACCGAGTGCTCTACGCGCTCGAGGGTCTGGCCGGTGTGCGTCACGGCGAAGCCGCCGCACTCCGCTGGAGCGACCGCAACACGAACGCGCGCCCGCTCGGAAAGCTCACCGTCTCGAAGTCGGGCAAGAAGAACCGGACCAAGACGCAGATCACGCGTGAGGTGCCAATCCATCCTGCGCTCGCGTCCATCCTTGACGAGTGGCAGACAACTGGTTGGGCGGCAGTGTTTGGCCGCGCGCCGAAGGCGAACGATCTGATCGTTCCGAGCGAACGCAACCAGATCCGCTCGGCACCTCGAACGCTCAAGATGTTTCACCAGGACCTCGAAGTCATCGGGCTCCGGACACGGCGCGGTCACGATCTCCGGCGGACGTTCGTCACCTTGATCCGGGTTGACGGTGGACGTAGCGAAGTCCTCCGTCCCATCACGCATCCGGGCGAGAAGGACATCATCGGCCTCTACACGACGTTTCCTTGGCCGGTCGTGTGCGACGAGCTGGCGAAGCTACGCATCGCGCTTCCAGCGAACGAGACCGATCAGATCGAGACGATCACGACGGAGAAAATCGTCAGCGACGCGGCTCCGACTGTAGCCAGCTACAGCTCTGCGTGTAGCTCGGAGATCGGAAGCGATTCTCAGCAGTTGGAAGCTGTAGCTTCGGGTGAACGGTTTCGTAAACCGTAGGTCGCCCGTTCAAACCGGGCTAGCGGCTCCAAACACGAACTCGGCTAGATGTCGTCGCGACGTCCTGGCCGCCGGGAACGAAGAAGGTCCCTGACGACAAAGCTCGCGAAGCCGGCGATCGCTCCGATCCCTGCTGCCGTGACTGCGAGCGACCCTCCGATCCCTCTGACAGCTGCGACAGCTCCGGTTCCCAATCCGATGATGCCTGCCTGGACTACCGCGTGCCCCCAGTCGACCGACCCTTGCTGGTGGATCGACTGGATTGGCTCGACGGGTGGCAGCATGATCACGACCACCAGTCGCTGACCACAGAGCTGACGAAGCCGGTCGCCCCGCCGATCGCACCCGCTGCCAGGGAGAGCGGCGCGCCGACACCGGTCACCGCGGTGGCGCCGGCAGTTCCGAGGCCCCAGATGGCTCCTTGCGCGGCCGCGTGGCCCCAACGAATGTTCCCGGCACCAATGACGGTGACGAGGTCGGTCAGATCGATCGATTGCATCGGTTCGAGAACGGCAGTGGCAGACATTGATTTCCTCCGACGCGGAGACGTTGCACTCGATGTGCCTCGAGTGACTCGAATGGTTCCGCGGTGATTCGCGCGGATTCCGTGAACGCTGCGATCAACGCGGTAGACAATGTGTCTCCCGCACGAGGCATCGGCGTTTCGTGAGAGCTACTCGTCGATCTCTGCGAGAGCAGCGACCACTTCCGATGCAGACGCCGGCTTGACGAGGTGGACATGAAATCCGGCGCGTCGCGTTCGCTCGCGATCGGCCGCGTCGCCATATCCGGTCAATGCGATCAGCCGCGTCTTGAGGTGGGGACAATCGGCGCGCAGCCGCTCGACGAGCCCGATGCCGTCCATTCCAGGCAGGCCGAGATCGACGAGTGCGACGTCGGGTTGTTGCTCGCGAATCAGCCCCAGACCCTCGAGACCATCACTGGCGGTGAACACCTCACAGCCGCGTGCTCGCAGGAGGTGCGAGAGCAGCTCGCGCGCGTCATCGTTGTCGTCGATCACGACGGTGCGGAGCGAGAGCGGCTTGGCAGGACGCTTCAAGGGCTGCATGTCGCGAGTCCGTTTGCGGGGAACGAGCACCGTCGCGTCGGAACGCGGAATTCGAACTTCGAACGTGCTGCCATGACCTCGTCCCTCGCTGGATACCGAGATCGAACCACCGTGGAGATCGACCAACCGGCGCGCGAGTGCGAGTCCCAGGCCGAGGCCGCCGGATCCATCGGACCCGACCCGCTCTTGCACGAACATGTCGAAGATCGTGTCGTGCAGCTCCTTCGGGATGCCCAGGCCGGTATCCGTCACGCGCACGACGGCCGCGTCGTCGACGAGACCACACCAGACGTCGATGCGTCCGCCTCGTGGCGTGTAGCGCGCAGCGTTCGTCAACAGATTTGACAGCACCTGCGCGAATCGAACCGAGTCGACAACGACATCGATCCTCGTCGACGGAGCTTCGACCACCAGTGCGTGCTGGCGTTCGTCGATGCTCGGACGGCTCGTGGTGATCGCTGCCTGCACGACCTCGACGAGATCGATCCGCTCGGGCCGTAGCTCGATCTTGTCCGCCTTGATGCGCGACAGATCCAGCAGGTCATCGATCAGTCGGGTGAGTAGAGTGGTCTGCCGATCGACGATGTCCACCATCTGCGACGTGTCCGGGGAACCAGAACGCATCAGATCGACGCACGTGCGCATCGGTGCGAGTGGGTTTCGCAACTCGTGAGCGAGGATCGCGATGAAGCTATCCTTGCGGCGATCGCTCAGCGCCAACGTCTCGTTGAGGCGTGCCAGCTCCTCCTTCGCGGCGAGCTCGAGATCGCGCTCGCGTCGAAGCGCAGCCGCTTCGTAGTCGCGTCGGCGATTCTCGAATTCGTGCTCCATGCGCTCCGCGGCGAGCTGCTCGGTGCGCTCTTGAAGCCTCACGAACACGTCGGCCTTTGCGCGCAACACCTCTGGCTGCACGGGCTTGTAGAGAAAGTCGACGGCACCGAGCTGATACGCGCGAAGTATCGCCGCTTCGTCGTGTTCGTGAGCGGTGACGAAGATGATCGGAACGTGCTTGGTCCGTTCGCGCCCGCGAATCAGCGCTGCAGTCTCGAACCCATCCATGCCCGGCATCTGGACGTCGAGGAGGATCAAGGCAAAGTCCTCGTCGAGGAGACGCGCGAGCGCCTCGCTGCCGGATGACGCCGAGACGATGCGACGCCGCAACGGTGCGAGCGCTGCCTCGACGGCGATCAGGTTGGCGGGCTTGTCGTCGACAACGAGGATGTGCCGCGGCGTGATCACAGGGCGCGTTTCCGCATCGTGCAGCTCCGTCGGTACGGACGTCGCCGTTTGATCGGACATTGCTACGAAGTGTGGACTTCGAGATGTCGTTCGTCAGCATTCCTCGCGATCGGATTCCGTTGGGAGGCGCGACCACGTGTAGCGCAACCGCACGGTGGGCTCGATTGCTACAAGTTCTGCACGCGTCGAGCGAACGCCTGCGTGAGCTCGTCTCGCGAACGCATGTTCGGCTCCCGACCTAGTAAGAGGCGTTCGATCCGCCACCGCCCGAGTGTCCTCCGCCGCCGCTGTAGCCAGAGCCGCCGCTGCTGCCGCCGCCGCCGAACCCACCGCCTCCCAATCCGCCACCGCCGCCACCGAATCCGCCGCCGCCAAACCCACCCCACCACGGACCGCCACCACCGCCGACGCCACGGCGTGGGCGACGGAACACGAGGAGCACGAGGAGCACGAGCACGATCGCGCCGATCGTCGTCCAGCTCGAGGACGACTGCTCGCCGTTGCGAGCCGCGGGCGGTGACTCTGTACGCTTCCACGAGTCGTCTTCGCGCAGCGCCTGGGCGATGGCGATCGCGCCGTCCTCGATCGCGGTGCGAAGTTGGTTCTGCTGCAGGTGGGGCGCGATCGCGTGGAGGATGATGTCGTTCGTTTTCAGATCGGGCAGCGCGCCGCCTACGCCCTTGCCCGTCTCGATGCGAATGCGGCGCTGAGCGGGAGCGATGACGAGCAGGACGCCATTGTCCTTTCCCTTCTCGCCGATCTCCCACGCGTTGAATGCCGTGTATGCGACGTCTTCGATCGGCTCGGTGCCCAGATCCGTGACGAGGACGACGAGCGCGAACCCGACATCCTTGCCCATCGCGTCGATCGTGAGATCGAGGTCGTGAACGTCTGCGGGTGCGAGGCTGTTCGTCGTATCGACGACGTGACCGTGCAGCGGCGGCGGCGAGTAGGCGCCTCCGAGCAGGACCGCGAGGACGACGAGCAGCGCGGCACGCATCAGAACTGGACCTTCGGTGCCTCGTGCGCCGCGGCCGATGCGCTCCAGTAGACGCGCGGCTTGAACGGCTTACCCGTGATCTTGTTGACCACCTGACCGCTGACCTTGCCGAGCTCCGCGTTGTAGGTCTTGACGGCATCGTTGTACTCCTGCCGCGAGCGCGCGATGCGGTTCTCGGTTCCTTCGAGCTCGACCGTCAAGTCGTGAAATTGCGCGTTCGCCTTGAGATCGGGATAGGCCTCTTGCGTGACGAGCAGGCGCGACAGCGCGCCGCTCAGCTTGCTCTGGGCTTCGGTGAACGCGCTCATCTTCGCGGGATCCGATAGATCCTCCGCGCTGATCTTGATCTGCGATGCCGACGCGCGGGCAGTAGTGACCTCTTCGAGCACCTTCTCCTCGTGCGCTGCGGACGCTTTCACCGTGGCGACGAGATTGGGGATCAGATCGTAACGGCGCTGGAGCTCGGTCTCGATGTCAGCCCATTTCTGATCGCACACCGCGTTCGCTTCGACGAGTGCGTCGTACTTTTTCACGCCACCGCAGCTCGTCACGAGCGCAGCGATCAGCATCAAGAAGAAGCTCTTCATGATCAAAGCTAGCGTCCACGGTACGCAGCACCACCGCAGCGACGTGAGGAGTCCGTGAACACATCGCGGTCGTCGTGGCGGAATTCTTCGCACGCTCTTTGGTGAGTCGATTCGCGCGTCTGCGCGAGCGGTTGGCGATGCCGCACGAATTCTGTGCGACGAAATCGACGGAGTCCGCTCTATATCGCCATGACGGACTTCGCGGATCGCTCGAGTCGCTCGTTGCCGGCGTGCTTCGAACCATCGCAGTTCTCGCAGCCCTCGAAGTCGTCGACCATGGATGCGGGCTCGCTGCTTCCGCAGCCGCCGCCGCTGTACACGCCGTCCGACGGAGGAACCACACGGTCGGCGTCCGTCGAGGCGTCGTTGACCGCGCATGGCCACTACGCGGAGGACAACTTCGAGGTCGAGCTGCCGCTCAACGGACTCGGACTTGGCATCAAGGGCAGCAAGGACGGCGTCGGTCGGGACACGCCGCTCGGCAAGATGAACTTCCGGCCCGGTAACCCGGATGCGCTCGATCTCGCCAAGGATCGACGCGACGCGAGGCCGGATCATCCGACGCTGTATCGCCGCAGCGAGGATTCGCGGAAGAACGAGTACCCACCCGACAAGGCGAAGAATCAGCTCGCGCTCCCCGATGGCGGGACGGTGGACCGCCGCTGATCGGCGTCGGAACTGCGCGAAGCTCCACGCGAACTTTCTCGGTCACACGGTGTGGGGTGCGGGCTCTACCTCCGCGGAGGCACCATGAGCAGCTTCGACCCGGACTTCGCCCGCGACATCGGAGACGACGTCCACAACTACAGGGAGCGCCAGCGAGTCCTCGATCATCGGCTGGAGACAGATGGCCAGTTCGGCTATTCGGATGCGCCCGGTGGGTTCGTCGTACCGCACACGCGCGGGACGCTCGCGGAGCTGCAGACCGCGCTCGGACACTGGGCGGAAGATGCCGGGCCCGCCGAGGAGAACTTCGCCGGCGATGGCAAGTTCATGAAGCAGTGGGCCGACGCGAGTGATGACGTGAAGTCCTCGCAGCTGTCGAGTCACCACATCAACAACCACTACCTGCACGAGGGAGAGACCGGCAAGCTCGAGAAGAACCGCGTGTTCGATGTGTCGTCGGTGGAGGGGCGGCTGCAGGCGGTGAACAACCTGAGTCAGGTGAACGCGAACGATCCGCTGAGCCAGGAGACGTGCGCGGCGTCGTCACTCGTGGCGGCGGCGATGCTCAATGGTGGCAAGAGCGGCTCGGAGGGGATCGAGAAGCTGATGGCCGCGATGGATCACACGCGCGAGCTGCACAAGGATGCGAACCTGGTCGAGGGCTCGGCGGCGGAGGATGCGATCCGCAAGCACATCGAGGAAGCGCGGGAGAGCGGCGCGCCGCTGAAGCTCAGCGAGGCGGAGATGCACGCGTTGCAGCGCGATCTCTATACCGAGATGCACATGGTGCAGACGAAGACGTCGGGCAAGCAGACGCGCGGGATGACGAACGAGGGCATGCAGGGGTTCATCGACGACAACAAGGAGTTTCACGACATGATGGTCAAGAGCCACATGTCCGTGATGTCGATCGACTGCAACGGCAACAAGGACGGGCGCGCGCCGCACGCGGTGCTGAAGATCGGCGACAGCCACGACAACACGAGCGCGGTCTACGATCCGTGGACACGCGACGCCGGGCAGCTGGTGACCGACAAGAAGGAGCTGTTCGACTACGAGAACGCGAAGCTCCGCGATCGCGACACGAACGAGATCGAATCCGAGGTGCAGTAGCAGCGGCGAGCTACTTCCAGTAGTCGCGGATCCACATCGGATACGCGAGCTCGCAGCGGTTGGGCTCGGGCGCCGCGAGAGCGCACGCCATCGCAGAACCGCGCGTGCACGCCGACGCGAGAGCAGCCTTGCCATCGCCGTTGATGTCGCGGTCCAGAGCGACCGCAAACCAGACACACGCGTCGGAATTCGTGCGGCAGGCTCGCTCGAGGGCGGAGCGCGCTTTCGCGCGTTGCTGCTTGGAGTCGGTCTGGAACACCGTCCTCGTCTGGCGAGCGTACGTCTGCAGATCGCAGCCGCGGTGGAGACCGGCCTTGCAGGCCTGTCCGTACAAGCGCTCTGCCGCTTCGTCACTCTCGGCGTGACCGAGGAGCACGCAGGCTTCCGGGTCGCCGCTATCGCAGGCATGCGAGTACAGCGTCCGACTCTCCTGGCAGTTCGATGGATACGAATCGGTTTCGGTTCGCGCGACCAGCCGGCCTTGCTCGGTGCAGCTCTTCATGATTCGCTCGGCGCATTGCTTCTTGCAGTCGTCGACGGTCGAGCAGTGCCAGTCCGGCGGTGCCTTGGCAACGACGCGCGCGCGGTTGCACGCGCCGCGGTCCTTCATCTCGCACGCTCGCGCGAACAGATCTATCGACCGCCCCCAATCGCGCGGTCCGCCGCGCGCACCGAGAGTCATCTCGGCGAGGCCCGCACAGCCGAGCGGCACTTCGTCGTCGCATGCTTGTCGGAACAATGAGCGCGCTCGCTCGGCATCACGATTCGCTGACATGCCACCGTCGATGATGACGGCCGCATCGGCGCACTGCGCGTGGTCTCCGCGATCGCACCCGCGCAGAAACGCTGACAGCGCCGCATCGAGCGATTTGGCCTTGCGATACGCGGCGCCCGCCTGCGCGCAACCTTCTGCATCGAAGCCATCGCATGCGCGCGTGTACAACTCCGCGGCCCGGGCCGTGTCGCGAGACGAGAGCGAAGCGGCGACCATTCGGCAGCCGCTCGGGCTCTTCGCATCACACGCTCGCGTCGCGAGCTTCTTGGCCTTCGCTGCATCGCGCTTGCGCCCGGCGCCAGTGCGATGCGCTTCGGATAGTGCTGCACACGCATTGCCGTAGCCGAGCTCGCATGCCTGCGCGATCATCGCGAGACCACCGCTGAGATCAGGCCGCTTGTATCGGCCGGTCACGTAGACCCCGCTCGCCACGGCCTGTCCGTAGCGGAAGCAGGCGCCACCGTTGTTCGCGCAGGCCTCGCGTGCGCCCGTCTCCGCACGCGCGCGCAGCGCTGCCGGTGTTGTCCCGAATCGCTCGGCGACCTTCTGCTTCTCGAGTCCGCTCGCTGCCATCAAACAGCCAACGGGTTCGCCGCGCTCGCACAAGGCGATGGCCATCGTCACGCCGGTCGCGTCGTTCACGATCGATGCTGCATGCTCGACGCAGCTGTCGATGTCGCCAAGGTCGCAACGACACGACGCAACCTCGATCGAGCACGCGGTCGGTGTCGTGGGCGCCGGCGGAGTCGGCGGTGGCGTCGGTTCCGGCTCGGGTACCGGCACGGGCGCAGGATCCCGCGGGGCGATGATGGGACCTTGGCGAGGCGCTGATATCGGCGCAGGTGTCGGCGCCGGCGGCGTCGCTGCTCCACACGCGGACACGCAAACGATCGTCAACCACCGCACCATCCAGCGATGCTAGCAGTCCTAGCAGTCCTTCGACGACGAGGGACTGCAGACGCTGTACGGCTCGAAGTAGTTCCTCGCCTCTCGATTGTGTACCGTCCGCGCATGAAGCGCCTCGGCCTCGTCCTCCTCCCTGTCGTCCTCGTCGCGTCGTGCGACAGCAAGAAGTCAAAGCGCGGGCGCGATGACGACACGAAGACCGGCTGTCAGATCACGGCGACTGCGGTGGCCGACATCATCAAGAGCAAGACACCGGCGTTCGTCGAGCCGTTCACGAAGCTGAAGCTCGGCGCGACACGCGACGAAGCGAAGGCCGCGTGCCCGAACATGTTCGACGAGGCGAGCGAGAAGAAGAAGGGCAACTTCACCGTCGGCGAGATCGTCGGCAAGTTCGACGCGACGCACGTGTATGGCAGCTTCACGTTCGCGAACGACAAGCTCGTCAAGGTCGAGTGGAAGTTGCCCGCCAACAGCACGGAGGCGTTCACGAAGGCGTGGGGCGCGCCGAAGCAGGCGACCGGCGCCAAGCCCGCGCACGCGTGGACCGACGAGGCGAGCGGACTTCGCGCGATCCTGTCGACGGATTACGACGGCGGTCGCGAGCTCGCGATCTCGGCGTTCACGCCGTTGCGCGCGTTCGTCGAGCCCGAGACCACGCGCATCGCGTGGAAGCCACAGGACGTGCTCGGCAAGACGCCCGCCGAGCTGGAGAAGCAGTACCCGCAGTACGTCGGCAAGGATCAGACGAGCGATGCGGTCAAAGCGCAGACGAAGGCGATGATGGCGGACCTCGAGAAGGACGTGAAGGCGATGGGCGTCGACCCGAACAAGAGCTCGACGGACCTCGAGGTCCGCTTGCCCGCCACGCCGCTCGGCGCCGACACGACCACGCACGCGATCCTGCATCTGAACGACGACGGCACCGTGCGCGAGTACGGCGTGTGGATCCGCACCGAGGAGCTCGGCGATTACGGGTTCCCGAGCGAGCCCACCGAGGTCGTGAAGCTGTTCGACGAGCTGTGGGGGCCGAGCAAGAAGATCAAGGACACGCTCGGCGAGCGCACGTCCTGGTTCGACGCGAAGCGTGGCATCCGCGTGTCGACGCAGATCGATCCGGGAAAGCCGAACGAGCTCGATCTCGACTACGTTCGCTATCTGCCGCTCGCGAGCTTCTTCGGCGCGCCCGGTGCGAAGTGGGGTTTCGAGAAGGACTTCTCGCTGGTGGGCGCGACGACGGACCAGCTCACCGCGGCGTTCGGCAGCGCGGTGAAGCTGAAGGACGGCACGGCGACGCTGACGCTGCCGCCGACGGACTACCAGGGCGACACGGCGGTGACGACGATCCTGATGTTCATCGAGAAGGGCAAGGTCGAACACTGGCAGACGAGCATCCCGTTCGAGGACTACGAGCCCGCGCGCGCGGAGTACGAGGCGCTCCTCGAGGCGAAGCTCGGCAAGCCGAAGGCCGCGCCGCACGACCACCTCGCGTATCCCGGCAAGGTCGACGTCGAGTACAGCAAGTACACGCACGAGCTCGACATCGAAGTCGGCGGCAACTGATCAGCGCCGGCGGCGTCGCGTGAGCGCGAGCAAGCCGGTCGCGAGACCGAACAGCGCACCCGTCCCGCCGCCGCTCGTCTGACACCCACCATCGTCGCCCGACGCGGGCGGCATGCCGCCTTCGCACTGACCGCGGTCGGTGCACGTGCCACCGCGGTCGCAATCGCTGTTCGTGTTGCAGTCGTGGATGCAGGCGTGGTGGTCGACATCGCAGTAGTTGCCGAGCAGGCACTCCTCGTCGGTGTCGCAGAACGTCTGCGTCGGGCCACTGTTCGCATCCGTGACGGTCGCGCGGATGATCCAGTCGCCCGCGACCTGGAGCGCATTCGACCGCTTCCAGCCGAGGCCCGCGGCGAGGATGTAGTTCTTGTCCTCGGCGATCGTGCCATCCGCATCGGACGCGATCGTCGGAACGCCTGCGTGGTGGAACTCGATCGCCACGCGAAACTGCGCCGGCACGACCACGTTCTCGCTCGAGAGGTCGAGCGCGTGCATCGCGGAGTCCGAGCCGGTCATCTCGAAGTCACCCATGAACAGCAACGTGCCGGGTACGTCGGTGCCAGCGGTGTCGTCGAAGACCTTCAGCGTCATCGCTTCCGTGGCGGCTGATCCGCCGAACAGCATGTCGAGCCGCAGGAGCTGGCGATCGGCGGCCGGCGCGACGAACCGCACCGCGCCGGCCTCGTCGGCGACGAAGCCGGTCTGGAAGTTCGCGGTCCCTCCCGAGACGAAGCCATCGTTCTTCAGCTCCACGTCGGCGTGAACAACGGAGGCGCTCGCGACGATCGCAGCGACTAGAAGGAGGCTCTGGAAGGCGCTCATGGGCGTTCCTCGCACGAAACGCGACCCACGGGGAGACTCGAACGGGCGTTTAGCTCGTCGACGGAACCCGCTAGACTGTCATCGCGCATGCGTGTCGCCGCTTCCCTGCTCGCTCTCGTCGCATGCGGCACGCCGGAGCTGCGCGAGCGCGAGCTGCCGTCGTGCGGTCAGTGGGCCGGCGGTCACTGGGATCGCCGCTTCGATCTCGCGGGTGCGTACGGAACAAAGCCGCGCGTGCGCGCGATCGCGAAGCTCCAGGACGGCTCGATCGTCGTCGGCGGAGCGTTCGATGGCATCAACCGCGTCGCGGCACGCAACATCGCCCGCTGGGATGGCGTCACGTGGTCGCCGATCGGTGGCGATGCAGTCGACACGGTCGTGTCGATGGCCGTCGCCGACGATGGCGCCCTGTGGATCGTGACCAATGGCGGGGCGGCCTTCCATGTCCTGCGCTGGACCGGTGCGACCTGGGTCGAGGTGGGATCGACCACGAGCTCCGTCGGCGGCGTGACCGCGATCGAGGGCGGCGTGATCGTGTGGGGCGGCTTCTCGACGTTCGCGAACGTGACTGCGCGCGGACTCGCGATCTATCGCGCTGGTACGTGGACCAACGGCCCCCTCGACAACTCGCGGATCACCGACGTCGTTCGCGAGGGCAGCGAGTTCTGCATCGCGGGCGACCTTCGCGGACCGAGCCTCACGTGGGAAGGCCTCGCCTGCTGGGCCGACGACACCTGGACGACGGTAGGCGACCGACTGCCGCCGATCGAGAGAGTGGCGCACGCACCCGATGGACAGTGGTTCGCATCGCAGCTGTGGATCCCGCCGCTCGTCGATGTCGTCGCCGGAGATTCGTCGAACCTGCTCGTGACGCTCGATCCGACCGCCGCGTCTCCGGCGTGGAGCGACGTCGACGGTGGTGTCCACGTGAAGGGCGCGTGGAGCGACTACGGGATCCGCGACCTCGCGTTCGACGGCGACGATCTGATCGTCGCGGGCTACTTCGATCGCGTCGGCGTGAACCTCGAGGTCACGCATGCCGCGCGCTATCACCCGGGCGTTGGCTGGTCAGCGCTCGTGTCCGGGGTCGCGATCGACGATGGCGTCGACGCCGTGCTCCTCGACGGCGATCAGACGTACATCGGCGGCGCGTTCCACGGCACGACGCAAGGCGTACCGAGCGCCGCGATCGCGCTGATCGGATCCGGCGGCGCGGTGTCAGCCCTGCCCGCTTCGGCCGCGGGCATCGCGTTCACCGGCGGTGTGACCGGGCTCGCGGACAGCGACGACGGCGTGCTGATCGCCGGACGCCTCGCCATCGACGGGCTGCACCCACTCGCGCGATTCGACGGCGAGCTTCACGGCGTTCCGGATGTTCCCATCGGCGTGCGTGCGGGCATCGACATCACCGTCGCGGCGCTCCCCGATGGCGAGCTCGTGATCCGCGACGCCGAGGCGAGCCGGGGCGCGATGCACCGCACCGTCGACGGCGAGTGGCAGGACGTCACGCACGAGATCGTCCCGCCGTTTGCCGTCGATGCAGACGGTGCCGTGTACTACTCGCTCAACGAGGACGCCGACGCGTTCATCATGCGCTCGACCCGAAGCGGCAGCGAACGCGTGACGATCATGCCCGGTCATCCCGCGCGCGGTCTCGCGATCCACGCGGGCGCGCTGTACGCACTCGGTCGCCTCGACGAGGCGCGCGTCGTCCTTCGCTACGCGGAGGATAACTGGGAGGTGATCGGCGCATTCGACGGCACCACGATGGCGCTGACCGCGTCGCCGGCGCTCGGGCTCGTGCTCTACACGCCGACGGAGATCCGCGCGTGGAACGGCCACGACTGGCGCGTGCTCGTGCAAGGGGACGTGCACGGGGTCGGCGCGTGCTCCGACGGCGTCGCCGCGGGCGTGAATGGCGAGCTCGTGTTCATCGATTCCTCGGGCACGACGGTCCTCTCGTCGCGCGATCAGCCCGGCACGTGGCAGATCCTTCCGACGACGCGCGGCATCTACACGGCGGTCGGGGACACCAACTCAGCGCTTCTCGACAACACGGCGTTCGCGCGGTTCGCCACCGGCGACGACACCGGCTGGTAGCGAATCGACAGCGGCGCCCGTATAGCGGAACACCAGGACGCTCGCATCGTCGTCGCGCACACGGGTGGCCGTGAGCGCGAAGATCGCGTCGCGGATCTTGTCGACCGGCTGCGCGTGCTGCGCGGCGACCGATGCACGAACCGCGTCGAGCCCGAGGAGCTGCCCACCACCGTCGCGCGCCTCGATGATGCCGTCGGTGTAGAGGACCATCACGTCACCCACGTCGAGTCGCAGGTGCTGCTCCTCGCTGTACGAGCCGCGATCGAGCCCGAGCCACGTTCCGGCGAGCGGCAGCACCGAGGTCGACGATGTCGCCGCGCGCCAGATCACGATCTCCTCGTGCGCGCCGGCGATCACGAACCGCCCGTCGTCGTGGAACCGCAGCAGCGATAACGTCATGTGCTCGTCGTGCTGCAACCGGGTGCGGACCGTCTCGAAGAACGAGCGATTCAGCGTCGCCCAGATCTCCGCGGGCGCCGCGTCGGGCGATTGACGCACGAGCGCCGCGAGCGCGGCTTGCACCTGGAGCATGGTGAGCCCCGCGCGCAGCCCGTGTCCGGCGACATCACCGACCGCGATCCAGCAGCCGCCGGGAACCGGGATGATGTCGTAGTAGTCGCCACCGACCTCCTCGGTCGCCCGCATGAGCACCGCGGCCTCGAGTCCTGGGACGGTCACCGCGGTGGGGAGAATCGAGGTCTGGATCTCCGCGGCGAGCTCCATCTCCTTCGCGGCGCGCTCCGTCTCCTCGATGCGCGCGTTTTGCTCGGCGATCGCGCGCATCTCGCGAACGCTCGTGAAGCACGCGATCGCGAGGAAGATGTCCTCGAACACGACCCACCCCGCGTGCTCGAGGAACCGCCACGTCTCCGGGTTCGTGACGCCGTACACCGACTCCGGCCACATGAGCTGGCGGATCAAGTGATCGGCCACGACCACGGCCGTCGCAGGAATCAGCACGCGGACATCGCGATAGAACGCGAGGAACGCGAGCGATCCGAAGACGTGAAAGTGCGTCTCGATCCGGCCACCGGTCAGATGGACGAGCAGCGCGGACCACATCATCTGCGCGATCGCGATCGTGTAGCGGGTTCCGGCCCAGCCCGGCCGCAGGAACGCGAGCAGGATCGGAACGCTCGACAGCGCGCCGCCCATGAAGATCGCGAGCTGGACGTGGAGATGGATCGCGCGCGTCTTACCGGTCCACGAGTACGGCGACATCCACAACGCGATCACGATCGCGAAGATCCACTGCGCCGCCATGAGGTACGCGAACATGCGATCGGTGCGCCGGTAGTTCGCGTCCAATCGCGCGCGGAACAGCTCGCGCGCCCGTTCCACGACGCGCGTCATTTCTTCGCCGCCATCTCGGGAACGACGTCCTCGGTCTCACAGCCGAACACGGGTGTCTGTGCGACACCGTGTGCGTCTCGGTGATCGGCTTTCACCAGCCCGATGATGCGATCGTGCGCTTCGCTTCGGCCCTCGTGTCCGCGCGAGATCGTGAGCCCACCGCGGAACAGCAGCGTTCCATCGTGCGAGTACAGAAGCGTCGTACCGGACGCGTGCGCGCCGAATCGCGCCGCTTCGACGCCGTCGATGTCGACGTGAACGCGGGCGCCCCGGATGCGCGCGGCGCGCTCCGCGATCGTTCCGTCCTCGAATCCGGCATCGGTGCCCACCGGACGCACGAGCACGATGTCGAGCTGCGCGTGTCCTTCGAGCTCGTCGGAGAGCCGCGCGAGCTCGGTGATGCTCGCGACCGTGCACGGACACTGTGGATGCGCGACGAACACGAGCGACGGACGACCCGCCGCCAGGTGCAACGTGCTCGCGATGGGCCACGTCTCCGGTGCGTCGGCTGGCTTTCCCGGCGCCATCTTGTACCGCCACACGAGCGCGGTCGCGCCGACGACTCCCACGAGCCAGAGCACGAGCCCGGCCGGGAGCAGCACGCGGCACCACTTCATCCGGCGCGTCCGGAGATCTGACTGGTCGCGGTGATCTCGACCGTCTCGCCGTCGAGCACGAACGAGAGCGCCATGTCTCCTTCCGCCGCGATGCGCCCGAGTCCGAGCCCACCGCGCTGCTGAGGCGCGCGCGACATCTGTGCGAGATAGAACGCCATCGGTTCGGCACCGACGAGCTCGTCGGCGATCCGGCGCAAGTCGGAGAGGTCTTCGGTGCGCGCGCGATTTCGGGTCCGGATCGAGATCGTCTTGTCGACGACTTCGATCGACAACGCCGCCGCTCCATCCGCGGAGAACTTGATCGCGTTCTCGAGCAGCTCGTGTGCGGTCATCGCGACACGCGAGATGTCATCGGGATCCGCCACGCGGTGACGATGCACGCGCTCGACGAACTTCCGGACGTGCGGGACATCGCTGACCTCGAGCGGCCCCGTGAGCTGGAACGTCTGTGGACTCACGAGGTCACCGTCTCGATCGAGACCACGTTGCCCGCGAATACCGCGAGCGCGCCGAGGCTGCGGTGTTGCCACGAGTGGGTCGGGTTCGAACGAAACACGATCCGATAGCGCTGCTTGTCGTCGAGCTCCTTCACGCGCTGCAGCCAGGTGACGAACGCCTTGAGACACGTCGAGCTCACGAACTCGAGATCTCGAAGATCCGCGATCACCGTCGGTACGGCGCTACCGACCGCATCCGCGTGAACGCCGTCGAGCGCCGTGCGGAGCGTCTCCAGCGTCTCGCTCTCCGCCCACCCCAGGCAGGTCAGAACGGGAACGCCACGATCCGTACTTCTCAGTATCCCGAGTCTGCTCCCCATTACAGTGACGGTAACAGGGTGCAGCGTTCTGCTGCACCCGGCACAGTTGACTTTCTCCGAGTCCTACTCGCACCCACCGATCGATGAAGCTGACGCTCGCAACCTGCCGGCTGGAACTACCATCGGGAAACGATGTTCCGGCTGCTGTTCGTCTCGACTATCTGCGCCGGATGCGGGTTCTCCTTGCCGCTGGCGGGTAACGATGCGACCACGAGCGGCGACGACTCCGGAAGCATGCCTGACGACGGCGCCATCGATCAGCCGGTTCCGTGGCTCGACGGCTGGATGTACCGCCGCGGCATCACGCTGCACGCCTCGCAGATCGAGGCGCCGGGCAACACGGAGCTCGCGGCGTTTCCGGTGATGCTGGCGATCCCGGACTCCGCGTTCGGTTCGCACGCGCTGGCCGATCGCACCGACCTCGCGTTCACCGCCGGCGACGAGACGACTCCGCTCTCGCACGAGCTCGAGACGTTCGATTCCACGACGCTGACCGCATGGGTCAAGATCCCGAATCTCTCGGCGACGACCGACACCACGATCTTCCTCTACTACGGCAACCCGACGCCGCAGCCGTCGACGGCGGCCGCGGTCTGGACCGAGGCGTTTTCGGCGGTCTATCACCTGCAGCAGGATCCCGGTCCCGGCCAGGGCGATCAGATCCGCGACTCGACAGCGAACGCGCACCACGGCACCGCCGAGTCTTCGTTCCAGACCACGGATTCCGTGACGAGTCCTCTCGGCCGCGCGATCGACTTCAACGGATCGAATTCGTGCATCTCGGTACCCGCGTTCGATGTCGGCACGAAGTTCACGATCTCCGTGTGGATGAACATGAACAGCGTGTCGCAGATCCGCAGCTTGATCTCGAACTCGGAGGATGGCTCGGATACGAACGGCTTTCGGTTCTTCGTCAACTCGAACGGCAGCAGCGATCGCAAGGTGTGGCTCGAGACCGGCAATGGACAGGGCGGGACCAACTCGGTGACCACCGCATCGAACGCGATCCTCACGCAGCGGTGGGAGCACGTCGCGGTCATCGTCGACCGCACGACGAGCACGGCGGCCGTGATGATCGACGGCGCGATCTCCGCGACCGACATGTCGATCCGCAACGACTTCACGACGACGCTCTCGCTCGAGATCGGACGCATGAAGACGAACAACGTCTTCGACGGTTTGCTCGACGAGATGGAGATCTCGTCGACGACGCGCTCGACCGAATGGCTCCTCACCGCGTACCGCAACCAGCGAACGCCGGCGGACTTCTACACGGTCGGCGACGAACAGGCGCGCCCGTAGCTACTCGTGAACGCGGAGATCGATCGGGCCCTTCCGCTTCGTCCGCACGGGCGGCTTGCACGGTGCGAGCAGCGGCGTCTTGCCGGCGACCTTGGCGACACGCTTCTTGATCAGCGCCACCTTCTTCGCGACGATCGGATCCTTCGCCGCGATCTCGCACAGCTCGGCCGGCTGCGCCAGCACGAGCTCGAACGTGGACGCGCGATCCTCGACCTCGTTTTGCGTCGCGTAGGAACGGACAAACCCGCTCGGGCGCACCGCCGCGAGCTCGCGATTCTGGTAGCGCATGTCGGGATCGACGTACGCGAAGCCCTTCGGGTTGAGCGCGATCCAGTCGGCATCGCCCGCGAAGTGATCGCCAGCGTAGTCGAGCAGGTGGAACAGCTCGTGATGGATCACGCGATCGATCGTGAAGCCGTCGCCGCTCATGTCGAAGGAACCGACGTTGACGAGGATGCGCTGCTGGTCGAGGAGCGCCATCCCCGCGGGCGCCATCTCGCCATCGGCGACCTCGATCTCGCGACACAAGGTGACGTGCTGGACCTTCGTCGCCGTGAGGAGCGCGGGCGGATACAGCGCGAATGCGATCGCCGCGGAGTCGATCAGCGACGGTTCGATCCCGACGGTGTTGTCGCGGCGCGCGACCTCGCACTTCACACATCGATCGCCGTAGTGCGCGGTGCTGCAGCTCTCGATGCGCGGCACATCGTCGAGCGAGATCCCGGAACGCGCGAGCGTGGCGCGGAGCCCGACGAGCCGAGCATCGAGCTCGTCATTAGACATGCCCTGCCGCCGCGAGGGTTCGCTGGCTTCACCCGGAGAGAGTGGCGCGCACCCTATTCCCGCGATCGCGACGAGCCCGACGAGACGCACGCATTCGCGTGCAGCACCCCGCATGCCACCACCACACCCTTCGAGCGCGCGAACATTTCGCGCGGTTATCCCGCGCGCGTGACGCAACGTCGACACAGACGCGTGAACCAACGGCCTCAGGTCGCCGGCGATCGCCCATGGGATCGCGGAGTTACAGATTTCTCGATCGTCGTGTCGAAACGCGAGGGCCTCGTTGGTCGCAGGGATATGACGAAGAACAAGACCCTGTCCCTGGCCGCCCTCGCGGTGGTCGCATCCTGCAAGTCCGAACCAACCCGAGAGGCTCCCGTGCAGAAAATCGCAGAACCGACGATCGCGTTCCAGCACGGACACGTGCCCGTCAACGGCGTCGACTACTACTACGAGGTTCACGGCGACGGCGAGCCGCTGCTTCTTCTCCACGGCGGCCTCATGTCGATCGACACGTTCCGCCCGCTGCTTCCGGCGTTCGCCGGACGGAAGGTGATCCTCGTCGACCTTCAAGGTCACGGCCGCACCACGCTCGGCGATCACCCGATCACGCTCGAGGGCAATGCGAATGACCTCGCGGTCATCCTCGACAAGATCAACATCCCGAAGGTCGACGTGTTCGGTTACTCGTTCGGCGGTGGCACTGCCTTCCGCCTCGCCGCGCAGTACCCCGAGCGTGTGCGCCGGCTCGTGATCGCGTCCGCGCCGTTCGCGCGCGACGGCTGGTACCCGGAGATGTTGCCGCAGCAGGCGGCCGTCGGTGCGGCCATGATGCCGATGATGAAGGACTCGCCGATGTACAAGCAGTACCTCGCAGTCGCGCCCAAGCCCGATGACTACCCTCGCCTCCTCGATCGCATGGGCGAGCAGATGCGGACGCCGTACAACTACATCGACGACGTGAAGAAGCTGACGATGCCGACGTTGCTCGTCTTTGGCGACAGCGACATGGTCCGCATCGATCACGCGATCGAGTTCTACAAGCTGCTCGGTGGCGGGCAGAAGGATGCAGGCTGGCAGCGCGAGCACATGCAGAAGAACCGCCTCGCGATCCTGTCGGACGTCACGCACTACGAGATGCTGTTCGCGCCGCAGCTGGTGCCGACGATCCTCCCGTTCCTCGACGGCAAGACCGGCCCGAAGACCGACCAAGTCTCCGCGCGGTGACTATCCGAACAGCGCGTCGCTGGCGGATCCCATGAATGCCTTCCACTGCGCGGCGAGCTTGTTCTCGTCGCGTTCTTGTTGTGGGAACGCCCCACCGTAGGTCGTCCGTGGCACCCAGTGGTCACCGAGCTGGTTTCGCTCGAAGCGGTACTGGTTCTCGCTGCATCCGTCGGGATCGAGTGGATGCGCCGGGTCGTTGTGGGTCAGTCCGACGGTGTTGCGCTCCTCGTTCTGGACGTCGAGCGTGGTTGCATCGCCAAGGTCATCGACGTACGGCTCGGTGTACGTGCCCTCGGCGCGCGTGTGCTCGCGAAAGTGACGGATGTGCTCGAGCTCGTGAGCGAGCGCGACGTCGCTGTCGTCCCGGACCGGCTTGTAGTAGACGCGACCTTCCTGCGCCGCCCACGGTTCTGCGTGGTCGTCGCCCGAGAGTCCGGCGAACGTCTTGTCGTCGGAGCTCTGGAAGTACGGATTGATCGTCGTGTGATAGTCCTCCTCGTTGTCGTTTGCCTGCTCGATCTGGCGCCGACCCGAGGTGGTCATCATCATCTGCGCGACGTCTTCCATCGCCGCGTCGCGATAGCGATTCGCATCGTCCCGCGTGTCGAAGCCATCGGTGTTGATCGTCAGCTCGCCGCGGCCGAGCCGGATGTCACTGTACGTGTGCGCGATGTGATCGAATTCGTCCTGCGAGACCTGGTTGTGATTGCGCGGGCCGATGAAGTCGTCGGGCAGGACTTCGAAGTTGTCCGCGAGATCGCGTTTCGCGTCCTGGCGATCGATCACGCCGCGCGGATCGCCGATCGCGCTGAGGATGCCTTCCTCGTGAAAGCCCGCCCCGAAGTCGCTGACGCCCTGCTCGACCGTCGATACCGCTGACGCCACGGCATCGATCGGGTGAGCGTTCTTGGCCCAGTTGCCGATCGCCTTCTTCGCATCGCGAGCGCCGAAGTAGAGGTCGTCGAAGAGCTCTTCCTCCCACATGTGCTTGTTACGCAAGGGTCACGTGTCGTGGCGTACGCTCGGGCGCCAAAGAGTTCACCGCCGACGCCAGTTCTCACGCTGAGCTGATGGTCGACGTGGGGCCGGCGCCTGCGAACCGTGGTCGACTCTCCCGATGCGCGCCACGACGGAGCGAGTGCTCGCACCCAGTTCACGTGAACGCTGGATGTTACCGAGGAGCCAGACCGAGTATCCGGCCCGTCCGGTGCTCGACGAGGGCACCATTCACGCACGCCGCGAAGCGACGTTCCTCGTCCTCGCGGCGATGTTCGTGATCGGCACGTGCGCGCTGGTGGCGCTCGGCGCGAGTCACGTGATCGATGTCTCGAGCGTGCTCGCGGACGCCGGCATCGACGTCGAGCTCTCGTTCGCGCTTCTCCTGCCGCTCGGTGCGATCGCATTCGCGCCGACGTTCATCGCCAGCGCGCTCACCGCTCATCTGTTCGGCCGAGGTCGGGCCACCGCGCTGATCTGGGTCGGCCTCGCAGCGTGTGTCGCGATCGCCGGCATCTTGCGCCTCGGCGATGTCGTCGATGGCGGAGATGCGTTCGTCATCGCGCTCGCGTCTGGCGGCTGCTTCCTCGTCGCGCACCTGTTGTTCCTCCTCGCGCACGAGTTGCTGCGCGGTCAGGCACTGTTCGTCCGCCTCAACGTCGCATCGCTGATCGCGCAGATCGCGGGCTGGAGCACGTTCGGCTTCGTGCTGCATCTGTGTGGCGGCGAGCTCATGCCCGCCGTGCCGCCGATGACGATCGCGGGACTGTGCGCGGGTGCGGCTGCGTTCTCGTTCGCCTGTGTGTTCTTGCTCGGGCTCCCGGCGGCCTTGCTGGCGCGCGGGCTCGTGATCGCGTTGCGCGTCGGGCGCGACCCGATCGACATGGACGAGACCGAGCACGACGACGTGCCCGCATTCGCGCGACGGCGCCCGGTCGCGTTGATCGTCGAGGAGGAGGATCTGCAACCTCCGTACTCGAGCGGCGAGATGCGGTTCTTCCGCGAGGGCGATGTCCATCCCGACTGAGCGTGACCTTTGCGTGAGGAGCGCGCGGGTCGATGCTTCCTCGGTACGATGATCGAATGCGATGGGTGATCGCGATCGTCACGTCGATCGCTCTTCTCGGCTGTGGGCTCACGATGACGACGGGGCCCGGCGCGGTCGTCCCGGGACAGCGTCCCGTGTGCACCGAATCGATGTCCGCGCCGATGCACGACGCGATCGGAGCGGGGATCGGATTCTTCTCGATCCTCACCGGTCTTCTCTTCGCGAAGGCCGGCGACAACGAGACGGTCGGCGTGCCGCTGATCATCGGCGGGGCCGCGGTCATGATCGGCTCGTATGCCTCTGGCGGGATCGGCTACTACCGCGTCAAGAGGTGCCGCAAGGCGATCGCGGAGTTCGAGCACCGCCCGCCGACGTGACTCAGCCGACGACGCGATTGCGGCCCGATCGCTTCGCTTCGTACAGATTGTCGTCGGCGCGCTTGATCAGATCGGTCACGGAGATCGGCGTTTGCGGATCCGTGGTCGCGAGTCCGAGGCTGATCGTCGCCGGAATCTGCGTTCCTTCATGCGAGAACGGCTGGGCTTCGATGACCGCGCGCAGCGTCTCGGCGACCTGGAGCGCGCCTTCGCGCGGCGTCGCGGGAAGGACGACCGCGAATTCCTCACCGCCATAGCGAGCCAGCACGTCGGTGGAGCGCAGGCGCGGCTCGATACGGCGGCAGAGCTCCTTGAGTGCTTGATCGCCGGCGAGGTGACCGTACGTATCGTTGATCTTCTTGAAGTGATCGATGTCGATCATGATCAGCGAGAGCTGATTGCCGAGGCGCGCGGCCATGCCGATGTCGCGATCGAGGAGCTCGAGCAAGTAGCGCTTGTTGTGGACACCGGTCATGCCGTCGGTGATCGACAGCCGATACACCTCGACGTGGTACGTCGCTTCGATGCTGTCGCTCGCGAGGAACTTGACGACGGTCGTGCCGCAGCGAAGCAAGTCGCCATCCGCGAGCGAGTGGCGCGTGATGCGGACATCGTTGACCTGCGTTCCGTTGGTCGAGCCGAGGTCCTCGACGAACCATCCGCTCTCGTCACGTCCGATGCGCGCGTGACGGCGCGAGATACCTTCCGCGTCGATCTCGATGTCGATGCCCGCGAGCCGGCCCAAAAAGTGCTCGTTCTTGGAGAGCGTGAACCGGCGACCCATGTTCGGTCCCGGGGGGTGAAGCACGACGAGCACCGCATCACCCGAAGGGGTGGTCGGTGGCTTCGTCTGCATCGGCGACTGCATGAACGCAGTCTTTTCTTTGTCGTTCCCCATGCCGGCCGATGATGACCCGACCGCCGTTTGGATGCCGGGTGTTCGCGCAGTTTCTCTCGGAGATAGGTGGGGTAACCACGCACTCCCGGTGCGTCCAAACGCGGCGGGATCGACCCCGCGGTAAGGTTCGAAGCACGGAATATGCTGAGCGCGCCCCGGGTAGTTGGCTCGATGCGAAAGGTCCACGCGATCGCGCTCGCCATCGTGCTGTCGGCCTGTAGCAAGGCGCCGGCGGCAACCGAGAACGGACCGGACGCCGCCGTGGCCGCGCTGATCGGCATGACCCCACCTGCGTGGAAGGCCGAGCGGTGGATGAATTCGCCGCCGCTCGAGCTCGAGAAGCTGCGCGGCTCCGTGGTCCTCGTGCGGTGGTGGACCGCGGACTGTCCGTTCTGCTCGGCGAGCGCGCCGACGCTGCGCGAGCTCGACGAGACCTATCGCTCGCGCGGGCTGCACGTGATCGGCATGTATCACCACAAGGAAGAGACGCCGTTCGATCCGAAGGTCTACGAGGACACCGCGAAGAAGTACGGCTTCACGTTCCCCGTCGCGTTCGATCCCGAATGGCACACGCTCGAGAGCTGGCTCCGCGATCGCGACGGCAAGGCGGTGAGCACCGGCTACACGAGCGTCACGTTCGTGCTCGACAAGCACGGCGTGATTCGCCACGTGCACAAGGGCGGCACGTTGGCCAAAGGCGATCCCGCGTACGATCAGCTGCGCGCGGCGATCGAGCGGCTGCTCGCCGAGTAGCTACATCACCTTCTGCGTCTTCGGGTTGCCGTCGTCGATCGTGCCGTCGCCGTAGGCGTAGATCATGAAGCCAACGTCGGCGTTCGGCTTCTTTGCCTTCACCGTGCAGAACAGGATCATGTCGCGCGGTGCCTCGCCGGGCGCGGCGAGCTTGTAGTCGGGGCCCATGCACTTCGCATTCGAGAACGTGTAGTCCGCGCCGTCGACGACCGTCACCCCGAGCTTGATCGGCGAGGCATGCGTGCGTTCGGCGTCTGCTTCGCTGAACACGACCGTCGCGGTCTCGAGGTGAACCTTCATCTTGATGGGGTCACCGCCTGCGGTCGCGATGTACTCGACGTCCTGCACCTTCACGTCGCTCGTCTTCGCGGTCCGGATCGAGACGCGCTCGGCTTGCGACAGGTCCCACGAGAGGATGCTCGCTCCCGCCGCCGTCGGGTTCTCGTTCTTCTTCGTACAACCAGCCAGGCAGAGGGCAACCCAGAGGAAGTGCTTCATGCCAGCACTATACGCAGGGTCGCGCTCACCCTTTCGGCCTCCAAACATACGAGATCACTTCGCGCGTGCGGACAGCCACTCGGACACGCTCGCGTAGACCTTCTTCTTCGTCAGCGCGCCCTTCTCGAGTCGTGCCTTCGCGGCCGTGGCGAGCTCGATCGCGCGTGCGTGGTCCTTCGGTGTCGTCCACAGGACCTTTGCCATCAGCAGCTCCGTGTTCGCGAAGGCCTCGACATCGCCGTCCTCGCCCTCGGAAGCGCGCAGCACCAGCGCCCGCTCGAGGAGTGGCCGCGCTGTCGGGACACGCGCCGTGTTCAGGTACAGCTCGCCGAGCGCGGTCAGCGGGTACGCGATCTCGGAGTCCTTCGGGTCGTCCGCGTCACCGATCTTGACCGCTCGTTGCAGCATGTCCTCGGCGCGGCGCGGATCGTCCTTGATCAACAGCTGCCCGTAGTCGGCGAGGAGCTTCGGCAGCAGCGGGTCGTCCTCCTTCGCTGTCACGATCGAGAGAGCGCGCTCGAACAGCTGCTTCGCTTCATCGCGCTGGTTGTCGGCGGCGAGGACGTTCGCGAGGCCGCGCAGCGTGTCGGCGACGTCGGGGTGCGTCGGCCCGTTCAGCGCCTCGTACATCGCCAGCGCGCGGCGATACGTGGCGATCGATTGCGCCGCCATGTCCTTGTGGTCGTAGGCGGACGCGAGGTTCGAGAGAGCGAGCGCGGTCTGCGGATGGTTCGGTGGGAACACCTCCGCCGCGATCGCGAGTGCGCGTTCGAAGGAGCGAATCGCCGCGTCGTAGTCGCTCCGGGACCACGCGACGTTGCCGATATTGATCACCGACGAGAACACCCATGGGTGGTTCTCGCCGAACTCGCGCGTGCGGATCGCGAGCGCGCGCTCGTGATACGAGAGCGCCGCGTCGAGATCGCCCAGCTTGCGCTCGACGGTGCCGAGGTCGTTGTAGACGAGGGCGATCTTCGGCGTGTCGTGCTCGCCCATCCGCTCCCAGGCGGCGAGCGCGGCGAGGTACTTCGCCTTCGCTTCGGTGGCCTTGCCCTTCGTCTCGAGGATGAGCGCCTCGTAGTGCGTGAGCTGCGCGGACAGCTCGGGGTTGCCACCGGCGCCTTCGATCGCGGCGGCCGCCATCTGAACAGCGAGCATCGCGCGATCGAAGTCGCGTTCGCGATAGCCGGTGATCCACGCGAGGCGGGACCACGCCTCGGCGGCGGCGAGCTTGTGGTTACCGGCGTTCGCAGCGACGATCGCTTGTTCGAGCGTCTTGATTCCCGCCGCTGCATCGCCGGCGCGCTCCTCGAGATCGCCGGCGAGAGTGAGTGCTTCGGCTTCGAGCGGGCGATACTTGATCGTCGACGCGCCCGCCACCACCGCCTGCGCTTTCTCCAGCGCTGGCTTCGTGCGACCGAGCAAGCGCAGTGCGTTCGCTTCCGCGAGATCCGCGCGCAACGTCTCGACGCGCGAGCGCGACGCCGGATCCGGAGGCTGCACCGGCGCCGAGAGGCCGGCGATGTCATCGCACGCGCTCAGCGAGGACAGGCCGAACGCGGCGCGCTGTGCGCCCATCACCGTCGGTGCGTCCGCGTCGGCGAGCCCGCGCGCGAGAGCAGCGAGCTCCGCACGCTTGCGATCGAGGCACGACATGCGCAGATCGAGGGCCGCTTCGGACTGCTCGCCGCGAACCCGCGTGGCCTCGCAGGCAGACCGGCGCGCCTTCGCCCACGATCCCGCGTAGGCGTCGAGAACGCCGGCGACGCGGTCGTGGATCGCCGCGCCGTCCTTGGGTCGCGCCGCGATGAACGCGGACCGCAGCTTCTCGCTCGTCGCGGGATCCCACGCGCCGGCGAGCTGTTCGATGCCTCCCGCGCACGCCTCCGCCGACGGTTGATGTCCTCGCGTCGCGAGCAGCGTGACGACCACGGCGATCGGAACCGCCGCGATCGCAGCCGCGAGGAGCCAGCGCTTGCCGCCACCGATCGTGGCGCGCAGATCCGCGAGCAGCGCCGACATGTCGCGATAGCGCTTCGCCGGATCGTTCGCGAGGCCGCGCGTGATGACGTCGACGACGCGCTGCGGAACGCTGGACTTCGCGGGACGCGAGAGCTTCTGCAGTGCGATCGAGGCCGCGAGGGTCGCGAGCGACGTGCCGCTGAACGGGCGCTCGCCGAACAGCGCCTCCCACGCGACGATGCAGAACGCGAACTGATCCGCGCGCGCGTCGACGGGATCGCCGACCAGCTGCTCGGGCGCCATGTACGCCGGCGTCCCCAGGACCGAGCCCGTCATCGTCATCGGCTGCGATGGATCGATCGTCACCGCGACGGGAATGATCTTGTCGCTCGCGCGCGTCTGTACGTGCGCGATGCCGAAGTCACTGACGCGCGCACGGCCATCCTCGCCGACGAGCACGTTCTCGGGCTTGAAGTCGCGATGAACGAGCTCGGCGGCGTGCGCAGCCGCGAGCCCCTGCCCCGCCGCGACGAGGATCTCGACGGTCTCGCGCCACGATCGCGGCGCGGCGCGCGTCCACGTGCCGAGCGTGCCGCCCTTCACGTACTCCATCGCGACGTAGAGCCGATCCTCGAAGCTCGCGACCTCGTACACGGTCACCACGTTCGGGTGCGCGAGCTTCGCCATCGCGATCGCTTCGCGATGCAGGCGATCGCCGCCAGAGCCCACACCGTGCAACTTCACCGCGACGTCGCGGCCTAGCATGCGATCGCGTGCCAGATAGACCGCGCCCATGCCTCCACGGCCCAGCAATCGTTTGACCTCGTACCGATCGCCGAGCCGCACGTGCGCGGCGGGCGTCGGCGGAGCGGGCGTTCCGTCGGGACCCGGCTGCGGCGTCCCCAGCGCCGTCGGCCCCGTACCGAGCGCACCGTGAACGATGCCGCGGCACGTGGGACAGGTCTCGAGGTGCTCGTCGACGAGGCCACTCGGCGACTGCGCGTACGCCAACAGCGCCTCGTTGGTGGGACACGTCACGCGATCGCGATGGTAACGCACCCTCGCGTGGTGTGCCCGTTGCTAGAAGCGGCCGCGGATCCACACGCTGGCGCCACCGGTCTGCGGCGTGATCTGCACGGGGTTCTCGTACTCGGTGCGGCCACGATTCAGGTACAGCAGCACCGCGCCCGTGGCGGTCGTCGCCGCACCGGCGAGGATCACGCCGATGCCGATCGCGCTCTCGCGTTTCGCGTCATCGCGCAGCGCGATATCGACCGTGCTCTCGTCGCAGCGCGCGACGCGGCAGTTGCGATCGATCGAGCGGTCGTACGCATCCATGTTCTGCATCGCTTGCAGCTCGAGCAGACCACCGACTCCGCTGATCGCGAGACCACCGCCGAACACGACCCACGGCATCCACGCCGGCCAGCGATGGACGATCTTCGCCGCCTTCTCGAGCGTGTCTAGCCTGACCTCCACGCGCTGCGGCTTGCCGCCGGTCACGAACACGTCCGTGGTCTTCGGCACGTGGCCCGCCTTCGTCCCGACGAGCTGATGCGCACCGGGCGCGAGGCGTCGCGACGCGCGGCCCGGGCACACGAGCAGCGGTTGACCATCGAGCGTGATCTTCGCGTCCGGTTGATCGCACGTCACCTCGAGATCGCCGATCTGATTCGCGAGCAGCTTCTGGTAGCTCAGCGCCTCCGAGTACACCGCCTCGTCGAGCGGCGCCGCGCCGTACTTCAGCGCGAGCACGAGGTTGTCGGACGCCTCGACGGGACGATCGATCTGGATGTAGCAGCGCACGATATTGAAGCGGATCGCCGGGTGGTCCCACGACGCGACCGCGGCCTTGTACTTCTCGAGCGCCTCGGGATAGCTGCGCGCGAGGAACAGCGTGTTGCCCTCCTCGAGCCGCTTCTGCGCGGTCGCCTTCTGCTCCGCGGTGACGTTCGCGGACCACGGTGGAACATCGTCGGCCACCGCACGCGCCGACCACGCGAACACGAGCACGAGCACCCAGCGCTTCATGGCAGCCTCCCGAGCGTTCCGATCAAGCGGGGATCGATTCCCGCATCGCCGCCGACGACGACCACGCCAGGCGTCGCGAACACCGCTTCGACGCCGCTCGCCTGCGTGCGCGCGATCGGCGACCACGACGTCCCGTCGTAGTGCATCAGCGTGCGCGTCCCGACGGCATACACGTCGTTCGGTCCCGTGCCGTGAAGATCCGCCCAGCGGCCATCTGTCGGCGTCGTGGTGCCGAACGGCACGAACATCGGCGTCCACGTCGTTCCGTCGAAGTGGACGATCGCGCCACCGTCGCCGGCGACGAAGATGTCGTTCGCACCGGAGCCCCAGATCGCGAACAGCGCGTTCGCGCTCAAAAAGCCCGTGTCGGTCCATGTCGTGCCGTCGTAGTGGAGGATCTTCTTGTCTCCGACCGCGTAGACATCGGTCGCGCTCGCGCCCCACACGCCGGACAGCGTCGTCACGAACGGCTGGATGCGATCCGACCAGTCCGCCCAGGCGACGCCATCGTAGTGCACGAGGTTCGGCACCGCATTGGCGCCATCCGCGCCCACCGCGAACACGTCGTTCGCGCTCGAGCCCCAGATGTCGGCGAGCCACTTCCCCGACGGGATCTCGACGCACGTGAGCGTCGCACCCTGCTTGTGGATCATCTTGCCGTACGGTCCGACGATCCAGATGTCAGAGCGCGACGAGCCCCAGACATCGAACACGAAGTTCGTGAGTCCCCAGCACGCCGGAAACGCGACGTACTCCCACGAGCCTCGGTACTCGCGGTAGGCCGCGTCGTCACCGACCGCGATCATGTAGCTCGAGCCCGTGCCCCAGATGCCGCGCACCGCGCCCGGTTGCGCGAGGCTCTCGACCCAGCCGGCACCGCGATACTCGAGGAACAGATCGGGGCGCGCGCCCGCGTACACCGTCGACGAACCGGCGTGCACCGCGTTGAGGCTCAGGGCGGTGCCGTCGACCTCGGACACCATCGGAGCCCACACCTGTCCGTCGAAGAACAGGATGTTGCTGCCGTCGCGCCTGCCGGCGGCATAGATCTCCGTCGACGATCGTCCGGAGATGCTGCGCAGATCGAACGTGTCGGGCGGCACCTTCATCGGCTGCCACTCCGCACCGTCGAAGTGAAGAATGATCGCGGGCGTACCCGAGGGCTCGACGGCGGTCGGAGTCCCGGTGACGAACACGTCCGACGGTCCGCTGCCCCAGATGCTCGTGAGCCGGAACGTCGTGCCCGAGAGCATCGCCTTCCAGCTACCGTTCGTGAGCTGGAGGATCGTGCCGTCATCACCGACGGCAAACGCCGACGCGCCGTCTCCCCACACGCCCGATAGATGCGGGGTTCCGCCGGGCACGGGCATCGGCATCCACGCAGTGCCATCGAAGTGCCACGCTTCGCCGGCAGCGGAACGCCCGCCCACCGCAATGACATCGGTCGGACTGCGGCCCCAGATGCCGGCGAGCACCTGTCCGGACACCTGCGTCATCGACCACGTGGTCCCGTCGAAGTACGCGACCGCGCCATCGTTGCCGGCCGCGAATGCACGACCGCCACCGGCCCAGATGCCGCGCCACCAGTGGACGAGCTCGGTCGGCTGCCACACGCCGGCGTGGCGGCGAAGGATCCCCATCTGCGTCGTGACGTACAGATCGTCGCCGTCCTCCCAGATGCCGCCGACGCCACCGATTCCGTTCAGCGATCGAAACTCCCACCCGAGGCGACCGCAGTGGTCGACACCCTCGCTGCATTGCGCGGAGCACGCGAGCGAGCCGTAGTCGTACGCGAAGTCGACGCACGTACCGACGTCGGGGATGTCGTCCGCGCCATCGCACGTCTCGGTGCCGACGACGAGACCGTCGCCACAGCGCGCGGCGATGCAGATCTCGCCGCGACAGATTCCGCCGGGCACGTTGTTGATGTCGCACGCGGTGCCGTCGGCCACGCCGATGCACGACGTCAGCTGATCCGGATACACGCACACGTGATTGACCTCGTCGCACACGTTGTCGGTCGGGCAGATCCGTCCGTCGTCGCAGACGATCGCCGCGGAGCGAACGCAGCCGACGAGTACGCACACGAGCGCGAGCGATCGACGCATCTACCTCGGCTACGCAAATCTCGTTCCGTCGCAACTAGGCGCGATGACTCGAGCGCTTTGTCGATCGTCGTTCGAGTGATCGATCGCCTCGATCGTTCGATCGATCACATGCCGTCGATACGCCAGACATCGAGATGGAGCTCGCGAACCGCGACCGCGACGCGGGACGCATCGGCGCTCGGAGCGGGTCGCCAGTACTGGCGCATCGCGTCGCGGAACGCCCCGCGATCACGCGCGGGACCGTAGTGGGGCGCCGGATCGGGATAGCGCTTGAACGACATGAGGCCGAACGCGCGGCCGCGATACCCGATCGATGTCCCCCACAGCTCGCCATCGGGTGCGAACGCGACGGACTGCATCGCGGTTCCGTCGTCGACGGCCCGCGGCTTCTCCGCGACTCCCGTGGCGACATCGATCACCGTGACCACACTCGTCCCGTCGACGATCGCGAGCAACGAGCCATCCGCCGACAGCGCGGAGTCGATCGCGAGCGTCGCACCGTCGGCGGAGCGCGCGGCGTCGCGCATTCGTTTCTCGTCGAGCGGACGCTCGTACAACACGCGCCCGCGCGTACCCTCTTTCAGGTCGAGCTCGCTCCAGCGGATGACACGTCCCACGATCTCCTGGAGCACGCACGGAGCAGCTCGATCGCCGGCGCAGCGCACGGGTGTTCCGACCAGCGCCGATCCCGGAAGCACGAGGAGCTCCGTGTGCGTGCCGATGGGATCGATACGATCGATCACGAGCTTGCCGTGCTCCACGTAGTGCACGATGACGTCGTTCCCGATGACCGTGTCGGGGAGCTCGAGCCCGGGATCGGTATTCGTCCACGGAACGGGCGCCGTTCCCGGTGACGCGCGCACGACCTGCAACGTCTCCGGCGTCGCTCCAGCGGCGAACACGAGCTCACCGTCGGTCGTCCACCCCGCGAGCGAGTCCGCGCCGACGGATCGATCGTGCATCGGCACGAGCTTGTCCGCAGACTTGTCACCGAGCTGCACCTCGTGGCTCGCCACGCCACGCAGCACGACGACGACACCGCGTGCAGCGCCGCCGGCGCCGACATATGTCCCGCGAAACACCTCGTGTGTCTTCGTCTCTCGCGACGCGATCTGGATCGTCTCGAGCGTCGTCGCGTGCGTGCGCGGATCCTCGAATGAATGCGCGAGACGTTCATCGTCGAGCCACGCGAGCAGCGTATCGGGCGTCGCGGTTTGCCCGCGCCAGACCTCGCGGATCTCTTCGCCCTTCGCCGACATCACCTGCACCACCGCATCCGGTCGGTCACCGACGAGCCACGTCGACGCGATCCGCGTGCCATCCGGCGACCACGCCACTCCCACGATGGTCTCGGCACTCGCTGCCGTCGCGATCTGCGCCGGCGCCGACTCGCCGGGCGCGAGCACGAGGATCGCATCGGGCGTCGCGATCGCGAGGCGGTCCGCGCTGGAGACCGCCGCCAGAAACCGCCGCGCATGCTTGAAGACCGTGTCCTGGCGGCCATCGGCTTTCCAGCACATTGGGATCCTAAGCTTAGAATTCCACGTGGACAAGTTGTCGCG
>JADMIO012784855.1_pt1 | contig 35518 bp, 26 predicted proteins | sample 8958161 | NCBI WGS metagenome assembly JADMIO01 (sample SAMN16585339, study PRJNA669376) | soil metagenome | isolation source: Crop rotation soil | place: USA: Cullars Rotation, Alabama | collected 2011
CTTTCCCATGCCGGGCGGTGCCGGAGGCCGTGGCGCACCCGGCGCGGCCGTCCGCGCCGGCACGCCAGCGCCAACAGCCGCACCCGCTCAACCCGCTCCGACACCGGTCGTTTCAACCCCTCCTCCTCCGGCAAGCGATGCTGCTTCAACGGGCACACCTGCCAACACGAGCCCAACGTCGGGTTCGACCCCAGCACCCGCGAAGCCGGCCGCACCCCCGGTCGGCCAAATTGCGCACAACTCCCCACCTGCGGGCGAACCCTTGGATCGAGTCAGCTCTGCGGCCTCCGTCGCACCGGCCGAGGCGATGGCGCGGGAAATCCAGAAGCTCCAGACACCCGCGGACCCAGTTGACGTACTGCAGCAGATTCGGGTGAACCGCGCCGACGAACTCCACTTTAAGCAGTACGGAACGCTGGCCGATTCCAATGGCCCGATCGTCTCATCTCGCTTGACGACTCTCGACTCAGCCGCAGGAAACTTTGATTTCAGCGCAACCCACGATGCGGGCTACGTGATGCTCGACGAACAAACCCGAGCCGCCGGCACCTACCTCGGCCTCGACCTCTACAAGCGGGGCGATTCCGTTCAAGAGCAACCCCTGCTCCTCTGGTGGGCACGTACCCAGCCGACGTTCAACAAGTCTGTCCCCGACGGCGGCATCTCGCCGGAGGATGTCCGCAAGTACTTCTACACGCTCGGCCGCGAGGGAGTCTCCACTATTAGCGACAACGGCCTCAGCACGCTCGTTGCGTTCGGCCGCCAGGCGACCGTCGAGCCGATCGAACTCGTCACCCTCGCCGCCGCACAACTCGCCGAGCAGGGCAAACTCGACAAGGCCAAGCGCCTCGTCTGCTCCACGTTCAATCCTCCCGCACCGACCGGCGGCGAGCAGTCTTCAATGTCACCTCTGCTCACCGACCGCCTCTGCGCGGCACTCGGCGAGGCGACTCCCGATGCCGAGCGCTCGCTCGCCGTCCGCAAGCTCGCCGATGAGGCGTCCGCACGCATCCTCGAGCATCGTCGAATCGAGACCCTCCTCCGCAAGCTCGCCCCCGACGTCGCCATCCAAACTCCAACAGCCATCCGCTACCGCGCTCTCGCCGCTGCCGGCGCCCTCAAGGAGAAGGGCCCGGAAACCGCCCGCAAGGCCGACGACACCCCGAAGGACCCCAAGGACTCTTCGTCGTACAAGAAGGCCGAAACCGGAGCCGCCGCGGCATCCCAGTCCCTCTTCCTTACCCTCCTCCTCGCCGATACCTCTACCAAGACGCTCGACGCCCTCAAGCAGCTCGGCATCAAGATCGAGTCCGTCCGCGCCGAAGTCAACGTCGTCGTCGCCCGCGTCCCGCTCGACAAACTCGAAGAACTCGCACTGATGGACGTGGTGAAACGCATCGAACTCGTCCCGTTGGAAGATCCGGCTCCCAAGTAACGACGCTCAAGACAGATTCACCGCACGAGACGCTGAGACGCGGATAAGAAGAAGCACGCCACCAGGAACACTTCCCGATCCCCCTGCCTTCCTCCGCGACCTCTGCGCCTCACGCGGTGAATCCTCTTCCTTCTCCAGAACCCCGGGCGTCGGCCTATCGTGCCGATGCCCGTTTTTTCATGGAGGATCCCATGGCCGCCGTCAACTCCACCATGCTCCCGCTCGGCACCGCCGCGCCCGAGTTCACGCTCAAGGACACCGTCTCCGGCGATCCCGTCACGCTCTCAACCTATCGCGCCGGCAAGCCCGCGCTTGTCATGTTCATCTGCAACCACTGTCCCTTCGTGGTGCATCTGCGCTCCAAGCTCGCCACGTTCTGCGCCGACGCTCAGAAGCGCGGCGTCGCCGTCTTCGCCATTTCCTCCAACGACCCAGAGAACTACCCAGAGGACGGCCCTGCGAAAATGACCGCCGAAGCCAAGCGCGCCGGGTACACCTTCCCCTATCTCTTCGACGCCGACCAGAGCGTCGCCAAGAGCTACCAGGCCGCGTGCACGCCCGACTTCTTCCTCTTCGACGCCGCGGGCAAGCTCTTCTACCGCGGCCAGTTCGATTCCTCCCGCCCGAGCAACGGCGAGCCGGTCACCGGCAAGGACCTCGGCGCGGCAATCGACGCGCTCCTGGCGAAGAAGCCCGCCCCAGCCCAGCAGCACCCAAGCATCGGTTGCAACATCAAGTGGAAGCGCGGCAACGAGCCGGACTACTACTGAATCCCCGCCGCGAAGTTGCACAATCGAGTGGAGAAGATCGCGCCGGTTGTGGGCGGCCCATCAGTCCTATTCGGCCCATCGCGCATCTTCCCCATCCGCGGCGGCATCCCCATCCACTCCGCCCGCGTAGCGTCATGCAAGCATGACCGCCGCACCCGCGATTCCCGCGCCCCCCACCTCCGCCCAGCGCAAGCCGCTCGGCGCGCGCGTGCGCATCCAGCGAAAGACCCGGTTCGGTATCGGCGGGTTCTGGTACAGCGCGATCACGCTCTTCACCGCGCTCGGCGCGTTCAACAGCCAGAACAACCTCCTCTACTGGACGTTCGGCTTCGCCCTCGCTCTGCTCCTCGTCTCCGGCACCCTCTCCCTGGCGATGCTCATGGGGGTGCGTGTCGAGCGAGAGTGGATCTCCGGCGCGGCCGTCGGCGACCCGATTCGCGTGCGCTATCGCGTCCGAAACACCAACCGGCTCTTCCCCGCGTTCGCCCTCAGCATCGAAGAACAGGGCTTCGATCCGCCCTCCCCGGCAAAGCTCTCGCTCTGGCAGCGGATCCGCGGGGTACGGCCAGCACCGCCCGGGTCCGCGCCGCTCTTCTCGCGCCCGCACGCCTTCGTCGCCCACGTCGGAGCGGGTGAGACCGTGCATACCGAGGCCCGCGTCATCGCCCGCAAGCGCGGCCCCGCGACGTTCACCGGGTTGATCGTGCAAACCTCGTTTCCGTTCGGGCTCGTGCATCGGAGTTTGCAGATCGACCAGCACGGCGCGGCCGTCGTGACGCCCCAGCCCGTGCCCGTCGATCTCGAATCCACGGCGGCATCCTCCCGGAACGGACACCAGAATGCCGCATCCCGGCGCGCCGGACGCGGCGACGAGTTCTTCGCCCTGCGCGAGTATGTCCATGGCGACAGCCCGCGCGACGTTGCCTGGCGCGCCAGCGCCAAGCGCGGCACGCTCCTCGTTCGCCAGTTCGCCGCGCCCACGCCGCAGCGTGTGTGGATCGTGCTCCACCTGCGCGCCCGCCCGGGGACCGACGCCGACGACGAGCACGCCATCCGCATCGCGGCCGGGCTCGCCCGGCGCGCCGAAGCCGCAGGAATGGAGTACGCCCTCGCCGTCCCGCTCACCCGGCTGCTCGTCCATCCCAGACGCGGCGACGGCCACCTCTCGCGGCTGATGACCGACCTCGGCCTGATCGATCTCGGCCTCGACGATGGACGCGGCGCACGCTCCGCGTTTCCGCCGCAAACCACGAGCGGGGGAAGCAACTCCAGTTGCGTGGTTGTCCATGGCGGTCAACTCGACGGCGCATTCGCCCCCCGAAGCGATCGAGTCATGCACATCATCGCTCACGCCGGCGATGCGCTCGACAACTCCCCTGTTCGCCCAATCGCTCCGAGAGGAGGCGCGACACAGGCCGCATGACCCTCGCCAATCGCTTCAACTCCCTGCTCCATCTGGGCCTCGTCCTTGTCGGCATCGCGTTCTCGTTCGCCGACGACAAGCCCCTGCTCGCCCTGCTCGCCGCCGTGTGGGTGGGGCTGAGCTGGATGTTCTCGCGCGGCAACCGCGTCGTGCGCCCGCTCACGCTTCCGCGCATCGGCGTCAACCTGCTCGTGATGGCCGCGATCGTTAACGCCGTTTTTCGCGCCTTCGATCACTCGCAGGAGAACCCGTTCGTCTCTACCCTCGGCCAGTTCCTTCTCTTCCTCGCCCTCACGAAACTGCTCGACCGGCGCGAGCCGCGCGATGAGGACCAGGTCGTCGCGCTCTCCGTGGCGATCGGCATCGCCGCCATGCTCACGAGCAACTCCTTCGTCGTCGGCGTGCTGCTCATCATCTACGTTCCTGTCGCACTCGTCACCGCCATGCTCTGGCAGATCCGAGCCGGGCAGGCGCAGCTCGAGAAGTACATCCGGCTGGAAACCGTCAGTACCGGCGGCGGGCCCGGCACACCTTCCGACGCGACGCCCGATCGAGCGCTCACCACCGGCCTCCATCCCAGACGGGGATTCGCGGCGGTCTGTGTCGGCTCACTCCTCGCCACCTCCGCACTCGCCTCCGTCGGATTCGTCTTTCTCCCGCGCGGCTTCGGCAACGATCTGCTCGGCAACTTCGGCGCGGGCAAGCAGGCGCAGATCGGATTCGTCGAAGCCGTCAAACTCGGCCAGGCCGGCTTCCTTTCGGAGAACGCCACACCCGTCATGGATGTGCAGTTGACCGACTCCGGCGGACGGTCGATCGGCGCGGCCGGTGAGTTGCTCTACCTGCGCGGCGGCGCACGCGACGAGTATGACCGCGATGGATACGTCTGGAAGGAGTCTCGCTCGTCCGACCCGCTGGACGGGCTGCACCCCGGCAGATCGAACGATATCGACGTCGAAAAAGAACGAAAATGGACCGTGCCGCTCAGCAGCGATCTTGCCCCCGCGCCGGAATCCGCCGCCACCGCGTCGCTCTACCGAACCCAGAAGTTCACCATGCGCGGCGGCACCCCCGGCAAGAACCTGTTCACACTTTGGCGCCCAATCTCCGTCCGACCTGATCGTTCAATCCGACTGCACTACTCCGCGCGCTCGGGAGCAATCCGCTGCGCCGACGGTCCCGGTCCTCTTTTCACATACACCGTTGAGTCGCGGCTCACCGACCACCTCTCCGCCGCGCCCGTCAGGCCGAGGGACTTCCAGGAAGGCCGGATCCGCGCGTTCACCGACGATCTGCTCGCCAGCCGCAATCTGGACCGGAGCAAACGCGACCGCCCTTCGCGCCCCGTGATCGCCGCGATCCGCGACTACCTCCGCACCAACTACACCTATACCACCGAAATGGTTGCTCCGCCCCAAGGCACCGACCCGCTCGAGTTCTTCCTCTTCGAACGCAAGTCCGGACACTGCGAGTATTTCGCCAGCGCGATGACCGCGATGTGCCAGTCTCAGGGGATTCCGGCGCGCATCGTTACCGGATACCTCGCCTCGGAGTTCAACTCGCTCTCCGACCAGTACGTCGTCAGGGAATCCAATGCCCACGCCTGGGTCGAAGCGTTCGTCACGGTCGATCCCGAAACCGGCCGCGGCCGCTGGGAAACTTTCGAGCCGTCACCTCAGGCGGACATCGAGCGTCTCCATCGTCCCCCTTCCGGCGTCTTCGCGCGCATCCGCAGTTGGTACGATGCGCTCGAGATCGGCTGGTCGAACTCCGTCGTCGGCTTCGACAACGCGAGCCGTCGCACCGATCGCGCGGCGATGGAAGAGATGGGCGCTTCCTCTCGTCTCATCATGCTGTCCGATCGCGTCGCCACGTGGATCAAGACGCTTCGCGCCAGCCCCGGCTCGTTCCCCTGGCTCATCCGATGGTTCCCGATCGTCGCCCCGTGCGCAATCGGGGTGATCATTCTTGTCCGGAGCGCGTTCCGGCGCGTCGGTGCATCGCGTTTGCGCACACGCATCCGAGCCGCATATGGACTTTCGTCGTTCAAACCCTCCGGCTTTTATGCCCGAGCACTGAAGGCGCTCGATCGCGCCGGCACGCCCAAGCCGGAATCCGTTCCGCCGGCGCGTTTCGCCGACGTGATTGCCGAGCGCTCCCCCACCGCCGCCGAGCACCTGCGTGCATTGGCCGCAACGCTCTATCAGTCGCGTTTCGGCGGACGCACGCTCACCGCGGCCGAACTCGCCGCGGCCGACGATCGCGTGCGCCAACTCGAGGCGGCCCTTCGCCCTCCGAAGTAACTGCCCGCTCCGCGGAACGCGCCCCGCGCCCGATAATCCCAGCGCCCACTCTTCCGCCGCCGGAACAATCGCGCCACGCCGCATCCACGCCCCCTTCTCAGTGAGGTCGGCCACAAGCCCCCCACCTTCGGGGTCGATCCGTCATTCACGACTTCGCGCTCCTCGCGCGATCGGCGTTCGGTTCACCACACCTGTCCCACCATTCGCGAGATCAAGCCATGCCCGCCTCACGCTCCCGCACGGATCACTGGCGTGACTGCCTCCGCAAGGTCTACGAGCGCGGCGGCGCGCTCGAGATCACCGTTGATCGAGGCAATGCCGCCGACGAAGCCGTCCGCGGAGCCGACCTCGCGTGGCGCGTCAAGGTCATCGACCTGCGCGAGGACTGCATCGTCGTTGAACCGCCCTCGGCCTGCGGCGCGACCATTCCGCTCTCGGCCAACGTCAAACTCATCGCGGCCATGACGATCGGGCAGAACCGCTGGATGTTCCACACGCGCACGATGGGTCATAACAACGCCTCGAGCGCATCTCCCTCCGGCCGCCCCATTGTCCTCGAGATGCCGCAGCATGTCGAGCGATGCACGCGCCGCGACTTCTTCCGCATCTCCACGGCGGACCTACGGCTCCCCGCCGTCCAGTGCTGGCCCCTCCTGGACCCCACCACCGTCGTCTCCGCCGAGGCCGCAAACCGCGCGCAAATCGACGACCTCCGCGAACGCGGCGCCATCTCCGCCTACGAGCTCGAGGATCCGGACTCGATCCTTCTCCCGAACGTCGGTCCACTCTTCCGTGCCAGACTCTTGAACATCTCGGGCGGCGGCCTCGGTCTCCTCCTCCACCCCGATGAAGGCCGCGCCCTCGACAGCCGACCCTTCGTCTGGCTCCGTGTAGACCTGCGCCCGGACATTCCGGCCCCCGTCGGCGTCACCGCCCGGATCGCCCACACTCACATCGACTCCTCCCACAACCTCTACGCCGGCCTCGCCTTTGACTTCAGCCACAATCAGTCCCACCGCCGATTCGTCGTGGATTTGTTCACGAACTACGTGAACCGGCTCCAAACCAGCCAATCCACACCGCTCGCCAAGGCGGCTTGACGGAATCCTCACACCCTGCTCTAATACAAACCACGCCCCGGCAACTTCGCCGGGTCGTTTATCCACCACCTCGCGTGCTGCCAGCACTCGGGGCGGCTGTTTGCAGTGTTTCCGGCCCGAAATCGGATCTTGTTGTAGCGTTCAGCGCTCCTCGATCCGTGCTCGTTCCGGCAACACCCGAGCGAAGGCCCACGCCCGAGCTCGGATAGATCGAGAGTGCTCCGACGTGCCGCAGTTCATTGGTTCGCGATCGTGGTTGGCGGTTTCCAGCGGTTTCCAAGTGGCTGGCCCGCCAGACAAGAGTTCAGGTTGGGAGTCCCCTTATATTGGGGCGATCCTCTCAGCGCGGCAGCACACTTGATCAAACAGTCCGACCTCTGATCGAACCGCCCCTTGGTTCGGTCCCCCACTGCTGGCAACGCGCGGGTATTCCCCCGCTCGCGGTTTCGATCGCGCGCGTTTCTTCGGAGGGCCGACCAGCCATGCTGACCGAACCTTCAATGTCCCTGATTCTGGCGATGGAAGATGGGCTGGCCGTCGGCCTCATCGCCGGTGCGGCAGTTCTGAGCTTTGCAATCGCCTTCTTTGTTGTCAGCAGCATGAGCGGGAAATCCCTTGCCAAGGCCAAGGCCGAAGCTGCGGACATCAAATCGAAAGCTGAGGCAGAAGCCAGGACCACCGCCGACCGTGCCCGGCTTGACGCCGACAAAATCGCCCTGGAGCGCAAGTCCGCTTTCGAGCAGGAGCTGGAGAAGTCCCGTTCCGAGATGCGAGAGGCGGAGAAGCGGATCGCCAAGCGCGAGGACGTGATCGACAAGAAGCTGGAAACCCTGACCAACAAGGAAGAGCAAGTCACGCGGCAGTCTGAGCAACTGACCCGCCAGAGTGAGGGGCTCAAGCAGAAGGAAGCCGGTCTGGACAAGAAGTCCGAGGAACTCGACCAGACCATTCAGCAACAGAAGGACAAGCTCTTCCAGATCTCCGGGTGGTCCCCGGAGGATGCCAAGCGGGAAGTGCTCGTTCGGGTCGAAGAGGACTGCCGGCACGAAACCTCGAAAATCGTGGCCAAGCTCGTCGAAGAGGCGAACGCCGAGGCGAAGACCAAGGCCCAGGAAATCACGCTCATGGCCGTGCAGCGGTACGCCAGCGAGCACACGGCCGAAAGCACGGTGCGCGCCGTGCCGATCCCGTCCGACGACATGAAGGGTCGCATCATCGGACGCGAGGGGCGGAACATCCGCGCGATCGAGAAGGCGACGGGCGTGGACATCATCGTGGACGACACACCTGGCGTGATCGTCGTCTCGTGCTTTGACAAAATTCGTCAGGCGATCGCCGTCGAATCGCTCAACCGCCTCATCGCGGACGGGCGCATGCATCCGTCTCGCATCGAAGAGGTCGTCGAGAAGGTCAAGAGCGAGATGGAGGAGAAGGTCATCAAGGCGGGCAAGGACTCCGTCCTCGAAACCAATCTCCGCGGCATCCATCCGAAAGTCTCCGAGGCGATGGGCAAGCTCAGCTTCCGCACGAGCTACGGGCAGAACGTGCTTCGTCACTCGGTCGAAGTCGCGTACCTCTGCCAGATCATCGCTGAGCAACTCGGACTCGATGGAACACTTGCCCGCCGCTGCGGATTCCTGCACGACATCGGCAAGGCGATGGACCACGAGATGGAGGGCGGCCACCCGAAGATCGGCATGGACTTCGCGCGCCAATATGGCGAGAAGGAAGCGGTTCTCAACGCAATCGGCGGCCACCACGGCGACATTCCCGCGACGACGTTCTACACGCCGATCGTCATGGCCGCGGACGCAGTGAGTTCAGCTCGGCCGGGCGCGCGTCGCGAGAGCTTGGAGAAGTACATCCAGCGTCTCAACGAGCTGCAGGACATCGCGCTCCGCCAGCCGGGCGTGACGGAGGCGTTCGCGATCCAGGCCGGACGCGAGGTGCGTGTGATGGTGGACGCGAAGCGCGTGAACGACGACGAAGCGCAGCGCATCGCGTTCGACATCGCCAAGAAGGTCTCCGAAGAAATGACATTCCCCGGCGAAATCCGTGTCACCGTGCTGCGCGAGACGAGGGCGGTCGAGTTCGCGCGATAGCGAGGCGCCATGATCCGCGTCGCGATCCAGATGCTCTTCGGCGACGCGACCAAGTGTCTCGGCGTCGTGCTCGGCATCTTTCTCAGTACGTTCCTCATCTCGCACATGCTCGGCATGTTCAACGGGATGATGCAGCGGACGTACGGGATGGTGACGGACGTTCCGTTGGCCGACGTGTGGGTGATGGACCCGTCCGTGGAATACGTGGACGGGCCGGCGGGACTGCCGCCGACGGCGATCGACCGCGTGCGCGGCGTGGCGGGCGTCGAGTGGGCGGTGCCGATGATCTCGATGTCGCTGCCGATCCGTCTTCCCGGCGGCGCGCTGCGTTCGGGGCTGGTGCTCGGGCTCGACGATGCGACGTTCATCGGCGCTCCGGCGAAAATGATCAACGGGCGGATCGAGGATGTGCGTGCGCTGGATTCGGTGATCGTGGACACGATCTCGGCGACCGGGCAACTCAAGACGCCGATCAATCCGGACCTGCATCGGCTGCCGGATCGGTCGTCGCCCCAAGATGCGCCGACGCGCGATCTGCGGCTCGGTGACGAGTTCTACGTGAACGACCATCGATTGGTTGTGAGTGGACTCGCGAAACTCGGGCCGCAGTTCCTGTCGCGGCCGATGTTGTTCATGCCATACAGCCGCGTGCTGCAGATCGCGCCGCCACAGAGGAACCTGCCGCAGTTCGTGCTGGTGCACGCGAAGTCGGGGATCGATCCAACCGCGCTGGCGCGAGCGATCAACGACGCGACGGGACTTCGGGCACGGACTTCCAAGCAGTTCTGCGACGACACGTACTGGTACTACGTGCGGACGACGGGCGTGGTGGACCGGATCGCGTTCATGGTGAGCGTGGGCGTGGTGGTCGGCGTGTCGGTGAGCGCGCTGCTGCTGTACGTGTTCACGGCCGAGAACGCGTGGGCGTACGCGCTGCTCAGCGCGATGGGCGCGCCGCGACGGACGATCACGGCGATGGTGGTTGTGCAGGCGCTCACGTGCGGCGCTCTCGGATATGGCCTCGGCATCGGCGCCTCGTGCGCACTCGGGAAGTACTCGCCGACGGACACATTGCCCTATCTCGCGCTCTGGCAGACGCTCGTCGGCGCGGGCGGCGCGGTGCTGGCGATCTGCGTGATCGCGTCGGTGCTGAGCTTGCGAACAGTGTTCAAGGTGGAGCCTGCGAGCGTGTTTCAGCGGCGTTAGCTCGGAGCGATCACTCGCTCGACCGCTGCCGCCGCGCCTTTTCTCGGTTACTGGTCTTCATGCACGCTTGGATGCCTTCCGGTAGACTACGAGCGCGATTTCTGGAGGGTTCGTTGTGCTCACCTCGTATGCACCGTCGGGCAAGTTTTCGGCGATTGTGTTCGTGTATGTTCTGCCGCTGCTGGCGACGGTGGTCGGCGCGGCGTATCTCGATGCGCTGCTGCTGTATTGGATTCCATTTATCTACATTGAAGTCTTCATCGTCGTCGGGTTTGCCGCGGCCGTGGGTTGGGCAACGGCGTACATGCTGAAGATCGGTAAGTGTCGCAACATCCTGCTCGGCAGCGCCGTGGGAGTGCTCGCAGGAGCAACGGCGGTGGCCGCGGGGCATTACTGGACGTACACGATGACGGTGGCGTCGGTGCAGCGGCCGGTGGGATTCATGGAGTACGTGGACGCTCGTGTCGCCACGGGTTGGTCGATCGGGCGCGGGGCGAGCGGCGGGATTCCGATCTCGGGCGTGTTCGTGTACATCGTGTGGCTGATCGAGGCGGCGATCGTAATGGTCGGCGGATGGATCGGAGGGATGGCGGGGGCGATGACGCCGTTCTGCGAGTCGTGCAACATCTGGGCGACGACCAGGGTGCTGAAGTTCACGGTTCCCGGGCTCTCGAGCCCGAGCGTTTCGGTGCTTCTGGATGCGCCGGCGGTGGAGTCGCTCCTCTCGCCGCCGATGGCGGAGATTGCCAAGGGCTCGCCCTCGGCGGTAACGTACACCGTGGAGCACTGCGCGGCGTGCGCCCAAACGGCGTTCCTCTCGCTGGAGCACAAGGAAACGACCAAGGACAAGCGCGGAAAGGCGCAGGTCAAGGCCACATCGCTGCACAAGCACGTGGCGATCGCCCCCGTGCATGTCGACGCGCTGCGGCAGTTGGAGGCGGATGTCGGAATGGCGATGGCCAAATAGACGGCGAGGAATCACCGCGATCGTGGTATGCTCGTCAGCAACTAATCCAAGGAGCGATGCCATGTTCCGCACATCGCGTCGGCAAGTGCACGAGGACTTTTTCGTGCCGGAGTTGCTCGAGAAGCGAGCGCTGCTGGCCACGACGTCGCTCGAACTCACGGGATCGACGATCGCGACGTTGTCGGCCCCCTTTACATCGATCGTCGTCGCGGACTTCAATCACGATGGGGCGAACGACCTGGCCGTTGCGTCCGGACGGCAGATTCTGCTGTACGCCGGACACGGGGATGGCCAGTTCGGCGGACCGGTCGCGTTCGCGGAGTTGCAAACCGAGGCGGGACTGCTGGCGGTCGCGGATATCAACGGCGACCAGCTTCCGGATCTGTTGGCGGCTCAGCGATCGCAGGCCCGGTCGGGGCTGGGGTGGTTGCGTGCAATGGTCAACGTGAATGGCTATCAGTTGAGCGTTGTGTCACGCTCCCTCGTGGCTGGGCGCGTTGCGTCGATCTGTGCGTCCAAGGTGGACGGCGACGGGAATGTCGATGCCATCGTCACCACGGAACCCGTACCGCTGCCGGGAGGTGAGGTGCGCCCGGCGGCACTCGAGTGGTATGAGCGGGCGGGTTCGACGATGGCTTTCCGAAAACGGCTGGATGTGGCGCGAGAGTACTTCCCGATGTATCCGCCGTGCGTAGCGGATATCGACGACGATGGGCGCGACGAGATCATGAGCTTGAGCGTCCGAGACATCAACCGCACACGAGTTCGCATGCTGCGGTTCGATGGGGCAGGCATCGTGACCACGAGCGTCGTCATGATGAGCGCGTACGTCTCATCCGGGACCATTGCGGATCTCGACGGCACGGGGCCGCGGCTGGTCTTTCTCTCGCAGAACGACTACCGGAGCGCGCCGTCCGTCGTGCAGCGACTCGGGACGATTGACCTGGGGGTTTCGGGCGGGAGCGTGCCGACCTTTGGCGCCGTTACGCCCGAGTTGTGGATGCGGGAGGCGGAGTCCAGCGCGGTCACGAGCGTGGGGCCGGACATTCGAATCGTTGGCATGGGCGACATGAACGGCGATGGGAGAACTGATGTCGCGATCACCGGCACCTATGACGAGGGGAGCAACGAGATTGAGGCATACGCGGTCGGCTTCACGCAGCTGATCCAGAACTCCCCCGGCGCGTTCGACGCCGCCGACACGCACGCGATGTTCTACGACTGGTACTCGTCGCCCAGCGCCCGATCGATCCAGTATGGGATTCCGGCGTTCACCGTCGCCGACGTGCGGGGCAACGGGCGATTGGACTTGATCGCGCTGCGGTTTCAAACGCCGCCGCTCTTCGGCGTCACGGACTTTGTGCATCCTTCGCTCGTGCTCGTGCAGAACACCCAGGCCTGGAAGGCGCCGACGATCGGCGCCGTTTCGCTGTACGGACATGCCTCGGGACAGCCGGCGACACTCTCGGTCGAGGTGTCCACGCCGGAACTCGCTCGCGGAGCCGCTGTGTCGCGCGTCCGGGCGTACCGCGACACCAACGACAACGGAGAACTCGACGGCGCGGACATGCTCCTCGGCACCGGCCTGACACAGGAGTACAGCACGTTTCCTGAGCGAGCCGGCGGCGTGTGGAAGGTGGACATTCCTGTCGACTCGAGCTGGCTACACACGAGTGTGCGACTCTTTCTGCAAGCCGAAGACAGCACGGGCGTTCTCAGCGAGCCACGGCGATTTGTCCTCACCCTGCCCTACTAGAGCGGACGGGAGTGCGCGGCGTTCTGCCCCCGATGCAAATGGCTCATAGTTCGCGCGGCGGCCCTTGCCAGCCGAACGCGTGCTCGAACGCGGCCTTGTGGCACGCCTCCATCTGGTGGAAGTCGATGATGTCGCGGACGAGAAGGTTCTCGAACTCCATCGGGAGACGAACCTGGTGCATGCCGCTGTTGTCGGTGCAAATGGCCACGGCGACACCCGCATCGAAGCAGCGGGCGAGGACGACGCGGAGATCCTCATAACTCTTGAGCGTTCCGGTGCGGATGTAGGTCGTCGGGCAGACTTCGAGACACTGGCCGCGCTTGGCGACTTCCCGGAGCAGGCGGGGCTGGCGGATCGGGATCTGGATTCCGTGGCCGATGCGATCCAGGTGGGCGAGAAGCTCCGGGTGCAGGCCGTCGGCGGTCTCGAAGACGTGGCCGGTGGTGTGCAGGCCTCGCTTGCGGGCGAGCTTGAGAAGCGAGATGAGTTCCGGGAGACGATCGCGATAGAGGGCATCCGGGCCGGCGACATCGATGGCCACGACGGCGCCGTTCGTGCGATCGGCGCGATGCGCGATCGCCAGATCCACGATCGCTCTATTGACGTGCGCCGGCAGCTTGCTGTGCACACAGAGTATCTGTCGGAGAACGAGCGGGTACTGCGGCTGGCTGGTTGCGGCTTCCGCGATCGTCCGGACGATCTCTTCCATCTGCCGGATGCGCTGCTCGTCGTCGAGATGGGCGTCGGTGCGGAAGTAGGGTGTATAGCGGAGTTCCATGTAGGCGAGATTGTCGAACAGAACCGCGCCGCGAACGAGCTTCTGGATGAAATACCGGATCGAATGCGATCGCTGGATCTCCTCGACCAGCGTGTGCATCCCCAAGTAGTCGCCGAGCGTGCGTCGCTTGCGCGCAAAGAACGACTCGAAGGCGTCGTGGCTCGGAAAGCGGCGGAGAAGCGGGTGCGCACCGTCGGCCGCGCCGATCTGACGGCGAAGGTACGAATAGAGGATGTTGGGGAGGATCGCGCCGCCGAGGTGGAGATGCAGCTCGCTATAGACGCCGCGCGGCAGATTCTCGCGGGCGCTTGCGCCTGGTGCGGCAGGGGATGATCGCTTCGTCGCCACGCCTTGAGGTCCTCGGGAAAGGAGTGTGGAGACTACAGGCGAGGGAGGACCACATCAAGTGGCGTGACCGGCCGCGGCGGGCATGAAGCGTGAGGTATCGAGTTGGAAGCGGTCGAGCATGGCTCGAAGGTCGGTGGTGCGAGTCGTGAGCTGGGCCGCCGCGTCGGCGGATTGGGTTGCCTGGACGCCCGCTTCCCGCGCGGCGGCGTTGACGGCGCGGACGGAAGACTCGACCCCATCCGCAGAAGACGCCAACTGCTTGATCTCGATGGTGGCCCGCTCGGTGGCCTGCGAGGATTGGCGGGCCTGGGTCGCACCGCGAGCGATTCGATCGGCCGCAGAGCGGGTCTGGGCGTCGAGTTCGCGGACGGCGGTCGAGACTTCCTCGGTGGCGTTGCGGGCGCGTTCGGCGAGGCGGCGGACCTCCTCGGCGAGAACCGCGAACTGGCGCCCGGTCGGACCGGCCTTGACGGCCTCGACCGAGGCGTTGAGCGCGACAAGGTGGGTGCGATCGGAGATGTCCTCGATAGCGCTTGCGATGCGGGCGATCTGTGCGCTGCGGTCGTAGAGTGCACAGAGTGCGTCCGCTCCTTCGCGGATCGTCTGGTCGATGGCATTGAGATCGGTGGTGGTGCGCTGGAGCGTCTGCTCGGAGCATGCGGCGAGGCGAGAGGAGTTCGCGCACGCGCCGGCAGTTTGGACACATTCGGAGGCGACCTTGCCGGCGGCGGCGGCCGCGCCGGTGATACCCACGGCGACCTGGCCCGCGGCCTGAGCGACTTCGGCGGAGGAGATGGAGAACTCGGTGATGACGTCCTTCACCATCGCGCCGAGGTTGTCCACGGCGCGGGCGAGATCGCCGATCTCGCCGCGCGAGATGGAGTTGATGGGCTGGATGTCGAGCTTGCCCGCGTGGAGGTCGCGGACTTGCGCGACGATGCGGCCGATGGGACGGGCGAGCGCGCCGGAGCAGGCGACGCCGAAGCCGAGGCAGACGGCGCACCCGATCAGAGCGATGGTCGCGAGAATGATCTGCGAAGTCAACGTGGAGGCCGTCGCGGGCGCGGCTGCGAGCGCCGACGCACCGAACCAGCACGACCCCGTGATGAGCGCGGCAGCAAGGCCAAACGCGAGCGCAAGACGGGTGTTGATGGTCAGCGTGCGGAGAGAGTTGCCGGAGCGGTCGGTTGAGTGGGAAAGGAGGAATGCGGCCGCGAGCGAGCCAAGAAATGAGAGAACGGTGGCCGCGGCGAGGAAGAGCGGAATCAGGGCGGGGGAAAACGCCGGAACGGCAGTCGCCGTTGAAACCATGGCGGTGGGCGGCGCGGGCACAGCGGCGACTGCGATGGGCGCGACTTCTGCGTGTGTTTTCGGAGTGAGGGCGGAGTGATCGGGGGCACTGGTGGCCGCGACTTCGACGGCTTTGGATGGATTATCGGCGGGCACCGGAAGTGATCGGAACGGAGGAAAGGCGGAGCGAAACTCGTGTGTTAACGCCACGGCGGTATGTGCGTCTTCTAGCGCATCGGGAAGCGCGGCGGGGAGCGGCGTTTCGACGCGAGCAACTTCGGGAGTGTGTGCCGCCACTGGCATGGGAGCATGAGCGATCGCGCGAGGACGGAGCGACTCCAGGTCGCGTGAGGGTTCGCAATGGGCTGGGGCGGGCGCGGCTGCCTCGATCACGGCGATGGGCTTGCGTGGTGCGTGCGTGTCGTGCGCCGGCGTTGGCACGGCAGTGTGCGGCGTGGGAACTTCGGCTTCCGCGTGCACGAGGCCGACCAGCCCAAGATCGAGTGGAGGCGTCGGTGCGGGAGATTCCGAAGGGTGCGGAGGTGAAGTCGCCGGCGACTTCGGAATCGGAGACTCCTCGACCGGAGTGGTCGCGGCATTCCCGACGACCTTGGCAATCTGAACAATCTGCCACTGCTTGAAGTCGGGCGATGGCACGAGCATCGCGGGGGCATACTCGTTTGATGCAATCGGAGGAGCGGACTGCTCGGGAACATCCGTCGGCATCAGCGCGGGTTCGACGGCGAGCGTCTGGGTTGAACCAGCGTGCGAGGACGCGATCGCGGATGGTGCGCTCGAAGCAATGTGCGCAAGTGCGTCGGTGACATCGTCGAGAGCAACGCTCGGGATGGAGAGGGGCCCGAGTGTGGCGGGTTCCCACGCTTCCGACGTGCCCGCCGCGGGATCCCAACCCCAAGGTTTGAGACGGTGGATGACGCGCGGCGGAGTTCCAGGAAGATCGATGATCTTCCAGTCGTCTTCGTTCTGCGGCGCGGCGGCGATCTCGATAGGCGCGGGTTCAACGGAACGGTCCGGCTCTCGTGTCGTGGCGCTCTGCTTCTGATTGTCGATTTCGGCGCAGGCGGCCGCGCCGAGGATGACGAGGATGGCGGCGCCGCCCTGCGCGGAACGATGCGAGAGGAGCGCGGCGGCAGCGCGCAGAGAACGGGCGGAGCGGGGGCTGAGATTGGTGGGCATCCGGCGGTCTCCAACAGACGCCGCGCGGCGGGCGATATGAACCAATCGCGACCGGACGCGGCTTATTGGACTGTTTCGGTTGGTTTCCGGGCCAAGTGAAGTGGCTGGACGGCGCAGGCCGCAGAGTTTCGCACGCTCACGGCCTTTTGCGCTCCCACTGCAATCCGGGGCGAGTCCCGGGGAGCCGCACACGGGCGGGTTTCTATTATCGTGCCTCTACCAGTTCCCGAACCGCAGGAGTAATCCGTGAGCCAACCGACGAACGCAACGACGACCCGAACAGAGAAAGACACGATGGGCCCGATGGAGGTGCCCTCGAACGCGCTCTATGGCGCAAGCACGCAGCGGGCCGTGCTGAACTTTCCGATGTCCGGCCGGCCGGTGCCGGCTCAGATCATCCGGGCGTACGCGGTGCTGAAGGCGTGCTGCGCGACGGTGAACCACAAGCTGGGACGGTTGGATGAGCGGCGCACGAAGGCGATCGTCGAGGCGTGCCATGAGATCGGTGACGGAATGACGGCGTTCGGTGGATTGTGGACGCACTTTCCGATCGACATCTTCCAGACCGGGTCGGGCACCTCGACGAACATGAACGTGAACGAGGTGGTCGCGAACATCGTCTGCGTGCGAATGCACAAGCCGATCGGATCATCGAAGGATGCGGAGTACCTCAAGGGCGGGGGCGTGCATCCGAACGACCATGTGAACATGGGGCAGTCGTCGAACGACACGTTCCCGACGGCGATGCACATCGCCGCGGCGGTGATGATCCAGAACGAGCTGCTGCCGGCTGTGAAGAAGATCGCCGAGAAACTCGACTCGCAGGCGAAGCAATGGGACCGGATCGTGAAGATCGGGCGCACGCACTTGCAGGATGCGACGCCGATCCGACTCGGGCAGGAGTTCAGCGGGTACGCGAGTCAGATGCACCATGCGGAAGAGCGGCTGCACCGGGCGCTCCATGCGCTCGGCGAGCTGGCGCTCGGCGGGACGGCGGTGGGCACCGGGATCAACGCGCACGAGCAGTTCGGCGCGATGGTGTCGGCGGAGTTGATTCAGAAGACGGGCGTGCACTTCCGCGAGGCGGCGAATCACTTTGAGGCGCAGCACGCGAAGGATGCGATCGTCGAAGCGTCGGGCGTGCTGCGGACGATCGCGGTGAGCTTGACGAAGATCGCCAATGACATTCGATGGCTGGGATGCGGGCCGCGGTGCGGGTTCGGGGAGTTGGTTGTGCCCGCGGTGCAGCCGGGTAGCTCGATCATGCCGGGGAAGGTGAACCCCGTGATCTGCGAAGCCGTGATCATGGCGTGCTGCCAGGTGATGGGGAACGACCAAGCGGTCGCGCTCGGGGGCGTGGGCGGGATCGGATCGCTGCTGGACCTGAACGTGGCGATGCCGATGATGGCGGCGAACATGATCGACTCGATCCACTTGCTGACACGATCGTGCCACGTGTTCACCGACAACCTGCTCGATGGGTTGAAGCCGGATGAGGAGCGGTGCAAGTCGCTGATCGAGGGATCGCTGGCGATGTGCACATCGCTGGTGCCGGTGATCGGGTACGACAAGTCGGCCGCGCTGGCGAAGGACGCGTTCAAGCAGGGAAAGACGGTGCGGCAGCTTGCGTACGAGACGGTCGTGGGGACGAAGGACAACGCCGGGAGGACGATCGCACGCGAGGACATCGACAAGTACTTGGATCCGTGGAGCATGACGCTGCCGGGCGGTGAGGGAAGTGCGGGCGGTTAATCGAGCGCGGCGGCAACCAAATGGAAAGACAGCGAGGGGCCGAGCGGCCCCTCGCTGTCTTAATGGAGGAGTGTTGAGCGATCAGTTGCGACGGCGGCGTGCGGCAATGAGTCCGCCGAGACCAAGGAGCGCGGCCGCGCCGGGGGCGGGAACTGGCGCGAGCTCGATGCCTTTGATGGTGAAGCCGGTCGGAGCGGTGAAGAGCGTTGTTCCGCCGTCGAGGGTGATGTTGCCGCCGGTGGAGGAGCTGTCGATGAACCTCTTGACGCTGTTGCCGTTGGTCGCGCCGGTGCCGGTCGTGAGGTAGAGGTCGACGCCGCCCGCGGCGTCAAGCTCTGCGGCGAGCCCGAAGAAGCCGCCGGTGATTGTGGCGGTTCCGCGCGCGGTCCAGTTGCCGGAGACGAGCTGGTACTTGTTCACGCCGGTGGTCGTGGAAACGTAGAGGAGATCGAAGTTGCTGTCGTTGGTGGTGGAGAGCATGTAGAAGTCCTGCACGTTCGTGCCGAGCGCGCCGAGGCCCGGAACGCCGGTGAGAACGGGCACGGAGGGCGTGCCGGAGATGGCGGAGACGGCCGAGAGCGTTGCGGAGGCCTGGAAGGCGTAGGCGACGCCGCCGAAGGATCGCAGGTTGCGGACATTGTTCGTGACCGACGGTGCGGCGTTGCCGGTCGCGTAGATGCCGCCCTGGTCACCGATGAAGAGGGTGCCGCCGTTCATGAGCGCACCGGAGCGTGCCTGGTTTCCGCTGCCGCCGGTGTATGCGCCAAGCTGCGAGTAGCTTCCCGCGGCGGAGATCGAGCCGACGGCGCGAGCTGTACGGGTGTTGATGTTCGGGAAGGGGGATGTGCCGCGGTCGGTGTGGGTATTGAACTGCACGGAGCCGCGGTTCTCGCTGAGCGAGAGGTATCCGGTGCTCGTGGCCGAAGCGCTGGTCCACATCGGGTTGCTCGCGCTGCCCGAGATGTCGAATGTCTGGACAGGAGAGGCCTGCCCCGGAAGCTTGGTCAGCTCCAGAACGGAGAACGTGGTGTTGTTGCCGAGGGTTCCGCCGTCACCGGCTTGGAACACGACGAGGTTGCCGGCGCCGATGATGGCCGCCGAGGCGGTGTTCGACATGCTCACGGCCGCGCCCGCCACGAGCGCAATGCACAGACTGATCGATTTCATCTTCTCTCTCCTGCCCTGAAAGGGCGGTACACAACGGGGCGCGACGTGCGCCGCGAATTGAAGTCGGACACACGGTACCTGACGGCCGAACGATCATCCCGCGCGGCACACGGAGATTGCGCTAAGACATCGCAAGCGAATCGTTAAGGCCGCGCGGACGATTCGCGGGTCGCCGGCATGCTCACGGCGTGCGGCGAGACCGCAGCAGAGATCAAATCGTTAGGATCGAACGCAAACACCCAGAACCAGCTCGGCTGATCGGCACGCAGATCGTTGTCGGTCGTCACGATGAGCGTGCGGCGCCCATCCGGGAGACCAGGGCCAAACGTGAGCCCTTCGATCTTCTCGGGCATCTTGTCGCCGGAGAGGCCGTACTTCGGGTCGGTGAAATCCAGCCAACGCTGCTTGGAGACGGGCTTGATGGAATCCGGCAGCGTCGTTGAGGGGAGGCCGCCGATCGCTGAGACGTCCGTCGCGCCCGCAATGTCGATGCGATAGAGGCATCGCTCCTTGGACGCGCCGCCGTCGCGCTCGATGACCAGGAACTCGTGGTCGTTGATGGCGAGCGCTTCATTGAGACCGGTCTTGTGAGAGTCGAGTGGATAGACGTACTCGCGCGTGGGACCTCCCGCGATCGGAATCTCCAGCATGCGGCAGTTACGACCAACTCGCTTGTGATCGGTGGAAAACGCGCCGTCTTGGATGAGCGGTCCTTGCACGATGGCCCAGAGCTTGGACTTGTCGGGGCTCATCGCCAGTCCCTCAAAGCCGCGATTGGACTGGCGACCATGCGTGTTGCTCGCATCCTCTTCGTCCGGATCGCCGTTGGAGTGCAGGACGCCGAACTTCGAGGGTATGGCTAAACGGCGGAGGCGCGTGCCGCTCGTGGCGAACTCGTCGATCCAGGGGCCGTATTCGTCGGAGATGAAGAGCGTTCCATTCGCGGAGAGACGGAGGCCCTCGGGATCGAACCTCGCGCTGAGTTCCGGCGTCTTTTCGCTGAACGCCGCGGCGAAGCCGTTGAGCGCTTCGCCGCGCTCGTTGGAGAGGAGCGTGGTGGAGACAAGATCGACCTTCACAGACTGGGATTGGGTTGGGTCGATCGCGATGCGCAGTGTGTGGAATCGCGGACGAAACGGGACTTCTCCGTTGCCCGGCCCGCGGTCGTCACAGGCGATGTAGAGATTGCCCTTGCCCGTGTAGTCGATCGCGGAGCCGAAGGAGCCCAGACGTGCGGCCGGAATGTCCTTCCCAACGGAGCCCGTCAAGCCAGACTTATCGAGTGCATCGCCCCGGATCGCGGCGGTTCCGAGCAGCGTGATGTCGGCGGACGCGCCTGCCCCGAATATCCCCGCGAGAAGGCCTCCGATCGTTGCCGTTGGAATCATGGAGCAAACGTACGCCGACGGGCGGCCTGCGCGGCCGCTCTGCGCAAGCTTGACTTGATCTTCGCGCAATGCCGACACCTCGCATCCTGCGGCGGTTTAACGTCACACCTGCATGAAACTCCATCGCAACCGCCGCACGGACTGCGGCTTCACATTGATCGAACTACTGGTCGTCATCGCGATCATCGCGCTGCTGATTTCCTTGCTCCTGCCCGCGCTGGGCGGAGCGAAAGAGGCGGGACGCATGGCCGCGTGCTCGTCGAACCTGCGGCAACTCGCGATGGCGTCGATGGCGTACTCGAACGACCAGAAGGGGTACTACTGCTCAGGACCGTTCGACAACAGGACGAAGAGCGGGTACGGATCGCTGGAGACGGTCGGATGGGTGGCCGACTTCTACAATGGGCAGTACGCGATTCCGGGGAATGTGCTCTGCCCCTCGAGCCCCTCACGTACGAGCAAGAACCTCAACCCGGTACGGGTGAATCCTGGCGGATATCGATCGTTCACGGACACAGAACTCGCAGAGCTGATTCAGCTTGGGGTGAGCACAAACTACTGCCAGTCGTGGTACATGGCGTACACCGCGACAAAGACCAAGAATGCGAGCGGCTCGCCGGATCCGAAGGACATTCGATATGTCGAGGGGCCGCTGCGGGCCGACGCCGTGGGCACGACCTGCTCGCTCGACAAGGTGCCTCTGTTTGGCGATGGAACTTCCGAAGCGAACGCCACGGACGCGAACTTCACGATCGGCGGCCGGGCGTACATCGGCGCGCGGGCATTGACTGATGGGCCGATCAGCGGGTTTGTGCCGGGGCAGGGCCCGGTGTGGGGCCGGCAAAACTACACCGACTGGGGGCCGGCGCACGGGAAGGGCGGGTACGCGCTCGGCGCTGGGCATGACCGGATGTACGGGCAGATCTGCTTCGCAGATGGGCATGCGGCGAGCTTTGCCGACCGCGTGCATGACGGACAGTTCGGCTACACAACGGCGATCATGCAGGGGATCAGCACGATCAAGTATGACGAGCTGGAACCGAAGGTATTCGGCGGGTGGTTGACGCGCGGCGGGCTGCCCTTCTGATTCGCGCCGTTGAGCCGGACCGCATTCTTGATGGAACCTTCGCCGAAACTTCGCTGACAGTCCGGCCCGTTTCGCCACAATCTCGTGGCGGCGGTGATGGGGAGCCGTGCTCACGGCAAAGGAGACTCAGATGGCGCAGCTTCGTTGTGGAATATGTGTGTCGCTCGCGGTGGTATTTGCCGCGGGGGGCCTGGCCAGCGCGGATGTGGTGACGCAGTGGACCTTCAACTCAAATCCGTCGGACGGCAACGCCGCGACCGGAACGTTTGCGCCCGCGGTTGGCGTCGGAACGGCCGCGCTCTTCGGCGGATTGACGCAGACACCCTTCGACGGCGGGAGCCCCTACGACCCGAACACGACGGACAACAGTTCTTGGCGCGTGGCGGGCAATGCCCCGCAGGGGGCCGAGAGCGGCGCGCGCGGCGTGGAGTTTGCGACCTCGACGGTTGGATATTCGTCGGTCACCGTGCAATGGGACCAGCGGTACAGCAGCACATCGTCCAAGTACATGCGACTCTCCTACTCGATCGACGGATCGACGTTTGTCTCCTATCCGACACTGTTCTCGACTCCGGCCGGTGCGACGGGCGACATCTGGATGCAGGCGCAGACCGCGGACCTTTCCGTGATTCCGGGTGTGGCGAACAACCCGAACTTCAGGTTCCGGATTGCCGCCGTGTTTGCGCCCTCCACGAGCGCCTACGAACCGTCGTCCTCAACGGGCACCTACGGCACCGGCGGAAACACCCAGCGCTACGACATGGTGACTGTCTCGGGCCTGATCACCGGCACGACGGGGCCTTCGCTCTCGAGTTCTGTGGCCGCGCCGGCGGCGATCTGTTCGTCGGGCGGCTCGCTCAACCTGAGCGTGCGGGTGACGCCCGGTCAACTCCCCGTGAGCACGGGACTTTCGGTCACGGCGAATCTCGCCGCGGTGGGCGGCGCAAGTGCGCTTCCGCTGCGCGATGACGGCCTCGCGGGGGACGCTGTTGCCGGTGACGGCGTGTACTCCGCGGACGTCGCAATTGCGGGCCCGGCGACGGTGGGCTCGCACTCGATCGTGCTGAGCGTGTCCGATCTGCAGGGGCGGAACAGCTCGACAAATGTGAGCGTCATCGTTGCGGACTGCACGACCAACTCGACATCACGAGTGGTCATCAGCCAGGTGTACGGCGGTGGCTCCAATCTCGGCCCGCCGGTGTCGCCGCTCAACGCGGACTACGTCGAGTTGTACAACAGATCTGCGCAAACCGTGGACATGACGGGCTGGTCGGTGCAGTATGCCGGTCCGGTGGCCGCGGGAGGGTTTGAGAGCGCGCTGGATCAGGTGCTCTTGTCCGGGACAATTCGGCCCGGGCAGTACATGCTCGTGCGCTTCAAGGATGCCGGCAACACCGGGGCCTCGATCCCGGCTCCGGATTTCTCAGTGCGCCCAGGCACGGGCGGAATGGGCAACAACGGCGGGCGCGTCGCGTTGGTTCGATCGCAGGCGTTGATCGGCACCAACTGCGCAGACCCACGTGTTGAAGACGTTGTCGGCTACGGCGACGCCGCGGCGTGCTTCGAAGGTGGCGCGGCGACGGCGACGACGGCCAACGACACGGCGGCGGTTCGCAAGCTCGGTGGAGTACAAGACACAAATCAGAACTTCAACGACTTCGCCGTGAGCGCTCCATCGCCCCACAATCGGACGTTCGGCGGCTTCCTCGGCGGGTTTGGATCGGCGAGCCCGGATCTGGCGTGCAACGGCACGACGATCCGCTTTGCGGTTCAGGTGGTCGGTGCGACGGGACCGGCGAGTTCGAGCGTGCAGGTCCGCGCGAACCTGTCGTCCGTGGCCGGGTCAAGCACGGCCGCGCTGTTTGATGACGGCACTCACGGCGATTCGGCGGCCGGGGATCTGACCTACACGCTCGACTACATACTGCCCGGAAGCGTAACAACCGGTTTCAAGACCATTGCGCTGAGCGTGGCCGATGCGCAGGGACGCACGGACTCTTCCGAACTTACGCTCGGCGTTTCCGCATGCGTGCCTTCGAGCGCGCCGGTGGTGATCAGCCAGATCTTCGGCGGCGGCGGCAACCTCGGATCGCCCTTCAACGCAGATTTCGTGGAGATCTTTAATCGTTCCGGAGCGCCGGTGTCGCTGGCTGGTTGGTCGCTGCAATACGCGGACGGTCCATCCACCGCGACTTTCGGTGGCGTGAAGCAGGTGAACCTGTCCGGATCGATTGGCGTGGGAGAGTATCGACTGATCCGCTGCAGCGCGCCGGGCTCGGGGGGAGCCGGGCTTCCCACACCGGACTTTGTCGCTGCCAACCCGTTCGGCGTTGACAACCAGTTCGGCCGTTTCGCCTTGGTGAACTCGACCACGCCGATCCTGACGAACTGCTCAAGTGCAACGGTTGTGGACTTCGTGGGCTACGGGGTAGCCACGGTGTGCTACGAGGGCCTTTTGCCGACGGCGAATCTCGACAACCCGTTTGTTGCTCTCCGCAAGGACGGCGGATGCCGCGACACCGATCAGAACGCGCTCGACTTCGATGTCATTGAGCCGCTGGATCTACCTCGGAATGCCGCCTCTCCGGCGTCGGCGTGTACTCTGCCGACGACCGGCGCCTGCTGTGTCGGCACAACCTGCACCGTGACAAGCATTTCCGCCTGTATCGGCGCATTCCAGGGAATCGGCACACTCTGCGGAACGGTCGGTAACCCCACGACTTGCTGCAAGGCGAACTTCAACGGCATGGGCGGCATCAGCGTTCAGGACATCTTCGATTTCCTGGCGGCGTGGTTTGCCGGAAGTCCGAGTGCGAATGTGAACGGCACGGGAGGCGTGACCGTGCAGGACATCTTCGACTTCCTCTCGCTGTGGTTCTCCGGCTGCTGATCCCTCGCACTGCTGGTGAACGTGCCAAGGGCCGCGCGTCAGACGCGCGGCCCTTTTCCGATTCGGAGAAAGCTCGGCAACGCGACGGAATCAGCGACCGATCGCCAGGAGCTGCTGCATGAGCTGATCGGTCGTCGTAATGATGCGGCTGGAGGCCGAGTAGCCCGTGCTGGCGAGAATCAGGTTGATGAACTCCTGCGAGAGATCGACGTTTGACAGTTCCAAGGAGCCCCCGACGATCTTGCCCGCACCGAGGGACAGAGGCGCGCCAATGTGCGCATCTCCGGCGTTCGGGCCGGGGATGTAGAGGTTGCTGCCGGCATCGACCAGCCCTTCTGGATTCGTGAAGGTCGCGACCGCCACTTGACCAAGACGCCGCGTTAGGCCGTTGGAGAACGACCCGGTGATCATGCCGTCCTGGCCAACCGCAAAACCCTGGAGTGTGCCGAGGGGCGCGCCGTCCTGCGCGAGGGCGGAAAGGGAAGACGTCTGGTCGGCGAGCGCGGTCACAGAACCCACGGGCGCGCCGGAACCGCCAAACTCCATCGAGAAGGCCATCGGCGAGGCCGCGCCTGTTCCTGTGCGGCTCATGATCAACTCGACGGAGGAGTTTCCGAGGAGGCGGCCGGAGGTATCGAAATCGAGGGTGCCTGTGCCAACAACAGCGTTTGCGCCTTTGTTGTCCGGGCTCTCGGCGAAGTACCGCCACGTTGTCCCCGTACCGCCCTGCTTGCTGACGAGCGCCATCCGAAGATTGATCGTCAACGACGTCCCGAGAGAGTCGTAGACGACGAAGCTCGTCGCAACACTCTCGCCATCGGAACCATTTGCCGTGACTAGCGAGAATGGCGTGGTGGCGGTGCCGCCCGAATCGACGAGATTGACGTTCGACGTGCGAAGATCAATCGAGTTTGTCGATCCTGCGTTGCCAATGACGGAGATCACGCCTGTCGTCGGGTCGAGCGCTGCGCCGGGAGTTGCGCCGTCCGGATTGTTGCCGGCGGCGGCGTTGATATTCAGCGAGTTGGTGATGAAATCGAGGTAGTCCTGAACGGTCGTCGTCGAGGTGACCGTGAACGTCGCGGCCGGGATGTCCTGAGTTCCCTTCTTCGCGCCAGAGAGCTTGATCGACTCGCCCGCGAGGATCATCGGACTGGTAATGTTCGTGGGGTCGGCGATGTCGACCAGTCGAGTGGTGGTTTCCAGTAGGTGGCCGGAGCCAGGCGCAGGGCTCGCCGTGGAGAGCGCGGAGAGTGTCGCGAAGTTCGTCAACGAGCCGTGCGACATAATCGCGCCGCCGGCATTCAGATTTCCGCCGACGCGCACGTTCTTCGTGGCCTCGGCGATCGTCATAGTGCCGACGGGAATGTTGATCGGGTGCAACGCGCCCGGGATGATGTTGTAGCTCGAGTCAACGCCAAATCCCTGCACGCGCTCGCCGGAGATGGTGATCAGATCGTTCGCGTTGTTCTGGCGGAACGCGCCTGCGCGGGTGAAGAGTTGGCGGCCCGAGCGCTCCACCACGAAGAACCCGGCACCGTCGATCGCCATGTCGCGCGGGTCGCCCGTCGAAGAGACCGAACCGGAAGTGAAGTTGCGCTGCGTGCCCGCGATCGCAACGCCAAGGCCGATCTGCGTCGGGTTGGTTCCGCCCGTGTTGGTCCCCGGGGGGCTGCCGGCGTTGAGCGTGCGCGAGAACTGCGACGCAAAGAGCATGCGGCTGGACTTGAACGCCGTGGTATTGACGTTCGAGATGTTGTTGCCGATGACGTCGAGATTTCGCGCGTTGGCCGAGAGCCCGGAGAGTCCGGTGAAGAACGCGGTGGTTGAGGCCATGAGTATGGCTCCGAGCCCGTGGGCGTGTGTGCGGAGAGGGATGCGATCCCTCGCCGCGTTGTTGGTTGTCCGTTGAACTGGTGTGAGCTCCGCCCACCGATCCGTCGAATCTGCCGAGGCGCCTCCGGCATACCAGCGTTGACGCAAGCCGCGGGCCAGAGAGCCCGAGTCGGTCTCGCTCGGCCGTCATCCTCCGGCCGCGCCCGAGATCCCTGCAAGAAGCTTGGAAATACTGAGATTCGCGCCGACCGCCGCGGAAGGAAGCGGGAGGCGACGCAATCCGCCGAGCGCGGTCCCCGCGCCGGTCAGTGCTTTCTGCGCATCTGCGAGCGCAACCGCATCCTGCGGCCGCGCGTCGCCAAGATCCATCATTCCATCGATGCCCGAGACGATCCCGTTCTGGACATTCGCCACACCGGTGATCCGGCGAGCGTGAACGTCGAGCACGAGTTGCTTACCGTCGATCGAGATGAGTGCGTTGCGCACGCCCGAGGCCTCGAGCTTGTCCGCGGCGAGACCGATACGAGCGAGTTGCTGCTCGTCGACTTGCAACCCGGACGCTTCCGCATCGCCGTCAACGGTGACCGGAACCCGGCTCATCAGCCCGCCGTCCTGCGCCTGCTTAAGCAGATCGGCAAACGCGGCCGTTCCAACCGGCGCAGTCGCGGCGGTTGTGTGCGGCGAGCCGACGCCCGACGAGAGCAGCTTGAGAAGTTGCGCGGAGCTGATGTTCATGAGCCGTCCGTGATCTGGCATTCGGCCGGAGAGTGCACGCGATCGTCGACCATCAATCAGGGAAGCGGCGAGTTTGTGCCGCTCGTTGTCGGCGTTCCGCCCGTCGGTGTCGAGCCCGTCGTTCCGGTTGGCGTACCGCCGGTGCCCGACGTGTTGGTCGTGGTGTTGTTCGTCGTTGTGGCCGGCTGTAGAATCGTCTGCACGTACTTGAACGGCACACGATCGCCATTCGTGAGATTGAGCACCGGGCCATCCGTGGTCATGCTGATCGATTTCACGACGCCGTCGGCGGGATCGAGATTCTCGGTATATCCCGCGACGCGCTTGCCGAGCAGCCCGCCGGCCGTCGCGAACTGATTCTGCGCCACAACGTCGCCGAGCTTGGTCTGCATCGAAAGATCCGCCTCGATGCTCCGCAAGCTGGAGAACTGCTGAAGAAGCGTGTTCGAATCGTTCGGCTTCAGCGGATCCTGGTTCGAGAGCTCCGTGAACATGATCTTCACGAAGTCCTCGCTGGTCAGCTCGTTGAAGCGGCTTGGAACGCCGGCCGCGGTCGTGCTGAGACCGCTGCCCAGCTGGGTGTTGCTCAGTGCGCTCATGGTTCGCTCTCGGGTAGAGAAGGGGGTCGCCGACGTGGTCAGACAAGTGCGTCAAGCCGGATGCTTCCGTCAAGGCCGACTGTGAGCGAGGTGAGGGGTGCGGATGGGGAGGCGGCGAACATGACCGGTTGCTCGCCGCCTCCCCATCTTCCCGCTTCATCCATTCCGACGCCGCCGGACTCCGCCGACGATCCGAACCGGGCTCCGCCCGAGGACGCGCCGGGATTGTGCGCGTCGAACGACTGGTCTTTCGCAAGTTCCGTGCCAAAGCCCTGCGCAGCATCCGCGCCCGCTTCACGCTGATGCGGCAAAGGCGGTAGGCCAATGTCGCGCTCGGGAAGTCGAGGCATGTCCGAAACCACAACCTCGTCAACCTTCAAGCCGCGGTCTTCGAGGGCCTGGCGAAGTCCGCTGATCGAACCATCAAGGATCGATCGAGTGCGAGAGTTAGACGATTCGAATCGAGCTCGCACAGTACCGGCCCTGCCGCCTTCTCCCCCCGCTGCGTCCATTCGAAGAGTGACACGCAGGAATCCGAGATTGGCGGGATGCAAGCGCAGCGTCACTTGTCCGCTCGCCGCCTCGGCGCCGGTCATCATGCTGGAGGATGACGCTGCCTGCGTAGCGGCCTGTTCGATGCCGCGCTGAACCTGAGCTTCGAAGGCACGGCGGAAGTCGGCGTCCGGAGCTGGCTTGGGCTTGGCTGAGCCGGACTCACGCGACTCTGGGACCAGCCGGGCGAGGAGCGCATCTCCGCGATCTGTGGCCGCATCGGACACGATCGACCGATCGGAGTCAGCATTCGGTGCGGCCGGTGTCGCGGCGAGTGCTTCCGCTTGACGCACAGGGGAATCGGGCAATGCTTGGGTGGTTGCCTGCGGCGCAGGTACGTGCACATCCTTGGAGGTTGCCGCAGAAGTGCCTGCTTTCTGCTGAGGTTCCGAGTCGGACGCCTCAGGCCCAGACGGTTCACCGTCGGCAGAGTGCGCGGCGATCGCCTGCCGTGACTCGCCTCGCGTGCCTGCTGGGAGAAGCGCAACGTCGCCCTCCGTGCTCCGTTTCGGCTGTTGCCGATCCGCCGCGCGAGCCACGCGAGCGTTCGTGTCCGGAACGCCTGGCTTCATCTGCGACAAGGGCGGCGATGCACCGGGACGAATGCTCTCCGGCACCAGCTGGAAGTGCGGTGAGTCCGCGCCCCGTGTTAGCCGCGTGTTGAGTGATACGAAATCCAGAGGAACTGGCGTGTCGTTGACGAGCTGTGCAAGCTCGTGCTCGACTTTGTCCTCAACACCCGCCGCACCACCGCCCTGAACCACGTCGGGTGCAACGACTCCGGTGTCACCGGTCGGAACCGGTGCGGTGTCGGCGCCATCCTGTTCGGACTGAGTTCCAGCAACGTCAGAACTCGGCTTCGCCTTTGGTGTATCTGCTGCGACAGTCTTTGAAGATCCACCGCCGCGCGGGCCGGCTCCGGCCGCGGCGCGAGCAACAATGGTCTTCCGAGTCCGGCGCGCACGCTTTGAGTTCGCCTGCCCATGTTCGTCGATGGACTGGGAATCGCCGGCCCCGAGCGAGCTTCCCTTCTCGCGCAACGTGTGCGCAAAGCTTGCCGAACGATCGGCGGAATACTGCAGCACCCGAGCACCTATTGCGCCCGATGTGGCGAGCGTCCGGGAGGCGCGATCAGTGACTTGGGCCAGGAGGCCCGTTCGTGCCGACCCCGTTTGAAGCTGCTGGTCCAGTCGAATCATGGGCGGACGCCTGCGCAAGAGCTCCGGTCTGCGGGACGACAACGCCCCGCGTCCTCAGTCGCTCAAGCAACTCGGCTGCCAATGCCGCATCGGCCTTCACGAACTCGGCCATCACCTTCGACCGCTTGCCATCCTCCATCTTGGCGAGATACGCGACCACCTGATCCGACTGCTTCTGATCCCAGAGCGCCTTCAAGACATCCTTGGCATCCTTGGACTTCTGGCCTTCGAGCGTGCTGAGCGCGACCTGGAACTGCTTCTCGCCGTCCGTCTCTGCGATCTTCTTGCGTTCGGCGGCGAAGGCCTTCTTGTCGGCGTCGAGCTTCTTCTCGCGCTCTTCCAGCTTGGCAACCTGGGCCATCAGTCCCGATCGCAGATTGTCGAGCTCCTGCTGTTGACGAAGGAGCACTTGCAGCCGCTGATCTTCTTGCAATCGCTGCTCGGCGATCTTCTCGGTCGCCGTGATTGGCGGTTGGGCCATCTTGTCGGCCTGGGCTTTTTCCGCTTCCTTCTTCTTGGCTTCGTCCGCCGCGGCTGCCTTTGCCGCTTCCTCCTCGGCGACGCTCTTGACAAACGCGGCGCGAACCGCAGTCAAACGTTCACGGCTGAGCCGGCCCGTGCTCTTCAGCCACATCACACCGCCGCCGATCGCGAGAATATTGACAATCGCCATGACCGCGAGAATGTTCCAGATCGCCTTCATGCATCACCGCTTTCGGATTCTCTGCGTAGCCGGATGAACTGCTGCGTCGCCGCTTCGTCGGTGGCGAGCGCCTCGAAGCGATTGCGCTCGTCCTTCCACTCTTGAAACCGACGTTCCTTGAGGAGCTCGACCGCCTTCTTCGCGGTCGCTGCTTGAAGAAGTTCCTGCCGGGCGCGCTCGAGCCGTTTGTACGCGCCTGCGAGTTCCATCGCCGCCAGTCTCGCCTTGGCTTCCAGGTGAATCGAGGCGGATGCCTGGGCCCGCACCTCGGGGATGACGACCATCCCGCGATCCATGCCGAGGCCATTCGTCACCCCGGCTGTGGCCGTACCCGCCAGCCGATCGCGCAGGTCCACCTTTGCGGCCTGAATATCGCGTTGGCAGGCGCGGAGAACCTCTTCGACGACCAGCCGCTCGCGCTCCAACTCTGCAACATGGAGTTGCCTCGCCTGCTCGATGCGCTCTCGCTGCTCGAGCACGGGCTGCAATCGAAATCGGAACTTTCCTGCCACGTCCGCGATCTCCTTCACCCGGCGCGGTCTCGCCGCGAGTGCTTTAGCCCTTGACCTTCACCAGTTTCTGATACTCCGCACCCGCTTCGATCGCAAGCTTGACCATGCGAGACTTGGACGCCTCGAAGGGTTCGCTTTCGCGAGTCGTCTGTTGGAGGAGTTCCAAGATGCGATCGTGGTAGCGGATCGACACATCTGTCGTTGGGTTCGAGCCCTTCGCGTACGCGCCGATCTGAATCAGATCTTCCGCCTCGCGATGGGCCGCCAACAAGCGAATCATCTGCCGCCGCGCATGGATCTGCGGCTGATCGCAGACGTCGTCCGCGACGCGGCTGATGGAATCCAGCACGTCGATCGCCGGATAATGGCCGCGCTGCGCGAGCTTTCGGGAGAGAATGATGTGGCCGTCGAGAATACCGCGGGCGGCATCGGCGACGGGCTCGGTCATGTCGTCACCTTCGACGAGAATCGAGTAGAGCCCCGTGATCGAGCCGCCTGCCGCGCCACTCTGATCCGCGAGATTTCCTGCGCGCTCGAGCATGCGTGCGAGCGCGGCGAACACGCTTGGTGTGTATCCGCGCGTCGCCGGCGGCTCACCGACGCTCAAGCCGATCTGCCGCTGCGCGTGGGCAAAGCGCGTGATCGAGTCCATCATCAGCAGTACGGACTTGCCATGATCGCGGAAATGTTCGGCCACCGCGCACGCGACAAGCGCGGCCCGTACTCGGAGCAACGCCGACTCGTCGCTGGTCGCCACCACGATGATCGCCCGGCGCATCCCTTCCGCACCCAGCGTGTGCTCGATGAAGTCTTTCACTTCGCGGCCGCGCTCGCCGATCAGCGCGATGACACTGACCTGCGCCTCCGTGCCCCGGGCGATCTGGCCGAGCAGCGTGCTCTTGCCGACGCCCGGGCCTGCGAAAATGCCCAGTCGCTGGCCGCGGCCGAGGGTCGTCATGAGGTCGATTGCCCGAACGCCCGTGGCGAGCGATCGCGTGACTCGTGCCCGCCGCATCGCCGAGATCGGCTCTGGGTCAACCGCGCGCGGGGTCAGTCCGTGCATCGGCCCTTTGCCGTCGATCGGGCGACCAAGTCCATCGACCACGCGCCCAAGCATCGCCGTTCCGACGCCGACCGTTTGCTGGGCATGCAGTCCTTCGACCGCGTCTCCGGCGCCGATGCCTCGCGTGCCCGAGAGCATCATGACGATGGCAAGCGCGCCGTCGAAACCGATCACCTCACCCAACGACTCTTCCGCGGCCGCGCCAACGCCCACATGCACTCGCACCAGCGAGCCAACGGGCATGGGCAGATCGCGCACGAGCACGGTCAGACCACGCAGCGCACGTACGCGCCCCACGATCCGCATCGGCTGCGCCAGGGAGATCGTGCGAAGCTGCGGCCCCAGGTCCATCGATGACCGGACGCCGGGGATTTCGAGAGCGGGCGCGCCAGTCACCAAGATCGCTCGCCCCCTTCCGGCGCAAGCAACTCTTCGCCCGCTCCCCCGCCGGACGACGCGTGCGGTCTACCAATCACCGTTGTTCGCGGCTCGCCCGGAAGAAGCGTCTCCACGAGTCGATCGAGCTGCGTGCCGATGCGAGCGTCGATCTCTCCACCGCCGGCATCGCTCCCGTCGGCTTCCGCGCGCGTTCGTGCGATGCACCCGCCTCGTTCGATGGCCGCCTCGTCGACGATCTCCACGTGACGAATCGCCGGGAGCGACCCGATCAACCCGGGGAGCGCTCGCTCCACCGCCGCCCGATCTTCCGGATTGATACGCACCACCAGTTCCGTCGGCCGCACAACAACTCGCAAAACCGCCGCGAGCTGGTCCACGATGGACTCCGGCTGCACAGCGATCGCCCGTTTGGTGATGCGTTCGGCGATCAATGTTGCCAAGCGCACGATATCCTTCAGCGCGGCCTGTTCCAGCTCATCCCGACGAGAAGCGAAATCGGCGATCGCAACGGCCCACGCCGCCTCGACCTCCTCCAACCGTTGCCGATGCTCGGTGAGCGCCTGCGACAGCGCCGCATCGCGGCCCTCGGCCCGGCCGGCTTCCAATCCCGCCGCGTGACCTGCCGCGCGCCCCTGCTCCGTCGCGCCCGCGACGATGCGTTCACGTTCGATTTTGGCCTGCGCGACAATCCGATCGGCCTCGGCACGCGCGGCGCGGACCATACGTTCGCCCTGCTCGCGTAGGTCGCCCAGATCGAGCACGACAGCGTCGCGGACCAGGCTCTCGGTGTTGGCGTTTCGGATAAGTGCCATGGGAAGAGGACGACCGATCTCGCGAGCGGATTCGAACCCGCACGAAGTTCAACTACACGATCAGATCCGACTCGCCGCCGCGGCCGGAGATGATGATCTCTCCAGCATCCTCCAGGCGACGCACGATGTCCACGATGCGCTGCTGCGCCGACTCCACGTCGCTGACGCGGACCGGTCCCATGTACTGCATGTCCTCCTTGATGAGCGTCGCGGCGCGATCGGACATGTTCTTGAAGATCTTCTGCTGAAGCTCGTTGCTCGCGGTCTTGAGCGCGAGGCCAAGCTCGTCGTTGTCCACTTCCTTGAGGATGCCCTGGATGCCCTTGTCGTCCACCTTGAGAATGTCCTCAAAGACGAACATCAGTCGGCGGATCTCCTCGACGAGGTCGGGATCGTCCGCTTCGAGCCCTTCCATGATCGCCTTCTCGGTCGCGCGGTCGGCGAGATTCAGGATCTCGGCGACGGTGTTGATGCCGCCCGCCTTCTCCATGCTCTGACTCAGCATGTTCGAGAGACGGCTCTCGAGGCCACGCTCCACCTCGCGGATGACCTCCGGGTTGGTTTGCTCCATGTTGGCGATGCGCTTGATCACTTCGATCTGCTTCTGCATCGGGAGGCCGCCGAGGATTTCCGCCGCCTTGTGGTGCGGCAGATGGCATGTGATTAGCGCGATCGTCTGGGGATGTTCATCTTGGATGAACGTCAACAGGTTCTCGGTTTCGGCCTTCTGCAGGAAGCTGAACGGCGTCTTCTGCACCTGCGTCTGGATCAACTGCACCATGCGCCCGGCGGTCTCCGCGTCGAGCGACTCTTTCAGCAGAATCTTCGCATAGTCCAGGCCGCCCTCGGTGAGATACTGGGCGCCGACGGCCAGGGCGTAGTACTCCTCGACAATCGCCGTGCGGAGCGCATCCGGAACACGTCCGAGCCCCGCCAACTCGCGCGTCACTTCCTCGACGGCGGCGGGCGTGAGCTGGCGCAGCAGGGCCGCCGCAGTGGAGGTTTCCATGGTCATCAGCAGGATCGCCGCGCGAGTGATCCCCTTCAGCTCGGCTGGACTCTCCGGAAGTTTGCTGTTCTTCATCGCCACCGGAGGTCACTCCTGCTCGTTGAGCCACCTGTTGAACACGTTCGCCGCCGTGCTGGGGTTTTGATCGACCAGCGCACCGATCTCCTCGAGCATCTTGGTGGTCTTGAGCGATCCCTCGTCCACCTCGATACCCGCCATCGCCGTGTCTCCCTCGACCGCTTCGCCGACGACGTCCGTCCCCGGTTCGAGCGCGGGCGGAATTCCGACGAGTTCCTCGGCGGTCGGCAGAGGTGGCGCCTTGCCGGCCTTGCGCACCATCGTCAACATCATGCCGAGGGCGACGATCGCCAATACGCCGAGCACCGCCGTCTTGATGAGCCCGCCCTCGAGCAGCTTGGTCAGACCGCCGAGTCCGCCGCCGCTCCCAACACCCACCGAGCCGCCCCCGCCGATCGTTCCACCGCCACCGATGTTCGCCATGGCGACGGGAATCAGAAACGCCTTGACGGTTCCTGCGACGAGCTGCGTCGTCGTTCCCGGAGCACCCGAAGTTGCCCCTTCCGTCTCCACCAGCGGCGAGATCATCTCCTCGATCTTCGGCTTGACCTTCTGATCGAACTCCGTTGCGATCTGGTCGTCGGTCGGCTCCGCCCCGGCGGCGCCACCTCCGGCCCCCCCACTTCCGCCCGGAGCCGCCCCGGCCTTTGCCTGTTTCATCATCGCCACCACGTACTCGCGCGGCACGCTCACGGTGACGTTGATTTTCGTCGGCCGCCCCGCCGCCTCGTGCTCCGTTGTGGTCGTTTCTCCCATCCCCACTTGGTACTTCGTGGTGCTGGTTTCCTTCGCCGTGTTATTGCCAGATGACCCGCCGACGGAGTTCACACTCATCGCGGTATTGGATGTGAACGGCTCGGACGGTACCTTCGTCGCGCTCGTGCTCGTATCGTTTGTGGTCGACTCTTCAATCGCCATGCTGTTCGAGCCGCTGCCTTTGGGAAGAAACTCGATCTTCTTCCGGTCTCGTCGCGCCGAATCCACGATCGCGTTCACACTCACAATGGCTTTCCAGCACATTGGGATCCTAAGCTTAGAATTCCACGTGGACAAGTTGTCGCG
>JADMIO011606011.1_pt1 | contig 35514 bp, 32 predicted proteins | sample 8958161 | NCBI WGS metagenome assembly JADMIO01 (sample SAMN16585339, study PRJNA669376) | soil metagenome | isolation source: Crop rotation soil | place: USA: Cullars Rotation, Alabama | collected 2011
CGCGACAACTTGTCCACGTGGAATTCTAAGCTTAGGATCCCAATGTGCTGGAAAGGAATCTTGAATTTTTTGCCACAATCTTCAAAACAACGATCAGCGAGAATTATGATCTCATCAAAGATATTTATTCGCAAATAGAACCGTTCAAAGACCGGAGAGCCGGGAAATTGTCGGGTGGGATGAAACAAAAGTTGGCACTTAGTTGTGCATTGATCCATCGCCCTTCGGTTTTGTTTTTAGATGAGCCGACCACAGGCGTCGACGCGGTATCGAGAAAAGAATTTTGGGAAATGCTAAAACGTCTCAAAGAACAAAACATTACCATTCTTGTTTCCACCCCATACATGGATGAAGCAAGTCTTTGCGACCGTGTGGCGCTACTACAGTCCGGAAAAATTTTATCCATCAACACACCAGCCGGTATTATTGGCGAATTCAAAAAACCGATCATCGCTGCACGTGCTTCAAACATGCTTCATTTGCTGAGTGACCTTAAAAATTTTCAGCAAACCGAAGATGCCTATCCATTCGGGGAATACCATCACGCAGTAATGAAAGAAAATTTCAGTGAAGACGATTTGAAAAATTATTTACAGAAGACAAACAAAGAATTGACAGTAAAAAGAACAGAACCCGACATTGAAGATTGTTTTATGGCACTGATGCCCCCAGCCCCTAAAGGGGAGTAACGAAAATTCTAAGTCAAGAAAACCGATGGAGGTAAATTTAAATACCAATGAAACGCTTCAGAATACCCCTTTAGAGGATAGGGGCACCGTTATACGCGCAGATCAATTAACCAAACAGTTTGGCGATTTCACCGCTGTAGATCATATTTCTTTTGAAGTAAGCAAAGGAGAGATATTTGGATTTCTTGGTGCCAATGGCGCAGGAAAGACCACGGCCATGCGCATGCTTTGCGGTTTGTCTCTTCCCACTTCGGGTAAGGCCAGCGTGGCCGGATTTGATGTTTACAAAGAGAATGAGAAGATCAAAAGGAGTATCGGCTATATGAGCCAAAAGTTTTCTTTGTATGAAGATCTGACGGTAAAGGAGAACATTCGTTTCTATGCAGGCATCTATGGTAAGACAGACAAATTCATAAGAGAAAAGACAAACAATATTCTCAGCCAGCTTCACATGGAAAATGAAGCAAATAAACTGGTGAAAGAGTTGCCTCTTGGCTGGCGACAGAAACTTGCTTTTTCTGTGGCAATTTTTCATGAACCGCAAATTGTTTTTTTAGATGAACCTACGGGCGGCGTTGATCCAGTAACCCGGAGAGAATTCTGGACAATGATCTACGAGGCTTCGGCCGCCGGTATCACCGTTTTTGTAACCACCCATTACATGGACGAAGCTGAGTATTGTAATCGTGTTTCGATCATGGTTGACGGAAGGATCGACGCATTGGATACCCCGGCACAATTGAAAAGAACATACGAAGCACGATCAATGGACGAAGTGTTTTTGAAACTGGCGAGAAAAGCGACGAGAAGTACGGATTGAGTTGAAATTGAAAGTTGAAAATTGAAAGTTGAAAATTGAAAATTGAAAGTTGAAAATAGTTTAAGATGAAGGAAAGTATTATTGCAGCTAAGTCAATAGACTTTGCCATTAAAATTATTCAATTGTATAAAAACCTTGTTGAAGAGAAGCGGGAATATGTAATGTCGAAGCAACTACTTCGCAGTGGAACGGCAATCGGTGCTCTGATTAAAGAGGCCGAACACGCTGAATCAAAGGCTGATTTTCTACATAAGATGAATATTGCCCTAAAAGAAGCAAATGAAACTTCTTATTGGCTCTTGCTTTTGCACAAAGGCGGCTACCTATCAGAATCCGTTTTTGGTGAACATAATGATCATTGTCTTGAAATTATCAGGTTATTAGCCAGTATTGTAAAAACAACGAAAGCAAACTTAGGTAAATGAAACACTCTCCATTTTCCACTTTCACTTCTCAATTTTTTGCTTTCGTAAAAAAAGAATTCCATCACATATTTCGTGACAAACGAACGATGTTCATTTTGCTGGGCATGCCGATCGTACAAATAATCATTTTTGGTTTTGCATTGACAAATGAAGTAAAGAACTCCGGCATCGGTGTCCTTGACCAGTCGAAGGATGCAGCAACTACTTCTTTAATAGCGCAGATCGATGCAAGCACCTATTTTGATGTTCATCAAAACCTGGCTTCATACACCGATATTGAAAAGATATTTCAGCAGGGAAAGGTCAAGCTGGTAATTGTTCTTCCTCCCCATTTTAATGAGGACCTGCAACATTTAAATAAGGCGCAGGTACAACTGATCGCAGATGCCTCGGATCCCAACGTTGCAAATACATTGGCTAACTATGCAACCGCCATCATCATGGATTATCAGAAAAGAATTACCAACGACAGGAAACTTCCTTACACGATCGACACGGAAACAAAAATGTTGTACAACCCCGAGTTAAAAGGTGCTTACAATTTCGTGCCGGGTGTAATGGCCATGGTGTTGTTACTGGTTTGTACAATGATGACGGCCATAACTATTGTTAAAGAAAAAGAAACCGGCACCATGGAGGTGTTGCTTGTTTCTCCGATGAAGCCGTTAATGGTTGTTGTTGCAAAGGCCATTCCTTACCTGATGCTCTCTGCAATTAATATTACGAGCATTTTATTACTGAGCGTATTTGTCCTCGGCGTTCCGGTGAACGGCAGTCTTGCATTGCTTGCTGCGGAAAGCATTTTGTTCACGCTTGTCTCATTATCGCTTGGATTGCTGATCTCGTCACGCGCTGAGTCGCAACAAACAGCCATGTTCATTTCGCTGGTGGCTCTCTTTCTTCCCACTATTATGTTGAGCGGGTTTATGTTTCCTGTTGAAAATATGCCGGTGCCATTGCGTGTTGTATCAAATATAGTTCCGGCAAAATGGTACTATATCATTGTAAAATCGGTAATGATCAAAGGAACCGGCCTTCAAATGATCTGGAAAGAAACGTTGATCCTTGCGGGAATGATGCTTTTCTTTTTAACCCTGGCTATAAAGAATTTTAAAATTCGGTTAATGTGAAAACCCTTTTGTGTGGATTGAACCATCCAGGACATACAGACATTTAAGATAATCAGGAATAGTCCGCTTGTATGTCTTAAATGCCTTGTATGGTTAAATAAAAATAAGATTGATGAGAACTTTAAAATTTTTATTGCAAAAAGAATTCAGGCAAATATTCCGGGACCCCGGCATACTCCGGGTAATTTTCATCTTGCCGGTTATCCAGTTGCTGGTATTACCATGGGCCGCGGACTATGAAATAAAAAACATCAAGCTGGCTGTAGTAGACCATGACCATTCTGATTATTCAAGAAAACTTATTGACAAGATCACTGCTTCAGGATATTTCATTTTAACGGACTATACCAATTCCTACAACAACGCCATGCAGCAGATAGAACAGGACAAAGCGGACCTTATCCTGGAAATACCTGCCGCCTTCGCGAAAGACCTTGTGAAGGAGGATGAGGCGAAACTTTTTTTAGCCGTCAATGCGATTAACGGCGTAAAGGCGGGTTTGGGCAGCGCTTATTTACGCAGTATCATCCAGGATTATAATAGTGAAATGCGAATGGAATGGATACAGTTCCCGAGATTTAGTCCTGAAACAAACATTGAAGTTGTCCCGGCAAACTGGTTCAATCCATTGATGAACTATAAATTCTTTATGGTACCAGGCATCCTGGTTTTATTACTGACAATGGTGGGGGCAAATCTTACAGCGGTAAACATTGTGAAGGAAAAAGAGATCGGGACCATCGAGCAGATCAATGTAACACCGATAAAGAAATATCATTTCATCCTTGGTAAATTGATCCCGTTCTGGTGTCTTGGGCTGTTAGTTTTTTCAATCGGGGGTATGATAGCCTGGCTTGTATATGGAATTATTCCCGCCGGAAGTTTTATAACGATCTATCTTTTTGCCGCTATTTATTTATTCGCAGTACTTGGCCTGGGTTTGTTGATATCAACTTATGCTAATAACCAGCAGCAAGCCATGCTGATCTCATTTTTCATCATGATGATCTTTGTGTTGCTGGGCGGTTTATACACTTCGATCGACAGCATGCCGGGTTGGGCACAGGTTATTACCAAATTTAACCCCGTTTCCTATTTTATTGAAGTGATCCGCATGGTAGTCTTAAAAGGGAGCGGCCTCGCAGATATCAAATACCAGCTTCTGACAATTGTAGGCTTTGCCGTCGCTCTTAATGGCTGGGCTGTGATTAACTACAGGAAACGTTCCTAAAATTTCATTTGCCATTTTTTAAAGTTTCGTAACTTAAATTATTAAAACCGATTGCCATGCTAAAACTTGGAGAATTAAAAGCTGGAGATATAATTAAAGTGAATGACGATGGAGTGGAGAGGGAAGGAGCCGTGATTGAGATCAGCCATGAAGAGCACCAGGCCTTAGTGGACAATGGGATACAGGAATTTTGGTATAGTCCTGAGGATATGTCCCCAATTCCGGTCGACGAACAGCAGCTTCTGAAGCTGGGCTTCCAGAAGCAGGACCTGAATGGCGAGGGAACAAAATATATGAAGGGCGCCTTCCGGATCGTAACTCCCAAGATCGGGGATTTTTCAAACCTCGAGATGTGGTACAGGGAAGACCGCCGCCATTTCAGCCACCCGATCGGGGTGCATCAATTACAGAATTTGCACCTTGCAATGACAAAAGTGCCGCTCGAAAAGCCCGCCTGATCGGACCCTGGCCGCCGATTTCTGAAAATCAATTCATTTTTACCTGTCAAAAAGTAAAAATCCGACCCGTTTTTTCTTTTTTACGCTATATCCGCTTATCTTTGCGCCTCCAAAAATCGTATGTCGAAACAACCCCTGATTAAACAAGATGGAGTTATTATAGAAGCACTTTCAAATGCAATGTTCCGGGTAAAGCTGGAAAACGGGCATGAAATACTGGCAACCATCTCGGGGAAAATGAGAATGAATTATATCAGGATCCTTCCTGGTGATAAAGTGGGAGTGGAGATGAGTCCGTACGATCTGACAAGAGGAAGAATAATTTTTAGATACAAATAATAGCCGAGAGCTGTTAGCTGCGAGCAATGATCTCACAGCTCAAGGCTCAAAGCTCAAAGCTAAAATATATGAAAGTCAGAGCATCCATTAAGAAACGTAGCGCCGACTGCAAAATAGTTCGCAGAAAAGGCAAGCTGTATGTCATTAACAAAAAAAATCCTCGCTTTAAGCAAAGACAAGGATAGCTACGAGTCCCGAGCAGTGAGCCGCGAGCCTCTGTCTCAAAGCTCATAGCTAAAAGCTCACAGCTAATGAATAATAAAATTAAAAACAGAAACAAACTATGGCTCGTATTGCCGGTGTAGACTTACCAAAAAATAAAAGAGGCGAAATAGGCCTTACTTATATTTTCGGAATTGGTCCATCTACTGCCCGTTACATTCTTGACAAGAATAATATCAGCAGGGATAAAAAAGTGAATGATTGGAACGATGACGATCTGAATGCTATTCGTAACACGATCACTGAAGAATTTAAGGTAGAAGGTCAATTACGTTCTGAAGTACAGATGAGCATTAAACGTTTGCTGGATATTGCCTGCTATCGTGGGATGCGTCATCGTAAGGGTTTGCCTGTTCGCGGCCAGCGCACAAGAACCAATAGCCGTACAAGAAAGGGTAAACGTAAAACGGTTGCCGGTAAAAAGAAAGCACCCAAGAAATAGAATACAGCTGCGAGCTGTTAGCTATGAGCTGCGAGCTTAAGTCTCATAGCTCGTGGCTAAAAGCTCACAGCTTAAAATACGCACCAATAATTACTGGATCAATTGCGGATACCAAGGTGCAGGTGGAGAGTTGATCCGGGTTCTGATCCCGATAGCTATCGGAACGGAAATAAAAATTTAAAGATTACCTCAGTAAGAAATTATGGCAAAAGAACCACAAAAACAGCAGCAACAGCAGGTAAGTGCAAAGGCTGCCGCTAAGAAAAGAGTAGTGAAGGTTGACACTTATGGTGATGCTCACGTAACAGCAAGTTTCAACAACCTTATTGTTAGTTTGACAAACAAAGCCGGCCAGGTGATATCCTGGAGCAGTGCTGGCAAAATGGGTTTTAAAGGTTCTAAAAAGAACACCCCTTATGCTGCACAAATGGCTGCCGGTGATGCCGCAAAAAAGGCATTAGATGCTGGTTTGAAAAGAGTGGATGTATTTGTAAAAGGTCCTGGTGCCGGTCGTGAAAGCGCTATTCGTGCGATCGCACAATCAGGTATTGATGTAGTGATGATCAAGGATGTAACACCATTACCACATAATGGTTGCCGTCCGCCTAAAAAGAGAAGAGTTTAAGAAAGCTATGAGCGGGTGAGCTTTGAGCTCATAGCTAAAAGCTCAAAGCTGTATCATACATAGTTGAATCGCCAAATTGATTCATTTAAACAAAGGGTGACTGATTTATTTTTTACAGTTTTTTACCGATCAGTTCACCGGTTTCTAAAAAAACTGAAATGAAAAAAAATTATGGCACGTTACAATGGTCCAAAGACCAAGATCTCCCGCATTTTTGGTGAGCCCATTTTGGGCAATGGTAAGTGGCTGGGTAAAAACAGTAATCCTCCTGGTCAGCATGGAGCTACACGTAAGCGTAAAAGTTTAGGTGAGTACGCACTTCAGCTTCGTGAAAAGCAAAAAGCAAAATACACTTACGGCGTGTTGGAAAAACAATTCCGTAAAACTTTTGTGGAAGCTGCACGTCGTAAAGGTGCAACCGGCGACAACCTGATCAAATTACTTGAAGCCCGCTTAGACAATACAGTTTTCAGAATGGGTATGGCTGCAAGCCGTCCTGCTGCAAGACAGTTGGTAAGCCACAAGCATGTTACTGTAAATGGTGAAGTAGTAAATGTTCCTTCTTTTCAATTAAAGCCAGGTGATATCGTTGGCCTGAAAGAAAAGAGTGCGGGCAATACTTCTGTTACCAGCCAAATTCGCGGAAAGAATCAAAAATTTAGCTGGCTGGATTGGAATGAAACCGAAATGTTCGGAACATTCATTACCTATCCTGAAAGAGAAAGTGTGCCTGAAAATATTAAGGAACAGCTGATCGTGGAATTGTATTCGAAGTAAGCCGTGAGCTATGAGCCGTGAGCTTTGAGCTCATAGCTCGTTACTCTAAGCTCAAAGCTTGTTGAAGAGAATTACTGAACGCACAAGTGAGTGACACAACAGGCGATGAATAGAATTCCAAAAGCTGGTACCAAAAAATTTTAAAACAAATCAAAAGTTAAATATGGCCATTTTAAATTTTCAGAAGCCAGATAAAATAATATTGCAAAAAGCAACTGACTTCGAAGCACAATTTGAATTCCGTCCCCTTGAACCGGGTTATGCTGTTACCATTGGTAATGCGCTCCGCCGTGTTCTGTTGAGTTCATTGGAAGGCTACGCTATCACAGGCGTAAAGATCGAAGGAGTGGATCATGAATTTGCTACTATTAAAGGTGTGAGTGAAGATGTAGTCGAGATACTGTTAAACCTGAAGCAAGTTCGTTTACGCAAAAAAGTTGACCATGAAGTAGCACATGAAAGGCTGTTGCTCACTGTGAGAAACAGGACTGAGCTGACTGCCGGTATGATCGGTGAAGCTACCCAGAGTTTCGAGGTGATGAATCCTCAATTGCTGATCTGCACACTGGATTCATCGGCAAAGATGGATATCGAAATTACGATCGGTAAGGGCCGCGGTTATGTTCCTGCTGAAGAAAATAAACCAAAGGATGCACCGCTTGGTCACATCCCCGTTGATTCAATTTATACCCCCATCAAGAATGTAAAATACACGATCGAGAATACCCGCGTGGAGCAACGTACAGACTATGAGAAACTGATCATGGAAGTTTCAACTGATGGTACGATCCATCCTGAAGAAGCAGTAAAGCAAGCTTCCCGTATCCTGATCCAACACCTCATGATCATTACTGATGAGAACATCACATTCGACAATAAAGAAGAAAAGAAAGAAGACCTTGTTGATGAACAAACATTGCAACTGCGCAAAGTGTTGAAGACCCCATTGGAAGATCTCGATCTTTCAGTACGTGCATTCAACTGTTTGAAAGCTGCAAAGATCAATTCATTGAGCGAACTGGTTCAATACGAGCAGGAAGACCTGATGAAGTTCCGCAACTTCGGTCAAAAATCTTTGGCTGAAATTGAACAGGTGCTGACTGAAAGGGGTTTGCATTTCGGAATGGATCTGCAGAAGCTGGGTGTGGATGCGGATGAACTGTAGTGAGAATGCCCCCTGTCCCCCTAAAGGGGGTACTTAGGTCGAACAGACTTTATTTTAGTTATTAGTTCTTTGATGAAGGTTGATGATTATGTGACCAGCGACAGTGCTGCTATGTGTCTATAGTTGTGTCACTCACTTCAACATTCTTCTCGCTATGGAGCAATGCGAGATTAAACAATAATTGGTGAAATTTAAATGATAACAGACCTCCATCCGGTAAGGCTTCGGATGCTCCCCTTTAGGGGATGGGGGCAGATTGTAATTCCTGACACGGTACAATCGAATTTTTAAACTGGTTTGAAAAGAAGGAATATCAAAGTTCAAATTTCAAACCCCAAACATTTAGTCAAATGCGTCACGGAGACAAGATCAAAAACCTGGGTAGAAAGAAAGCACACAGAGATGCGTTGCTGAGCAACCTGGCTTGCCAGCTGATCACCCACAAGAGAATTACGACAACAGTTGCAAAGGCAAAAGCTTTGCGCACTTATGTTGAGCCACTTATTACAAAAGGCAAAACAAATACGACTCACCAGCGTCGTGTTGTGTTCAGTTATTTGCAGGACAAAGATGCCATTGGTGAATTGTTCAGCACCGTAGCTGAAAAGATCGCTGGTCGTCCTGGTGGTTACACACGCATCATCAAACTGGGAACACGTCCTGGCGATAATGCAGAACAAGCATTGATCGAGCTGGTTGATTTCAACGAGATCTACGGCAAAGGCAAGGAAGAAAGAAAAGAAGGCGCTAAGAGAACAAGACGTGGTCGTGGTGGTAAGAAGACTGAAACCGCGGACGCCTCAAACGAAGAAACAACAACACAAGAATAAACGAGCTAGTCAGCGATTTAAGTCGCTGGCTACCTGTCTGCAGACAGGCAGGTTTTTTTGGTCGCAACCAAAACGATTTCTTTTCATATGAACCCCGACTTGTCGGGGTTTTTTTATGCTATTTATGTGAACAATTATTTCCTCCAAAACCTATCAATTCGTTTTCTTTGCAAAATCTTTTTAAAATGCCCGATTCTCAAATTCCCGCTGTTTTACTGTTAGAAGATGGAACTGTTTGTCATGGCAAGGCTTTTGGTGCCATTGGCACCACAGCCGGTGAGATCTGCTTTAATACCGGCATGACCGGTTACCAGGAAGTATTTACCGATCCTAGCTATTATGGACAGATATTGATCATGAACACAGTTCATATTGGAAACTATGGCGTGAAGGACGAAGACATTGAATCGGACAGTGTAAAGATCCGGGGCTTGATCGGACGGAATCTTGAGGACCAGTACTCAAGAAAGCTGGCAAAAGGTTCTCTTGAAGATTACCTGAAGGCCAACAATATTGTCTCTATTGAAGGGGTTGACACAAGGGCCCTCGTTGCTCATATCCGCACAAAGGGAGCGATGAATTGCATTATATCTTCTGAGATCACGGATGTGGAGGAATTAAAAAAGAAACTGGCGAAAGTGCCCAATATGAATGGACTTGAGCTGGCGTCTGAAGTGAGTACAAAAGAGGTCTACGAAAAGGGAGATAAAAATTCGCCTGTCCGCATTGCAGTGATGGATTATGGGGTGAAACAACACATCCTCGAATGCATGGTGGACAGGGGAGCTTATGTAAAAGTATTTCCTGCTAAAACCAAACTAAAAGAAGTAAAGGAATTCAATCCTTCAGGCTATTTCATTTCAAATGGTCCTGGTGATCCCGCTGCCATGGACTATGCGATTGATACACTAAAAGAAATTCTGAAAGAAGAAAAGCCCGTATTTGGCATTTGTTTAGGTCATCAATTGCTTGCGTTAGCCAACGATATTCCCACTTTTAAAATGCATCATGGACACCGCGGATTAAATCATCCTGTTAAAAACTTAGTGACAGGCAAGTGCGAGATCACAACGCAAAATCATGGTTTTGGCGTGGATCCCGACGCTGTGAAGAAAGCGAAGAACATCGAGGTGACACATGTCAATCTTAACGATCAATCGATCGAAGGGATCCGTATAAAAAACAAACCTGCGTTCTCCGTGCAGTATCACCCTGAGAGCACCCCGGGGCCTCATGATTCAAGATACTTGTTTGATGAGTTTATATCGCTAATTAACACGAATTCACGGTGATGAGACGAATTAATGCGAATTACGCGAAAAGCAATTCGTTTAATTCGTGTAATTAGTGTTCTAAATTCGTGTTCCAATGTTTCCACAATTAATGACAGAGCGGTTCCTGCTGCAGCAAATCTTACCAGAAGATCAGCAATTCATTTTCGAAGGGTTGAGTCATCCTGATATTATTCCATTTTACGGAGTGAGATATGATTCTTTTGAAGACACAAAAAAGCAAATGGAATGGTATGAGAAAAGCTATAGGGAAGGAACGGGCGGGCCCTGGAAGATCGTCGATAAAAAAACAGGCAAGAAGGCAGGAGTCGTGGCCTATTATTATCATAAGGCCGAACACAAAAAGGCAGAAGTTGGCTTCTGGCTGTTTCCTCAATACTGGAACCAGGGAGTTACTACCGAGGTTCTAAAAGTTGTTATTGAATATTGTCAAAAGGAGAAGGACATTCACCGCCTCGAGGCTTTTGTGGAAGAAGGCAATATTGCAAGCAGTAAGGTGCTGGAAAAACTGGGGTTTTTTTACGAAGGAACAATGAAAGAATGTGAGATCAAGAACGGGAGGTATATCAGTTTGTTGATTTATGCACTCATTGATGCTAACATCAATTAATGCGAGTTACACGAAAGCAAATTCGTTCAATTCGGGAGAATTTGTGTAATTCGTGTCTCGTGAAATTCGTGTAATTCGTGAAAATTCGTGTAATTCGTGTTATGAAAATAGCCATCATCAACGGCCCCAACTTAAACCTGCTTGGCACGAGAGAACCAGACATCTATGGCAGCATGTCATTTGAAATGTTCCTGGACCAGCTTACTCAAAAATACCCTTCCGTTGAGTTCTCATATTATCAAAGTAACATCGAAGGTGAGATCATTAATGCCCTGCAGCTTGTTGGATTTGAGTATGACGGCATCATTTTGAATCCGGCAGGGTATACTCATACATCCGTTGCTATCGGTGATGCAATTGCTGCAATAAAGGCTCCCGTGATTGAAGTCCATATTTCCAACGTTCATGCACGAGAGGATTTCAGAAAGTTTTCTCATGTTTCCGGGAAATGCGTTGGGAGTATTTTTGGGTTAGGTTTAAAGGGATATGAACTGGCTGTGGACTGGCTTCTCAGCCGATAATTGCATTGGTTGTCTTTTCCAAATCATTCGCCAAATTGTAAATAAATTCCAATTGCTCTTTCAGTAAAAGATCATCAGGTGCGGTTTGTTCTGGCGGTAAACTTTTTTTTAAAGATGTGGGAGTGACGATAGTTTCATCCCCTAACTTTTTCCTGATCTCATTCAGTTTGTTCAACGCTTTCTTTCCAGGTAAAATTAAATCGGATGCATAAGTTCTTTTTTCTTTTGAAAAGACAGCACCAGAAAGATTGGCCGTATTGGAGAACAATATATGATTCAACACTACAAACTGGTGAATATCCTTTTCCGCACCCTGTTTGCTTTTAGGTTCTGATAACATTCGCTGGAAAGTTGCGGAGAGATTAGCCGAATTTAAGTAAACATCCTTTCTCGCTAATTTATAATCAAGCAGGTTGATGGCATATCCTGATAGAGCGTCAACTATCTTCTGAAGATAGTTGGCGTTGGCCCGAACGATTCCCTGCATATCCCTTTTCAACTGGCCGGCTTCCCAGCTTGGGAACAGGAAATAACTTGCCGAAAAAGCGATCAGGCAGCCAATGGCCGTGTCCAACAATCTTTCTTCTATGACAGATCTATATTCTCCACCCAAAAATGAAAAAAGGATCAAAATATAAGGTGTTGTGCAGATCACCGTTACCAAATACTTAATGCGTATAAAAGAGTAAGTGCCGAGCATAAAAAGGACAAGAAAAATAAAATGGATCGTTCTGTCCTGAGTGAGGGTAAGGATGACCACTCCAACGGCCCCGCCAACGAATGTTCCAATGATCCTTTGAATATTTCTTTGTTTCGTCAGGCTAAAAGCAGGCTTTAAAATGAATGCGATCGTCAACAACACCCAATAACTGTGATGACCGTAGTCAATGATCTTGGCGACCATAAAACCGGCGATGCACGCAATGCAAACACGCAATGCGTGCCTGAAAGTAGACGACTGGAGTGAAAGATTATCCCAAATAATTTTCGGATCGAGGGATTGATGCGAAACGAATCGCGAGGAATCCACTCTTGTTCTTTGCACGGTAATGTCTTTTTGAAAATACTGGCTGATATTGTTAAGGTCACCGAACAGTGTGCGAATGTTTACTAATATTTTACGGAGAACCAGTGCGCTTACCTCTTTCGCCGGAATGATCTCGTCTATTTTCCTTTTAAGGTTATTCAGTTCTTCTGTATAGTCAAACGACTGGCGAAAACCGGTGTTTGATTGAATAGAAATACCGATCGTATCCAGTTCCGTCGTGGCCTTTTTTAAAGTTTCGTTGATCAGATGTAAGGCGCCTGTGCCTGCAAATTGTTTTCGCAATAATGTGTAATCATAATAAGTGGCAGTGATGTCTTCAAAAAGATCCACCGCTTCCGCAAATACAAAAACAAGCCGCCGTCCTTCGACAGTAGTTTCTTCAACGATCTGTCTTGTTTTGAAAAGCAATTCTCTGACTGCTTCCTGTTTTTCATGAACAATGATCTGCTGGTCGACAAGTCGTTTATAGTTTTTATCCAGGTCAGTCGACTCATCATAAAAATCTGTCCTGATCGATAGGTAAGTGGCTATCTCACGTAAAGAGTCACCCAACGCTCTTTGTGAAATGCGGTAGGGGCGAAGGGCGTGAAGTAACAGGCTCAGTATGGTATAAAATATACCGCCAGCCAGTATCAATAGTGCGTGAACAAACACCTGTGGCGCACTAAGTGAGGCGTCCATGGTAAGGATCATGATCAATATCCCTGAGTTGCCAACAGATGCTGCCCGGGTACCGTAGACGTTAAACATGGAAAAGAAAAAACTTGTCGCAATGATCTCCAGGCCCAGCGTATAAATATTTAATCTCGCAAAACCAGTGAGAATAGCAACGATGAAAACAAAGGCGGAGCAAAAGAGCATTCCATTCTTTTTGTGAACAACCGGTCCTGGTGCATCAGTGAGACTAACACACATACATCCTAAAGAAACGGTGAGGCCAGTTTGAAAAGAATTGAAGTAAACGCCGAGCAGGGCTGGAAGCAGGATGGCAAAACTGGTGCGAAAACCGTCTGCGAACGCCTGGCTGTAAAAAAAATATTTTATTTCCCTGGCCTGGTATTGCATCGCAACCTGTGTAAGCGCATATTCCTTACCAAATTTATCCAAGGAGAAAGAATTAATTATTTTATGTCCGGTACCGTGTCAGATTCATTTTCCATTTCCTCATCATCCTCATCTTTCTTTTCTTTCGGCTTTTCCTTTGGTTTCTTTTTCATCCAGTCAGGATCTTTTTGAAGATGTTGAATATCGTCCAGTTTGGCAACATATAAACTTCTTCCATGCGTACCCAAGACGATCTCATTGTCTCTTGACTGTATAGCGATATCGTGTACAGGAACAGACTTGGGCAAACCACCATTCCACATCATAAAATTATTGCCCGCGTCAAAACTCACATATAGCCCGCCATCTGTGCCGACATACAAAATACTGTCGGATCTTGGATCTTCTCTTACAACATTAATAGGTTCATTGGGCAAACCTGTTCCGATTTGTTTCCAGCTCTCACCGTAATTGTCACTTACATATAAATAAGGAAGAAAATTATCGCTGCGATAGCCATTCAGGGAAACATATACGCGACTTTCTTTGTACTGAGAAGCGATAATACGACTGACCCAGAGGCCGTGAGTCGTGAGTCGTGAGTCGTGAGGAGCAGACTTTGATTTGGGTACTCCGCCTTTTTCGCCTGGTTCACCTATCAATTTCCAATCGTAGCCGCCCTCTTTAGATATATAAACATTCCCATCATCTGTTCCGACGTATAATAAGTTAAATCTTGTTGGAGACTCAGCAATCGTAGTGATGGTTCCATAAGGGACGTTGCCTTCTTTCTTTCCATTTGAAAGGTCATTACTAATCGGTACAAGACTATCACCACGATTTAAAGAGCGATATAAACGATTGGCGCCGATATAAAAGATATCCTCGTTGTGCGTGCTTAACAGAATAGGACTTTGCCAGTTAAACCGAAGGGGCTTTTCACCAAGCTCATGATAAGGCCTTACACTTTTCCTGTCAACTCTTGTTTTCCTGTTCAACCTCGTGTAAAAACCAAACTGCGATCCCGCATAAGTTGTTGCATTGTCCCTTATGTCCACCTGCACCTGCATGCCATCGCCACCCACCAATGGTTTAAAGGAATACTCTCCGATGCTTTGCCATTCCTGATTGTCTTCATTGTCCGACGGGCCATACCATACAGCATTGTCCTGCAAACCGCCGTAAACATTGTATGGTTTGTCATTATCAACAGTCACTGCATAGTACTGACCCACAGCCGGCGTGTTGGCAAAAAACCAATGTTCGCCATTATCATAAGTGATATTGCAGCCGCCATCGGTGCCAATAATAAAATGTGAATCACGTGTCGGGTCGATCCACACGGCATGATGATCGCCGTGAACATTGTCCTTATCGATCGTTTTAAATTTTTTTCCGCCGTCCGTTGAAAGCTGGATGGGAACACCGGTTATGATCAGTTTGTTTTCGTTAGCGGGAGACACGAATATTTTTCCGAAATAATAGCCATATGTGCTGTAAAGTTTAAGGCCTTTTTCATTCATCTTTTTCCAGCTTGTTCCGCCATTGTCGCTTCTATAAACCTCTGCACCATAGATACCGGCATTCTGAAACCCATCATTAAAATCGAGATAATCATAAAGAGCAGTTGGTTTTACTTTCTTCGTCTTTACCATATCCACTACTAAAGCGGCGTTATACTTTTCAGGAAAATCGTTTTCTTTTAAAAACGAATCGAGCTTTTTTTGATCCAGCAGAAGAAATGCATCCTCACTAATGTCTTTGAAATCCTTTCGATGATAAAATGTATCGGTAGCTTTCGATCCCGTGTCAGGTTTGATCATATTGTTGTCAACGATCGCATAAACGATGGATGGGTTTGACGGATAAACAGCTACCCCGATGCGCCCGATTTTTTCGCCCTTCATAAAACCAGAACCTTCGCCAGAAATCTTTTTCCACGTTTCACCTCCATCATTACTCTTATAAATACCACTTGTAGCTCCGCTTTCTCTGAATTTCCAGGCACTTCGACTCCGGCTCCACATGGCGGCATATACCTCGTTTGGATCTTTTGGATTGATATCAATATCAACTGCACCAGTCGTGTCATCAATGAATAACGTCTGTTTCCAGCTTTTACCCCCATCCGTTGTTTTATAAATGCCGCGTTCTTTATTGGGTGAATACAAATGTCCCAGCACTGCTACCCACGCGATGTTCTCATTGGATGGATGCAATTGAATTTTTCCAATGTGTTGCGATTCCGGCAAACCAAGATATTCCCAGTGTTTGCCGTTATCACTGCTTTTATAAATGCCAATGCCTGCATAAGAAGAACGGCTGCTGTTCACTTCCCCGGTTCCCACCCAGATGACCCTGGGAGAAGAATTCCAATTGACGGCGATGTCACCGACAAAAAGTACATCAAGACTATCGAAGACGGGAATGAAGCTTTGACCATTATTTGCCGTGTACCATAAACCACCTGTTGCATATGCCACATAGAATTCTGTAGGATCAAGTGGATTCACATCTACATCTACAACACGACCGCTCATGACGTTTGGACCAATACTGCGGAATTTTACATCGTTCACAATTGATCTTTTTTCCAATGCCAGCCGTTGTTCTACGCTTTTCATTCTTTCGCCTGCGGTAGTTGGTTTTACTTGTGCAGACATGGATAGGCAAATAAAAAATGGACAAACAAAAACAGAAATAAATAAAATACTGAATCTGAACGGCGAGGGATGGAATTTTAACTTTCTAAACATAAAAGCAGTCGTTTTTCGTTAGTAAATTGCAGGGCTTGTGCGCTGGTGAATTTCAAACTACTAATCTATGCGATTTATTTTTGTTTTGATGATGCTTGTCTCCCTCACTGGTTTTGGTCAGTATAAAAACTTCACCATAGGTCCCAAGGGTGATACATTGAACAGGGTCGATTTAAAGGGAAAGAAACAGGGTCCGTGGGTGATACATGTCGACGATAGTCACGGCGAACGCGGTTATGAAGAAGAGGGCTATTTTTTAAATGATAAAAGAGATGGGGCGTGGAGGCAGTATTCGCTGGATGGCGACCTGATAGCTGTTGAGAATTATCGCTGGGGTAATAAAGATGGCAAATGCCAGTACTTTACAAATACGGGAGACCCTCTAAGAGAGGAGAGTTGGAAAGCCGTCAACCCGGATAATCCATATGATACGGTTCCCGTATTTGACGTAAACGATCCCACAAAAATTGTGGGAACACAAATTGTAAAGTTGGAAGGTTTTACATTGAAACACGGGACTTGGAAGTATTATGATCCGAATTCAGGGACTATCACCAAAACAGAAAAATGGTTTCTGGATAAACCCGCCGCTGGCGATAGTAAAAATGATGATGACCTGAAGCCCCTTGATGTTACTGATAACTCCTCAAACAAATCAGATACTGTAGTTAAAAAAGCAATGACAAAACCGCAGGCTGTTCTTGATTACGAAAAAAAGAATTCCGGCAAGAAAAAGGTGAAGTTAAGAGACGGAAGCACGAGTTACTGAGTTATGCCCCCATCCCCTAAAGGGGTGTTCTTAAAAATTCATTTTTATTGCTAGCTAAACAAAGTGTCGCAAGATCCGTCATTGCGTCCCGATACTTATCGGGAGCAGCGAAGCAATCTGAAAATAGTCTTCGGTTTCACCACATAGACCTTTAGATTAATTAATCCGTTTCCCTAGAGTTACTAAATACTAATTCATACAAGTTCTTTGAAATAAGATAACAGAAAAGGCTTTAAGATATTTGTGGAAAGAGACGGGGTGAACTTTACAAAGACATAGGCTGTAGACCTATTTGGCGTATTAGTCCCCGCCTCTATCCACGGTTGCCAAGGCCTATTTAGAATTTTAGTCCTTGAGACTAGTAAAGGTCTTAGGCTAGGCAATTTTAAATGCTAAATACTAAGTTATGAAACTTCAACACATCATCGGAGCAGACCTTTCCAAGGAGTCAATTGATCTTGCCTGTCATCAGTTGCAAACTCATTTAAAAATTACAAATTCAGCGAGCGGTTTTCGGCAACTGCTAAAGTGGCTGAAGCAGCAAAAGATCAGTTATTCCGATATCATGATTGTGATGGAGCACACAGGACTTTATTCCTACCACATGGAAAACTTCTTGCATAAGCATCAAATCAGATTTACCAAAGTGTCTGCCCTTGCTATTAAGCGATCACTGGGCTTGATACGAGGCAAAAATGACAAGCTTGATGCTGAAAGAATCGCCAGATATGGATTTGAGAAACGAGACCAATTGCAATCTGAAAAGCCCATGGATAAAGGCTTTCAACGGCTTCAAATGCTTCATTCGACCAGGGAGCGGTTAACAAAGCACCGTAGTTCATTGATCTGTGCGCTTAAAGAATACCGCATTGTTCTTTCCCCAGTAGATCCAATTATGCGCAGCCATGAAAAGCTCATTGAAGAACTGAGTGTGCAAATCAAGTTGATCGAGGAGCAAATAAAACAATGCATTCAAACAGCTGCGCCTTCTGTAAACCGAAACTATAAGCTCTTAACCGGAATTACGAGTGTAGGTCCTGTAATTGCAATTGCCACTATTTTAAAAACTAAGAATTTCACCGCTTTTAAAGACGGCAGAAAATTTAGTTGCTACTGCGGCTCCGCACCCTTTGATCATAGCTCTGGTAAAAGCATCCGGAAAAAAACTCGTGTAAGCCACCTTGCGGACAAACGAATGAAAACACTCCTTACCCTGGGAGCACGAACTGCTATCCAACATGACAAAGAACTAAAAATATTTTACGAAAGACGGCTGTTAATGGGAAAATCCAAGAACAGTACAATTAACATCGTACGAAATAAAATCATACTTAGAATGTTCGCCGTAATAAATCGCCAAACACCTTTTGTAAAGCAATATTCTAAAGCAGTTTAAAATTAAATTTGGATATATATTAACCTTAGAATACGCATAGGCATATAGCTACACATAGGGTTCTTTCCAAAATTTCCGTACTTGCTCCATACCTCCGGACACTTGCTCTATGTGCCCCTATGTTTCTACTGTGCCTATGTGGTGAATTAGTTTACGCGGGTAAATGAGCATAGTATTCATTAACCAGCGTTTTTTGACCCTCTTTGAAAATATTTGCGCAGTTGAAATTGATAAGGATGCCCTTTGGTTTTTGCAGCAGTTTCATGTAAGTGAGCAATTGTGCTTCATGAACTGGCAAGATTCCCTCCATGGATTTCAATTCGACTATAATAAAATCCTCGACAAGCACATCAAGCCGAAGATCTGCATCAAGAATTATCCCTTTGTAATTTATCGGCGTCACTACCTGGTTTTCAAATTTCAAATTCCGGAGCCTGAGCTCATGAAGAAAGCATTTTTGATATACACTTTCCAATAAGCCGGGTCCTAGTTGCCTGTGCACTTCAATAGTACAACCGACAATTTTATAGGTCAACTCATCTAGAAGTCTTTTTGTTATCACGCCATTAATCTATACTTGTAATTTTCACCACATAGACACACATAGGTTTCTTAGCGCCTTTCTAAAGGTTTAATAATTCCTATTTAAAATATGTGCTCCTTTGTTTCTATTGTGCTTACCCGAACTAATCGAGAAGGTGTGAAGGTCAGCTGTCCGTTTCTTTTTCACCACATAGACGCATAGGCCTTATAGCTACACATAGGGTTCATTCCAAAATTCCCGTAATTACCTCATACTTCCAGACAGTTGCTCTATGTGCTCCTATGTTTCTATTGTGCCTATGTGGTGAACTAAAGGTAGATGTCCGCAGTTGGCTCAAAGAGAGAAAACCACCCTCAAATGAAGGTGGTTTTCTTTTAGTAATAATGTCAATGTCTCCTAAAACGCTTTTCTTTCCTGTGCTTTTTGCATCGGGTTGATCCCTCCCTGGGTTTGTCCACGCGCTGCTCCCTGCTTTGCTTTGAACAACTGGAACTTTGTTGGCTCTGCAATTGTTCCCCAGCTATTGTTGCTTTCATCAATATCCGCTGTTTCGCGCATTGGGTCTAGTTTTATGCTTGCAACTTCTTTATCCTTCACAAACGTTTTTACAACTTTCTTTTCATTCAGTCTCCAAACCTGCGCAGGTATCCTGTCCACTTCCTTTGTTCCGTCTTTATATGTCCATTCAATGATAATAGGCATAACCAAACCACCTTTGTTACTCAACGTAAGTTCATACACATTTTTATTTTCGTATTTGGCTTTGCCGTCAGCGTCCAATGTTTCGCTTTGCGGAGAAAGCGTCACCGCATATCTTGTTGAATCATATTTTTCAATATTCCTGTCATACTTCCAGTAAAAATCTCTCAAAGTAGTATCGGCATCCGTAAGGAAAGTAATGCCCTTGTCTTCACGGTTGCGGATCTTGGAAAGATCCTCAAAAGAGTTTACCCTCGGCTTATCAAGACTTCTCATCACCGTTGAGTCTTTCGTGAGTGAAGGGATCGCGTTAACGTCGGCTTTGAAATACTTTACTGTGTCAAGCGAAATATCACAAGCATCAATTCCATAGAACCAACCTCTCCAGAACCAATCAAGATCTTCACCGCTTGCATCTTCCAAAGTGCGAAAGAAATCTGCTGGTGTAGGATGCTTAAATGCCCAGCGTCTTGCATACTCTTTAAATGCATAATCAAAAAGCTGCCGGCCCATGACCGTCTCTCTCAAAATATTCAAGCCTGTTGCGGGTTTTGAATAAGCATTAGGCCCAAAACCAACTATATCTTCGGAGTTTGTCATAATTGGCTCCAGCTGGTCTTTTGGTAATTTCATATAGTCCCTGATCGTATAGGCCGGACCTCTTGTGACAGGAAATTTATTATCATACAACTCTTCTGTCAGGTATTCACAAAAAGTATTCAGGCCCTCATCCATCCATGTCCACTGGCGTTCGTCGCTGTTAATGATCATCGGGAAAAAGTTATGACCTACTTCATGGATCACGACACCAAGCATTCCATACTTTGTGCTCTCACTATACGATCCATCTTTCTCAGTACGTCCAAAATTGAAACAGATCATAGGATACTCCATACCGTTGGCGGCTTCCACACTTTGCGCAACCGGGTAAGGGTAGGGGATCGTGAATTTTGAATACGTCTTTATAGTATGCGCTACGACTTTTGTTGAGAACTTGCGGTAAAGATTATACGCCTCCTTGCCATAATAACTCATGCACATCACTTTTTTTCCTTCAACATAAGCAGGCATCGCGTCCCATACAAATTTTCTTGAAGAGCCCCACGCGAAATCACGAACATTGTCTGCTTTAAAAATGTATGTTTTCTTTTGTGTGCTTTTTGCTTTCTCCCTTGCCTTCGCTTCATCGAGTGTAACGATCTCAACCGGTTCTTTTGATGTTTGTGCCTTTTGCCAACGGGCATATTGTGCTGGTGTCAATACCTGTTGGTAGTTCTGGCATTCACCTGTTGCCCCTATCACGTGATCGGCAGGGACGGTCATTTGCACTTTAAAATTTCCAAACGTCAATGCAAATTCTCCACGTCCTGTGAATTGATGATTCTGCCAACCCTGGAAATCACTATATACACAAAGGCGTGGATACCATTGCGACATTGTAAAAAGATAATTACCGTCTTCAGGAAAATACTCATACCCACCACGACCACCTTGTTTCATGCGATCAGAAATTTTATAATTCCAATCAACATTAAAAACAAATTTCTGCCCCGGCTTCAATGGCGTCGGCAACTCAAGGCGCATCATTGTTTTGTTCACCGTGTAGTGCAACGATTTCCCTGTAGCGTCGGTCAGCTTTGTTATTTTATCTCCAAAGCCGTTATCGTCTCTTTCACCCTGCAGCCTGTCAAGCGCCACATCAGTTGATTGCTTCTGCATAGCAGCACTGTTCTGGTAATTCGCGTTGTTCACATTGCTGTGTTGATTTTCGTCGACCTGCAACCACAGGTACGTCAATACATCGGGAGAGTTGTTATAGTAGGTCACTGTTTCACTACCGGTGAGCTTGAGATTTGCTTCATCCAGGTCGCATTTAATATCGTAATCACACCGTTGTTGCCAATATTTTGGCCCGGGTGCACCGCTGGCTGTGCGGTATTCATTCGGCGTAGGCAGTATCGTTCCCAGTTGCTCGAACTTATTGCCGTGATTAGAAGCCGAATTGTTTTCAATGTTTTGTGCTTTCAAACCAAATACAAAAAAACAAGCACAGATAATCAAGAATAGTCTTCTCATTTTGTTTTTATTTTTTATGTTGTCAACTTTTGAATATCTATTCGACGCCTGTTGCGTCGCACTCTTGTACGTTCGGTAATTCTAGTCGTCAGTCGTGAATCGTGAGTCGTCAGTACGGTTGCTACCTGGTGGACTCATAACTCATAACTCACCACTCATAACTCTTCCTAAGGTATCCTCTGCAACGCCATCTGCATCGCCACGCCAAATGCGGCGGCCGAAGTAAAGATCACCCACTCCCTTCGGTTGACTTTTAATATCTGCACAAACAGATAAGAAAGAGCTAACACCACCATCACTACAGCAATTTGTCCCGCTTCCAACCCAACATTAAACCCGAACAAACTCCATCCAATGCTTTGGTCTTCTGCTAAAATGTAGCGCAATTTATTGGCAAAACCCATCCCGTGAATCAGTCCAAAAAAAAGAGCTAAGAAATAATTGATGCGTATTGATCGCGGTGTAAAATTCTTTTGAAACAAATTGGTAATGGCTGTTGCTATGATCGTGCATGGAATTAAAAATTCGATCCAGGTGGAGGGAAAATGAATGATATTCAAAACGGTCAATGCAAGGGTAAGCGAGTGGCCTATCGTAAATGCAGTCACAAGCACCAAAACCTGCTGCCAGTCTTTTAGTAAATAGATCGCTGCCAGGGCTAAAATAAAGAGCTGGTGGTCCAAAGCATCCCAGCTGATAATATGTTCCCACCCCAGGCTAAAATAGAAGCCAAAATCGCTCATAAATAGTTTTCTCAGCGCCGTTTATTAAATGCAGTAATTTTAACGCTTTTCACAAACAGCGGGTCAAAATAATCCAGAGTTTTGCAAATGAAAAAATAATTTTTTCAATGGTTACATCAATATATAAATGGTTTCTGGTTCCTTGTTTCTTGTTTCTGGTTGGCTGGACTAAGCCCAATAGATTCATTCAAGGCACCGCACTTCATCCATATTACATCAGTGTGGTTGAAATTAACCACAATGCAACCGATAAAACACTTGAGATCAGTTGCAAGATATTTACCAATGACTTTGAGACCACTCTTGAAAAAAATTATAAAACGAAAGTGGATCTTGTCAACCCGCCGGATAAATCTGCAATGGATAAACTCGTAAGTGATTATATAAAAAAACACTTATCGATCAAGGCTGATAGTAAACCGGCGAGCCTTTCATATGTTGGTTTTGAAAAAGAGGACGAAGCTGTGTATAGTTATTTCCAGGTTGACAATGTTACCACGGTCAAAAAAATTGAAGTCACCAATTCCATCCTCCACGATTTTTCAGACCAGCAGATCAATATCATACATTGTACAGTCGGGGGAAAAAGGCAGAGCGATAAACTGGATTATCCGAAGACGGAGGCGAGTTTTCAGTTCTGAATATTGAACAAGGAACAAGGAATGTTGAATAATGAAGGTACTACTTCGCAATTCCTTGTTCTTTATTCGTCATTCGTTATTCACTCATTCTCATCTTCAATTGCCTTACTGACATTTACTAATATCTTGCCGATTCGGTGTCTATCCATGTCGATGATCTCAAAATTGAATCCGAAGACGGAGAACAAGGAATGTTGAATAATGAAGGTACTACTTCGCAATTCCTTGTTCTTTATTCGTCATTCGTTATTCACTCATTCTCATCTTCAATTGCCTTACTGACATTTACTAATATCTTGCCGATTCGGTGTCTATCCATGTCGATGATCTCAAAATTGAATCCGAAGACGGAGAACAAGGAATGTTGAATAATGAAGGTACTACTTCGCAATTCCTTGTTCTTTATTCGTCATTCGTTATTCACTCCATCTCATCTTCAATTGCCTTACTGACATTTACTAATATCTTGTCGATTCGAGGTACTACTTCTTCGTTTGATTGTTTTTCTGAGCTGTTTCAATACTTTTTACAAAAATTGAAATCAATTGGTTGTTTTCATCCAGAGTTTTTGCCAGTATTTCCTCACGATACCATTTCTTTCTATTAATCAACCGGAGGCAATTGAATGTTTCTCGCAGCTCTTTTGCGGAAACCTTCATTTTATGAATAAAATCATTCCTGGATTCGGCACTTTGAGCTTCCCCATAATGCAAGGCCGGTGAAGTACCCGATCTGACTAATTGTCCCGCAATGTGATTACCGGCGAATGTCTTTGGCAAAGCTTCAGAGATGTCAATAATGGTAGAAGCGAATTCAATTAATCTCTCATCAAGATCAAACTTTTTAGTCATAGAAAAGGTTTTTTATGGTAATCGTGATCTTTACTTCGCAATTCCTTGTTCTTTATTCGTCATTCGTTATTCACTCCATCTCATCTTCAATTGCCTTACTGACATTTACTAATATCTTGTCGATTCGGTGTCCATCCATGTCGATGATCTCAAAATTGAATCCGAAGACGGAGGCCAGTTTCCAGTTCTGAATATTGAACAAGGAACAAGGAACGTTGAATAATGAAGGTACTACTTCGTCATTCCTTGTTCTTTATTCGTCATTCGTTATTCACTCCATCTCATCTTCAATTGCCTTACTGACATTTACTAATATCTTGTCGATTCGGTGTCCATCCATGTCGATGATCTCAAAATTGAATCCTCTCCATTCCAGCTTATCACCGGTTTGAGGAATGCGTTCCAGTTCATGAAGAATAAAACCCGCCAATGTATCAAACTCATGTTCGCCTTCACCCATCCAGTCTGCCTTGTCGAAATAAGTAAGAAAATCATAAAAAGGGATCTGGCCGTCGATCAGGTAAGAACCATCGTCGCGTTTTTTTATACTGTAATCCTGTAGGTCAGGCTGGGGAATATCGCCCACGATCGCTTCAAGAATATCGTTGATCGTGATCATGCCTAATATTGTTCCGTATTCATCAACAATAAATGCGGAATGCTGTTGTGACTCCTTAAACTTTTCCATGACCTGGTAGGCCGAATTATTCTCCGGAACAAACAGCGCCGGTTTCATCAGGGATTCGAAAAGGGTCGAATCGTCAGCCACATACAAATCCTTAATGGAGATGATCCCTTTCAGTTGATCGATATCCCCATCACAAATGGGATAAATAGAATGCCGTTCATTGATGATCTTCTGTTTCATCTTTTCCTCATTGTCATCCAGGTTGAACCACACAATGTCGCTCCGATGCGTCATCAGGGACGTGATATTCCTGTCACCCAAATGAAAAACTCGTTCAATGATCTCCTGTTCAGCTTCATCAATGGTTCCCGCCTCAGTTCCCTCCGTGACCATTGCTTTGATCTCTTCTTCAGTGACGGCATCGGTTTGAGATCTTTTGATATTAAACAGTGTAAAAAAAAGGTTGCTCACAAAGTTCAACAGCCATACGATCGGGTGTGTGATCTTCGCGAAGACAAGCATCGGACCAGCGACAAGTTTGGCGATCTTTTCTGCTTTCAGCAAACCAATTCTTTTAGGTATCAATTCTCCAAAAATGATAGAGAGAAAAGTGACGATAATGACAATGATCGTCGTGGCAATCGTAGCGGCATACGGTCTTAGTATTTCGATCTTTTCGACAATAGGCTGGAAATTTTTGCCAAATCTTTCACCCGAATACACACCTGTCAGGATAGCGATGAGTGTAATACCGATCTGTGCAGCCGATAAAAATAATTCAGGATTGTTGGAAAGGTCTAATGCAACTTTTGCCTTGCGATCACCTTTTTCGGACTGGTTCTCAAGACGCGTTTTGCGGGCAGAAACCAGCGCAATTTCCGACATCACAAATAAACCGTTTATTAGTATGAGGCATGCGAGAATGATTATATCCATTAATGAGTAACGGTTGGTTGTGTATCGAAGTTAGCAAATCCAAACTTTTTATTGAAAAACATAGCTGTGAATAAACCAAAGATGATACCAACCAGGGCCCCGCAAATAACATCAAACGGGTAATGGACTCCCACATAAACCTGCGAGTAACTTACCGCAGCTGCCCATAGGTAACCGATCCATGCCCATTTCGGAAAATAATGTCTTAAAGTAAAGTAAAGAAAAGTGGCTATTCCGAAATGATTAGCGGCGTGATTGGAAATAAAACTATAACCACCCGCGCATTCCTTGATGATCAACCGGACTGAGGAAGCAAATGCGGGATCGCTGCACGGACGCAACCGTTCAAATGAATGTTTAAAGATCCTCGTACCGGTCAGGTCGGTTAAAGCAACTGTACATACAAAAAAAACTATCCACCACCAATTGTTCTTTTTGAAATTAAGGGCAATGAATACGAACAGGAACAGGTAAAGCGGCATCCAGATATTGGATTGTCTTAAGAAAGGGAAAATGGAATCAAAAAGAGAATTGGTCCATTGCCCATTGATCTTTTGAAACAACCATTTGTCGAACCGGTCAAGGGCGTGGAGTATGGTCATGAGGTTATTCATGCAGAATTGCAAATGTAAGAAGCGCCAAAACTATTTTCACAACTGGTTTAGGCAGGGGATTACCCGATCGCCGGCATAAAAATTAACACGAAATCGTTGTTGAAACCGATGAAATAGCCTTCTTTTGTACTCCTTTTTCAGGGACGGATAAGACTGCATTCCACCACGTGTAACATATGCTGATAAGATTAAAAATACCTAAGACCATTCTATGGGTCGTGAACCTTTTCTTTATTTTTCTACTCATTTTTACTCTGTTCAGACTGGCCACGTTCTTTGCTTTTAAGCCAAGGGATCTTTCATTGGGTGACCTGCTGCCATCTTTTTGGCTGGGTATCCGCTACGATCTTCGTTGGATAGCCATTATACTGTTACCGATCATTTTCTTTAGCCTCATTCCAAGGTTGTCTCCATTCTATTCCTCGCGAAATAAAAAATGGTGGACCTGGTATCTCGCGGTCATGACCTTTCTCACATTTTTCTTCTTCGCAGCAGATTTCGGTAATTTTTCTTACAACAATACAAGGCTTGACGCAGGTGCTTTGAATTTCTATGAGGATAGCAAGATAGCTTTGCAAATGCTCTGGCAAACATACCCGATGACCTGGATGCTGCTCGGGCTGATCGTAGCCGTGCTTTTTTTCCGCTGGATGTTTCGCAGAAGTCATTGGACCGTGATCACAAGAACGGAGGGGTTGGGTATTCCTTACAAACGCAAATGGTTCGTTATTACTACGATCTTCCTTGGATTGTTTGTTTATGGCAGTGTGACCTTTGTTCCGTTGACCTGGAAACGGGCGTTTGCACTTCATGATAATTTTAAATGTTACCTCGCATTAAACCCGTTGCAGAATTTTTTTGCTACTCTCCGGTTCCGTCGCCCCGCATACAATGAACCTAAGGCACGTGAATATTTTCCACTCATGGCTGACTGGATGCAATTACAGCAAAAAGATAAATTCAATTACAAGCGGGAGATCATGCCCGGCAGTAACTCATTGGAAAGCCGGCCGAATGTGGTACTGGTTTTATGTGAGTCCTTCAGCATGTACAAAAGCAGTATGAGTGGCAATCCACTGAATGCAACACCTTTCTTCAACGAAATGTGCAACAATGGGATCTTTTTTGAACGATGCTTTTCCCCTCACTATGGTACAGCCCGTGGACTTTTCGCCGTATTGACCGGCATCCCCGATGCGCAGCTGTATAAATTTTCTACACGAAATCCTCTTGCGGTACGTCAACATACCATCATTAATAGCTTTGAAGGATACAACAAGTATTATTTTTTGGGAGGCGACCCGGAGTTCAACAATTTTCAGGGCTTGCTGCAAAATATCGACGGGCTCCAAATGGTTACGGAAGGAAAATTTCATTCACCTAAAATAAATGTGTGGGGCATCAGTGATAAAAATCTTTTTCTTGAGGCAAATGAAAAAATGAAAAAGGAGACCCGGCCTTTCTTTGCCATCATTCAAACTGCGGACAATCATCGGCCGTTTATGATACCCATGGAAGACAGCGCTTTTGAAAGATCAAATGTTGCTCTCGATACGCTACAGAAATATGGCTTTGAATCGATCAATGAATTCAACAGTTTCCGTTACTCCGATTATTGTTTTCAGAAGTTCATGGACGCTGCCTCTAAGGAAAGTTATTTTCACAATACCATTTTTGTTTTTATTGGTGATCACGGGGTATCAGGTAATGCAAAAGAAATCTATCCCACGACCTGGACAGAACAACGATTGACTGACGAGCACATTCCCCTTTTATTCTACGCTCCGTACTTGCTGCATCCTCAGAAAAGAAAGGAAGTTGCTTCACAGGTTGATGTGCTGCCAACCATTGCCGGCATGATCCAGGAATCATATACAAATACTACCCTTGGACGTGATCTTCTTTCGCCCGATATAAAAAACAACTACGCATTCACCATTAACCAGGATGGTACCATTGGCATGATCACAGATGATTATTATTTCACAAAAAACATCAATTTCCCACAGGAACAGATATATCCAATGAAGGGAAATCGCCTGCCATATAGCTGGAAGGATGTAAAAGCGATCAAAGAAAAAATGTCTGATGTGACAACAGCTTATTATGAAACAGCCAGGTGGATGCTGATGAACAATAAAAAGTGACCGTTGATTTCACTGATTTAATTGATTGCCCGGATTTCCATCGCGGCATGTCACTTCCAACTAAAAATTTCATTTAACAAATTCGACGGGTTACTTTTTTATCGTTAAAGGAATCAATTTCTGATTTCCTCATTTTAAAAAGTATAGCCATGAAAATTGTATTCATCGTGCTGCTGATGGCAGCCATCGGTGCTGGAGTCTATTTGTACTTCAGCAAAAGGCAAGATCATCACGTTGTTTCCAAAGACCTTATTGTTGGTAAGTGGAAGGTCACCTCAGCCGATTCTTCCCGCGCATCTCATCAATATGAGTTCTTCAAAGATGGACATGTTTTGAGAACCATTGATTCTACTAAACTTGATACACTTTTGTATGAATGGAAAGACGGAATTCATATCTCGTGGAAAGAGAAAGGGAGAGATTCAACGATCCAGGTGTTATCAGTCTTGCATTTGAACAGAGACAGCCTTATTGTGAGATCAAAAGACAGCGTTAACGTGGTATTCAACAGGGTTGAATAGTTTTTATGTAAAAACTACAGACGCGCATCTATTTATCATTAACAAAAAGTATAGCCATGAAATTTCTTAAACCTACTGCAATTGCAGTTGCATTGCTTTCGCTACCATTGCCTGTAACCAGGGAGATCAACCTTCAAACAAGGCAGCCACACATGACGTAACCCTTCAAAAACCAGAGCTGCGTGAAAACCCTTCTCGCAACAGCCAATCCAAAGCCATTCCTCCCAAAATAGTTAAAGATGAAGAAATGAAGATTGCTACATCTGAACAGGAAGGAGTAAAAGACGAAGGCAAAGCAGTTACTGTACTTAACAACGAGAAAGAAAAAGATAAAACTCTTTCAGATTCGATCAGCGCGGAATTCAATACAGAAGACTACGCCAACATTGTTGAGAACCCGTTTTTAACCGCAGTGCAAAACCCTCTTTCAACATTTTCCATTGACGTAGATAAAGCGTCTTACAGTAATGTAAGGCGTTTTATTCAAAATGGCTCTTTACCACCTGCGGGTGCCGTCCGCATCGAAGAAATGATCAACTATTTCGACTACAGTTATCCACAACCTCAAAATGACGACCCCTTTACAATTACCACCGAGATATCCGAATGTCCCTGGAACTCTCAGCACAACCTTATCCAGATAGGACTGCAGGGGAAAAAGATCCCAACTGAAAATTTACCTCCGACAAATCTTGTTTTTCTTATTGACGTTTCCGGTTCGATGGATGAACCCAACAAACTTCCGCTGGTACAGGCTTCATTGGGTATGTTAACAGATCAGCTTCGGGACAATGATAAAGTCGCCATCGTGGTATATGCTGGTAATGCTGGCCTGGTGCTGCCCTCAACAAGCGGTAGCAATAAAATGAAAATAAAAAAAGCAATTATTGCTCTCGAGGCCGGCGGTTCAACGGCCGGTGGCGAAGGGATAAAGCTGGCTTATAAGATCGCAAAGGAAAATTTCATAAAGGAAGGAAACAACAGGGTGATCCTGGCAACGGATGGTGATTTTAATGTTGGTGTCTCGAGCGATGATGAACTGGTACAACTGATCGAAGAGGAAAGAAAAAGCGGCGTGTTTCTTTCTGTCCTTGGTTTTGGTATGGGAAATTACCAGGACAGCAAAATGCAGCAGCTCGCTGATAAGGGCAACGGAAATCATTCTTACATTGATAATATTAACGAAGCAAGAAAGGTTTTGGTAAGCGAATTTGGTGGCACCTTATTTACCATCGCCAAAGACGTAAAGATCCAGATCGAATTTAATCCCCAGAAAGTACAGGCCTATCGATTGATCGGGTACGAGAACAGGATGCTTGCATCAGAAGATTTTAATGATGACACGAAAGATGCGGGAGAATTAGGATCGGGGCACACGGTGACTGCCCTGTATGAGATCATTCCGGTGGGTGTAAAAAGCGAGTTCATTAAAACTGTTGACCCCTTGAAATACCAGGCGAAGTCGTTAAATAATTCCTTTTCAAACGAAGTCATGACCGTCAGGCTGAGATACAAAAAGCCTGATGGAGATGTGAGCAAATTAATTGTAGAAAATCTGATCGATAAGCACACAGCACTCAATGAAACCTCAGAAAATTTTCGGTTTTCTGCTGCGGTAGCGGAGTTTGGCTTGTTGCTAAGGCATTCTGCATTTAAACAACAATCAAATTATCAACAGGTGATCGATATGGCCAAAGCTGCGAAAACCGCTGATGATAATGGTTACAGGTCGGAGTTTGTGGAGTTGGTTCGCTCTGCAAGCTCGATGGATCTGGCAAAAAAATGAGCTTCTCCAGTTTGAAAAATATTTTTTCACCACATAGGATCATAGTCACATAGATGCACATAGACAAGTTGTGGAATTTAACTTAGCTATTTCTATAACTATGTGTCCCTATGTTCCTATTGTGCCTATGTGGTGAATCGATTTAAATAAAATACCCGGGGGTTTGAATTATTCTTGTATAGAGGAATTGTTCTAATTTCAATGAATCCTGTTAATCTTATAAATCCTGGTTCATACGATGAAGAAACTCGTGGTGCTTACCGGTGCGGGCATTAGTGCGGAGAGCGGATTAAAAACATTTCGTGACAGTGATGGTTTATGGGAAGGTTACAATATCGAAGATGTGGCCACTCCGAGAGCATGGAGAAAAGACCCTCAGCTGGTTTTAGATTTCTATAACATGCGCCGTAAAAATGTAGCGGAAGCAAAACCGAATGCGGCGCATATTGGTCTTGCCGGGTTAGAAAAAGATTTTGACGTCCATATCATCACACAAAATATTGATGACCTGCACGAACGCGCTGGCTCTACAAAAATCTTACATCTGCATGGTGAAATATTTAAAATGCGAAGCGAAAAAAGCTTTGCATTTATTAAGGAAATAAAAGGAGACATTATGATGGGCGATTGTGCTGAGGATGGTTGCCAGTACAGGCCTCACATCGTTTGGTTTGAAGAACCTGTGCCCCTGATCGAAGAAGCTATTCCCATTGTACACAGCGCGGATATTTTTGCGGTTGTAGGAACTTCATTGGCGGTATATCCGGCCGCTGGCCTTGTTAACTATGCTCCCCATGAAATACCCAAGTTTATTATTGATAAGAGAATTCCCTACACATCATCCATTTATAATCTTACAGAAATTGAATTGCCGGCGACCGAGGGAGTACAGAAATTCAGAACCATGATTAGTGGGATCCGATAGTATTTTAAGAAAATAAAATCTAATTTATAGTATCCTTAAACTGAATTCCGTTTTCCCGGAGTTCCTTTAATACAGGCTCATAAATTTCTTTCCTGGCAGGAATGTGCAGGCCTTTCAATTTGATCGTTCCATTTAAAATCAGTTTGGTTGCGATACCCAACGGAAGGCCAACCGTCTTCGCCATTGCTGTTCTCACATTGTCTTCTCCTTTTACAATTAACAGACTCTGAACTACAGACTCCGAACTCTGAACTGCAAACTTGATCTCGTGCATCATCACGATCATGTCTTTGTCGTCCGGCTTCAATGCCAGTTTTTTCTCCAGGGCAAATTGTAAAACATCTGCCGCGCTACATAAACCTTTATCGACAATCGTTTCTTTGTCATCCAATCCAAGAAAAAATAATTGCTTTAACGTAAGGTTAGCCTCGTGCATTTTATAAGCGAGAAAACTTGCTGCACGATTTTTAACTTCATCCAATTCTATTTCTGTTATATTTCCTTTTTCATCCACACTCATAAACTCTTCCGGTATCTCGAGGTGCTCTGCTTTAGCTTCTTTTTCTACTTCCATCAGCTTAACCAGATTGCTCAGCATGTCTTTTGTTTGCGAGAAACGGTCTGTCAATTTATGTTCAAGCCATTCTCCAAATCCATTCTTGTCCATGTGTTCCTTGAAAACTTCGGACAATGCTCTTCCGTTCGTTTCATATCTTGGAGTTTCGTCCGTCATTTTTAATTCGATCACATTTTTCCATCCATACATAAAATCGGGATAGCGAAGAGTGGTACGAATAAAAGTGTCCGCTTCTTCCAGGTTATAAAGTGAAGCATAGCTTAGTGAGTCCCTGTTAGGATACCAGCTCATGTATCCCAGCTCTGGAATTTCAATGGCCCTGTCCGGATCAAAAAGCGCTTCGTAGTGAAGTCTTTTTTCCTCTCCGTTCTCTTTATAATGAGCGCCGCTCTTGCCGGCTAAAACTACGCTGCGGGGATTCCAGCTTATTTTATAACGCCATGGATTGTCATCACTTTCCGGTGCGACAAGTCCGCCGCAATGAGATTGGAATGAAATAATCTTACCATTCTTCGAGTGTATCCCATCGATCATTTTCATAGCGCTCATGTGATCGATGCCAGGGTCGAGACCCATCTCACATAGAAACAGCAGGTTGTTGTTTTCAATCTTTGATCTTAGTTGCCTGATTTGTTCATCAACGTATGATGCTGTCAAAAGATCCTTTTTTAATTCAAGACAATCCTGAGCAACAATATAATGCAGGGCAGGAGGTAAAAGGGAAATGACAATATCGCTTTGTTCAATGTTTTTTTTTCGCTCTGCCTCATTCTTAATGTCAAAAGATAAAGGCAACCCGTGCGATGCCCCGGCGATCTTTGACGTAGCCAATTGCAGATCTGCATCTACAACGGTCAACTGCCAGTTTTCTTTTCCGGCATTTTTAAGCAAATAGTCAATGAGTACCGTTGCAGATTTACCCGCACCAAACAAGAGTATCTTTTTCATTAACATTTATTTATAGGGAAACGGGGAGAAAGTTACCCGTTAATTTATGAATATCCTTTTTTATTTTCTTTCTTTACAATCACAATCCATCCGTGTTAACGAGAAAATAAGTTTATGAGGATCATTGCCTCTTTTATTTTATTGTCCTGTTATTTTATTCCGGTATCGGCGCAACAGATATCAGGGAAGGTCCTTAATGAAGGAGGAAAAGCAGCTTCGCATGTCAAGGTCCAGTTCAAAAGCAAACCGGGCGTAGTCACTACCAACACAGAAGGAAAGTTTACGATCATGGCGAAAGAACTTCCCGACACTTTGCTATTTTATTCAGCCGGCTTTGAACCATACAATGTGATCGTAACTGACAAAACAGTTAAAGATTCAAGTTTTGAAATAGTATTGCTGAGCACAAGGACCAAAGCCTCGTTAACAACACCGGTTAGCGGAGACAACAAAAGCGCAATCAATAATACAATCCGAAACAATCCTTCCAGGAATGGTTCATCCGGGCCTGCAAAAAAACTTGTCTTGCTCGATTCACTTCCGCAGGCCAACAGAGGTATTATTTATAAATCAGGATTGCTGATAGCAGCAGAAGTGAATGATTACAATAAATGGAAACCGTGGGAGGATTTCTCAGAGAGTGAGCTTGAAAGTTATCGCGATCATTGGGGGATATTTCCAAACGAACGCTATAGTGTGCTCGTGCAAAATAAGGATCACTATGCCGAAGCCGGTCGGCCCGTTTTTTTGATCGATAAAAGGACAAATGATACTGTGTGGTCTGCCACTACTGATAATACCGGTAAGGCAGACCTATGGCCTGGTTTGCACGGTTCAAAAAAAGAAGGTCGTTATACGATCGCAAGTCCGGGGTGCTCTGATATCACGTCGCCTGTTTTGTTTGCCGATGGAATAAATAAAATGGAATTAAATGCTTCCTGCGCTGTGCCAGAGACAGTTGACATCGCCGTGATGGTGGACGCAACAGGAAGTATGAGTGACGAGATCGATTTTTTAAAAATTGAACTGGAGAATGTCCTTCGAAACACATTTACTCAATACCCCGATCTTGACTTACATGCGGGTGCGGTCTTTTACCGCGATAAGACTGATGAATACATTGTTCGTCATGTTGACTTTCAAACCGACCTGGTAAAAGTTCTGAATTTCATCAAGCTTCAGCGTGCGTCCGGTGGTGGTGATGTACCGGAAGCTGTTGACCTTGCATTGCAATCGGCATTGGATAGTTTGCACTGGAGTGCTACTGCACGAAGTCGCATCCTGTTTATTGTAACAGATGCTCCTCCACACGATGAATCAAAAGAAAAAATATCTCAGCTCATGCAAAAAGCTGCTGCAAAAGGAATACGAATTGTGCCTGTGATCTGCACCGGCGCCGACAGGTCAACTGAGTACATCATGAGAAGCATGGCGCTTGCAACGAATGGCACTTATGTTTTTCTTACAGATGATGATGGCAGCGGTTCTTTGCACACAAAAATCACTACGAGCTTTTTTAATGTCGAATTTCTGAATTCCCTTTTGGAAAGGATCATCAGGCAAATGGTGATGGCCGACAAGTGCCCCGAGCAAAAAGAAGTTGATATTTTTAAAAATACACCTCGAAATATAGAAGATGTAAAGGTTACTGCAAATCCAACCAAGAGAAGTATAGTCGTTGAAAGTAAAGATCATCTCAAAGAAATATTCATTGCCGATGTAACAGGCAAGATCCTGCTTCGTCTTGAGTCGGCTGAAAAACAAATCAAATGGAATATCGATCTGAGCACTTTTCCTAACGCTACGTTTCTTGTAAAATATATAACGATGGACGATCGGTGGGGAGCAGAGAAATTTGTATTGCAAGGCCCCCTCTAACTCCCCCAGTGGGGAGGACATTGACGCATAATCCAGCCTCATGGAGGTGTAATATTGGTAGTAGTTAAGTGAGGGGACAAAGGATAAGCCTTCGTAGTAGTAAAATATTTTGCAACGGAAAAATATCACCCCGATGGGGTTCAAATTGATTTTGTTTATTCTGCTACCAATATGTGGCTCCGATGGAGCCAAAAAATTTCAAGAATATCCCAGGAATAAAAAATGACATCAGCCTCGTAGAGGCGAAATATTGGTAACTAAAAAAGATAAAAAGAAATCTTAGCTCCGTAGGAGCGACATTTTTTGCAACCGAAAAATATCACCCCGATAGGGTTCAATTTCATAACCGTTTATTCCTGCTACCAATATGTGGCTCCGATGGAGCCCAAAAAAGAAATTCAACAATATCTC
>JADMIO011374073.1_pt1 | contig 35506 bp, 31 predicted proteins | sample 8958161 | NCBI WGS metagenome assembly JADMIO01 (sample SAMN16585339, study PRJNA669376) | soil metagenome | isolation source: Crop rotation soil | place: USA: Cullars Rotation, Alabama | collected 2011
CGACAACTTGTCCACGTGGAATTCTAAGCTTAGGATCCCAATGTGCTGGAAAGGCAGCTCGCACGATCACGGTGAATGCCGCTAACCAGGCGCCGACGGTCTCGCTGACCGCACCGGCGAACGGGGCGACGTTCACGGCACCGGCGACCATTACGGTGAGTGCGAATGCGTCGGACACCGACGGCACCGTGGCGAAGGTCGACTTCTTCGCCGGCGCGACGCTGATCGGGACGGATACGACGAGTCCCTACAGCATCACGTGGAGCAATGTCGCGGCGGGCAGCTACTCGCTGACGGCGGTGGCCACCGATGATGACGGCGCGACGACGACCTCCGCGGCGCGGACCATCACCGTCACGGCGGTGAATCAGGCGCCGACGGTCAGTCTGAGCGCGCCGGCCAACGGGGCGAGCTTTGCCGCGCCGGCGACGATCACGGTCAGCGCGACCGCGGCCGATGCCGACGGCACGGTGGCGAAGGTGGACTTCTTCGCGGGGTCGACGCTGATCGGCACGGATACGACGAGTCCCTACAGCATCACGTGGAGCAACGTGGCGGCGGGCAGTTACTCGCTGACGGCGGTGGCCACGGATGACGACGGGGCGACGACGACCTCGGCCGCGCGCACGATCACGGTGACCGGCGGGGTGCCGGCGCCGTGGCAGTCGGCGGACATCGGGTCGCCCTCGGCAGCCGGGAACACGCAGTATGCGAACGGGACGTTTACCATCGACGCGCGCGGGAACCTGTGGTCGACGCCGGACACGTTCCGCTACGTGTATCAATCCTTCAGCGGCGACATCACGATCACGGCGCATGTGGTGTCGATGGAGAACACCAACGCCTGGGCGAAGGCCGGTGTGATGATCCGGGAGACGCTGGCGGCGAATTCGGCGGATGCGGTAATGGCGCTGACGCCTGGCAACGGCGCGATCTTCTTCGACCGGCCGACGGCGGGTGCGTCCTCGCAAGAACCCGTGTCGGTCGGGTCGGGGACGTGGGTCCGGCTGCAGCGGGTCGGGTCGACGATCACCGGCTACCAGTCAACCGATGGGACGACGTGGACCGCGGTCGGGTCGATGACTCTGGGCACGGCGTCGATGTTTGTGGGGCTCGCCGCGTCGAGCGACGACCCCTCCGTCACGGCGACGCACGTGTTGGATAACGTCGTGGTCAGCACGCCGGCGGCGAACCAGCCGCCAACGGCCGCGCTGACGGCGCCGGCCAACGGGGCGACGTTTACGGCGCCGGCGACGATCACGGTCAGCGCATCGGCCTCCGATACGGATGGCACCATCGCCAAGGTGGACTTCTTCGCGGGCTCGACGCTGATTGGGACCGATACGACCAGTCCCTACAGCATCACCTGGAGCAACGTGGCGGCAGGCAGCTACTCGCTGACCGCGGTCGCCACCGATAACGACGGCGCGACGACCAGGTCGACCGCGCGCACGATCACGGTCAACGGCGCCGCTAACCAGCCTCCGACGGCCGCCCTGACGGCGCCCGCCAACGGCGCGACGTTTACGGCGCCGGCGACGATCACCGTCAGCGCGAGCGCGTCGGACACCGACGGCACCATCGCCAAGGTGGACTTCTTCGCGGGCTCGACGCTGATCGGCACCGATACGACCAGTCCCTACAGCATCACGTGGAGCAACGTGGGAGCGGGCACGTATACCTTGACGGCGGTCGCCACCGACGACGACGGCGCAACGACGACGTCGGCCGCACGCACCATTACGGTGAGCAGCGGCACGACGACGACCAGCGCGGTCTTCACCGCATCGGCGGATCACAACACGCTCGTGACGCACTATGTGCTCGACATCTTCGCGTCGGGAGCCAATCCGAATACGGCGACGCCAATCGCGTCGCAGGATCTTGGCAAGCCGGCGGTGGTGAGCGGCGACTGCACGGCCGACATCACGCAGACGTTCAACGCGCTTGCTGCGGGGAATTACATCGCGACGGTGAGCGCCGTCGGTAACGGCGGATCGTCGCGAAGCACCGCGACGGCGTTCACCAGGTAGCGGAAGCGGACGGCCTACGGCACCGACGGCGACGGATGTAACGCCGCCGCCGGTGCTGTCGGAATGATGAACCAGGCAATCAGATACGCGATCACGCCGAAGACCACCGCGCCGCACAGGATCGAGACGATGACCCAGGACACGCGGATGATGGTCGGGTCGACGTCGAAGTATTCGGCGAGACCGCCGCACACGCCGGCAATCCGGCGATCGGTGCGCGAGCGCACGAGGCGCGGACGCGGCACGGTGGTTCCGGATGCCGCCGCGGCGCGCGGCATCAGCACCCACGCCGCCACGTAGGCGACAACACCGAAAACAATCGCCCCCGGCCAGATCGACAGCACCACCCAGGCGGCGCGCACCAGCACGACGTCCACGTCGAAATACTCCGCCATGCCGGCGCACACGCCCCCGAGCTTGCCCTCCTCGGGCCGGCGCATCAGCCGCCGCTTTGGCCCGCTTCCTTCGAACTCAGTCATCTCAGTCTCTTCACTCACTGACCGATACGGACCGGGCGGGCAAACGGTTTCAGCAGGAAGGGACGCCGGGCGTGGCCGCCAACCTACCAGCCAGCGCGTACGGACACTTGCAGCATGCGCGGAAAGCCCGCGGCATTACGGATCTGCCCGAACGTCGGATCGCCGAAGGCAACGTTCGGACCGAGGAAATCGACGACGTTCAGCACGTTGATGACCTCCACCCTGACGCCGATCGTCGTCCGCGCGAGGTGCAGCGATTTCTGCACTGCCGCGTCGAGGCTGCGGCGTGGCGGCGTTCTTGCGCGCCCATCGGCGCGCGGCGCGTTCCCGAAAGTGAATGGTGCGGCTTCCGTCCAGGCGGCAGGATTCAGCCACTGGATGCAGCCGCAGGACGCTCGATACGCACGCTGCGGATCATGGCTCAGGACGGGATCGACACCCGTGACGATATTCGGCCGCTGACCACTGCCGAGAAGGTTGGAGTTGTTCGGGCTCTGATTGAGCGTCACCGGAAAGCCACTCTGATAGCCAGCGACGGCGCTAATCATCCATCCGCCAAGCAGGGCGTCGATCACCCCCTGCCGATTGAGCCAACGTCGATTCTGGCCGAATGGGAGTTCCAGGGTTCCGGTCGCATTCAGCCGATGGGGAGCGTCGACTACCGATAAACCGTATTCCGCTGCCACGTTGTAGTTATCGAGGATCGACGAGCCGCCCGCGAAGAAATTGCTCTCGTTGAACTGACTGTCGCGCATTCGGCTCCATGTGTAATTGAGATCCGCACTCCAGCCGTCGGCAAGACGTCGTTCCGCGTCCAGGATCATCGCGTCGTATCGAGATCGCGCCACGCTCGAACGCAGCATGTAGACACTGTCGAATTGAGGGTAGGGACGAAGAAGTTGTCCCCGCGGAATCGTCGGCGTCGAGACGATTCCAACGCCGAGTGGTGTTCCGAAAAACGGATTAGGAACCGGTTGCTGAAGCGACGTGCCAAGCGCCAGGAATTTTCGATCGAGCTGGTTGATGTTCAAGGGACCACCGGATGCGATTCCACCAATGAGGTCGCGCCCCAGCGCGCCGACGTAGCCGATGCCGAGGAGCATATGTCCACGCCATTGTCGCTGCACGTCGAGCGAGTAACGGTGAAAGTGAGCCATCCGGCTGTTCGGATCGACGAATTCAACGCTTCCCCCTACGCCAGTCAGTCGGCCGAGGCCGTTCCCGGCCGGCTGACGAAGCCCGGACGGAAAGGGATTGGTCAGGGAACAGGTGGAACAGGGGACGAAGGGATCGCCGCCGGTGGGCAGGTAGCTGGTCGTCTGGTTGTATCCCATCGTTGCCGAGCCGAATTCGTCCGCGCTGATGCCTTGCACCGGCGCCCAAAACAGTCCGTAGCCTCCTCGCACTGCCGTACGTTCATTCATCGAGTATGCGAAGGCCGTGCGAGGCGCGAACTGTCGGTGATTTGCACGACCCTGCGCCCGAGGCGCGCCGTTGACGCCCGCGTAGACGAGCCCGCCCGTCAGAGCGAGCGGCCGGCCATCCGGCCGCGAACCATCCACCTGAATTGGAAACGGCCGATCGAACGCCCACGACACCGACATTCGATCGCGGCTCTCCGTGAGACCGGTCTCGAGCTCGTAACGTAACCCCAGGTTCAGCGTGAAACTCGTACCTGCGCGAAGATCGTCTTCGGCATAGCCGCTTCCATAATCGAGGCGAATATCCAATGGAGTGCTGATGCCGATCGAGCCGGCCGCCGGGTAACCGAGAAGAAAGCCGGCGAAAGCATCGCCGCTGCCGGCGACGGGCCGATTCGGATCCGGACCTGACGTAAAAAGGCGGTCGAAGGAGTAGCCGCCCATACCACCGGGATTCTCGAATCGCACGCCGGTACGCCGAAACTCGCCGCCAAACTTGATGGCGTGCCGGCCGCGTAGCGTCGACAACGTGATGTTCGCGTCGTGCGCGTAATAAGTCGCCGTCGACTGGAAACGATCGCCGAGGAATCCGTACCCGGTGCTGTAGTCGTTCACGCCGATCGAAGGAAACTTCTTCTGCGGCGCGATTGCCAGAAAGGCGGGATCGAAGCCAAGCTGACTCGGATCGAATGGTGTGGGTCGATTGTCGTCCAGCAGCTCGTTGAACCCGTAGCGCCACTCGACGAGCGTGTGGTTGCCCTTTGTCCAGCCGTTGTTCACGGCGACCAGGTTCGCGCGCCGGACGAATGCGCCGCCGCCTGGATCCGCGGCGTTGTCAAAGGGACCCTGTCCCAGGAATCGGGGATCCGGCTCCGTCGATCCGTACCAACCGTACAGCGCCGTGCTGGTGAGCCGATCGCTCCAACGCTGCGTCACTTTGCCCGTGACCTGATCGGCGGCATCAACGAGATTGGCGACCGCCGGACGGCTGTTGCCGGACGTCGGCAGTGGCAAATACTCGAGGAGCGCGAGCGCGACTGGATTCAGTCTCCCGACGGGGATCTGATTGCCGGGAAACGGATCTCGCAAGAATTGCCCCGGATGCACCGGATCGGGTCGTGTGGTCAACGGGTCGTAAATGGTCCGCGGGAGTTGCGAGAAGTCGCCGCGTCGCTGGGGATCAGTGGGCAGCACCATGACGGTGCTGCGCGTCGTCGAGGAGCGGTACCCTTCTGTGCTGGCCCAGATGAAGGTGCGGTTGTGAATGATCGGCCCACCAAGGCCGCCCCCGTATAAACGGTAGTAAGCGGTGGCGTTGCTCGTGATGTGGTTCTTTGCCGCGAAAAATGAATCCGCCTGCGCCCAGTCGGGGCGGTGCTGATACAACGATTCGCCGTGCCACTGATTCGTACCCGATCGCGCCACGACATTGAAAACTCCACCGGACGTTCGCCCAACCTGCGCGTCGTAGCTGCTGAGCTCGACACGCATCTCGTCGAGTGCGTGGAAGCTCGGGATGAACGTCGCGCGGTTCAGGATATCGACGATCGGCACGCCGTCGATGACGTAGGTGTTGTCGCGGCGCGGTCCCCCGGCAAGGGACAACAACGAGGAGTTCGACTGATCCTGCTGACGGACGAACCGCGAGTCGCCGGTCGGGATGACCCCCGGCGTGATCGTCGCCGCATAGAAGACGCTTCGGCCGGCGAATGGCAGCCGTTCGAGCGTCGCATTCGTCAGCAACGTGCCGATGGATGCACCCGACACGTTCACGATGGGCGCGTCCGCGCGCACCGTGATGGTTTCCGTGAGGGCTCCCACCTCAAGCACGAGGTCGAGCGTGATCGATGTTGCCGGTCCGATCTGCAGACCTGACCGCTCGAGCCTCTTGTAGCCATTGGCAGCGGCGTCAAGCGTGTAGACGCCCGGCAGCACGTCCGCGAACGCGTACTCACCCAAATCATCGCTGACGCTGCGGCGGGTGAGGCCGGTGGTGTTGTCAGTGAGCCGCAGTGATGCCAGCGGCACCACACCGTTCGCGTCGCGTACAGTGCCCCGGACACGTCCGTGAAAACTCTGGCCGGTGGCGGCACCGCACATCGCGACTAAGACGATGACGCCAGGCGCGATCTTCGGAATCGCTCGCCGCATGGATATCCGCTCTCAGGCTCTTCGTGTCAGACCGTTCCGAAGCGCGTCCTCCATTGCCCCGATGAACGTGTCGATCTCGCCGATGGTCGTGTAAATGTTGGGTGTGACGCGCAGTCCCTGGAAATCAAAAACCGGCCCGGGACGGCCCTGACTCACCATGCCGTAGGTGACGATGCGGTGCTCGTCCCGCAGAAACCTCTCCAGGTCTCGCATGTCTATTCCATCGATTCGAACCATCGCGAGTCCCCACGTCTGTCCGTCCGCCAGGTCGGACATCAGTCTGACGCGTGGATGCGCCTTCAGCGCGTTCGCCCAGCGCAGGGTGAGGAAGCGTAACCGTGCCGCTTTGCGGTCTGCGCCGATGGCGCGATGAAAGGCGACGGCATCGGCGATCGCCGCGCGTGCGGCGGAGGGATGCGTTCCGATCTCCTCGAACTTGTGAATGTCACGCTCGCCCGGAGGCGACGCCTGCAGCGGCCACAGTCTCTCGAGCGTGTCGCGCCGGACGTAGAGCACGCCACTGCCGTGCGGCGCCATCAGCCACTTGTGCAGGCTGCTCGCGTAGACGTCGCACTCCAGATCGCGCAGCGCGAAAGGGAAATGCGCCAGCGCCTGCGCGCCATCGACGATCGTCACGACGCCGCGCTGGCGAGCAAGCCGGCACAAGTCGCGAACGGGAAAAAGCTGCCCCGTGATGTTCGTGATGTGGCAGAAGTGGAGCACGCGCGTCCGCGGCGTCATCGCGTCTTCGAAGCGCTGCACGAGATCTGCGGCGCTGGTGGGCACTGGAAACTGGATGCGTCGAACGCGGATACCTTCGCGCCGGGCACGTTGATCCCATGCCCAGAGCATCCGCGGATAGTCCTGATCGGTGGTCACGATCTCGTCGCCCGCCTTCAGATCGAGACCACACTGCGCGATGTGCAGCGACTCGGTGGCGTTGCGCGTGAGGGCGAGCTCCGACGGCTCGCAGCCAAACGCGTCGGCGAGATCGCGGCGGACCGCTTCGAACTTCTCCTCGATCAGTCCGCGGTAGTAGACGGGCAGGCGATTCGTAGAATCCGAGTAGGCCTTGAAGGCGTCGTGTACCACACGTGGCGTGGACGAACTGTTGCCGCTGTTCAAATTGACGAACGCCCGATCGACGTCGAACGCGTCCTGGACCGATCGCCAGTAGGCTTCATCCTCTGCGATTCGCGCTGCTGGTGCAGTGGCAGACGCGGACTGCGCCGCGAGCGCACGAAGCTGCGATGAGCGGGCCGACAAGGCCGTGGCGCCCACGCTACCGGACACACGCAGGAAAGCTCGGCGGGTCAGCATCCGTCGATGTCCGCGGTCACGGCCTGCGCGCCGCCTGCACGTTCGTCCAGCCGTTTGTTCCGTCGAGCACTCGAATGAGCGGAGGACCATCGTCGGCGGCTGTGGTGGTGTGGCCGTGAGTCAGAACTCCGTTTGCCTCGAGCGCGCGCCGGAGTTCCCGGTAGCGGTCGCCGTAGGACGCACTTATCAGGTCCAGCGACGGCGTGAATTCATAAATCGCGTCGGCGACCCCGCCTTCGGCAGCGGGCGCTTCGACAGTCCGCGCGATGATGCGACCCGAATCGACGTGAAGAATCACGCGATTGAACGGTGAATGGGTCGCGCGGTTGATCGGCGATCGCGGCAGAATGACCGTGCGCAGCGGCATCAGCGACGCCGCACGGTCGCGACCGTCGGCCGGATCGGCATCGAGAATTGCCAGCGTCCCGCCATCTTGTGCGTTCGAGAAACCGCTGATCAGCAGCCTGTTCGGCGCGATCCACCGCACGTCCTCAATCCAGCCGTCGTGCACGAAGGTGCCCCGGCGTTTCCACTCGTCGTCCAGCACGGTCACGACGCTCGGATTCCACACATAGTGATGTGCCGCGACGGCGATTCGCCGCCGGCCGCCCTTCTCGTCGAGGGCAAACGCGGTGATCGCCCACGGAGGCGCAAAGGTCTTGTCGTTGATCGTGACGTGGTCGTCGAAGGAAAACGTGCGCTGAAGAACGCCCTCCTGATTGAGCCACCTTAGGGCGCCGCTCTCGACATTTCCGTCGAGCTGCCGGATCCGATACGACGTGGCGAGGTAGACGGCGGGAAGCCGTCCCCCGGCAACCCTCCACAATTGATCGCCTGCGGGAAGCGTAACCCGGTAGTCGGGTGATTCCGTGTATCGCCAGAGCAACTTGCCAGCGGAGTCGAAGGCCCAGGCGCCATCGGTGTTCACATCCAAGCGGATATCGGATACCGCGACAGGCGTGGCTCGCATCGCGACGATCGCCGACATCAGCGCGACCGCGAGGCCAATTCCCGCCGCCACCGCAAACCATACGCGCCAGGAGCGAGGCGCTGCCGTCACGCTCGCAGGCGCCGGCGTCCGGTTCAGCCAGGCGTCGATTTCGTTTGTGAACGCGAAAACGGAATGGCCTCCGCCGGGCGAGACGCGCCGGATGGGGAGCCCGAGCGTCTTTTCCCAGCGACGCACGGTCGCCACGTCCCGCTGCAGGTAGTCCGCAATCGCCTTCCAGGAGTCGAGCCGAGCGGGGGAAGTCGCCGAGTCCGCCATGGGGAGCCGCCATTTTCTACCGAAAAAGCGTTAATGCGCGCAATTGCTGATTGAGGTCGCGTGGCGGCCACGCCATTCTCGCGCCGTGGCGAGACGATCGTGTATCGCAGGACCCCGCGGTTGACTCCGCGAGAGCGCGAAATCGTGGAGGCCATGCTGACCGCGGCATCCAACAAGGAAATCGCCGCCCGCCTCGGCATCACGGAACAGAGCGTCAAGAACCGGCTGACGTCGCTCTATCGCAAGCTGGGCGTCACCAGTCGCCTTGAGCTCGTTCTGAAGCTGATGAACCAGGACGAATAGGTACTTTCGTCACAATTGCGCCAGCTCAACCGATCGGAGATCGTTCACCTCTACGGATGAGGTTACGAGCGAGCGAGCCCAAGGGGAAGTCCTGGTCGTCTACGGGTCAGAACCCTCCTTCGATTCCGAGATTGCCCCCGTCGCAACAGACGGGGGGCGGTCACATTCCTCCCCGGTTTCAGTGTCACAAAGCGGCTGGTCCGCGACTGTCCCACTTACAAGGAGAAGAGCAATGCCAAGGGCATTAGGAGTTTTGATTGCGTGCGTATTGCTGGCCGGCAACAGTTACGCGCAGGAAGGGTGGTTGTCGCGGACGCCATCGCCGGTGCCCGAGTACGGCCATGCTGTCGCTGACGTCAACGGCAAGATTCACGCGCTCGGCGGTATTCACGATTTCACTGGTTGCGCCGCAGAAACGTCGCACTACGTCTACGACCCCGGGACGAACGCATGGTCTTCGGCGGCTCCGATGGCCATTGGGCGCGTCTTCGGCCGCGCCGCCTCGATCAACGGCATTGTCTATGTCGTCGGCGGCAGCACTGGATGCGGCACGAGAACCGCCAGTCTCGATGCCTACAACCCTGCCACCAACCAATGGATCGAGAAAGCTCCGATGTCCAGCCCGCGCTCCAGTATGGCCATCGCGGTTCTCAACGGAAAACTCTATGTAACGGGTGGAGTCGGCGACGGCGAAGCGCTCGTGGACACGGCGGAAGCGTATGACCCGGTGACGAACCAGTGGACGACGCTCGCGCCACTCCCAGGCGTTCGGTATAACCATTCGATGGGCGCAATCAACGGGCAGTTGTACGTTACGGGCGGCGGCGACAATCAGGGCGACGTCGCCGAAATCGACGCGTACGATCCGGTCACGAATACCTGGACGGCCTATGGGATTGCGCCCAGTCCCCGCGGAAACGCCGGATACGCAGTTCTGAACGGACGTCTGTTTGTGATCGGCGGGGGCGCTTTTTCAACTGCCGTTGATAGCTACGATCCCGTCACGAACACGTGGGAGAACGACACTCCTCTGCCGGCTGGGCGCACTGGCATCGGGGCCACGGCGGTCAATGGCACCCTCTACGCAACTGGTGGATTCGACAACCGCGCTTTCTATCCCGACAACCTTGCGCTTGCTGTCGCTGCGGGGAACGTGCCGCCGACCGCCGATGCCGGTCCAAACCAATCCATCCATGCCGGTCAGACGGTGCACCTTGATGGGAGCGGGTCATCTGACGATACGACGGCGACGCAGGATTTGCGCTACGCGTGGACGCTTGCCTCGGTGCCGACAGGCAGTACCGCGGCCCTCAGCGATCCTCATGCGATTGGTCCGACATTCGTCGCCGATCAAACAGGGACGTACCTCGTCACGCTGCAAGTCGTCGATGCCGGTGGTGCGTCAAGCAACATCGACAATGCGACCATCTCCTCACTCAATGCGCCGCCGAATGCGGAAGCCGGCGCCGATCAGGGCGCGGTCGTCGGCCACGTCGTTACGTTGAACGGCTCCGCGAGCAACGATCCGGACTCCGACCCGATTACGTTCTCCTGGTCCTTGATCACGCGCCCGGCAGGCAGCGCGGCGACGTTGAGCAATGTCAACAGCGCCATGCCAACGTTTGTGCCCGACGTCGCCGGGTCGTACGTCGCGACGCTCGTTGTGCACGACCTCGTTACGTCATCTGGCGAGGATCAAGTGACAATTGCGGTGATCACCGCGGCCGATTTCGCCGCCAGCCAGACGGCGGATGCGATAAACAGCCTCGGTAATCTGCCGCTCACGGCGGTGACGACGAAGGGCAATCAGACCGCGCTTACGAACTTCCTCACCCAGGCGATCGCGTCTATTCAGGCGGGTGATGTTGTCGGTGCCAGGAAGAAACTTCAAGATGCGATCGACCGGACGGATGGGTGTGCGCTGCGCGGCGCGCCCGATGTCGCGGGCGGCGGTCAGATCAAACAAGACTACATCACCAACTGCGGCGATCAGTTGTCGATTTATTCGTCACTGACCAGCGCACTCGCTTCGTTCTAACCTTCACTGCGATGGTTGCATTTGACCGGCGGACATCTTCGCCGGTCACGTGCAACCGGCAACGTCGCGACCCGGTTGCTAGTCCGGCGGCGGGGGCACGAGGCCGCCGAGGATGTCCTTCAGCCGGCGCTGCACCTCGTTCCGCAGGCCACGAGTGACCGCGGCGCCGGCATCGATGCTGATGTGCGGCGCATCCAGCGTGCCGCTGACGACCGCGGGCAGCAGGATGCGGTTGCCTTCGCGTGTAAACCGCGCGAGGTCGGTTCCCGCCTGCGCCGAGAGCGCCTCGGACAGCGACAGGTCGGCGTGACCGTCGAGCGCCTTGGTCGGAATCGTCAGCGTCCCCTGACCAACGAGGTCGAGGTCCGCGGAGTGGAGCGACAGGGCCGATGCCGCAATGACCTGGCGAATCAACGCGAACGACGCATCGATCCGCTCGAAGGTGTCGGTCGACGCCGACGCATTCGGCTCCGGCCGGCCGAAAAACAACACGACGGTCCGCACGAGGCCGAGCCGTTTCATCGATCCGTTGGCGATCGTGACCTTCCCCTCGCCCGTCGCCGCCGCAATCGCATCGCCGATCGAGGTGCCACGGCCGGTGAAGGTGCCGGTGCCCGACAACGTGCCCGTGATCGTGCCGGCGACCCCGCCGAACGTCGCGAGCTGCGCGACGTCGAGATCCGCGATCTGTGCCCTGATAGTGGCGCGCAGCGCTCCGGTTTCGGCATCGACGTCGAGCGTTCCATGATACGTGCCGCCGAACAGCTGAAAGCTGGCCGGTGACAGCGTGATCCGGTTCCCTTGCGCCACCAGCGTCGTTGCGAACTGGCCGACGTCCACGCCGCTGGCACGCGCCGTTTCGGCGCTGATACGCGCGACGATGCGGCCCGGAAGCGTGGTGGCCGCCGCGGGTGCGCGGCGCGGAGCGCGCGGCGCGAAGGCATCCGCCAGGGCAATGAGGTCGTCCACGTCGACGTGATTCGCTTTCACCTGCAGTTGTGCGTCGAGGCGAGGCGACAGCTGCACGAGCCCGTTCGCCTCGAGCGACGTCTTGCCGGACGTTGCGGTGAAACGATCGAGATTCAGATGCGCGGACGACAGCGACGAATTCGCCGACACGGAGATCTGGCGGCCGCGGCTCGCCAGCACGACGTTGCGGAGCGTGATCGCGCGAATCGAGACGACCTGTACGCCGCCGGCGGGCTGGGATGCGGGTGCCGCCGTGCCACCGCTGTCGCCTGGTGCGGGCAGATTGAACGGCAGCGGCATGTCGACACGGCTGTCGGAGATGATGATTTCCGCATCCTCGATGCGGCGCGACCAGAGCGGCCGCAGGCCCGTCGAGAGCTGGACGTCGGCGAGCATCATGCGAACAGGGTCGCCCGCGCGCACGTCGTGCAGCTCGATCGCCGGCCGCGGAAAGATGTGCGCCTTTGCGGTCCCGATCGTGACGCGCTGGCCGAGCCACCTGGTCGCCTGGCTTTCGAGCGCGGCGCGGATGCCGTCCCCGTTCAGGAACCAGTAGGCGGCCAGGCTCACCGCGAGGCCGAGCACGATGAGGACGCCGAGAACCACGAGAAGGGCGCGGCGCAACATGAGTAAATTAAACCCGGTTTCGGATCTCCGTGCCCGAGCTTCCTGACATTCTCCTCTACCTTCACGCGCTCGAGCCGCGCGTCGTCGGCAGGCGCGTCACGGCCGTGCGGCTGGCGAGCCCGTTCCTGCTGCGCTCGGTCGATCCGCCGCTGTCGTCAATCGAGGGGAAGACGATCGTCGGCGTGAAGCGCATCGGCAAGCGGATCGTCTTCGAAGCCGAAGGTGAGCTGTTCCTCGTCTTTCACCTGATGATCGCCGGCCGTTTCCGCTGGAAGCCGCCGGGAACGCCGATTCCCGGCAAAGTGGGCCTGCTCGCGCTCGACTTTGACGAGGGCACGCTGATTCTCACGGAGGCGGGCTCCAGGCGCCAGGCGTCGCTCTACGTCGTGCAGGGCGCCGACGCGCTCGCGCAGCACGACCCGGGCGGTCTCGAGGTGATGGAGATCGACCTGCCGACCTTCGCGCACGCGCTCATGCGCGACAACCACACGCTCAAGCGCGCGCTGACCGATCCGCACATTTTCAGCGGCATCGGCAACGCGTATTCCGATGAAATCCTCCACGCCGCGCGGATGTCACCGTTCAAACAGACGGGCAACCTCACCGACGAGGAAACGCGGCGGATCTACGACGCGGTGCGGATCACATTGTCGCGATGGACGACGAAGCTGCAGCAGGAAACGGGCGACGACTTCCCCGAGAAGGTGACCGCGTTCCGCGAAGGGATGGCCGTCCATGGCCGTTACCGCCAGCCATGTCCCGACTGTGGCTCACCCATTCAACGCATCGTCTATGCGGCCAACGAGGCGAACTACTGTGCGACGTGTCAGACCGGCGGGCGCCTGCTGGCGGATCGATCGTTATCGCGTCTGCTGAAGGACGACTGGCCGAAGACGCTCGAGCAGCTCGAAAAGCGCCGCGTGTAGGAGCAACTCCGATTCCAATCCGCGACCGCATGGCCAGAATGAATGCACGTCTGCATGCAATATCGGATCGTCGCAGCCGATGCGTTCTCGACGCAGCGGCAGTTCCTCTGGGATCTCTGTTATCGCGTAACCGGGACGGTTGCTGACGCCGACGCGGTACTGCGCGAATGCTTCGCGAAAGCGGTCGAGCGTCCGCTGGTGGACCGCGACGCCGACTGGCGCCCGCATCTGCTCCGTTCGGCGGCACCGCTGGCGATGGAGGCACTGCGTCAACGGAAGCACCGGCAGTACGTCGGGTCATGGCTGCCATCGCCGATCGACACCGGCAACGCCGCCTCGCCCGGACCGAGGGGAGAGGCGGCCAACGGCGCGCGCTACGACCTCGTCGAGAGCGGCTCGATGGCGTTCCTCAAGGCGCTCGAAGAGCTGGAGCCGCGCGAGCGCGTGGTTTTTGTGCTATCTGACGCGCTCGGCTTCGACATCCAGCGCGCGGCGGCGGCGCTGCAGTCCACCTCGATGACGTGCCGCACACTCCTCCAGAATGCGCGGCGTCGCATGCAGCGCTACGAATCGTCGTATCCGGAACCGACGACCGAGACGCAGGCGCACGTCGGGGCGATGCTGCGCGAATGCCTGACGGACCTGCAGAGCCACGATGCGTCGAAGCTGGAGAAGAGTCTTGCACTAGACGCGCAGGCGATGTTCGACAGCGCCGGCGAATTCGTCGCCCCGCCGGGCACGGTTTTCGGGTCGAGCACCATCGCCAGGCTGCTGACGAAGTTCGCCAGCGGCATCGGCTCCGCCACTTTTGCCTTCCGCATGCTGAACGGCCTGCCGGCCGCACTCGGCCAGGCCAAAGGGCGGCCGCGCTGGGCCAGGCGGTTCGTGCTGCGCATCGAGGCGCACGATGGCTTGATCTCGGAGGTGCACTTCATCATGGCGACCGCCAAGCTCACCGCGGTCCGCTTCGATTCGCTCTGAATTCCCTGTAACCTGTCACGCTGAAACCCGTGACCTTCCGTCGTCCGGCAGTCGTCGTGTGTCTCGCGCTCCTGCTGCCTCGCGCCTTACATGCACAGTCCGCGCAAGAACTTCGCTGGGGCGGAGACGCGGAAGGCGGCGCGCCGTACGTGGAGGCCGATCCGAACGATCCATCACACGTCGTCGGTTTCGACGTCGAAGTCGCGCAACTGCTGGCAGCGGGCCTCGGCCGGACGCCGCGGTTCGTCCAGGTGGGGTTCACGAGCATCGATGCCGAGGCGGCGCGCGGCGATTTCGATGTCGGCCTCAGTGGCATCGAGGATAGTCCGGCGCGCCGATCGCGCCTCGCGGTGACTGTCCCCTACTACGAGTTCCGCGAAGTGCTGACGGTGCGCTCTGCGGACGTCGGCCGCTACAAATCGCTGAGCGACCTGCGCGGCCACCCCGTGGCGACGCTCGGTGCGACGCTCGCCTATGACCTGCTGGTGGCCGCGCAGGCGCGCGACCGCATCATGCCCGTCACCTACGAAGACGATGTGCATCCATACAGCGATCTGGTGCTCGGCCGCGTCGACGCGGTGGTGCTCGACGCGATTCTGGCCGAACGCGGCGTCCGCCGGAACATCGGCCTGACGAATCAGCCGGCGCCGCTCGCCGTCGGTCACTACGTCGGCATTCTCGCCCCGGAGCAGCAGGTGCTGCGCGATCGGATGAACGCTATCCTGCGCGCCGCGATGCGCGACGGTCGGCTCGAGACGATCTTCAAGCGCTGGAACGTCTGGAACGAGGATCAGCCGCGGCTCTACGCGCGAGTGGTGGCGGACGGATCGAACTATCCGGTTGCAGCGTCGAGCCTGACGCCTGCCACACCGACGTTGTCAGGTGGCGGACCGTGGCAGGCCGCGGCACGTTATCTGCCGGCGCTGCTGCGCGCCGCGGTCATCACCATCCTCCTCTCGTGCCTGTCGATGGCGCTCGCCGTCACTGCAGGCGCGCTCATCGCGAGCGGCCGCATCTATGGACGCGCGCCGCTTCGCATCGTCCTGACGGGCTACGTCGAGATCATTCGCGGCACGCCACTGCTGCTGCAGCTCTTCGTCCTCTACTTCGGTCTTGCGGCGGTCGTGCAGCTACCGGCGTTTGTCGCCGCGCTGCTCGGGCTCGGTCTCAACTACGCCGCATATGAAAGCGAGATCTACCGCGGCGCTCTCGAGGCGGTGCCAATCGGGCAGCTCGAATCCGCGCGCACGCTCGGATTCAGCGAACGCCAGATCCTGATGCTGGTTCGCGCGCCACAGGCGTTTCGGCTGGCGCTGCCGCCGATGACCAACGATTTCGTCGCGCTGCTCAAGGACAGCTCGCTCGTCTCCGTGATCACCGTGGTCGAACTGACCAAGGAGACCTCGATTTTTGCCGCGAACATCGGCAGCTGGGTCGTCCCTGGGATTCTTTGCGCGGCGATCTACCTGGCGATGTCGCTTCCGCTGGCGCGCGTCGCACGGCGCATCGAGCGGCGGATGCGTCACGCATGACGTCCGCCGCCGGCAACGCATCGGCGGAACAGGTGCTCGACGTGCGGTCGCTCGAAGTCCGCCGCGGCAGCCGGATCATCGTCTCGGGCGTGTCGTTTGCCGCAGCGCGCGGCGAGATCGTGGCGCTGATGGGAGCGTCAGGCGCCGGCAAGAGTACGATTCTGCGGGCGATCGCTGGCCTCGATCCGATTGTTGCCGGCACGATTACGATCCCGCGGCCGGTCGGGATGGTGTTCCAGTTCCACCACCTGTTCGCGAACATGACCGCGCACAAGAATGTCTGGCTCGCGCCCGTGCAGGTGCTCAAGCGATCGCACCACGAGGCCGGGCGCCGCGCGCAGGAGCTGCTTGATTCGCTCGGCGTCGGTCATCGCGCATCCGCGATGCCGCACGAACTGTCGGGCGGCGAGGCGCAGCGGGTCGCCATTGCCCGCGCGCTGGCCATCGAGCCGCCCGTGCTGCTGATGGACGAGCCAACGGCATCGCTGGACCCCGCGCGCCGCGGCGACCTCGCGGCCACGCTCAGGGAGCTGGCAACGGAAGGACGGACGATTGTGGTGGCCACGCACGACGCGGAATTCGCGCGGGCGTGCGCGTACCGCGTTCTACACGTCGCCGACGGTACAATCACACCCGGATGAACTTTCAAACCGACGCCATTTATATCGAGCGGGACACCGACCGGAAGATCCGCCATCGCAACAAGCTGTATTACCGGTTCAATCACTGGCCAATCTGGATCTTCGTGTTCTTCATCGCGCCCGGACCGCTGACCTTCGACCTGTTCGAGCGCGGGTTCGATCGCCGGCTGGCGATCTGGCTTGGCGTCGTCCTGCTCGGCACCGCCATCGCCGGCCTGTTCGGTCGTTTACCGGGATGTGAGGCCGCGCCGTACATCATTCGCTTCACCGAGGATCGCCCCAATCCGCTCTACCGGCGCATCTGTTACACGACGGCGTGGGGCGAGGTGGTCGCCTTCGCGCTGTTGAATATCGCGGGCCTCGTGTGGGCCATTGTCACCGGCATGTGGCGGCTCAAGCAGATGTATGCCGTTGCGTACTTTCCGATTGCCGGCACGATTTGGCTGCTTGGCGCGCTTGGGACGCTGCCGCGCGTGAAAGCCTCGACGCAAGGTGAAGGACACGAGCGGCGCTACTTCTACGGTTCCGTGTGGGCTGTCGCGAGCGCGCAGCCGGTGCTCTTTCTGCTGTGGAAGGTGCTGCCGGAAACGCGCACGACCGATGCGTTGAAGCTCGTGGTGTTCGTCGCGATTCTCGCGGCGGTCGGATACATGGCGAGGCTCGGGCTCTTGCCGCGCACGCGTCCGATCGTTCCGGGCGAATGGGCGGTATCTGATTAGCGTGTCAACTCCCAACGACCAACTGCCAACTCCCAAGAAGCTCGTTGTCCCGCCTTCCGTGTCCCTTGAAAATTGGAAATTGGGAGTTGGGAATTGAGAGCGAAGGAAGGTCATGAAGGCTGGGACGAATATGCGCCGTTTTACGACTGGGAGAACGCGCGCACGCTCGGGCGGCGCGACGTGCCCTTCTGGCGCACGCTCGCGAAGCAGCAGGATGGTCCGGTGCTCGAACTCGGGTGTGGCACCGGCCGCATTTCCATTCCGCTCGCCAGGGCCGGCGTCTCGCTCGTCGGCATCGATCGATCGGAAGCGATGCTCGCACGGGCGCGCACGCGGATCACCCGCGCCCGCCTGAAGCGCAGCGCGCGGCTGCTGCGCGGCGACATCCGCGCGCTGCCGTTTCGCCCGGCGTCGTTCCCACTGGTGATCGCCCCGTACGGCGTGCTGCAGTCGCTGCTGCGCGAGCGCGACCTGGCCGCGACGCTCGACGCGGTCGCGCGCGTATTGCAGCGGAAGGCGACCTTCGGCATCGAGCTCGTCGCCGACCTTCCGTCGTGGGACGAGTACAAGAAGCGCGTCAGCCTGAAAGGGTGGCGCGGCGGCCGCCGCGGTTCGCACGTGACGCTCGTTGAAACCGTGCGCCAGGATCGAGCCCGGCGGCTGACCATCTTCGATCAGCAGTTCATCGAACGGCGCGGCCGCCAGCGCCGCACCCACGCCTTCTCGCTGACGTTCCGCACGCTGTCGGTTCCGCAGATGGTGCGGCGGCTCAAAAAGGCCGGCTTTGAGATCTCGACGCTGCTGGGCGATTATCGCGGTGGGCCCTGGGATCCGCGTGCGGACGTCTGGATGATCCTCGCCCGCCGGTGCTAGAATCAGCGGTCGATTTTCCCTCGTGTTTTCTGGAGTTTACGCATGTCTGGCCATTCCAAGTGGCACACAATCAAGCATAAGAAGGGCGCCGCGGATGCCAAGCGCGGCAAGGTGTTCACCCGCATCATCAAGGAACTGACGGTCGCCGCCCGCAACGGCGGAGGCGACCCGAACATGAATCCGCGGCTGCGGACGATTGTCGCCGACGCAAAGGCGCAGAACATGCCTCGCGAGAACATCGAGCGCGCCATCCGCCGCGGGACGGGTGAAGAGCCGGGCGTGCAGTACGAAGACGTGACCTACGAGGGCTACGGCCCCGGCGGCGTCGCGTTGATGATCGAGACGCTGACCGACAACAAGAACCGCACGGTCGGTGAGATCCGCCACCTGCTCGCCAAGCACGCCGGCAACCTCGCTGCCGAAAACAGCGTCGCGTGGATGTTCACGCGCAAGGGGCAGATCGTCATCGAGAAGGGCAAGGTCGACGAGGAGAAGCTCCTCACCGCCGCGCTCGACGCGGGCGCCGACGACATGAACGACGACGAGAGCGGCTGGGAGATCGTCTGCGCGCCCGAGAACTTCGAAGCGGTGCGCGACGCGGTCAAGGGGCTGGGCGTCGAGCCGGCCAGCGCCGAGGTCGCGATGGTTCCGCAGAATTACGTGAAGCTCACCGGCAAGGAAGCGCAGCAGATGCTCAAGCTGATGGAGGTCATCGAGGAGCACGACGACGTCCAGCATGTGTGGGCCAACTTCGACATCGAGGAGAAGGAAATCGAGGCCTCCCTCGCGTGACCCTTCGACCCTTCGACAAGCTCAGGGTCGCCCCGAGTGAAGTCGAGGGGCGACAGGCTCAGGGTCATCCCGAGCAACGTCGAGGGGTGAGGATTTTCGGCATCGATCCGGGCTCCGAGCGCACCGGCTACGGCTGCGTGGAAACGGATGGACGCCGCCCCCGGCTGGTTGCCTGCGGCGCGGTGACGTCGCCCGCGGGCGACGCCTTTCCGCAACGCCTCGCACGGATTCACACGGAGCTTTCGCGGCTGCTCGCCTCGTGCCGTCCCGATTGCGTCGCCATCGAAAACCTGTTTCATGCGACGAACGTGCGCAGCGCGCTCAAGCTGGGGCACGCGCGCGGCGTGGCCATGCTCGCTGCCGTGGAAGCGGGCTGCGAGGTGGTCGAGTACACGCCGGCGGAGATCAAACGCGCCGTCGTCGGCTACGGCCGCGCCGAGAAGCATCAGGTTGGACAGATGGTGAAGCTGCTGCTTGGCCTCAGCGCGGCACCGTCACCGCACGACGCCGCCGACGCGCTTGCCGTGGCGATCTGTCATCTGCATTCGATGCCGCCGGCGGGTCTGAAGACCCGCCGCTACGAAGACGTAGGTGCGGACCTTCAGGTTCGCAAGCCGCGCAGCTGGCGCCAGTACCGTCCGCCCGCGATCGGATGATTGCATTCCTCCGGGGACGCGTACTCGACAAACATCCCAATCGCCTCATCGTCGACGTCAACGGCGTCGGTTACGAAGTGCACGTTCCGCTCTCCACCTACTATGAGGTCGGCGAGGCGGGCGCGGATGTCGCGCTGCACGTGCACACGCACGTGCGCGAGGATGCGCTGCAGCTCTTCGGATTTCTCACGACGCTCGAGCAGTCGTTGTTCGAGCGCTTGATCGGCATCAGCGGCATCGGCCCCAAGCTGGCGATTGCGGTGCTCTCGGGGATCGACAGCCGCGAGCTCGTCGCGTCCGTGCAGCGTGCGGACGTCGCGCGGCTGACGAGGATTCCAGGCATCGGCAAGAAGACCGCCGAGCGCATCGTCCTTGAGTTGAAGGATCGACTGCGCGACGTCGCCGCGTCGGCCGACCTCGACGCAACCGAGTCACACGAAACCGCCGATCAACTGCGTGACGACCTCGTCTCCGCCCTCGAGAACCTGGGCTATCATCGGCCGCTGGCTGAAAAAGCCGTCGATGCGGTGCGCGCGCGCAACGGCGACGCTGCGTTCGAGGACGCGTTGAAGGGCGCGCTGCGGGAACTGATGCGATGAACGACCCCTCGAGAACCGCGGGGTCACCCCGGGCCGAATCGACGGGTGACCGCCTCGTCACTGCCGGACGCGTTGACGACGACGTGCAGTACGAGGCGGGACTTCGTCCGCGATTGCTCGACGAGTACATCGGCCAGGATCGCGTGCGCGACAACCTGCAGGTCTCGATTGCCGCCGCGCGCCAGCGCCAGGAAGCGCTCGACCACGTGCTCCTCTACGGCCCGCCGGGCCTCGGCAAGACGACGCTGGCCTATGTCATCGGCAACGAGCTCGGCGTGCCGGTGCGCGCCACCGCCGGGCCGGTCATCGAAAAGCCCGGCGACCTCGCCGCGATGCTCACCAACCTGCAGCCGCACGAGGTGCTCTTCATCGACGAGATTCACCGGTTGCCGCCGGCGATCGAGGAAATCCTCTATCCGGCGATGGAGGACTACGAGCTCGACATCGTCATCGGCCAGGGCCCGAGCGCACGGTCGGTGAAGGTGCCGGTGCAGAAGTTCACGCTGATTGGCGCGACGACGCGCGCCGGTCTGCTTACCTCGCCGCTGCGCGCCCGCTTCGGCATCGTTCACCGGCTCGACTTCTACAACGACGCCGACATCGAGGAGATCGTGCGCCGCTCCGCGCGCATTCTCGACGTGCCCATCGACAACGATGCGGCGGGCGAGCTGGCGCGGCGATCACGCGGCACGCCACGCATCGCCAACCGGCTGCTGCGCCGGGTGCGCGATTACGCGCAGGTACGCGCGGATGGCCGCATCACCGTCGAGGTCGCGCGCGCCGCGCTGAAGCTGCTCGAAGTCGACGATCACGGCTTCGACGAAGTCGATCGCAACCTGCTGCGCACCATCATCGAGAAGTTCGCCGGCGGCCCCGTCGGCGTCAACAGCCTTGCCGCCGCGTTGAACGAAGAGAAGGACGCCATCGAGGATATTTACGAGCCGTTTCTCATTCAGGCCGGCTTCCTCGACCGGACACCGCGCGGCCGCGTCGCCACGGCGCGCGCCTATGAGTATTTCGGACTGACGGCCCCCGGGAGGAATTCAAATCTGTGGTAATCGACACTTCGGTGCGCAACGTCCGCCGCGCACGCATCTCGAGCCTGGCGACATACGTGCCGCCGCGCACTCTGACCAACGCCGACCTCGAACGGCTCGTCGACACCAGCGACGAATGGATTCTGCAGCGCACCGGCATCCGCGAGCGCCACATCGTCGATGCGGGCGTGGCGACGTCGGACCTGGCCGCCGAAGCGGCACGCGAAGCGATTGCGCGCGCCGGCCTGACCCCCGAAGACATCGACTTCATCGTCGTCGGCACGACGACCCCGGACATGATGTTCCCGAGCACGGCGTGCCTCGTGCAGACGAAGATCGGCGCGCCGCACGCGTGGGGGTTCGACCTCGGCGCCGCCTGTTCCGGCTTCACGTATGCGCTGACCACGGCGGCGGAGCTCGTCGCCGCGGGCGGCAGCCGTCACGCGCTCGTCATCGGCGCCGACGTCATGTCGAGCATCATCGACTACACCGACCGCACGACCTGCGTGCTCTTCGGCGACGGCGCCGGCGCCGTCGTCGTCGAACCGTCGGATGAGGACAACATCGGCATCATCGACTTCGAGAACTTCGTCGACGGCAGCGGCGGCGCGGCGTTGTGCATGCCGGCCGGCGGCAGCCTGCGTCCCGCCTCGAAGGAGTCCGTCGAGCAGCGGCTGCACTACGTGAAACAGGACGGCGCGACGGTGTTCAAGTTCGCGGTGCGCAACACCGAGGAAGCGGCGCGCCGCATTCTCGACCGCAACGGCATCAAGCCGTGTGAGATCGATCTGTTCGTCTCGCATCAGGCCAATCGCCGCATCATCATGTCGGCGACGGACAAGCTGGGCATCCCGTCCGAGAAGGTCGTCATCAACATCGAACGGTTCGGCAATACGACGGCCGGCACGATTCCGCTCGCACTCAACGACGCCGTGCAGGACAAGCGGCTGAAAAAGGGCGATCTGCTCCTGCTCGCGTCGGTCGGCGCCGGGTTTACCGTCGGCACCGTGCTGATGCGCTGGGGGCTGAAGGACTAGAGCGTTTTCCTCTTGTACGTAGTACTCGGGCCATGGTACTTCTCCTCGCGGGAGGTGCCATGGCGCCGTATTCAATGGACTTGCGATCGCGGGTGTTGCGCGATTCAGACGCAGGCATCCCGTCGAAGGAAGTCGCGGTCAAGTACGGGTGAGTCGTGCATGGGTGGATCGCGTCAAGCAGCGGCGGCGCGAGCGCGGCGAGATCGCCCCGCGGAAGCAAACGACATTTCGCCGCCGGATGCTGGCGGGCCACGAGGATCGGATCGTGTTGCTGATCACGGCACGGCCCGACGCCACGCTGGTCGAAATTCGCGAGGCGCTCAAGATACCCGTCGGCCTCAGCACTCTGTGGCGCGAGATCGATCGGTTGGGCTTCCGCGTTAAAAAAAACGGTATTCGCCGACGAACAGCGTCGCGCTGACGTTGCCGCGCGGCGCCGGCACTGGCAAGACACGCTGACGCTTCACGATGCGCGCAGCTATGTGTTCATCGACGAATCGGGGGTCACCACCGATCTGCTACGGCGCTATGGTCGCAGCCCACGCGGGCTCCGGCTGCGCGATTACGCGCCATATGGGCATTGGCAGACCCATACGGTCGTCGCCGCGCTACGGGTGGATGGTCTCTCGGCGACAGCCGTGTTCGATGGGCCGATCGACAATCCGGCGTTTCTCGCCTACGTCGAGCAGGTGCTGGTGCCCACGCTCCATCCTGGCGATGTCGTGGTGCTCGACAACCTCGCGATGCATAAGCAACCGGAGGTGCAAGCGGCCATCGAGCGCGCAGGCGCGCGCCTCCGCTTCCTTCCGCCGTACAGCCCGGATTTCAATCCAATCGAGCTCGCATTTGCCAAGCTGAAAGCGTTCATGCGCGCGGCCCGACCGCGAAGCTTCGACCAGGTGGTCGAGCTCGTCGGGATCGCGCTGCACCTCTTCACGCCGCGCGAGTGCCTCAATTTTGTGCGGCACTGCGGGTACCGAGTAACTACGGCGTTATGAAAAACGCTCTAGTTCACCCGCAACCACCTGAGCCAAAAGGCGCGCTCGCCGGAAGGCGATTTGCTTCCCCGATAATGGTCATATGGGTGCAGAAGCGCTGAGACATCCCGTCCGCCTGCGGTCGCTGACGCAGGGTCAGCAGCAGCGGCTCGTGGCGCTGCGCAAGATCGCGGAGCTTCTCGATTCCGCGTTCGTCGTGCCCGGCACGACGTACCGGATCGGGCTCGATCCGATCATCGGCCTGGTCCCGCTGGTCGGCGATCTCGCATCGCCCATCTTCGCCATCGCCCTGATCTGGCAGGCGCACGATCTCGGCGTTCCGAAGATCGTGCAGTTGCGGATGATTTTCAACGCGGCCATCGACGGCGTGGTTGGCGCGATTCCCATCTTCGGCGACCTGTTCGACTTCGGCTGGAAGTCGAACGAATGGAACCTTGCGCTGCTCGAGCGGCACGCCTACGAAGTGCGCGCTGCCGGGGCCGGCGACTGGCTGTTCGTCATCACGCTGATCGCCCTGCTGATCATCATCGCTGCGCTGCCGTTCGTGCTTGCGGGTATGTTGTTCTCGTGGCTCGGCGCGCATCTGCTCTAAAGGCGGGAAAGGCAGGCGGGGCGGGGAAGGCAGGAAGGGCGGGTAAGGCGCCCAGGAAGCCCGCTGAACCCGCGCGCGTGTTCCTGCTCTCGCCCGCCAACTGCGGCGGCATCCGCGCGCAGATGATGCTCTCGCCGAACGCCCGCTTCGATCTCGCGCATCAGCTGCAGAGCGCCACCGGTGCGCCGCTCGGCGAGGTGTTCAGCTTCGTCAGCGGGCTCTACTTCCGCGGCAAGCTCGCCTACGCGCGCCGCTTCGCGCGGCCACCCGACCCTGCCGATCCGGTTACCGCCGGCGGCGTGCTCGTCATCACGTCCACGGCCGGCCTGCGCGCCGCCGACACCACGGTCACCATCGAATCGTTTCGTGCCTTTGGTGCCGGTGACATCGACCTGCGCAACCCGTCCTACCGCGCCCCGCTGGAGCGATCCGCGCTCGCGCTGCGTGAGGCGATCGGACCTGACTGTGAAGTGGTCCTGCTCGGCAGCGTCGCTTCCGGAAAATACGTCGACCTGCTGTTGCCGATCTTCGGCGACCGTCTGGTGTTCCCGCCGTCGTTCGTCGGCCGAGGCGACATGAGCCGCGGAGGCCTTATGCTTCGCTGCGTGATGGCCGGATTCGAGCTGCCATACGAGCCGCTCTCGGGCGCCATTCGGCATGGCCAGCGTCCGCCCCGGCTCGAGCCGCTGAGGACGCGACGAACGTTTGAGACCACGAAGGACGCGAAGCCCACGAAGCCGAAGTGAAGGCGACGTGGTGAAGAAGACGTCCCGCCTCGACATCCCCGCCGAGGGTGACGCGACACTGAAAGTCGCGGGTCGCGAAGTGCGGCTGACCAATCTCGCCAAGCCGTTCTGGCCCGAGCGCGGCATCACGAAAGGAATGCTCATTCAGTACTACGCGGATGTTGCTCCGGTGCTGCTCCCGCACATCGGCGATCGTGCGATGGTGATGAAGCGCTACCCGCACGGCGCAGCTGGCGAGTTCTTCTTCATGAAGCGGGCGCCGGTGCCGCGTCCCGACTGGATCCGCACCTGCTCGATCGACCACGACTCCGGCAACATCATCGACTTCCCCGTCATCGACGATCTGCCGTCGCTCCTCTGGCTGATCAACCTCGGATGCATCGATCTCAACCAGTGGTACGCGCGCTGTGACGACGTCAATCGGCCCGACTACCTGCACTTCGACCTCGATCCCGGCCCGGGTGCAAGCTTCGATCAGGTCCGCGAATCCGCGCTCATCGTGCGCGATGCGCTCGAGGAGCTGAAGATGAAGCCGCTGGTGAAAACCAGCGGGTCGAAGGGCATCCACATCTACGTGCCGATTGTGCGCGGTCCGCTGCAGAAGACCGTGTGGACCTTTGCGAAGGCGCTCGCAGTGACGCTTGCGGGCCGTCATCCCGCGCTGATGACATCCGAGTACCGCAAGGAGAAGCGGCCGAAAGGCCGGGTGCTGGTCGACTACAACCAGAACCGGTGGGGCAGCACGCTGGCGAGCATCTATTCGGTGCGGCCGACGCCGTTGGCCACCGTCTCGACGCCGCTCACATGGGAGGAAGTCTCACACGGCGTTCGCATCGAGGACTTCCGCCTCGATAACGTCCGCACGCGCATTGCCAAACTGGGCGACCTGTGGGGGCCGCTGCTCGCGGCACGCGGCCGAACAGACTTGCGCAAATTCATGTAAAACGCTCCGCGCTGTCTCACAACGGCGCAGCGAATTGACGCGGCGCGTCCCCGCATCGAACACGCTGTCGCATCCTTCGACACCACTGCCATCAGCCGACCGAAAGCTGCGCTGGATCGGCACAGGCGCGCCGCACGCCGCGCGCCGCGCGCGACAACGCAATTTGCCAACTCCGCCTGCTGCAGCAACTTGGAGCAGCAGCGCGATCGTGGCCACTCCCTTGCTCTGGCGCACAGCATTCCCCATGGCCCTGGCATTCGAGACCCCAAATTCACTTCGGCGTAAGCCTTCGCTCGTCACCGTTCCACGAAAAGCCCCGACCGCTCACGGGCGTCCCGCGCTCGGCGCCATCCTCGTCGAACGGCAGCTCATTACCGACGAACAGCTCAAGGCGGCCATCGAACAACAGAAGCGAAGCGATCGCCGCCTCGGGCAGGTGCTGATCGACATGGGATCGACGACGCAGGATGCCGTGCTCGGCGCGCTCAGCATCCAGCTCGGCTTGCCGGGGATTCGCATCAACGCCTACACGATTGATGCAGAGGCGATCAGTGCGCTTCCCGAAAAGGTCGCGCGCCGCCACGGGGCGTTCCCGATCTCGAAGGTCGGCACGACGCTGACCGTCGCCGTCGCGGTTCCGCAGGACCTCGAGGCGACCGACGACCTGCGGTTCGCATCCGGCTGCGAGATACGAACCGTCGTCGCGCTCGAGGATGAAATCGCCAGCGCACTCGATCGCTACTACCAGACCGACGGCATCCCGCATCAGCTCGCGCAGGACACCGAAGAAGTGATCGTCGAAACGCCCTTCTTCGATCGGCGGACGGGCAGCGATCGCCGCCAGGGCCGCGTGGGTGGGCGCCGCGCCACCGACCTGATCTACTCCGAGCCCGACAAGTTCGACGAGGCCGCCGAGCGTTCGGCGGTCACCGTTGTCGACCGCGTGCTCGCGCGCGCGGTCAGCGAAGGGGCCAGCGACATTCACCTGGAGTCGATGCTCGACAGCTTCCGCGTGCGCTTCCGCGTCGACGGCACCTTCCGCGAGATCGCGACGTTCGCCCCGCAGCTGGCGCCGGCCGTCGTCGCGCGCCTGAAGGTGCTCTCGGGGATGGACATCGCGGAGCATCGGCTTCCGCAGGACGGCCGCTTCAGCGCGAGCGTTGGCTCGCATCGCCTCGATATGCGCAGCTCCACGTATCCGACGGTGTACGGGGAGAAGGTGGTACTGCGGCTGCTGGATCGATCCTCATTGCGGCTGCACCTCGAGACGATGGGCATGCGCGGCAAGGTGCTCGATCAGTTCCGCGGCCTGATCCGTCGACCCGAAGGAATGATCCTCGTGACCGGGCCAACCGGCAGCGGCAAGACGTCGACCCTCTATGCAGGCCTCGCGGAGCTCGTCGAGACCGGCAAGCACATCATCACCATCGAGGATCCGGTCGAATACGCGCTCGCCGGTGTGAATCAGGGGCAGACGAACGAGAAGGCGGGCTTCACATTCGCGCGTGGTCTCCGCGCGATCCTTCGTCAGGATCCCGACGTCATCATGGTCGGCGAGATTCGCGATGCGGAGACGCTGTCAACGGCCGTAGAGGCGTCGCTGACCGGCCACCTCGTGTTTTCAACCCTCCACACCAACAGCGCGGTATCGACTGTTGCGCGCGTTGTCGACATGGGCCTCGAGCCGTACCTGCTCTCCTCGTCGCTGATGGGCGTCGTGGCGCAGCGGCTCGTGCGGCGGATCTGCGTGACGTGCCGGACCCAGATTCCGATGCCGCCCGGCGTCGCCCATCTGTTTCCCGGCGGCGCGCCCGAAATGCTCCATCGCGGCAAAGGCTGTCAGGACTGTCGCGGCACCGGCTATCGCGGGCGCGTGGCGATTCACGAGCTGATGATGATCAACGAAGAACTGCGGAACCTGATTCTCGAGCGCGCGCCGGAGGGCAGGATCAGCGACGCCGCGGCGCGGGCCGGCATGGTGGCGCTGCGCGACGAGTGCCTCACGCGGGTGATGGAAGGCGAGACGACGCTCGAAGAAGTCGTGCGCCTCACGCAAGATCGCACGTAGAGGGCGCGCACTCGAAGTCCGCTTCTCGTACGCGGCCCTACTCGCCGAGGAGCTCTCCGATCGGTTTGAGGTCTTCGATCCGATCGCAGAACGCCTTCACGACCACGAGCATCGGCACCGCGAGCAGCGTCCCCCAGATTCCCCAGACGAAGCTCCAGAAGATCAGGCCGACGAACATCGCGACCTCGTTCGTGCGCGCCGCGCGGCTCGTCAGCCACGGCGTCAGCAACCACCCTTCAAGGCTCGTGATGATCACCGACACACCCGAGACATAGAGCGCCATGGCGAGGGTGCCGAATTGCAGGAATGCAACGACAGCCGTCGCACCGGCGACGATCACCGGTCCGAAGTACGGAATGCTGTTGAACACCCCGGCGGCCACGCCCCACATCGCCGCGTGATGGACGCCCAGCCAGCGGAAGGCCAGCCATGTCGCCACGCCGACGACGATGCTGGTGACGACGCGGAGCAGCAGGAAGCGCTCGATCTGCGCGTCGATCTCGTTGAGGATTTGCACCGTGATCTTCTTCTGCTCGAGCGAAGGTCCGGCGAGCTTGACGAGCTTGCGCTTGACGAGATCGCCGGAGGCGAGCAGGAAGAACACGAAAAAGACGACAAGGGTCGCTTCGCCCGCAAAGGTCAGCAGGCTCGCCGATCCCCACGTCAGGTAGCCGCGCACGTCGAAGACCGGCGCCTCGACCTGCACGCGCTGCACGCCGGCCGGAACCGGGTTGCGCGCGGCTTCGTCGGCCGTGCGCTGCAGCTCGGTGGCGGCCTTCTGCACCTGCTGGATCGTTCCAGGCTGCGTTCTGTTCTCGCGCAGCACCACGCGCAGCTTCGACGCCGCCTGCGGCATCGCCGCCACCATCGATGCCGCATCGTCTGACAGCGCATAGCCGGAATAGAGCATGGCGCCGGTGAAGCAGAGCATGACGAGGGCCGCGGCGATGACGCGCGGCAGACGGAGGCGGATCAGCAGGCTGACAATCGGCTCCAGCGCGTAGCTGATGAGCACGCTCAGGATGATGGGGATGAACACTTCCCGCGCCCAGTAGAGCAGGCCGATGGCGGACGCCGCCGCGACGACGACGAGCGCGACGCTGCGCAGCTTGACGTCGATCGGCGCCGTCGTCTCCGGGACTTCAGATGCGCGGCGAAACAGGTCCTGTGCTCGTTCTGGCATCCGACTCCCGCGGTGCGACGGCAAGGCCGGCGCGACGCTGCAGTGCTTTGTTGATGGCAACGGCGGCCTTGGCGCCCTCGGCGGCGGCGACGATGACGAACTGCACGTCGCGCGACGCGTCACCCGCCACGAACAGGCCTGGAATGTGCGTCTCGCCGAGTTGATCCGTGTGCACGGTGCCGTGGGTGTTCATGACGCAGCCGAGCCGCGCGGGGAGATCGCACTGCTGGCTCTGGCCGCTCGAGAAGAAGATCGCGTCGCACGGTGCGGACGATCCGTCGCCGAACACGATGGCGCGCACGTTCGGTCCGTCGTGCTCGATGTGCGCGATCGGCGCCACGCGAACGTCGATCTGCTCCTGCGCGAGGCGCGCGCGATCCGGCTTGCGAATGGTGCGCGCGCCGTTGGTGCAGAGCACCACGCGCGGCGTCCAGGTTTTCAGTGACAGCGCGAGACCGGCGCCCGACGTGCCGTGGCCGACCACGGCGATGACCTGGTCGCGATGTTCCCACCCGTCGCAGTAGGGACAGTGATGAACGGTGACGCCGTAGCAGTCGTCAACGCCCGGGATATCGGGGATGTGGTCGCGCACTCCGCTCGCAATCAACGCCATGCGCGCCTGCACGGTCTCGGAGCCGTCGAGCGTGGCTTCGAAGAAATCGCCGCGATGGACGAGATTCGTGACGTGTGCCGCGCGCGGCGCGACGCCGTAGGGCTTCAACTCCTCGCGTCCGATGCGAAGGAATTCGAGGGGCGGCGTGCAGTCGCGCGTCAGGAAGCCGTGCAGCTCCGACGAGCGCGCGTTGCGCGGATGGCCCGTGTCGCACAGGAGGAGTTTGCGGCGGCAGCGGGCGAGGACGAGTGCCGCGCTGAGACCGGCGGGACCACCGCTAATGATGACGTCGTACACATCCGGCTGAACTGCAAGTGGATAGCCATGTCCGCCGGGTCCGCCTGAAGGCGGACTCTACATGGGATCGGTAGTGTCCGGCTTCAGCCGGACCAGAACGATGAACATTTCCGATTTCGACTTCGATCTCCCGGATGAACTCATCGCGCAGCACCCGCCAGAGCTCCGCGGCGGTTCGCGCCTGCTCGTCCTTCGCCGCGAGGATGGGCTCGAGCACACGATGTTCGTCGAGCTCGGCCGTAGTCTTCGGCGTGGCGACCTGCTCGTGGTGAACGACACGCGCGTCTTTCCTGCGCGTCTGCTCGGTCATCGCGTGCCGAGCGGAGGCGCTGTCGAGTGTCTCTTACTAAACGAACTTCCAACTTCCAATCTCCAACTTCCAAGTTCATCGAGCTGGGACGCGTTGGTTCACCCAGGTCAAAAGCTGAAGCCGGGCGCGCACCTCGTGTTCGAACGCGACGGCATTCGCATCGATGGCGAAGTGCGCGCCATGCACTTTCAGGGACGACGCACCGTGCGGCTGTGGACGGATCACGCAGCCGGGATCGCTGACGCCATCGACCGTGTCGGACACATTCCGTTGCCGCCCTACATCAAGCGCGCGGACGACAATGCGGACAAGGAGCGCTATCAGACAATCTACGCACGCGAGCGCGGGTCGGTTGCCGCGCCGACCGCAGGGCTGCATTTCACGGCGCACCAGTTCGAGGAGCTCGCCGCGCGCGGCATCGAACGGGTCGAGGTGACGCTGCACGTCGGCTACGGCACGTTCAAGCCGATTAAGGCCGGCCACGTGGAAGAGCACACCGTGGACGCCGAGCGGTACACCGTCTCACCGGACACCGCCGCGGCGCTTACGCGGGCGATGCGCGACGGTCGGCGCATCATCGCCGTCGGGACGACGACCGTCCGCACGCTGGAGTCGTTGACGATCGAGAATGGCGAGGTGCGCCCGGCCAGCGGCGAGACGACGCTGTTCATTCACCCGGGACATTCCTTCCGGCTGGTTCGAGGCCTCATCACGAACTTCCACTTGCCGCGCTCGTCGCTGCTGGTGCTCGTGTCGGCGCTGGCCGGACGTGAGCGCATCCTCGCGGCGTACCGCGAGGCGGTGGCACATGGCTATCGCTTCTACAGCTACGGCGACGCGATGTTGATCCTCTAGCCCGCCTTCGCTCTACGAGCTTCGGCGGGGCAGGCGCCGCCTTCGCTCTACGAGCTTCGGCGGGGCAAGCGCCGCCTTCGCTCTACGAGCTTCGGCGGGGCACGTTGTTTCGCAGACTTTATTCAGCCGCCAGGCAGACATTCGTAGAAAATCCGGGCATTGCAGCGGTAGCGCTGTTGCATCGCGCGCGGGCGGATGTATCAGGCCCAGGCTTCGGGCGCGCTCCTCGCCAACGGACGCAAGCTTCTCGACGGCCAGCGGTCGTGGGTCCGCGTCGGACGCACGGTCTTTCTGCTGGGCGTGACGAGCCTGCTGACCGACATCTCCGCTGAGATGGTCAGCACCACGCTGCCCCTCTACCTCCTCGTCACGCTTCGTTTCTCGCCGTTCCAGGTCGGGTTTCTCGACGGTCTGTACCAGGGCGCCGCCGTGATCGCGAACGTGATCAGCGGCTTCGCGGCGGATCGATGGAAGAAGCCGAAAGAGGTGGCCGCCACCGGCTACGGGTTCTCAGCGCTGTGCAAGCTGCTCTTTCTCGTCGTCGGCAGGAGCTGGACGGGAATCTCCGCGGCGATTCTTCTCGATCGCACCGGCAAGGGGATCAGGACCGCGCCGCGTGACGCGATGATCGCCGCGACGACGGCGCCGGAACAGCGCGGCATCGCGTTCGGCGTCCACCGCGCGATGGACACGGCGGGCGCCATGCTCGGTCCGCTCCTCGCCGTGGCGATCCTCGCCGTCGCGCCCGAGGCCTACGACGCGATCTTCGTCGTCAGCCTGTGCGTCGCCTTCATCGGGCTGCTCGTGATCGTGTTGTTCATCGACAACCCCGAACAGGATGCGGCGCCGGTGGTGCGTGCGGCGGGCGTCGCGATTTCTTGGCGCGACGCGATCGCGCTGGTCGGGGAAGTGGATTTCCGCAACGTGCTGATTCTCGGCAGCGCACTCGCCGTCGTCACGGTCAGCGACAACCTCGTTTACCTCACGCTCAAGTCACGTCTCGCGATTCCCGCGCCGCTCTTCCCGCTGCAGTACGTGGTGACGGCGCTGATCTTCATGGTGTTCGCGATTCCTGTCGGCAAGCTGGCGGACCGCATCGGCCATCGTCTCGTGTTTCTGATTGGTTACGGTCTGCTGGCCGCGGCGTACGCGGTGCTGCTCTCGCCGATCGGCGGCGGCGCGGCTGCGGCGCTCGTCTTTGTCTGCCTCGGACTGTTTCACGCGGCAACCGACGGCATCCTCGCGGCGCTCGCGAGCGGAACGTTGCCCCCGCATCTGCGCACTACCGGTCTCGCCATCCTGACGACAGGAACGGGGCTCGCGCAGTTCCTGTCGTCGACGATGTTCGGCCTGGTGTGGGGCACGGCAGGACCCGAAGCGGCGCTCATCGCGTTCGTCGCGGCGCTCATCGTGGTATTGACTGTCACTGCCGTCACCATCCGGCGGGTCGCGCGAGGCTGACGGACATGCCGGCATCGCAGCGAGCACGACGTACGGCCTTCTGGCTGATGACCGCTGTGTGTGTTGCAGGTGCGGTCGGCTATGTCCTTGTCGTCAGCCGGCGGCCGACGGCCGTCGCGCCGCTCCGGGCCGAAGCGCCGTCAATGCGGTCACAGCCATTGACAGTCGACGTCCCGGCGCCTGCGTCAGCGGAGTCATCCAACGAAGTGCCAGGGGCTGCCGCAGCAGCGGATGCGCCACCGCCATCGGCGGCTGACGCCGCGGCCACGACGCTGCCGCTCACGGCACCGCATCCCACTGCATCGTCGCCCGCTCCTTCGCGTTTCGTCGCCCTGACGATGAGTGCGCCCGAGAGCGTGGGGACGATCATGACGGCGGCGGTGGATGCCGTCGACACGCGCCGCGAGACGCAGGTCTCGTGCGAGCGTGTCTACTTCTCGCGCACCCGCGGTCTCTGTCTACGGCGCGAGATCCACTTTTACGCGGCGCAGACCGTTGCGACGGTGTTCGACAGCGAGCTCACCCCGCTCTTCACCATCCGCACCGACGGCATTCCGTCGCGCGCGCGTGTGTCGCTCGACGGCCGCTACGCCGCGTTCACCACGTTTATCAGCGGCCATTCCTACGCCGACGCGCAGCTGTCGACAGCGACCCTGATTCTCGACCTGGCGAACGGATCGATCGTCGCCAATCTCGAACAGTTCACCGTCATGCGCGACGGGAAGGTGCTGCGCTCGGCCGACTTCAACTTCTGGGGCGTGACCTTCCGGCGAGACAGCAACGCCTTCTTCGCGACGCTGCGCACGGGCGGGACGACCTATCTCGTCGAGGGCGATATCGCCGCGAAGAGGATGACGGTCGTTCACGAGGGCGTCGAATGTCCGTCGCTGTCGCCCGACGAGACGCGGGTCGCCTTCAAGAAGCTGATTGGTCCCGTCAACTGGCGGCTCACCGTCCTGAACCTCTCGACGCTCGCGGAAACGGCGCTGGCCGAGACGAGGAGCGTCGACGACCAGGCCGAGTGGCTCGACAACGACCATGTTCTCTACGCGATGGCTGACGATGCGACCGCCATCGGCGTGAGCATCCTATCGGTCGCCGCCGACGGCAGCGGGCAGCCGCGCGTGTTCGCGAAGGGCGCTGCGTCGCCGGCCGTCATCAGATAACCTGTGTCAGCCATGTCTTTCTCCTACGAAGAATTCGACCTGTCCGGCATCCAGACCTATCCGCTCGCGTCCCGTAAGAGCAAGGCGCACGCGGACGATTTTGCGAAGCCGGTCGCGCGCGGCTCGTCGTTCAAGACGTGGATCGATTCGCTCTCGAACATCCTCGGGGCCGCCGATGTCAGGCGCGTCGTCGATGCGGTCGCGGCGGCGAAGAAACGCGACGCGGGAATCATCTGGGGGATCGGCGCGCACGTGATCAAGACGGGCGTGTCGCCCATCCTGATCGACCTGATGGAGCGCGGCCTGGTGTCGGCGCTGGCGATGAACGGCGCGGGTCTCATCCACGACTTCGAGATCGCGCTGTCCGGTTCGACGTCGGAAGACGTCGACGCCGCGCTGGGGCCGGGCAAATTCGGCATGGCGGAGGAAACGGGCACGCTGCTGAACGAGGCGATACGCGTCGCGCGCGCGGAGCATCAGGGACTCGGCCAGGGCGTCTCCGCATTTCTGTCGCGCCAGAATCCGAAGCATGGCGATAAGAGCCTGGCTGTTGCCGCGCATCGCCTGGGCGTTCCGCTGACGGTGCACGTCGCGGTCGGCACAGACATCATTCACATGCATCCGGCGGCGTCCGGCGCCGATATCGGCGAGACCAGCCTGCGCGACTTCCGTTACTTCACGTCGTGCGTCGCGCGGCTCGCCGGCGGCGTCTACCTGAATTGCGGATCCGCGGTCGTGCTGCCGGAGGTGTTCCTGAAGGCGGTGGCGCTCTCGCGCAACCGCGGCGAGTCGCTCGAGGGGCTCACCACCGTCAACATCGACTTCATGCGCATGTACCGTCCGCAGACGAACGTCGTGACGCGGCCCATCGTCGGGACCAACGGACGAGGGATTTCGCTCGTCGGACACCACGAGATCCTGATCCCGCTGCTCGCCGCCGCTATCGTTGAGGCAGTGTAAAATCGGAGATTCGTGCCGGAGTAGCTCAGCCGGTTAGAGCACGCGTCTCATAAGCGCGGGGTCGGCAGTTCGAGTCTGCCCTCCGGCAGTACCAACTTCCAACGCCCAACTTCCAACTTCCAAGGTGTGCTTCGCTGGAAGCGTGGGAGCGGGGTTCCTTGGGAGTTGGGCGTTGGGAATTGGGAATTGACCAGCGCGCTCCATCAACGCGTCCGAAAAACCATCGAGCGCCACGCGCTCATTCCACCCGGCACGCGTGTGCTCGTCGGCCTCTCGGGCGGGTCCGATTCCGTCGCCCTTCTTTTCCTCCTCCTGGATCTCGGCGAAAACGGCCGTTTCGAGGTGGCCGGCATCGCGCACCTGAATCATCAGCTTCGGCCGACTGCCGATCGGGACGAGGCCTTCTGCCGCGACCTCGCCGCCCGCCTGCACCTCGGAATCACTGTGAAAAAAAATGACGTCAAAGGGTACGCGCGTGCAGGAAACCTGTCAGTCGAAGATGCGGCCCGCAGGATCCGATATGACTTTATGGAGCAGGCGGCGGATGCGCTGAACGCGCAGCGGATTGCCGTTGGGCATACGCAGGACGACCAGGCGGAGACGTTCGTCCTCAAACTGATTCGCGGCGCGGGACTGACGGGTCTCGGCGGGATCCATCCGCGGCGCGGCCGTGTTATTCGCCCGTTGCTCGATCTTGCACGCGCGGATCTGCGAAATTACCTCGTTTCCCGTGGAGAACGCTGGATCGAGGACGAATCGAACGCGGATCTCGACAATCCGCGGAATCGCATCCGCCACGTCGTGCTGCCCGAGCTGGACTGTGCGGCAAACGGGGCGACGCGGCCGGCGATTGCGCGCGCCGCCGGGCTCGTTCGGGAGGACGCCGAGTGGCTCGATGAGCTGGCGGACCGCC
>JADMIO010970535.1_pt1 | contig 35494 bp, 39 predicted proteins | sample 8958161 | NCBI WGS metagenome assembly JADMIO01 (sample SAMN16585339, study PRJNA669376) | soil metagenome | isolation source: Crop rotation soil | place: USA: Cullars Rotation, Alabama | collected 2011
CGCGACAACTTGTCCACGTGGAATTCTAAGCTTAGGATCCCAATGTGCTGGAAAGGCTTCGGCGGACGCCTGTCTTTCCTGGTCACGGGCGACGAGGAGGGGCCCGCCGTCAACGGCACCGCGAAGCTCCTCGACTGGGCGCTCGGGCGTGGGGAGCATTTTGCCGCCGCGATCGTCGGCGAGCCGACCAGCGCGAAGACGCTCGGCGACCAGATCAAGATCGGCCGGCGCGGCAGCTTCTCCGCCACCCTGACCGTCGAGGGGACGCAGGGGCACGCCGCTTATCCGGAGCTTGCCGACAACCCGATCCGCGGCCTGACGCAGCTCCTCTACGGCCTGCAATCCGCGCCGCTCGACCGGGGCTCGGAGCATTTCACCCCGTCCTCGCTCGAGGTGGTGAGCGTCGATGTAGGCAATCCGACCTGGAACGTGATCCCGCAGCGCGCGACCGCGCGCTTCACCAGCCGCTACAACGACCGCTGGAACCGCGGGAGCCTCGCGGCGGAATTCGAACGGCGTTTCTCCGTCGCGGCGGAATCGGGGACGCTCGCGCCCAATCACCCGGTCCGCTGGGCAATGCAGCCGGAGCCCGCTTCCGGCGACGTTTTCCTGACACGCGACGACGCGCTGATCGAGGTGGTCTCCGGCGCGATCGAGAAAGTCATCGGGCACCGGCCGGCGCTCTCGACCGCCGGCGGCACGTCGGACGCGCGCTTCATAAAGAGCTATTGCCCGGTCGTCGAGTTCGGCCCCGTCGGCGCCACGATTCATCAAGTCAACGAGCACGCCTCGCTCGCTGACATCGAGAAGACCGCGGCGATCTACGAAGAAGTGCTGGAGCGCTATTTCTCCCGATGAGGGGACTCGCCTACGTCCTGGAGAATCTCGCGGGCGCATGGCGGGTGATGCTCGGCCGTCCCGACGGGCTGCAGCGCCTCGACACGACGCTCGAAGGCTTCTGGCGGTCCTTCGGCGTGGTGATCCTCGTCGCGCCCTTCGCTTTCCTCGCCCTCATGAGCCAGCAGCCGCTCGTCGCGGAAGGCGGGACGGCGGAGCTGACTGGCGGGCAGGTCGTGCTCGATGCGGTCACGCTGCTCGTCGACTGGTTCGCGTTTCCGCTGGTTTTCGCGCTTGCCGCACGCCCGCTCGGACTGGGACCGCGCTACGTCCCCTTCATCGTGGCGCGGAACTGGGCGTCGGTGATCATCAGCGCCATCATCTCGATCATCCACGTGCTGCACCTTGCGCACGTGCTGCCGGATGCCGCGATGCCGTTCGCGCTGCTCCTTGCGATCGCCGTTTCGCTGCGCTTCGCCTACGTGATCGCGCGCACGACGCTGATGGTGTCCGCGTTCGTAGCGCTGCCGATCATCTTCCTCGATCTCCTGATGAGCCTCGTGATCTGGGCGGCCTTCGACCGGCTCGCGTGAGCCTCAAGGGTAATCGACCTGCATCAAATAGAGGCCCTCGGCCGGCGCGACCGGACCGGACGCGGTGCGGTCGCGGGCTTCGAGCGCGCTGACGAGATCGTCGGCGGTCCACTTGCCCTCGCCGACGAGCTTCAGCGATCCGACCAGCGAACGGACCTGGTTGTGGAGGAACGATCGCGCCCTTGCTTCGACGACGAGCTCGTCGTCGCGCACCAGCACGTCGAGCACGTCAAGGGTCCGCACCGGACTCTTGGCCTGGCATTCGGTTGAGCGGAATGTGGTGAAGTCGTGCGTTCCGAGGAGCCGCTGCGCCGCCTCGTGCATCGCCGGCGCGTCGAGCCGGTGGCCGACGTGCCAGACCCGTCCCCGCTCGAGCATCGGCGGCGCGCGGCGGGTCATTACGCGATAGGCGTAGTGGCGGCGGAGCGCCGAGTAGCGCGCGTCGAAGCCGTCCGCGACCGCTTCTGCCTTCAGGATCGCAACCGGCTCCGGCCGAAGGTGCGCGTTGAGCCCGTCGCGGAGCTTGTCGCCGGTCCATTCGCGGGCGAGATCGAAATGCGCCGCCTGGCCGCGCGCATGCACGCCCGCATCGGTCCGCCCCGCACCGCGCAGCGTCTGTTCCTCGCCGGTCAGCCGCTTGAGCGCTTCCTCGATCGCCTGCTGCACCGAACGCCCGTTCGCCTGACGCTGCCAGCCGACGAAAGGGCCGCCGTCATACTCGATCGTCAGCTTGTAGCGCGGCATGGTCCGAGAGCATCGTGAAGGCCGCCGGGTAGACGAGTCGTCCCTCGCTCGGCGCCGAGCCGAAGGACAGGGCCATCAGGTAGGGCGACTGGTAATCGCTTTCAAAGCGAGCCACGCGCCGGTTGCTGTAGCCGAAGCGGGTGTAATAGCCGGGCTCGCCGAGCACCACGCAAAGCGTCTCGCCCATCGCGGCGAGGCAGGCATGCCCCTCCTGGATCAGGCGCGTGGCGATGCCCTGCTGCTGGTACTCGGTGTAGACGGCGAGCGGCGCGAGCGCGACGGCGGGGAAGGGCTCCGCTCCCTCCACCATGACCCGCGAGAACGCGACGTATCCGACGACCACGCCGGCGTCCTCTGCGACGAGCGACACCACCAGGTCGCCGTCACTTCGCAGCCGGTCGACGAGCAGCGCCTCCGCCGGGCTCGGGAAGGAAACCTTGAGCAGGTCCCGGATCTGCGTGCCGTCGCGGAATTCCTCGCCCCGCAGCGTAACGACACCGGTCGGGGGCTCGAGCTGAGCCTCGAAGAGTCGTTCGGTCGGGTTCTTGATCCAGCTCAAGGGGTGCGATTCCGCGGCCGTGCCATTTAGCGTTTGTTGAAAAATTCCGGAGCGTCAACAGGGAGTTCGAATGGACGAAGGGGTCCGGACCCGAGTGCTCAATGATTTGTTCGAGGGACTGTCAGCACTCCGATCTCGTGCGGTGGAGAGGAGCGAGCTCAAGGCGGCGTGAGGCTTAGAGGAAAGAAGCGCCGACGCTCAGCCTCGCACCCCGCAGGAATTCCTCCGCGCGGACGGGCTTCTTGCCGGCACGCTGCACCTGAAGCAGCGCGACCGCGCCCTCGCCGCAGGCGATGGTGAGCGGGGCGAGGCTGAGGATAGCGCCGGGCGCGCCCGCTCCGTCGACCCGGGTGGTGCGCAGGATGCGTATGCGTTCCGTTGATGCGCCCGACGGCATCTCGCACCAGGCGCCCGGGGCAGGCGACAACCCGCGGATCTTGTTGTGCACCTCGAAGGCGGACTTCCGCCAGTCGATGCGGGTCTCGGCCTTTCCGATCTTCTGCGCATAGGTGACGCCGCTTTCGGCCTGCGGCTCGCAGGTGAGACTGCCGCTCTCCAACCGGCCGAGTGCATTCACCATCAACGTTGCGCCGAGCACGGCAAGACGGCTGCGAAGCTCGCCGGCCGTCTCGTCCGCGCCGATCTCCACTCTTTCGGAGAGACACACCGGACCCGTATCGAGACCCTCATCCATCCGCATTGCCATCACGGCCGTCTCGCGGTCGCCCGCGATGATCGCGCGCTCGATCGGCGCGGCACCGCGCCAGCGTGGCAGCGCGGAGGCGTGAAGGTTGAGGCAGCCATGCCGTGGCGCGTCGAGGACCGCCTTCGGAAGAATGAGGCCAAAGGCGACGACGACCGCCACGTCGGCGCGGTGCTCGGCGAAGAGCCGCGCGGCGGCGTCGATCTTCAGCGTGCGCGGCATGACGATCTGCGCGCCAAGCCCGCGCGCCGCTTCATGGACCGGCGAAGGCTGCTCGGTGAGGCCGCGGCCGGCGGGCTGCGGGGTACGCGTGTAGACGGCGACGATTTCATGGCCGGCCGCGACGATGTTCATCAACGTAGGCACGGAGAAGTCCGGCGTGCCCATGAAGACGACGCGGAGGGCCACGTCAGATCCGGTGTTGGCGCTGGCGTTCCTTCTCGCGCGCCGCCTTGGTGAATTTTTTCACGACGAGATCGCGCTTCAGCTTGGAGAGATAGTCGATGAAGAGGACGCCGTTCAGGTGGTCGACCTCGTGCTGGACGCAGGTGGCGAGCAGCCCTTCGACCTCGCGCTCCTGCTGCTTGCCCTCATAATCGAGATAGCGGACGCGGACTTTGGCCGGTCGTTCCACCTCAGCGTAGTAGTCGGGGATGGAGAGGCAGCCTTCCTCGTAGGTCGAGCGCTCGTCCTCCGAGCTCCACACGATCTCCGGGTTGACGAGGAAGATCGGGCTCTTCGGCTCGTCCTCGCGGGCAACGTCGATCGTGACGATGCGGCGCTTCTCGCCCACCTGGATCGCGGCGAGGCCGATGCCCGGCGCCTCGTACATGGTCTTCAGCATCTCATCCATGAAGCGCCGCGTCTCCTCGTCGATGTGTTCGACGGGGAGGCTCTTCTGGCGGAGGATCGGATCGGGGATGCTGACGATTTCGAGCTTCGACATGACGCGCGCGACATAGGGGCTGCCGCGAAAGGGGTCAATTGCGGCGAATCCCCGTTTGACCCAGAGAAGGCGTCACCTCGACGAACTGGAACCGGTAGCCGCAGATTTTCGCCCGAAGGAGCCTCGCGATGACCATCACCATCACCGCCTTCGAGCGGTCTCCCGACGGCGGCAAGGGGCTGGCCCGGGACACGCGTGTCCGCTGGGCGCTCGAGGAAGCGGGCCTGCCCTACAAGGTTCGCCCGGTTTCCTTCCAAGCCTTGAAGGAGCCCGCGCATCTGGCGATCCATCCGTTCGGTCAGATCCCGACCTATGAGGAAGGCGATCTCGCCCTGTTCGAGACGGGGTCCATCGTGTTCCACATCGCCGCACACCAGGCGGGCCTGCTGCCGACCGATTCCAATGCACGCGCCCGCGCGATCACCTGGATGTTCGCGGCGCTCAGCACCGTGGAGCCGCCGATCCTCGAGCTCGTGAACGCCCGGCTCCTGGAGCGCGACAAGTCCTGGTCGAAGGAGCGGATGCCATTGGTCGAGACACCGGTTCGCGACCGGTTGAAGCAGCTTTCCGATCGGCTCGGCAACGCCGAATGGCTCGACGGCGCGTTCAGCGCCGGCGACCTGATGATGGTCTCCGTACTCCTCAGGTTGCGGCCGTCGGGCATCCTGGACGAATTCCCGAAACTCGCCGCCTATGTCGCCCGCGGGGAGGCGCGGCCAGCCTACCAGCGCGCCTTTGCCGCCCAGCTGGCATTCAACACCGAAAGGCCAGCGGCCGGCTGATCCGGATCCTACGGGGGCAGCGTTCCGATCGCGCGCAATCCGCCCTCGGCGCGGTTCTCCAGCACGAGATCGCCGCCATGCGCCCGGAAGATCGAGCGCGCGATCGAAAGCCCAAGCCCCGCCCCGCCGGTTTCACGGCTCCGCGAATTCTCAAGGCGCACGAAGGGGTCGAAGACGCGCTCAAGATCCGCCGTCGGGATTCCGGGACCCTCGTCCTCGACGACGATGCGAACCTCGTCCTTCGCAGGCTCGACCCTCACCCGCGCCCGCTTGCCATAGAAGGTGGCGTTGTCGATCAGGTTGCCGACCGCGCGCTTCAGCGCAAAGGGCCGGCACTTCAACGTCACCGTCGGCGACTCTTCGAAGCGCGCGTCCCGGCCGCTTTCGGCCACGTCCTCGACGATGCTTTCGACGAGCGCGGTGACATCGGTCGGCCGGGTCGCTTCGCTCTCTGAATCGCCGCGCGCGAAAGCCAGCACCGCTTCCGCCATCGCCTGCATCTCCGCGAGCGTCTCGAGGATCTTCGCCCGCGCGTCCTCGTCCTCGATGAACTCGGCGCGAAGCCGCAGCGTGGTTATCGGCGTGCGGAGATCGTGCGCGATCGCGGCGAGCATGGCGGTGCGGTCGCGGATGTAGCGTTCGAGCCGCTCGCGCATGCGGTTGAACGCGATGTTGGCGTGCCGGGTCTCCTCCGGGCCGGTTTCGGCGAGCGGCTCGAACGTCTCGCCGCGGCCGAGCCGGTCGGCTGCGTTCGCTAGCTGCCGCATCGGCGTGCTTGCCCAGCGGATGCCGAAGGCGCCGACCAGCGCCACCGCGGTCGCCGATATCAGGAACGACGCCAGGAAGGCGCGGCCGAGCGGCGGGACCGGCGGTCGATCCGCGAAGGCGTTGAGCCAGGTTCCGTCGGCAAGCCGCACCGAGAGGTTCAGCCAGCGAGGCGGGGGATGCCGATGCTCCCGGCCGCGATGGTCATCATCGCTCTCCTCCTCGTCCTCGGGCGGCGGCGGAGGAGGACGAAGACGTTCGAACGTGCTGACGCGGACATCGTCGGCAGGCTTGTGCAGCGCGCCTGCAAACGTGTCGCGAAGGAGTTCCGCATCGGGGCCGGTACCGTTCTCGACCGGGTTGCCGCCGAGCGTGATGTGAAACTGCGACGAGCTGACCGCGGCGACGAGCCTCTCATGCAGCTCCGGCTGCGTCTCCTCGAGCAGGGTCACCAGCGAGACGATCCGGACGACGAGATCCTCCCGGTAGGCGAGCCGGAAGGCCGACATCCGCTCGCCCGCGAAGAGGACGAAGGTCACCACCTGCGCGACGACGAGCGTCAGCACCAGCAGCGCGGCGAGCCGGCCCGCGAGGCTTTTCGGGAGCAGTCTCACAGGCGCCGTATCTCGCCGGCAAAGCTGTATCCGTCGCCCCACGCCGTCTTGATGAGGCGCGGATTGCGCGGATCCAGCTCGATCTTCTTGCGCAGCCGGCTGATCTGGTTGTCGACCGAGCGGTCGAACGGCTGCGCCGAGCGCCCGCGCGTCAGGTCGAGGAGCTGGTCGCGCGTAAGCACCATGCCGGGACGCTCGAGGAGGGCTGCAAGCAGGCGGAACTCTCCGCTCGAGAGCGGCACCGAGACGTCCTTCTCGTCGATCAGCTCCCGCCGTCCGAGATCGAGCACCCAGCGGTCGAAGGCGATCCGCCCCTTACCGCTTTCCGGAGCGCGCGGCATGGTCTGCGCGCGGCGCAGCACTGCCTTGATACGGGCTAGGAGCTCGCGCGGATTGAAGGGCTTCGCGACGTAGTCGTCGGCGCCGACCTCGAGCCCGACGATGCGGTCGGTCTCCTCGCCCATCGCGGTGAGGAGGATCACGGGGATGTCCTTCGTCTCGCGGATCGAGCGGGTGAGCGACAGGCCATCCTCTCCCGGCATCATGATGTCGAGGACCACGAGGTCGATGTCGGCGGCCTGCATGAGCTTCCGCGCCGCCGCGGCGGAATCCGCGACGCTCGCACGGAGCCCATGCTTGACCAGGAAGCGGGCCAGAAGATCGCGGATATCGCGATGGTCGTCGACGACGAGGATGTGCGGCGTGCGCTCCATGGGTGACGGCTAGACCCAAGCTTTCCGTGGCGCTTCCTGAAAAGTGTAACAGATTGTATTCGCCGTCCCGCCCGCCACAAACGGCGACAATAAGGGCGTCGAGCGGGAGAATTTCCGCGACAAATCCCCGCCAGTCTCCCGTTCATCGAACTGCAGAGAAGGAGACTGCCCTATGAAGAGAAGTGTGAAGGTGGCGCTGGCGACGTCGGCGCTCGCCGTGGCCGGCGGCCTGTTCATGGTCGGATCGAGCTTCGCCGAACGCGGCTTCGGGCCGCTCGGTCTTGGCCCCATGGGCGACGGCATCGGCAACGAAATGCTGCAGACCGTCGACACCAACAAGGACGGCGCGCTGTCGCAGGACGAGATCAACGCTGCCGTGAATGCCCGCTTCGCCGAGTTCGACGCCGACAAGAATGGCAGCCTTTCGCTGCAGGAATTTGAGGCGCTCTGGGCGGAGATCACCAAGCCGATGGCGGTCCGCGCCTTCCAGTTCCTCGACCCGAACGGCGACGCCGCGGTCTCGAAGGCCGAACTCGACGACCGCTTCAGCACGATCGTCAGCCGCTTCGACCGGAACGACGATGGCATGCTTTCACGCGCCGATCATCGCGGCCCGCGGCATGGGCCGCACGGTCCCCGGCATTGGTGGCAGCACGGACCGGAGAATGACGGCCCCGATGGTCCGGGCGGCGAAGGTCCCGACGGGGCGGAGTAGGGAATCGCGGGGCGCTGGCCGGATACGCCCCCGCCGGCCGCGGAACGCGAAAGGAGCCCCGGAGCGGCAACGCTTCGGGGCTTCTGCATGGGCGAATCAGTTTATGAGAACAATATGGAAACGGAAGCGGCGGGCGGAATGGGGATTCTCGTCATTCTGGCAGTTCTGGTCGTCGGAATCGTCATCGGTACCCTGATTTCATTCGCCATGCGGCGCGCCGGAGACTCCAGTCGGCAGGCCGAAGAGGAAGGGCGCGCGAGGATCGCCGATCTCGAGACCCGCATCCTCCAGGCACAGTCCGAGGTGAGCGGCCGCCTGCAATCGATGACGGAACTGATCGGCGGCCGCCAGGCCGAGCTTTCGAAATCGCTGTCGGAACGCCTCGACGGCATGACAGTCCGGCTGAACCAGTCGATGGGCGAATCGACAAAGAGCACACACGAGAACCTGAAGAAGCTCCACGAGCGGCTCGCCGTCCTCGACGCGGCACAGCAGAACATCTCCAATCTCGCCGGCCAGGTGACGACGCTCTCGAACATCCTCGCCAACAAGCAGACGCGCGGCGCCTTCGGTCAGGCGCGGATGGAGGCGATCGTCTCCGATGGTCTGCCCCCCGGCTCGTTTACGTTTCAGTACACCCTGAGATCGGGGGTGCGCCCCGATTGCGTTATCCAATTGCCGAACGGTGCGCCACCGCTCGTCGTCGACGCGAAATTCCCCCTCGAGGCCTACAACGCGCTGAAGTCCGCCGGCACGCCCGATTCTCTCAAGGCAGCCCAGCAGCAGTTCCGCAACGACGTCACGAAGCACATCAAGGACATCGCCGAGAGATATCTTGTGCATGGGGAGACTCACGATACGGCGTTCATGTTCGTGCCCTCGGAGTCGGTCTTCGCCGAAATACACGAGGCGTTCGCAGACGTGATTCAGCGCGCGCATCGCGCCCGGGTGGTCATTGTTTCCCCGACCCAGCTGATGCTCTCGATCCAGGTGATCCAGGCGGTGCTCCGCGACCATCGCTTCCGCGAGCAGGCGCATATCATCCAGGATGAGGTGCGGAAGATGCTGCAGGACGTCGAGCGGCTGAACGACAGGGCAAACAATCTCGGCAAGCACTTCAAGACGGTGCAGAACGACATTGACCAGATCCTGATCTCTTCCGGCAAGATCATCGACCGAGGGCACCAGGTGGAAGCGGTCGGTGTCGAAACGGAGGTTGCCGTCGAGCAGCAGGCGGTCGCCGCGCCGGAGCCGGAGTTGAACCGCCTCCTCTGACCTGAGCAGCGCTCAGAAGGGCGTGCGGCTCTTCATGGCGGCGGAGAGCGTGCCATCGTCGAGATAGTCGAGCTCGCCGCCGACCGGCACGCCATGCGCGAGCCGCGTGACCCTCGCGCGGGAGCCGGAAAGCTGGTCCGTGATGTAGTGCGCCGTCGTCTGGCCCTCGACGGTGGCATTCATCGCGAGGATCACCTCCGCAATGCTCCCTTCGCGCACCCGGCCGACGAGCGAGGCGATGTTCAGATCATCCGGGCCGATGCCGTCGAGCGGCGAGAGAATGCCGCCGAGCACGTGATAGCGGCCGCGCGTCGCCGCCGCGCGCTCGAGCGCCCAGAGATCGCTCACGTCCTCCACCACCACGAGGATCGCCGGATCGCGGCCCGCGTCTCGGCAGATCGTGCACGGCGACTGCGTATCGACATTGCCGCAGACTGGGCAGACCTTCACCGCGGCGGCGGCATCGGCGACCGCCTTGCCCAGCGGCTCGAGGAGCGTCTCTTTCTTCTTCAGAAGCGCAAGCGCGGCACGGCGCGCCGAGCGCGGCCCGAGCCCGGGGAGCCGCGCGAGAAGCTGGATCAGCCGTTCAATCTCCGGGCCGACGATATGCTGCGCCAAGCTCAATCCTTCCCGTCGCGGGAAATTCCGCCAGAGCCCTATATGGGGATGCGCGGCAGGCCGAACTCGATCGGCCCGATCCGCGCTTCTCCGCGCACGATCTCGACCTTGAGCTCGCTCGCGGGCTCGCCGTCGAGATCGGTGGCGCGCCCGAAGGCGAAGAGGCCGCCGGCGATCACGTTGCCGAATTTCTGCCAGTCCGCCGGCAGCGCGGCGATGAAGGCCGGCAGCTTGTCGGCGCCGGCGATGCGAAGCGCGAAATTGCCGTCGACGACGCCATCGCCGTCGACGGAGATCGAACCCTCCATCCTGAAGGTCGCACCACCGCTCTTCAGCAGGACATCAATGTTCCGCGCCGTCACCGGGCCGCGGATTGCGGCGCGTCCGCGAAGCAGCGCACGCGGCGGCACGGAAACTTCTCCGGCGGCGCTTCCGCTTACGAGCGGGAGCGTCTCGCCTGCGACGGAAAGCCCGAGGTCCGTGAAGCCGAGGCTGACGCTCGTGCCGCCTTCCGGCGAGGGCCCGACCGTGCCCGCCGCTCCCTTCGCGGCGACCTTCTGCACGAGGAGATCGGGAACGGCGAGGCTCGCTGCGATCTCCTTCGTGTCGAAGGAAAGATCACGCGGGCCATTCACGCCCATGCCGATGCCGAGCCCGGCCGCGTTCCATTGCATGTCGGCAGCGCCGAGCTTCGCGGAGTCGAGCTTCGCGGGCGACGCCATGTCGATCCGCGCCGTCATCGGGGAGAATACGGAAGCGCCGCCGGTCACACCCGCGACGTTCCCGCGCGTCTCCGTCGAATGCTCGGTGACAGCTGTCTCGCCGCAGACGATGCGAATCGCGAAGGGGAAGCCCGTCACGCGGCGGTCAGTGCAGTTGATCTCGACGCCGTTCGCCGCGAGCTCCTGAAACGCCTCTGTCGCCTTCCGGTCGGCCCAGCCCGCGAGCCAGAACCAGCCGCCGGTCCAGGCGGCGGCGAGGATGACGAGGATCACGACAAGCGCAACGAGGCGAGGGCGCATCATTCTTCCCTGAGAAATCCCGAAGGATTCGCTTTGTCAGGCGGCAAGCCGCATGCCAAGGACGAAATCCATGACCGAATTCTGGGTCTTCGGCTACGGATCACTGATCTGGCGGCCAGGTTTTCCCTATGTCGAGAAAGACGTGGCGCGGCTCGTCGGCGCGCACCGCGGGCTCTGCGTCTATTCATGGGTGCATCGCGGGACGGAAGCGCGGCCCGGTCTGGTGCTCGGGCTCGACCGCGGCGGCACCTGCCGCGGTGTCGCCTTCGGCGTCGCCCCGGAGGATTGGGACAGCGTGGTCGCCTATCTCCGCGCCCGCGAGCAGGTGACCGCCGTCTATCTCGAGCGTACGCGGCCCGTGATTCTCTCCGATGGGCGCGCCACGAGGGCGCTCACCTACATGGTGGACCGCGCGCATCCGCAATACGCCGGCAAGCTCGACGAGGACACCGAGTTCCGCCTGGTCGAAAGCGCCGAGGGGCAATCGGGGAAGAACCGCGACTACGTCATCAACACGGCCGCGCATCTCGCCGAGCTCGGCATGCCGGACGCACGGCTTTCGCGCCTCGCGCGGCGGCTCGGGGGCGTGTGAGCCGCCGCGCGTCGGCGCGCCTCAGGCTGCGAGGCGGAGGCGGGTCCGCTCCGCAGGCCTCAGGTCCTCGATGACGGCGCGCCGCTCTGCGAGCGTCGCCGCGAGCAGGTGCACATAGACTTCCGCGCGGCGGGCGGCGGCCCGCGCGTCGAGCTGCTGCAGTTCGGCCACCTCGCCGATCCAGATGATCTGGCCGGCCTTCACCGCGATCGCGACACCCGATTCGAAGTCGTCCGTGCCATCGGCGCCGGTGCAGGTGAAGAGGTAGCGGCGCTCGGAATGGCCGGCCCAGTAGAGGTAGCGGGCAGGAAGCCCGGCTGCGAGCGCGACGCGGGAAAGCGACGGGGACGACATGGGAAACTCCGCACCTGGAACATAGGGGGAACGGTGTTTAGCCCCACTAGATTTGTTCGTCAAGTGTTCTTGTCAGTTCGGCCTGCTGTTCTGGATCGAACGGGGCCGGTTTTAACCGGAGGAATCAGCGGTTCGGGCGGAGATTCGGATCGAACTTGAGCGATTCCTCGATCAGCTGCTGCGTCGACCGCTCCAGCCGGGCCTCCAGCAGCTCGCTAAACGAATCGGCGGAAAGCCCCGGTGCGATCGGCGGCAGGCATTCCACCAAAATCGTGCCGGGCCGGTGCACGAAGGAGCGCCGCGGCCAGAAGAGGCCGGAGTTGAGCGCGACCGGCAGGCACGGCACGCCAAGCGCGGCGTAGAGCCTTGCGACGCCGCGGCGGTAGGCGGGCGGCGCGAGCGGTGGCCGGCGCGTGCCCTCCGGGAAGATGATGATCTGCCGCCCCTCGGCGATCGCCACCCGCGCCCGCTCCGTCATCGCCCCGATCGCCGCGGCGCCTCCGCCTCGGTCGACGGGGATCATGTGCGCCTTCCACATGTACCAGCCGAAGAGCGGCACCCAGCGGAGCTCGCGCTTCAGGATGAAGCACGGTCGCGGGAAGAGCTCGATTAGCCGAAGCGTTTCCCATGCCGACTGGTGCTTCGACGCGACGAGGAATCCGCCGGAGGGAATATTTCCGCGGCCGCGGATCTCGTCGTCGACCCCGCAGATCGCTCGATGCAGCCAGAGCGATGTCGCGACCCAGAAGCGGCCGATCGGCCAGAACATCCGTTCGGGCAGCAGCAGCACCGGCGAGAAGAGCACCGCCTGGACGAGGAAGTTCAGGTAGAAGGCGACGTTGAAGAGAAGCGAGCGGGCGAGCATCGGCCGCTTCGCACCCGTCAGTCGAGCTCGCGGAGCGTGCGGCGCACGGTGAGCCGTGCGGTGACGGCAATGATGATCGCCAGCGCGAGCACGGCGAAGATCGCGCCGACATATCCGTTCGCGCCGACTGACACGCCGCCGAACAGGCTTCTGAGCTGTGCCTCCTCCGGCGTCGGTCCCTCGAGCCGCCCGAGGAACGAGACGAGGAGGAAGAGTCCGATGGCGAGCCCGCCGCCGATCGACGCGCCCTTCAGCCCGAGCAGCAGGAAGTGCCGCTGGAACTCGCGCGCGATGTAGCTGTCCTCGGCGCCGACGAAGTGCAGCACCTCGATCACGATGCGATTGCCGGCCATCGCGCCGCGCGTCGCGAAGACGACGCAAAGCGCGGTCGCAGCGAAGACCAGGCAGAGGATGAAGACGCCGACGCCGACCGTCACGCGCGCCATCGAAGAGAGGCGCTGCAGCCACTGGCCGTGATCGTCGAGGCTCGCGGTCGGCACCTCCTCCTTCAGGCGGCGCGAGAGCGAGGCGAGATCGGCATTCTCGGCGATCCTGACAGCGATGAGTCTCGGGATCGGGAGATCTGAAATATCGAAATCCGACCCGAGCCACGGCTTGAGCAGTGCTGTCGACTGCTGCTCGTCGAGCACCGTCGCTGCGGTCACGCCGGGCACCTGCATGGCGATCTCGGCGGCGCGCGCCACTGTAGCCGCCATGTCCACGCCGTCGGTCGGCTTCACCTGGATCGTCACTTCGTCGGCGATCTGCCGCTGCCAGCCATGCGCGCGGTCGACGACGACGGCGACCGCCGCGACCGAGAGGCAGGAGAGGAAGCTCATGATCGCGACGAGCGTTAGAAGAGCGCGGCGCGCGACTGTCCGCGGCGGAACGATGGGATTGGGATTCTTCGGCGGCGAAGGCCGGCTCCCCGCGCCCGCAGTGATCTGACCAACGAGCGTCGCCGCCGGCACCTTCGCGGCGGGCGACTTCTTCCGCTGCCGCCGTGCGCGATTGGAGCGCGCCGGGCCGGCCGGATTGTCGGAGGTCTGCGCCTGGTCAGTCATAGATCTCGATATGGCCTGCGTTCAGCACGAGCCGCCGCGCATCGTACTGATCCATGAGCGTCAGATCGTGGGTCGCGATGACGACCGACGTGCCGAGCTTGTTCAGCTCGATGAAGAGACGAAGCAGGCGGCGTGCGAGCGGCGGATCGACGTTGCCGGTCGGCTCGTCCGCGAGGAGGATCTCGGGTTTTGTGATCAGCGCCCGCGCGATCGCGGCGCGCTGCTTCTCGCCGCCGGAAAGCACCTGCGGAAACACCCACATCTTCTCGCCGAGGCCGACCCATTCGAGGAGCTCGATCACGTCACGGCGGTAGGCCGACTCGTCGACACCCGCGACGCGGAGCGGAAGCGCGACGTTCTCGAACGTGGTCTGGTGGTCGAGCAGACGGAAATCCTGGAAGACGATGCCGATTCGCCGGCGGAGCGCCGGTATCACGGTCCGCGACACGGTCGCCGCGTCCTTGTCGAAGATGCGAACGCTGCCGCGCGTCGGGCGGAGCGACAGGAAGAGGAGGCGGAGCAGCGACGTCTTGCCGGCGCCGGACGGCCCGGTCACGAACTGGAACGAGCCGGGGCCGATATTGAAGCTCACGTCGCGGAGCACCTCCTGCCCGAGGCCGTAGCGCAAGCCCACATTCTCGAAACGAATCACGAGGCCGCCACCGCTTTCGCCGATTGGAGCGCCGAAGCGGCGCAGATCGCCGCTATTAAGACGACGTTAACGTTAGCAATCGATGAATCGACCGCGGAAAAAACGCGGCGAGCAGCCATTGAGCGCGTCAGAACCCACCTCTTCAGAGCAGATCGTCATCCAGTGTCCGGCTTGCGGGGCGGCCGAGTCCGCCGACGCCGGCATGCTCGCCGGCAGTCCGACCATCGTTTGCCGGGAATGTGGCGAGACATGGCCCGTCGCTCCGCCCGCGCCGCCGGTCAGACGGCGGAAAATCAGGAAAAAGGCCAAGCGGCGCCGCCCCTCCACCGAGATCATCGTCGCCGAAAAGCGGGCTCTCGTCAGCTATTCGAACAGCGCCGACACCGCGTGGAAGGCGAAGATCGAGGGCGACTACTGGCCGGAGCCTCCGCGCGCGTCGCGCTGGCCCGCTGTCGCGGCAGCGGTAGCGGCGCTCTTCTTCCTGACGGCGTTCTTCGGCGGACGCGAGGCTGCCGTGGCAGCGCTTCCCGATCTCGCCGGCCTCTATGCGGCGGTCGGTCTTCCAGTGAACCTCGACCGCTTCGCCATCGAGGATGTCGGGGCAGAACGGACACCCGCCTTCGGCGGCGAGAAGCTCGTCGTCCGCGCCACGCTTCGGAACGTAGGCTCTGCCCCGCGCACGTTGCCGCCGCTCGCGGCTGTCCTTTACAGCAATGCGCTCGTCCCCGCCGGCACCTATGGCTTCGATCCGCCGGAGAAGCCGGTCAGCCCGGGCGATTCGGTGTCGCTCTTGATGGAGATCGAGAGCGCTCCCGCGGGCGCCGGCGAAGTCACGGTCCGGTTCCGCCGGCGCGGCGAAACGCTTGCGGTCGCCGGCATCGCGCAGCCGGCTCAGCCATGAGCGCCGGTCCGGCGAACGTCAAACCGCTTTTCTCCGCCGAGGAGATCGCGACGCGCGTCGCCACGCTCGCCAGCGAGATTGCCGCAAGCGAGCCGAAGCGGCTCCTCGCCATCATCGTGCTGAAGGGCGGCTTCATGTTCGCCGCCGACCTCGTGCGCGAGCTTGCGCTCAACAATGTCCGCCTCGAGATCGAATTCATCTCGCTGTCGAGCTACGGCACGCGGCAGCGCACCTCGGGCGAGGTCCGCGTGGTGCGCGACATCGAGGTCGAGGTGGCCGGCCGCGACGTGCTCATCATCGACGACGTGCTCGATTCCGGGCTGACGCTGAAATTCGCGCGCGACCTCATGCTTACCCGCGGCGCGCGGCGCGCGGCGATCGCCGTCATGGTGAACAAGCCGGCAGGGCGCCGCGCGCAAATTGAAGCTGATTACGTTGGGTTTACCTGTCCGGACTACTTTGTGGTCGGCTACGGCATGGACGCCGCGCATGCATGGCGCGAGCTTCCTTTTGTGGGTGTGTTCGAATCCACGCCGGGTGGAGCTGGGTGAAAGGAAGGCCATGCGAATCCTGCTGACGGAAGACGACGACTCGGTTCGAGCCTTCGTGAGCCGTGCGCTTGAGCTGGATGGCCACGAGGTGGAGACCGCCTGCCACGGCGTCGAGGCGATGGATCGCCTGACCGAGGCCGACGGCCAGTTCGACCTTCTCGTCACCGACGTGAAGATGCCGATCATGGACGGCATCGCGCTCGCCCACGAAACGGCGAGCAACTGGCCGAAGGTGCCGATCCTCCTGATGACCGGCTTCGCCGATCAGCGCGAGCGCGCGCAGGACCTTGCCGACGTGATCCGCGATGTAGTGACCAAGCCCTTCACGCTGCAGCAGATCCGCGAAGCGGTCAGCGATGCGATCGGCACGGCACCGAAGGCAGAAGAGGTCGACGAGGCCGACAAGGCAGCCTAGCTCTCCTTCAGCCGGCGAAGCGATTTGGCTTGTTGGCCAGCCTCTTAACGGAAAGTAGCTCGTTCCGAAAAGTTTGAAGGCTCCCGCCTAACCCTGCATTCAATCTGTGCTGGCTAGGCTCATCCGCATGTCACGTCTGACGATCCGCGCCCAGATTGCCATTTTCGCCGGGCTCCTCGGTGTCATGCTCGTCGCCGCGATGGCCGGCGTCGCCATGTATCTCGCCGAACGGCGCGATATCCAGGTCGCCAAGGAAAAGATGGTCGGTCTCGCCGACAGCATGGCGGAGTCGCTCGATCGCGGCATGTTCGAGCGCTACCGCGAGATCAAGAATATCGCCGGCCTTGAAACACTGAGCGACGCGTGGACGAGCCATCCCGAAGAGCTGCGGTCGACCCTCGAAATGCTGCAGCGCTCGTTTCCCGACTACGCATGGATCGGATTCGCGCGTCCCGACGGGAGCGTGCACGCCGCGACCGGGGGGCTGCTGCAAGGCGTCGACGTCAGCGAGCGGCCCTGGTTCCAGGGCGGCGCGCAGCAGCCCTTTGTCGGTGACGTCCACGAGGCGAAGCTCCTCGCAGGCCTGCTTCGTCCGCGTGACGATGGCGAGCCCTTCCGCTTCGTCGATGTCGCGGCTCCGGTGAGGGACGCCGCTGGACAATTCGCCGGCGTGCTCGGCGCGCATCTCAGCTGGACATGGGCAGCCGATCTCAAGCGAAGCCTGGTCACGCCGGAGCTTGCTGAGAACGGCACTGACGTCTGGATCGTCTCGTCGAACGGCGTCGTGCTGCTCGGCCCGGCGAGCGGGACGCAAATGTTCACGCCCGAGCGCGCCGCTCAACTGGTGGCCGAGGGGAGCGGCTCCTTCCTCGATTCGTCTTTCGGCTCCCACACCTTCACTGGGTTCGCGGTCGCCAACGGCTTCCGCGACTATCCGGGCCTGAACTGGATCGTGCTCGCCCGCCAGCCGACGGCAATCGCCTACGGCGTAGCGCATCGCCGCGTTATGAAGACCGCGCTGATCGGCACGGCCATGGCGCTCCTCGGGCTGGCGCTCTCCGTTATGATCGGGGGCCGGCTCGGCCGCCCGATCCTGCTGCTGACCCAGGAGGCGGACCGCATCGGCCGCGATCCCGACGCGACGATGTTTCCGCGCGTCACCGGATCGCGTGAGGTGGAACAGCTCTCGGCAGCGCTGCGCTCGCTTCTCCGCCGCGTTGGTGACGCCGAGCAGCGAATGGTGGAGTCGGAGCGCCAACGCGCGATCGAAGGGCGCCGCTACAGCGCCGACGTCGATCAGCTCCGCCGGCTTGCCGATACGGATCCGCTGACCGGCCTCCTCAACCGTCGCTCGTTCGAGCGGAACGCGATGGAGGCGATGGAGCATTTCCGCCGCAACGGCCGTCCCTTCGCGGTGCTCGTCCTCGACATCGACCACTTCAAGCGCGTCAATGACACGTATGGACACGCGGCCGGCGATGAGGTGATCCAGCACGTCGCAAATATCCTCGCACACCAGATCCGCGTGCCTGACCGCATCGCCCGCGTCGGCGGCGAGGAGTTCCTGGCCTTGGTGCACGAGGTCCGCGCCGACGACGCATTGGCACTTGCCGAGCGTCTCAGGAGCGAAGTCGAGAGCGCCTATGTCTGCCGCGACAAGGAGATCATCAAGGTCACGGTGAGCATCGGCCTCTCAGTCGCGCTCGAAAGGGACCGCGACATTGAGGACGTCGTCGCGCGCGCCGATGCCGGTCTCTACGAGGCGAAGGCGAAGGGCCGCAACCGTTCGCTCTTCCGCGCGGGCGACAACCTCGCCGAGAGCGAGGCCCGCGCCGCCTGAGCGGAGACGGGCACGCCGCTCATTCCATATTGAGAAGCCGCTGCAGGTAATCGAGCTCGTAGCGCGGGCGGAACCGCTCGCCGAGCCGCTCGCGGATCGCTTCGAGGATGCGCCGCGCACGCTCCACATCGATCTCGTCGGGGACCTTCACCGTCTGCCCGAGATCGGGGCCTTCCGTCCGCTGCGGGCGCCCGAGCGGATCGCGGTCGCCGCTGGTCCGGCCGCCCATCTGCTGGCCCTGCATGCCGGGCTGCTGCGCATACATCTGCTGCATCATGCCCTGCAGTCCTTCGCGGAGCGCATCGAGCGCCTCGCCCTGGTAGCCGTAGGCATCGTTAGGGGAGCCCTGGCCGAGCGAGCGGGTAGCGTCGCCCATCGCGCGCCCGGCGCGACCGAGGGAGCGGCCGAGCTCGCCGGAGCCTGAACCGTCCTCGCCGTTCTGCCCTTCGCCGTTCTGCCCTTCGGAACCCTGCTGGCCTTGCTGTCCCTGCTGCTGCTGCTGACCGCCCTGCTGCCGGCTCATCTGCTCCTGCAGCTCCTTCATGAGCTTGCTCAGGTCGTCGGAGAGCATGCCCTGGTTCTGCTGGAGCTGCTTCATCAGCCGGTCGAACTCCTCCTGCGACAGCGGCTCGCCTTCGCCGCGGCGGTCGCCGGGCCGGCGGCCCTGGTTCATCTGGAACGTATCGTCCATGAGCCGCTGCTGCTCGCGCATCATGCGCGCGAGCTCATCCATCTGGCGCATGGCCTCGGGGTCCATCTGCTGCATGTTCCCCTGTTGCGCCATTTCCAGATTGTCGAGCATCTGCTGGAGCTGGCTCAAAAGCTCCTGCGCCGCATCGCGATCGCCGAGCTTGGCGAGATCCTCGATCCGGTCGAGGAGCTTCTGCAGGTCCTGCTCGGTCAGCATCTGCGTCTGCTGGTCGCTCGGCATCTGCTGCAGGTTCTGCAGGCCGCGCTGCGCCATCTCCTGCGCGTAGCTTTCGAGGAAGTCGCGCATCGCCTGACGAAGCTCGCCCATGAGACGCTGGACTTCCTCTTCCGGCGCGCCGTCCTTCAGCGCCTGCTCGAGCGCCTCGCGCGCGGCCTGCAGGCGCTGCTCGGCATCGGAGAGCTCGCCGTCCTCGATGGTGCGCGCCATGTTCCAGAGGTAATCGAGCACGCCACGCAGGTCGTCATCGTTGCGCGCGTTGACGAGCCGCTCGTAGCCTACGCGCAGACCGAGATAGACGCCGGAATTCTCGATCTTCTCGGGGGCGATCGTCAGCGCGTCGAGCGCGCTCGCGACGAGGCCGCGCTTGTTGGCGTCAAGCGCCAGGATCTGGCGCTGCTCGATGAGAGCCTTCGCCAACGGATTGTAGAAGGGCCGCGCCGGCAAAGTCATCGCGCCGTTGTCGGCGGGGCGCGCTTCCTGACCGGCGGCATCCTTCACGACCGCGTCGGCGAGAACCTCGAGCCCGGCATAGGGATGCGCCTCCAGCCGCCCGTCGACGCGGGCATTGCCGTTCTGCGACGCGCCGCGATCGACCCGCATCGCAAGGCTTGGCGCCTCCACCAGCGGATGGGCGTTCCCGGCGGGAGGCTTCGCGGCGCGGAAGGTGACCTTGCCTTCCGTCACGCCGTAATCGTCGGTCACGTTGAAGGCGAGCTGGAACGAGCCGCTCTGGTTGATGGTGAGGGGACCGCGCGTGATGGTCGGCGGATGGTCCTCGATGACCGTCAGCGGATAGGACGTGGTGCCGTCGGCATGGCGGATGGCGACCGTCGCATCGCTCTCGATCTGCGCCTCGTAGCTCCGGATCACGTCGTTGGTCTCGCCCGGGCGGGTCTCGGCGGTCGGCGTGAGCGTCGTCGTCGCGTGATCGGTCTTCAGCGTCACCTCGGCGGCATCGTGCGAGACGACGCGGACCGTGAGCTTGCTGTTTTCCGGCACGCTGACGGGCTTGCCGGCCTCGGCGGTCACGGTGGAGGGTGGCATGGCCGGATCGGGCTTGCTTTCAGACGTGCCTGCCGGAGCGGTGTCATCGGCGCGGCGCGAGAGGAAGATCGGCGCCTGGCGGGTATAGGCAGGGGGATCGACCCAGGCGTCGACGCGGGCCGCTGTCGCTAGGGCGACGATCCTGACTGGCGTGAAGGCCTCGCCGAGCCGCACGCTCCACTCGCCCCAGCTCACTGCGAAAGCGAGCACCAGCAGCACCGGCACTGCGAAGCGGAAGCCGTACGGGTCGCGCGCCGGCATGTCCGGCCGCGGCACGCCTGCCTTGAGGTTCTTCAGCGATGCGTAGAGGCGCGCCTGCTCCGCCGCCCAGAGGCTCCGTGCCGCCCAGTCGTCGGCGACCGGCGAGATGTTGTCGGTCAGTCCGCGCGCCGGACGATGCGGCAGTCCCGAGGCAAGCTCGACGCGGCGCATCGCCTCGAGTCGGCCGGGAAATGCGATGCGCGCGAGGTGGAAGAGCGCGGTGAGGAGGGCGATCCCGAAGAGGATCAGCGTCCCGAGCCGCAGCCAGTCGCCGCCGAGACGCCAGTAGCCGAACCAGGAGAGGACGACGTAGAGGCCGATCAGCGAGAGGATCGGCACGAGCCGCGGCCAGAGCCGTTCGGAGGAGAGCGCCAGCCGCGCGCGGAGGATCGCCCGTTCGAGACGGTCCAGCCGGCGATCCGGGTCCACTCTATCCTTCAACAGCTCGAAGCCTCACCGACGCCTGTTGCGGCGACTCAAAGAAAGCCGTGCAACGATCGTGCCTATCACAACAAATAGGAACTGAAGTTACCAGAATGGCGAGAGAAAGGCGCGTAACGGCCTCGTGTTCCGCACGACCAAAGCACGGCGGCGCTGGAAGTAGGGGTGGGCAGCGGGGCGAACGGCTAGGGGATTATCGCCGCCAATTTACCGAGTTGGGTCACCAGGGCGCTCACTTGCTTGATCGTGTCTCCGATCCTGGTGACCACCTCGACGACTTTTTTGATCTCCTGCGTCTTCTTCTCCAGGCCGGCATTCACATCCGCGATCTGCTTTGCCAGCGCCCTGACGCTGGGGGCGCTGCTCAGCGCCAGGTTAGTGACGAGTATGAGCTTCTTTTCGACCTTGTCGATTTGGTCGAGAAGAGCATCGCACTCGGCAATCGCCGCTTTCTCGTCCGCGGTCATTGCCCGGTGCGCCTGGGCCACGGCCACGCTGATCGCGTTGATCTTCCCGTTCAGCTCGTGCGCCCTCGCATCAAGTTGGCTGGTGGCCTCCTTCCGCGCAGCGACGATCACCTGGATGTCGTTATTGGCCATGAGAACCTCCCGCATCCTGGCGATCAGTGCTGGTTTGCGGCCGCGTCAATCTGCTGCGCGATAGAAGCAAGCTTGGTCGCGCTCTCGGCTACGCTCTGCAGCAGCGGCCACAAGTCCTGGAAGGACGTGTCGCGCCGGTCGAGAGCGCGAGTGAGCGCGGTGTGCGCTTCTTCGAGCTTAGTGAAGACATCGGCCGGGGTGCGAAGGCCGTCGTCGAACCGGTCGGCTGCTGCCTTGTATGCCGCAAGCTTGGAGCGGTTCTTCGGGTCGGCCTGGTACGCTTGCCGGGTGCTCCGGTAAGCGGCGTCGAGCGCGATCAGCTTCAGCCGCACGCCTTCTTCCGCGATCTCGTTGAACACCAGCACTGCCTCGTGCAGCACCGGCTCCATGCTGTGGGTTGCGGCGCGCAGAGCCGAACGCCTTTTCGCCTCGACCAGTTGCTGCAGTCCGAAGGTGACGAGCTCCGCCACTGGGGCGGCGTAGGGTGCGATCGAAGCTTGCAGCGAGTCCGTGACGCCCTGTTGCTGTCGAAGCGAGTCGATCGAGGCAGCGAGCGCGAGGGTATTCGCCCGAACAGCGGAGGTCGCGGCGGCGATCTCCGCCGGCGTGCCCGCTCCGGCGATCGCCGCGAGGTTGTTGGCGTAGGCGACGATCTGACCAACGAGATCGCCGACCGCATCATCGAAGGCGCCGTTCGAATAGGGCCAGACGGAATCGCCGACGAAGGCGCGCAGCCGGCAGCGTTCCGCCCGGCGATCGCAGTCGTTGTCATAGGCGACCACGATCGGCGCATCGTCAGTGGCGGCGGTGTCGGCAATCTGGTCCTGGGTGGCGATGACGAGCGCGTTCTGCTGCGTTGTAACGCTCTTGACGGCCTCGTTGGTCACACGCGCGAACTCGCCGATCGGCGCGGAGAGATTATTCGATGCGCAGCCGCTGCAGAACGCGATCAGCGCGGCGGCGATACTCAGATGGCGAAGAATCATGCGACTTCGCGGACATCGGCGAGACCCGCCGACAGAATGCCGCCCTCTGACGCAACTGTCACTTAAGGTTGCATTTTTAACCTACTTGTCGCAAGCGCTACACGAGCAGCTCTCAGAGCCAGTCCGGAAGCCGGTCGAGTCCGATGAGATCCTCGTAGCTCTGGCGCGGGCGCACCACGGCGTAGCGGTCGCCGTTCACCAGCACCTCCGGCACGAGGAGGCGCGTATTGTAGGTACCCGATTGTACTGCGCCGTAGGCCCCGGCTGAGTAGACGGCGAGGAGGTCGCCGGCCTCGGGGCGCGGCAGCGCCCGGCCGCGCGCAAGAAAATCGCCGCTCTCGCAGACCGGTCCCACGATGTCACAGGTGATCTCCGCGGCAGCCGTGTCCCTGACCGGCGCGATGCGGTGAAAGGCGTCGTAGAGGGTGGGGCGAACGAGGTCGTTCATCGCCGCATCGACGATGACGAAGGTGCGGTCGGCGCCGTCCTTCACGAAGATCACCTCGGTCACGAGGATGCCGGCGTTGCCGGCGATGAGCCGCCCCGGCTCGAACAGCACGCGGCAGCCGATCTTATTCATGTGCTTCCGCACGATGTCGGCATAGGCGGAAGGAAGCGGCGGCGCGGTCTGGTCGTCCCGGTAGGGGATGCCGAGCCCGCCCCCGAGGTCGACATGCTCGATCCGATGACCTTCGGCTCGAAGCTCGACAGCGAGCTCGGAGATCAGGCCGAAGGCGTTGTCGAACGGCCCGAGCTCGGTGAGCTGGCTGCCGATATGCGTGTCGATGCCCACGACGTTGATCCCCTTCAGCTTCGCGGCGCGTGCATAGACCTCGCGGGCGCGGCCGAACGGCACGCCGAACTTGTTCTCCTTGCGGCCGGTCGAGATCTTCTCGTGCGTGCGCGCATCGACGTCCGGATTGATGCGGATCGAGACGTTCGCGGTGGCTCCCCGGCTTGCTGCGAGGCTCGAGAGAAGCTCCAGCTCCTGCTCCGATTCCACGTTGAAGCAGAGGATGTCCTGGTCGAGCCCGAAGGCGAGCTCGCGCTCCGTCTTGCCGACGCCCGAGAAGACGATCTTCGACGCCGTTATGCCAGCGGCGAGCGCGCGGCGGAGCTCTCCCTCGGAGACGACATCCGCGCCAGCGCCGAGCCGCGCAAGGGTAGCGACCACTGCCTGGTTCGAGTTCGCCTTCAGCGAATAGCAGATGAGATGATCAAGCCCGGCGAACGCTTCGTCGAAGACTCGGTAGTGACGGGTCAGCGTCGCGGTCGAATAGCAGTAGAACGGCGTGCCGACCTCCGCCGCGATCCTCGGCACCGGCACGTCCTCGGCGTGGAGGATGCCGCCGCGCTGCGAAAAGTGGTGCAAGGCGGGAACCTAGATCAGGAAATCGAGCGGGAAATGCCGCGCCTGCGGGGGAGGCGGGGGAGGCTGCGTTGCCGGCGCGGGATTGGAGCCGGGATCGAGCGGCGAAGCGTCGTTGGCGGGCGCCTGCGCAGGCGCCGACGTGACGGCCGCGGTGTCCGGAGCCTCGAGGTCGCCACGTCGTCCGCAGCCGGCAAGCGCGGCCGCGACGAGGACGACGACTAGAACACTGCGGACCGACATGAACTCCCCCCGGGGACGCGCGACTATAGCGGACCCGCCGCCTCACGCATCCCGATTCTGCCGCGGCTTTCCGGCGGAAAGCCGCTTGCTCCACGTGCGCGCCGCGGCGCGGACGTTTTTCGGCGCGGTGCCGCCGAGGCTGGTGCGGCTCGCGACCGATGCCTCGACGCTGAGCACGCCGAACACAGCCTTGGTGATTTTTGGGCTCACCGCCTGCATCGCCTCGAGCGGCAGCTCCGCCAGGGCCACGCCGCGCTTCGCCGCCTCGGAAACGATGCGGCCCGTGACGTGGTGCGCTTCGCGGAACGGCATCCCGGTCTCGCGCACCAGCCAGTCGGCGAGGTCCGTGGCGGTAGCGTAACCGGAGCCGGCGGCTTTCCGCATCACGTCGAGATCGGGCGTCATGTCGCGCACCATGCCGGTCATCGCGGCGAGCGACAGCGACAGCGCCGGAAGCGCATCGAAGACGCGCTCCTTGTCCTCCTGCATGTCCTTCGAATAGGCGAGCGGCAGGCCCTTCATGATGACGAGCAGGGCTGTGAGGTCGCCGAAGATGCGGCCCGTCTTCGCCCGCACCAGTTCCGCCGCGTCGGGGTTCCGCTTCTGCGGCATGATCGACGAGCCGGTGGTGAAGCGATCGGAGAGCTGCACGAAGCCGAATTGCGGTGTCGCCCAGAGCACGATCTCTTCCGCGAAGCGCGACAGATGCGTCGCGCAGATCGAGGCCGCCGCGAGCGCTTCGAGCGCGAAGTCGCGGTCGGCGACCGAGTCGAGCGAGTTCGCGGTCGGCCGGTCGAAGCCGAGCGCCTTCGCCGTCGCCTTGCGGTCGATCGGGAACGCGGTGCCGGCGAGCGCCGCCGCGCCGAGCGGCGATTCGTTCAGCCGCGTGCGGCAATCGGCGAAGCGCCCGCGGTCACGCGCCAGCATCTCCACATAGGCGAGCAGGTGATGGCCGAACGTCACCGGCTGCGCACTCTGGAGATGCGTGAAGCCGGGCATCACCGCGTCGGCGTGCGCCTCCGCCTTCTCCGCGAGCGCGGTCTGCAGCGCATGAACCTGCGCGTCGATCTCATCGATCGCGTTCCTGACCCAGATCTTCAGATCCGTCGCGACCTGGTCGTTCCGCGAGCGCGCCGTGTGAAGCCGGCCGGCCGCATCGCCGATCAGCTCCTTGAGGCGCGCCTCGACATGGGTGTGGATGTCCTCGAGCGCGCGGGAGAAGGTGAAGCGTCCCCCTGCGATCTCGCCTGCGATCGTGTCGAGGCCCGCGACGATTTGCTTCGCGTCCTTCGCCGAAATGATGCCTTGATCGGCCAGCATGCGCGCATGCGCCTTGCTGCCGGCTATATCCTCCGCCGCAAGCGCCTTGTCGAAATCGATCGACGCGTTGATTTCCTGCATGATGGCGTCCGGTGCTTCCGAGAACCGGCCGCCCCACAAAGTCTTGGTCATAGTCCCTCGCGAGGTGCCGCAAGATGGCCGAACGGCAGAGACGCTGGAGCAGAAGTCTGGCCGGCGCGGCAGTCGTCGCCGTCGCCGTCCTGGCCGCGGCGGTATACGTGACGCTTGGCGGCGAAGGCAACGGCGACCCGGCCTGTGCGGCCGTTGCCCCGCAAGCCGCCGCGCTCGATCCGCTCGCGACCGGGGAGCTGGCGGCCTTCAAGGTCGCCGAAAAGCCGGAGCGGCTCGCCGACCTCGCCTTCAAGGACACCGCCGGCGCCGATGCCACGCTCGCGCGGTTCAGCGGCAAGGTCGCGCTGGTCAATCTCTGGGCGACCTGGTGCGTCCCATGCCGGCAGGAGATGCCGGCGCTCGACCGCCTCGCCCTCGCGCTCGGCGGAGACGATTTCGAGGTGGTACCGGTCTCGATCGACGTTGGAGACGCTTCGCGTCCGACCGAATTCCTGCAGTCGATCGGGGTGAAGAACCTGCCGCTCTACACCGACCGCACGACCGCGATCTTCGAGGCACTGAAGCGGCGCGGGCTCGCGGTCGGGCTTCCCGTCACGGTGCTTCTCGACCGGGCCGGCTGCAGCCTCGGCCACATCAACGGCCCGGCGGAATGGGACAGCGAGGACGGCCGCAAGCTCATCGAAGCGGCGATCGCAGGCTCGGCGCGGAAGGGCTAGCGGACTTTCAGCGTCAGGCGATGCGGACGATGCGGGCGCCGGCGCCTTCGTGCTCTCCTCGATCCCCAGCCTCGACGCGATTACGCCCGAGTCGCTTCGCCCGATAGAGCGCCTCGTCCCCGCGGCGGAGCAGGTCGGAGATGCCCCCGTCACCCGGCTCGCGGGTAGCGATCCCGGCGCTGACGGTGCCATTGACCGTCTGGCCCGCGACCGTTTCGGCCACCTCCCTATAGGTGCGGCGGATGCGCTCGGCGATCGCGCGGGCAGCGTCGGCGTCCGTTCCAGGCAGGATGACGGCGAACTCCTCGCCTCCCAGACGGCCGAGAATATCATTGGGACGAAGCGCCCTCCGTGCGACGCCGGCGAAGACCTTCAGCACCTCGTCGCCGACGGCATGGCCAAAGCTGTCGTTGATGAGCTTGAAGCGATCGAGATCCATCACCACGACAGCCAGCTCCACCTCCTCGCGCCTTGCGCGTTCGAGAAGCCCTTCGGCGCGCTCGAAGAGGTCGCGCCGGTTGGCGAGACCAGTGAGCGGATCGGTGGCGGCCGTCGCCTTGAAGTGGAGCTCGCTCGCCTCGCGCATGTGCGCGACGACGAAGATCGTCGTGCCGATCAGGAAGATCAGCGCTTCGAAATGGATCATGCCGAAGACGCTCGCCAGCGGCGGCAACGCGTTGGCGGCACCGCCGGATCCTGCCGCGGTGAACGCTCCCACGACGAGGAGACCCGCGTGCACCAGGATGAATCCGGAAAGCGGCCAGCGCGAGCGGAAGGCGTCGCGCGTCCGGAAGATGAGCGTCCACGCGGTGGCGAGGTAGTAGGCGACGCCGACGAACGTGGAGACCGCGCCGCGGATATCGGCGACGGGCATGGTCGGCGGCAGCGCGTTCACGCTGAGCGCGATCGCGGGACCGATGAACGCCAGCGCATGGCGGGCCGGAAGCCCGTTCAGCAGCCGTGCGGAGGTCCATATAAGCGCGGGACTCGCCGCGAGCAGCGCGAACCCCAATCCGACCACGGCATCGCTCCCGTTGACGCCTCCGATCGCGAGACAAGCGACACCGAAGGCCATCAGGAAATTTCCACCCGCCCACCAGAGGACCGCAGACAGCTCGCGATACTGATGCCAGGCGAAAACAAGCATGGCACCGGCGAGCAGCGCGACGAACGCGCCGGCGAGCATCAGGGTCGGGACGTCGAGGGTCATCGGATCCGGCAGATATGCGATACCGGAATTCTCGCACGCGACGCGCTCAGCGACAGTTACCGGCGTGTGAAGAATTTGATAGATCGCGCCGCTTCCGCTTGGCCCGCGCCGTTCACATCAGCCCTGCGAGTGGTACAGCCCGGGAGGGGCAAAATCCCCATTCACCCCACCATTCCAGCTCCTGCGAAAAAGCCGTAGAAGGAAAACTTCATCGGCTTACGGAACATGAGTAAGGCGTTGCCCCGACAGCTTGGGCCTGCGGCCGCGGTCCTGACCTACGCGGCATTAATTGTCTGGGCCTTGATCTGCCTGTTTCCGCTGTATTGGCTCGCTGTAACTTCATTGCAGAGCGTCGATGTGCGGGGACCGGTTTTTCTTCCGTTTGTCGATTTCAGGCCCACGCTCGCCGCTTGGGCGGACATTCTGTTTTACAAGGGCGAGCAGCTCCTAGCCCGGTTCTTCAACTCGGCGGTCATCGCGCTTGGCTCGACCCTGCTGACATTGTTGATCGGAGCGATGGCCGTCTATGGATTGACTCGCTTCCGCTATGCGGTGCCGGCGATTGCCCTTGGGTTCGTTTTTTTCGCCGTGGCTCTCGGAGCTGTTGCGTTCTCCTTTCCGACCATCCGGCATAGCTTTCTGCCGGTGTTGAGCATCATGGTCGTGCTCCTGCTGACGGCGCGCTTGCTGCCCCATGGTCCGGCCCTGCGCAATGAAGGGATCTTTATCGGCATCCTGTTGACGCGCCTCTTGCCTCCCGTAAGCACGGTCATTCCGATCTACTTCATCGCCGCCTACACCGGCACTCTCGATACGCGCTCCACCCTGATCTTCGTCTATGCCGCAGCCAATCTTCCCTTGGCGGTCTGGCTGCTGCGCCCAATCTTTGGCGAGGTGGCTACCGAGCAGGAGGAAGCAGCGCGGCTCGACGGTGCATCGCATTACCGGATCTTCTTCGGGATCGTCCTGCCAATGGTCGCCGGCGGCATCGTTGCCGTCGGTCTTTTTGTCTTCGTTCTTAACTGGAATGAGTACCTTCTCGCGGCGTATCTGACCAGCGAGCACGCCATGACTTTGCCGCCCTGGCTTGCGAGCCAGATGTCGGTCAGGGAGGCGCAAGTCGGCGGCGACGAGACGGAGCGGCTTCACCTCTCGGCCGCGACAATCCTCATGATCTTGCCGCTAGTGGCCCTGACCGGTTTCGGGCAACGCTTCCTCAGCCGCTTCGTGTCGTGGGGGCGATAAACACTCGCCGGAGCGTTAGGGCGAAGATCGGGCGGAGCATCAAGACCTTTGGATTTCGCTCTACGGCAGCCCGCTAGCGCGTCGGCACCGGTTCCTTGCCGCGATAGTCGTAGAAGCCGCGTCCGGTCTTCCGGCCGAGCCATCCGGCCTCGACATATTTCACCAGGAGCGGGCAGGGGCGGTACTTGGAGTCCGACAGGCCGTCGTGCAGCACCTGCATGATCGCAAGGCAGGTATCGAGGCCGATGAAATCGGCAAGCTCGAGCGGTCCCATCGGATGATGCGCGCCGAGCTTCATCGCGGTGTCGATCGCGTCCACTGTGCCGACGCCCTCGTAGAGCGTGTAGATCGCCTCGTTGATCATCGGCAGCAGGATGCGGTTCACGATGAAGGCGGGAAAATCCTCCGCCACCGCGATCCGCTTCCCGAGCCGCTCGGCGAACACCTTTGCGGCTTCAAACGTCTCGTCGTCGGTGGCGATGCCGCGCACGATCTCCACCAGTTCCATCACCGGCACCGGGTTCATGAAGTGCATGCCAATGAAGCGCTCCGGCCGGTCGGTGGCCGCGGCGAGGCGGGTGATCGAGATGGAGGAGGTGTTGGTGGCGAGGAGGGCGGATTGCGGTAGGACGGGGCAGAGCTCGGCGAAGATCTTGCGTTTTGCCGCTTCGTTCTCGGTGATCGACTCGATGACGAGATCGACGTCGGTGAACTGGTCGAGGGATCGGGCCGGCTGGATACGGCCGATCGCCTGTTTTCGCTCCCCCTCGCTGATGCGGCCCGAGGCGACCTGGCGCGCGAGATTGCCGTCGATCGTGGCGAGGCCGGCGTTGATGCGTTCCTCCGTCACATCATGCAGCATGACGGTATAGCCGTTCAGCGCGCAGACATGGGCGATGCCGTTGCCCATCTGGCCGGCCCCGATCACCCCGATCCTGCTTAGCGACGCTGCCATCTCATCCTCTGTTCCGCTCCCCGCCGCGAGTATTTCGCAACTGCGAGAAAAGCGGAAGCCTCGGAAGCGCGGAATTTAGCGCTGCAGCGGCTCATCAGCCGGCTGCAGCGGCACGCTTCTCCAGCTCCTTCTGCAACTCCGGAAGCACCTGGAAAAGATCGGCGACGAGCCCGTAATCCGCAACCTGGAAGATCGGCGCCTCGGGATCCTTGTTGATGGCGACGATGACCTTCGAGTCCTTCATGCCGGCGAGATGCTGGATCGCGCCCGATATGCCGCAGGCGATGTAGAGGTCCGGGGCGACGATCTTCCCGGTCTGGCCGACCTGCCAGTCATTCGGCGCGTAACCTGCGTCGACAGCCGCGCGGCTCGCGCCGACTGCTGCACCGAGCGTGTCGGCGACAGGCAGGATCACCTCCAGAAACTTCTCCTTCGAGCCGAGCGCGCGGCCGCCGGAGATGATGATCTTCGCCGCGGCAAGTTCCGGCCGCTCGTTGGTGGCGACGCTCTCGCCGACGAAGGTCGAGAGAGCGGGGTCCGCCGCTGCGCTGATGTTTTCAACCGCTGCAGCGCCACCTTCGCCCGCCGCGGGAAACGACGCGGTGCGGATCGTGAGCACCTTCTTCGCATCCTTCGACTTCACCGTCTGGATGGCGTTCCCCGCATAGGTCGGGCGGCGGAACGTGTCCGGCCCGAGCACCTCCATCACGTCGGAGACCTGCATCACGTCGAGCAGTGCCGCTACCCGCGGCATCACGTTCTTGCCCGCGGCGGTGGTCGGCGCGAGGATCGCGTCGTACGAACCTGCAAGCGAGACGAGGAGAGCGGAGAGCGGCTCGGCAAGGCCGTGCTCGAGCGCATCGGATTCAGCCACCAGGACTTTCGTCACGCCGGAAAGCTTCGCCGCTTCCGCCGCGACGGCCGAGGCGCCCTTGCCGGCCACGAGTACATGCACATCGGCTCCGAGTTTCGCTGCGGCGGAGACGGTCTTCGCCGTCGCCTCGTTCAGGCGCTTGTTGTCGTGCTCGGCGAGTACGAGAGAGGTCATCTAGGCTCCACGAAGGGTTTCTTCCGCTCCAGCATTGAAACTAGTGTCGTCATTGCCGGGCTTGACCCGGCAATCCATTCCGTTGCGGCTGCGATTGTCTTTGGCGTCACGGAATGGATGCCCGGATCAAGTCCGGGCATGACGACAGTTCTGAAGCGAAATTCGAGCACGATCCGATCTGCTCTCAAAGCAACACCCCCGCTTCGGTCTTCAGCTTGTCGAGCAGCTCAGCGACGGAGCCGACCTTCACCCCCGCCTGCCGCTTCGGCGGCTCGCGCGTCTCAACGACCTCCAATCGTGGGGTCGTGTCGACGCCGAAATCGGCGGCAGTCTTCGTGTCGATCGGCTTCTTCTTCGCCTTCATGATGTTCGGCAGCGACGCGTAGCGCGGCTGGTTCAGCCTGAGGTCGGTGGTGATGATCGCCGGCGTCTTCAGCGTCAGCGTCTGCAGGCCGCCGTCGACCTCACGCGTCACCTGCATCGAGCCGTCGCCGATCTCGATCTTCGAGGCGAATGTGCCCTGCCCCCAGCCGAGAAGTGCTGCGAGCATCTGCCCAGTCTGGTTGGAATCGTCGTCGATCGCCTGCTTGCCGAGGATGACGAGACCAGGCTTCTCCGCCTCCACCACGCCTTTCAGGATCTTCGCGACCGCGAGCGGCTCGACGATGCCATCGGCCTGCACGAGGATGCCGCGATCGGCGCCCATGGCGAGCCCGGTGCGGAGCGTGTCCTGCGCCTGTGCCGGGCCGATCGAGACGACGACCACCTCGGTCGCCTTGCCCGCTTCCTTCAGGCGCAGCGCCTCCTCGACGGCGATCTCATCGAACGGATTCATCGCCATCTTGGTGTTGGCGAGATCGACGCCGGAGCCGTCGGGCTTCACGCGCGGCTTGACGTTCGCGTCGATGACCCGCTTGACGGCGACGAGCACCTTCATTCCAGGACCCTTTCAGTTCGCCCGGAGGTGCTAGACGGCGGAAACGGGGTTATCAAGCCGGGGAGCGGCGGTCCGGTGCCGCAATCGCGCCATCTCTGCGGGCGTTGGGCATTCCCCGTCGCTTGGTCAGCGGTTCTTGCCCGGCACCCAGAGGACATCGCCCCCGGCCTTGAGGTTCACGAAGCGGCTCGCGACGAAAAGGAAGTCCGACAGCCGGTTGATGTAGATGAGCGCCGGCCGGCCGACCCGGCCTGGCTCGTTTCGCGCAAGGGCCACCATCAGCCGCTCGGCTCGCCGTGAAATGGTGCGGGCAAGATGGAGAGTAGCCGCAGCGCGGGTGCCGGCGGGGAGCACGAATGATCGGAGCGGCTCGAGTTCCTCGTTCAGGGCGTCGATGTCGCGCTCGATTCGGCTCACCTGCGCATCGACGACGCGGAGCAGCTCGTAGTCCTTCGGCTTGCCGTCGTCGGGCGTCGCGAGTTCGGCGCCGAGGTCGAAGAGATCGTGCTGGATGGCCGCGAGCATGCGGTCGAGCTCCGCGAGCTCCGGCCCGAGCTCGGCGCGCGCGACGCCGATCGCCGCGTTCGTCTCGTCGACCGTGCCGTAGGCCTCGATGCGGAGATCATCCTTCGGACGGCGTTCGCCGGTGCCGAGCGCGGTCGTGCCGTCGTCGCCGGTCTTCGTATAGATCTTGTTCAGGATCACCATAGGCGCCGGAGCTTACCCGGCAGCCCCCGCCGCGTCACGGCGCAAGTCCTAGAAGCGATAACCTGCGTAGACGCCCGCGTGCGTGATGCCGCTGTTGCCGGCCTTGCCGTCGTCGCAGAGATCGGCGTGCGAGGAATGATCGGCGGAGGCGAGGAAGCGCCAGTGCTGTCCGACATCGACGCCGACCGCGATGCTTTCGCGGAAGAGCAGGTGGCAGCCGAGGTCGAGCCCGTTACCGGGAGACTCCAGCGGCCCGTCATGCAGGGTCCCGCCAAAACTCGCTTCGAAGAAGAACTGGTCATAGACCGGGAAATGCCAGGTCAGCCCGGCATAGATCTGGTTGATCGGATCGTCGCCCGTCGCAAGGTTGCCGCCGACATGGATGCGCGGGCGGAGCAGCGTGTTCGCCCAGTAGTTCTGGAACGGCCGCACGAACTCGCGGAAATAAAGCTGGCCGCTGATGATGACACCGGAATCGTCGCTCGGCTGCACCGGGAACACTGTCCCGAGCCGCACCTCGTCGAAGATGCTGAAAACACCACCGCCAGCGGAATTGCTGAATTCCTGCGCCGAGGCGCTGCCCGCCGCCAACGCCAAACCTGCCGCGAACGCCACCTGACAAAGACGCATATCGCCCCCGGGCGGTCAGACCTGCCGCCTTGCGGCGCGGATGCTAGTCAATCGACACTGCGGGGGCAGGGGGTGCGGGGCCGATCTTTGCCCGATGTGGCTTCAGGGCAACGCCTCAGCGGCCGCTCAACCAGAGCGCGACCATCGCGACGATGATCGCGGCGAACTGCGCGATGACGCGGGCGCGCATCAGGTTCTGCGAGCGGTTCGGCGAGCCGCCGCGCATCATGTTCCAGAGGCCGGCGAGCAGGATGACCAGCACGACGACGACGGCGACCGGGACGAGGAAACGGGCAAAATCGCTCATGGCAGTCCTGTTTCCTTCACTTGGCGGCGTCGAAGGCCGCGCGCAAGGCGACGTTCCGCCTCAATTCCCCTTGTTCGTCGCCCACACCAGGAACGAATGGTACTGACGTTTCGGCGCGACCCGCTTCAGGATGCTCATCCAGTAGGTCGGCGCGGTGACGAAATATTGCGGGCGCGGATTGCGGCTTTCGCAGGCCTTCACCAGCGCAGCGAGCACGGCTTCCGGTCCGAGCTCGCCGACGGTGTTTCCGCCGCGCTCCATCGAGCGGATGCGCCGCCGATAGGCGACGGCGTGGACGGAATTCTCGATGTCGATGTTCTTCCGCGCTTGAGTGAGGGCGTTCTCGGTGAAGCGCGTCCTGATCGGGCCAGGCTCGATGGTGGAGACAAAGACGCCGGAACCGCTGAGCTCGATCCGGAGAGTATCGGCGTAAGCCTCGAGCGCTGCTTTCGAAGCGGCGTAGGGGCCGCGGAAACCCATGGTGATGATGCCGAGCACGGAGGAGCACATCACGATGCGGCCATGCCCCTGCTTCCGCATCGCGGGGACGACGCGACGGGTGAGATCATGCCAGCCGAAGAAGTTCGCCTCGAACTGCGCGCGGAGCACGTCCGTCCGGACATCCTCGAGCGCGCCGGGCTGTCCATAGGCGCCGTTGTTGAAGAGCGCATCGAGCGTGCCGCCCGTCGCGGCGAAGACGGCAGCGACGGCGGCTTCGATCGAGTCCGTCTCGGTGTAGTCGAGATAGAGCGGCGTCACCCCGCTTGCCTTCAGTGCTTCGAGATCAGCGGGCTTCCGTGCGGTAGCGAAGACCTGCCAGCCGCCCGCCTTCATCCCCTCCGCAGCGCATCGGCCGATGCCGCTCGAGCAGCCGGTGATCAGAATCGAGCGGGGCATTCAAGGACCTCGTATCGCGTCGCGCGGAGGGTGGGCCAGCCGGCGAACCACTAGGGCACAAAACGCACGGCCGGAAGTCTCGCGCTGTGGTTCGGGGCGATCAGAGCCCGAGGCCCGCGATGAGCTGGGCTGCAGTCTCGCCCGCCTCGCGACGCGCGCGGATCGTCTCCGAGCCGCGCGACTTCGAAAGCTTCTGGCCGGTCGCGTCGAGGATCAGACGGTGGTGGAAGTAGCGCGGCTCGGGAAGATCGAGCAGCGTCTGCAGAAGGCGATGCACCGAGGTCGCCGCCTGGAGGTCCTTGCCGCGCACGACGTCGGTGACGTCCTGGAACGCGTCGTCCACGACGACCGAAAGATGGTAGCTCCCCGGCACCTCCTTCCGCGCGAGCACGACGTCGCCCCACGACTCTGGGTCAGCCGCGACGATCCTTCTCTCACCGCGCCCGAACGGATCGGCCTCGGTCCATGTGAGGGGCGGCAGGCCGCTGAGCGCCTTCGCCATGTCGAGCCGCAGCGCATAGGGCCGGCCGCTCGCGATCTCGCTCCGCCGCCGAGCTTCGGGCCGGTCGCGCTCGTCGCCCGGATAAAGCGGCGCGCCATCCGGATCGCGGGGCCATGCACGACCGCCGGCTTCTTTCCCGCGCACTGCCGCATCGATCTCGGCACGGCTCAGGAATGCCGGGTAGAGGAACCCGAGCCTTGAAAGTCTTTCCAGCGCTTCGCGATAGGCGTCGAGCCGGTCGCGCTGGCGGAGCACCGGCTCCTCCCACAAGAGCCCAAGCCATGCGAGATCCTCGAAGATCGCCGCCTCGAATTCGTCACGCGCCCGGGTGCGGTCGATATCCTCGATGCGGAGCAGGAAGCGTCCGCCGGTCGCTTCCGCCGCGCGGAAATTCAGAAGCGCGGAAAGCGCGTGGCCGCGATGGAGCAGCCCGTTCGGGCTCGGCGCGAAACGGAAGACGCGCGCCATCTGGTCGCTCTCCGGTCCCGGCATGTTGCGCTTCGCGGCCCTCGTGCTCCATTAGGAGCGGAAGGAGCATCGAATGATCATCAGGCGTGACGCGGTCAATGCATTCCTCGACTACGGGGAGATCGAGGTGCCGTCGGCCGCGAGCGGCGCGCTCGCCGGGCTGACCTTCGGCGTCAAGGACATCTTCGACGTCGCGGGCTATCCGACCGGCTGCGGCAATCCGATCCGCCGCGCCGAAGCCGCCGTGCAGAAGACGAGCGCGCCGCTCGTGCAGAAGATGCTCGATGCCGGCGCGCGCTTCGTCGGCAAGACCCAGACGACCGAGCTGACCTTCTCGATGAACGGCTGGAACAAGCATTTTCCCGAGCCGGTGAACTCGCGCGCGCCGGGGCGGATGACGGGCGGATCATCCTCCGGTTCGGCCGCGGCGGTTGCCGCAAATCTCTGCGACTTCGCGATTGGCT
>JADMIO011875073.1_pt1 | contig 35487 bp, 41 predicted proteins | sample 8958161 | NCBI WGS metagenome assembly JADMIO01 (sample SAMN16585339, study PRJNA669376) | soil metagenome | isolation source: Crop rotation soil | place: USA: Cullars Rotation, Alabama | collected 2011
GGCCGCGACTTCAAGTCACGTGAATTCCAAGCTTCGGATCCCACTGTGCTGGAAAGGTTTCATTTTCAGGCCGGTCACATCGATGTGTGTAATTTTCCAATTTCGGTAAGACCTAAGCCCTAAAACAGCAAACCGCCACGAAACACATCGACGTCTTGATTGTAGTTGAGCAACGACTCCGCGAAGCCATGGTAATATTGGACGTAAAAAGCGGGCACCACACTAATTTTTCCCAGCCGAAAAGCCCAGGAAAGCTGATAGCCGCCTTGATCCCATTGATTAGCAAACTTTCCTCCGGGCGCTACCTTCAAACTAATTTCACTCTTATCGATATAGGCATCAAACAGTTGAATGAAGGACAGCGACATTGAAACCGGCCCTATGTACTCCTGAATGTCGCGATTGGTGGGGTCAAAATTGTGAAGATAGGCCACCTCTGTACTTAGGCGGGTCACCCAACGGCGTCCCTCTCTGGCAAAATTAAAGCGCAGGTATTGTTTGTCATAGGAGCGAGAGTCGAGATCCTTTTTACCATTGGAATTGTGGCCATAAAGGCCGAAGTCGACGGATTCCAGTAGCGTCCAGCTCTTCCCTGACCAGCGGTAAAAGAACTCGGGATTGTAGGTGAGGTCTTTAAATGGCTTCGATTTTTCGCTGAGTTCCCAAAACATCAACTGAGAGTAAGCGAAAAAGAGCGGCACGCCTCTCATCACCGGCGTCTTGAAGCTGATCTGCAACTTGGACAGGTGCGCGCCGTAGAGAAAATAAAACGGCAAGTGCCGCTGAAGCGCAAAGCCGTCCTCCCTGTTAAGTTTATCGATTTGATTGAGTTCATGGGAAACCGGCTCGCTCTTATCAGAGACTTCGGCACTGTGAACTACCTTGGATAAAAAAAGACCCGCGACTATCAAAAAAACGCGCATGCAAACCTCTTCACCCAAAATCTAACATAAGATTCTTCACATTTGTTGAGGCAAAAGGTCCCATGCGTTCAATTTGGCACTGTATATGCAAACAGGTGAAGTTAAACAAAGGAGGCCATCATGGCTCGCAAAGCAGGTTCCTCAAGCCGGCGGACCAGCAGCCGAACTTCTTCACGAAGCAGTTCTAACCGCTCACGCTAGTCATTCACCCAACGCCCATTCCTAAAACTGACCGCCACGGCGGTCAGTTTTTTTATCGCAGAGGTCGTCGAAAAGGTGCCCGGTGCCTATTCGTGTTTCGGATCCGAAACACGAATAGGCACCGGGCACCTTTCTCAAACTGAGACAAAGCGCCTATTTTACCTGCCTACTAACAGTGCAGTGATTAAAAATTGCTCAACTAAATCTGTTTAAATGACAGAGCGCCTGCCAGATCACTTGCACCGTAAAGACCCGTGCCTGACACATCACTCTCAAAGGAGGGTATATGGATCTCATGTTACTAGTCGGGGTATGGGCGCTTGCTTTTGGCCATATCTCACTCACGAACACAGCCAAGATGAAGGGCAACCGCGCACGCATCTTTGGCGCGGCGTTGATCATCGCGGCAGCTTACGGTCTTCCACACCTCAACAATTTGTTGAATCCGTGGATTCCTAAGTTTGTCGCCGGTAACGATGCGCTTCGCACCACATACGGTTTGTTGGTGGGCGCATTGGGAATTTATATTACCAACTTTTTGGTAAACAGCGTTTACCCGAAGTTGAAAATTCCCACGGTTAACGTTTCGATTAAACAACACAAACGCGCAGCTTAAGAATTAACATAGGGCTTGTGGGGAAAGGGCTCCTTTAAGGAGCCCTTTTTTTGGGACATTTTAGCCGCTCACCTAGAGGAAAAAACAAACGGAAAAGTCACCCGTCCGACCATTCCAACGGGGGGCTCGGGAAATTGAATTTGACCAATGACTCGCGCCACACAGTTGGCTACCTCGGAATTCTTAAGGCCATTGCTCTTGGTGATCACCGCGCGCGCGACTCCACGCTCTTCAATATCCCACTGCATGACTAACTTTCCAAAAAGATCGGGTTGGCGCTGCAGGTTGATATCGTAGCAAGCACGGATCGCCCGCCTATTTTGTTCAATTGCACGGCGAATTCCCGCGCGATCCATTTTGCCGGTGATCTCGGCTTCGGAATTGATAAGTTCCAGGCGGGATCCGTTACGCTCCCCCAGCGAGCCGGAGTCGCCATATTTTAGATCGCCAGACGTTCGACCACGCGTGCCCAAACCACCCGCCAGCTTGACGGATTCAGGACCTGTTCCGCCCATAGTTTTTCCGAGACCAGGCTCATTGGATTTAGCCTCTATGCCCTTAGGGATCAATCTGGCCATTTCATTGAGATCCGAAGCCTGACCCAAAATTTTCTGGGTTTGAACTCCGTGCTGTTTAAGAATGTCCAAAAAATTCTGCGGCCCAGAACCGCGCTTCGGCTGACGAAGCTTCTCAATGGATTTTGCAATCTCGATGCGCTTGAGAAGCTTAGGTGCACTGAATTGAATCGCGGCACGCAGCTTTTTTTCGGCCGGTGGGTCAGGGACACGAGTCACGGTAAATTGGCTGAGGAGCAAGGGCAACAGACTGGCGATATTCATCGCCACCATTTCCGCCACCGAAAATTCCACAATCGGCGGTGGCTCGGCCTTTGGCGAGTCCGCTACATAGCGCACGAATACTGAAAGAGCTCCACCCATAAGAGGCAATCGAATCATCTGTCCCTGGGGCAGATTTAAAATTCGATGTCCCTGGCGATATAGCTCTTTAAGCGCCGTGCGACTCTCCGGGCCAATGAGTTCCCCTTCTAATGAATCAGACAATGCAAAGAGCGCTCCTTCGGCTATGTTCAGCAGCGCATAGCGCGAACTCTCCTTAAGATAGGGCAAGATGATATCGCAGTCGCGATGAGCACCGATGGAAACAAAACCTCGCCGCATGAAATGGCGCGTTTGCAAAATCCGCTCGCCCCAAGTCACCAGGACTTCTATGACGGGGCCTTTTGAGGGTTTAATGATTTCTTCAGGGCGCGTGTACGCCGACCGTGGCGCAAAAGTCTTTTCCATCGTTCACCATCCATTGGTGAGAATCAGCAGTGCAACAGCAGGACCAGCCGGCTTAGCGACTTGCGCTTGGCCGGTGCAGAAAGTCAGAACACTGGCTGAAGGATGAACAGGATCTCATTTTGAGACTGAGGGTTTATGAGGTTGTGAGTAACACTTACTCTCATTGATCGACTTACCTGGTCAGGCAATTTGACCAGATAAGTCCAACAAGAAGTACTATCAAAAATGAAAGTCAAAAAGGGACTCTATCAATATATTCACCCAATATATTCACCGCACGCGGTTCTTTGATCGCAGCGCCTTGCTTCGCTTGATCCATACCTTCTTTTGTTCAGCTTGTGCCGCCTTATCACCTTTGCGGCGCTCAAATTCTAACTCGCGTCGCATCTTCAAATAATTCACCCAGCGCGCTTCATCTAATGCGCCACTCTCCCTCCCCGCCAATATCGCACAACCAGGTTCCGTATCATGCCGACAATCAGAAAACCGGCACCGGGTTGCCATCTCCTCAATGTCGGCAAAGACTCCACTTAGCTCCGTGTCACTCGTCACACCCACGGTTCTGATTCCGGGCGTATCGATGACAAAGGCGTTATTGGGGGTCACATGCAGTTCGCGGTGGGTCGTGGTGTGTCGTCCACGGCCATCCTCCTGTCGAATTTCTTGGGTCTTGATAAACTCCTCACCCAATAGAAAATTAGTTAAGGTGCTCTTCCCCACTCCTGAGGAACCCACAAAACTCACCGTCTGCCCCGACGCCGCGAACTCCTGCAAAACATCGAGGTTCCACCGTTCAACGGCGCTGACTCCCACCACATCCATGTTGGGGTAACGACTGGCCACCTCTTCCAAGACTTTTTGAGGCTCTTGGGTCAGCTCCATTTTATTAATTACGATGACTGGATGGACCTGACCTGACATGGCCAGCGCCACGTAGCGGTCCAAGCGATTGAGGCTTAAGTCCTGGTTGGCGGAAGTGACTATAAAAAGTGTGTCGATATTGGCGGCTAGAGTTTGAGTGTTGGTGCCATCCGGATCTTTGCGGGTAAGCCATGAGTGTCGGTCCATGACTTCTGTCAGCTGAACCCAGTCACCGGGTTGCAAGACACCCTTAACCCAATCACCGACCGCAGGCCAAAGCTCGCCGTTTGAACGCAGACGACCTGACATCTCGGCTTGGTATTCAGTTTTGTTCTCATCAATAACGCGAAATAATTCGCGGCTTTCGAAGACAATTCGAAAAAGCGATTCTTGTTTCAATGGTTGCTCCAATAGTAAACGGAGCGCTCAAAAACACGAATTTGGAATTATTGATTGCCGCTCTGAACTAGAGCGCTGAGAAACAGAGGACAATCGTCTTATTTTTAATTTCAATCATATTGTCCTCCTTCTTTTGAATGGAATTAATTAACCAACAACGCGAACGTTGCTCGCCTGGGGGCCTTTTTTGCCCTGGACGACTTCAAATTCTACTTTGGTGCCTTCATCAAGTTGCGCACCACCGGTGTCATTGGCGTGAACGAAAACGTCCTTGCCGCCACCGTCTGGCGTAATGAATCCGAAACCTTTACCTGCATTAAAAAACTTTACTTTACCTGTCTGCATTATTCTCTCTCTTATATTTCGAATGGCACCGTGCCATTCGTGTGTATTTACTATGTCTTATGTTCGCAGAAGTTAATCTTAAAAATCTATTAACAACGCTACACGTCAGTGAATATCTCGGACTTCACCGCGGCTGGACGGAGCTTCATTCGCTCCAAATAGGACCTGGTTTTAGGAAACAGGGCCAAAACAGGACGCCGGCGCAGCCAATAGATGGTTTGGCTTACCGGAATGTCGGCCACGGTGAATTGATCTCCTGCAATGTAGTCCGACTGGGCCAAAGTATCTTCGATGGGCTTCAATAATTTTTCAAGATTGACGTCAATCGCCGCCTTTTTGGACTCGACCTCGGGATCATCGGCATCAATATTCCAATAGGGCTCAATGGCTGGCTCAAGGGTGGCATAATTGTACATGAGCCATTGGTAGCAGGCCGCTTTCTTGGCCTCTGGCAGAAAATTTCGGTCTGGATGCTTCTCCGCTAAGTAAAGACATATCGCCCCGGTTTCAAACAGATTGGTCTTACTGCGCAAATCCTGCAACACGGGAACAAAACCCAGCGGGTGAAGTTTTCGATACTCGACATCATTGTGATGGATTTTGTGTTCGAGGTCTTGCACCTCGTATGGCACTCCAAGTTCATTGAGCAGCCAACAGACTTTACCACTGCGATCCTGTGGTACCCAGCGCGTGAATTTGTACATAAGACCCCCTCTGCCGAGCGTGATAGCGACCTATCGCAGCTGGTGTCAAGGCAAGTCAGATGTCAGTGGCTAATGCTATATCGTTTAGCGCAACTGATTGTGGACAGCCGTCGCCGCGACGGCCGCCTGACCCACGGCGACGGAAATTTGCGCGAGACCATTAACGCAATCACCAACGGCATAAAGGCCACGGATGGAAGTTTCCATATGAGAATTCACCACCAAATATCCCCCCGCGGTCTTTTTAAGTCTCCGAATTCTTCTAATCGCATCCTGGGCCACTCTAGCGCCCAAGAGTATGTAAAGTGAATTCACCACCTCCGAATTGCCTCGCGCAAATTGCAATTTTAAGCGGTGAGCTGAAATCTCCTTGATAGCGGTGACAGCCGCGCCTCGAAAGGGCACGGCCAGTCGACGCAATATTCTCTTTTGCGGCTGCGATAATTTTAGCCCCCGATTTGAAACCACCAACAGGTCGTCACTAAACCCCTTCATAAAGCGCGCCTTCCTTAAGCCAGCCGAATCGTCAATAAGAAGCGCGATTCTCTCTTTGGAGTGATCAAAGCCATCACAAATCGGGCAATAGCAAACCAACCCTTTACTGGTGAGATCCTGCAAATTGGAAAATGGCGGTTGAATGTCCTTTAAACCCGTCGCTAAAATCACTTTTCGCGCGCGCAGCTGGGCGCTGCCGGCAGTGATTTGAAAACCGGCGCCATTTCGCCGCAGACGCGCCCGGCCGATGCAGATCTCACCGCCGAATTTGCGATATTGGAGCTGCAAGCGACGAATCAGCGCTCGTCCCGAAATTCCCCGACTATAACCCACCAGATTTTGAATTTTTGGAATGCTTTCCGCCCGCGAAGCGCCCTGGGAAACGATTAACACCCGTCGCCGCAGCCGACGCAAATATATACCCGCGACCAGGCCGCCGGGCCCACCGCCAATGACGACACAATCGTATATTCGGGCTGGGCTTTGCATGCCAATTGACGAGAGCAGATTGCGTGCCAGAACACTCGAGGCGAACTCAGGGGCGCAGTGAGTTCCACCGTGTCAATTCGCATTCCGGACCGAAAACTTGCAGCAGTGGGAAAGTTCGAAAATGACGAACTCAGATAAATGAGAGTTTGTAGAAAAGTACCTACTTCGGACTATACGCGATAACCTTCAGCTCCACATTGATCGGTGTCGGCAAACAATTTACTTCCACCGTGGTGCGGGTCGGACCAATTTTCGCGAAGTACTCTCCGTAAACCAAATTGAAAGTCGCGAAATCCTCTTTCATGTGAGTCAAAAACACCGAGACATCAACCACCTGATCCAGACTGGAACCCGCGGCCTGCAAAACCGTCGCGATATTTTCAATCGTCGAACGCGTCTGCGCCACAATATCCCGCGATACCACTCGGCCCATGGCATCCAAATTTACACCAGGAATAAAAGCACTCCCCGCCTGCCGTGGCCCCATACCGGAGACAAAAATAAAATCGCCGACTCGCCGAGCATGCGGATAAGGTCCCACCGGTGGCGGCGCTTTATCGGTACGAATCTGGCTCATAGCTGATGATCCTCTGGAGAAAAATACCATCGATCGTGATCAGGATCCCACTCGTCCCAAGTAGGTATTTTGGCCAGTTGGTTAACATAATATTGTGGAACAATTCCCGGAACTAAAAATGCCTTTTGTCGCTTCAAAGGATAAGGATTGCGCAATTCAAAACCTAATACGCCAAGTACCCCTCTGGCCACGTACCAAGTCGCCTGGGGATTCCAACCATGAGCAATTTTAATCACCACACCAAGACCATTGGGAAAATCTTTATGTTTAATGGCGAGACCTAAAAGCCCATCCGCACCCTCTTTGGCGATAACCTGACCCTCGCAGGATTTCATCACCGTCGTATCAAGACGATTAAAGCCACCCACCAAGTCAGGATTTCGAACCATCGCTTCCCAGATCCAATCGCTGGAAGACGTCGCGGCGAGACCCGCATAACAGCGCGCCAGCTGATTCACGGTCATAGCGACCGTGGGAAGTCCGTCCCCATCGCGTGCTATTCTTAAGGGTTTATAGTCACTGCCTAGGTAAGACTGCACCACCTTCATGTAATCCTTGAACACCGGATGATCAGGAAGCGTGTAGCCAACCCGGCTCCAACCCTTAAGGCGACAGCCCTTTAAGATAGCGGCATGATGGCCTGAAGAGTTATTGTACCAACGCCGGGGACGCCTGACCTGCCGGCCGAATTGCACTAGCGGTAGATCGAGCGGCGTTTGCATTAAACCCCACTCGCTTTCCGACAAAAGACTTTGTGAAACTTCAACGTGCTCGGCAGCCCCATTGTGGCTCGCGACACTAATGGCCTTTTGGCGCCAATCCGTCGCCTTATCTAATTCTTTGGCGAACACTTTAATGTAAAATGGCTTCATCATCGAACGGCCATAACACAAGACATTGCCGCCAAAAGAATGAATGGCTTTGTCGCCAGAACACCAGGCAATGGCACCATGAATGGTGTTTTCGCTGACACCATTGCGACGATAGTCGACAAGAGGTTCCCATTCGACATCGCGGCCCGTGGGAATGCCCTCGACCTGATCGCCAAACGTCGAATGCGGATAGATTTCATCCCAATCAAATCGGCGGCTCACTCGGCGGGGCCCTCCTGTGGAGGGGTGTCGAGGAAATCGTCCTCGGTTTGGCTTAACACATTACGTTCACCTAAATATTTATCTGGATCATTTTCATCAAATTCCAAATCGCGCGCCGCTTTTTCTGAAGGTGTGAGCCCCATCACCACAGCACCCGAACCAAACACCGGCTGATATTCAAACAGCTCACCTGTGTAGTGATTGGTCTGACCCATTACTGAAGCCAACCACCAAAACGGTTTGAAATTAGAAACCTTGTTCACGCGCGCTTCGCGATGAAACTGGCGTGACAATTGTGAAACGTCCTCTAACCGGCCCGCCGAAAGAAATTCAATCATCTTATTATTCCACTCTTGATCCTTCAGTGAATGGATCTGGTCTTCCTTTGGATCAATCCAGCTGTTGTGCAGCCGATTGGAAAGTGAGGTCACAATAATGGGCACGATGCGTTTGCCGGATTGTTCAATGGCCTCGCGCGCCGCTTTGCCATAGACAATGGTTTCAGCCCGGTCCGCATAAATGTTGCTTGAAACCATCACCGCCTTAAAGCGGTTGTCGGGATTGAGCAGCTTCATCACCACCACACTGCCGGTATCAATCGGGAATCCCTTATAGGCCACGGTGCGGGCTTGCAAGCCGCGCGCTTGGCACTTTTCGCGCGTCAGTTCCGCAAGCTCTACATCGATTTTAAATTTATAGGGAATGCTCCCCAATTCGTGGAATTCCTCATCGACATGCACCCATTCAGGATTGGGGTCGGCCTGAATCTGGTGTCCAATCACACTCGGCCAATAGGTCGAATAAATCATCAAGCCATCGACTTCGGCTGCCTCAAGCTGTTCACGCACCTTTACGAACGCTTGCCGGAGTTTTTTCCAACCCGCGTTTTTATCCGCCGCCAACAAAATATGCGGCACACCCGGTAACACAAAGCCCAGTGGACAAGTCCCTTTCACAGTTTCGCTCATGGACTGACCCCTTTGGTCACTTCATTCCACTCAACCACCGCGTTGCCGGTACCGATCACCGTGCCGTAGCCGTGAACTTCCGCCGGATAAGTTGGGCGACCAAGCGCCGACAACATCCAGGTCAAGCCCCCGCCATCAGTTTCTGCGGTCGCCTGATCGGTGAAGTCGGCCATGATGTCGAGAATTTCCTGGGAACGGCCTTTCTTCATCAAATCAATCATCTTCATATCCCAAAGGTACTGGTTGTGATTGTTGATGTGTTCGCGGCTCATGTCCTCCGGCAAATCGCCTTCGACGGTAAAATGCCGGTGTGACAGTGAGTTGCTCGCAATCACCACGGCGCGTTTGCCAGAGGCCTCAATGGCTTTACGAGTCGCTTCGCCCAGTTTCACCATGACTGATTGCATGGCATCGACGTTAAAGTAGCGCGACACACCCTGGGACGACACTCCGACAATGGACTTATCCCATTTAGGATTAATCATATGACAGGAAACGATGGTGCCATAATCGACTCTAAAATCAGGATTGCGCATCATAGCCACGGTCAGGCCCATTTTTTTGGCTTCATCGTGCATGCTTTGCGCTAAATCGACGTCGACTTTTAAATCATAATGATAGCGAAACAAATTTGGGAAAACGGGATCCACTGAAACCGATTTGAAATGTGGCACGCCAAGGAAGTGCGTGCCCACATTCGTGCGCCAATGGGGTGAATGGACCACCAAGACATCATACTTGATCTTGTCCAAGCTTTTCCTTAAGCGCTCATAAGCCCAGCGCAAAGTCTCCCATCCACATTCGGCCCGCGGCTCATTTTGCGGCGGGTTTTCGGCGTAAACCAAATGCGGCGGATGAGGAGCGAGAAGTCCTGCGACAATCTGACCTTTCATAAATTCCTCACAACTGAACACATACTGTTTTTGTTTCGGTAAAGAAATCCAGCGAATGATCGCCACCTTCACGGCCAAGGCCCGAGGCTTTGGCACCGCCAAACGGCAATCGTAAATCTCGTTTCAACCAGGTATTCACCCACACCGTTCCGGCTTGAATTTCACGCGCCAGCTTATGGGCTTTGCTTAAATCCTTTGTCCATACAGTCGCTGATAAGCCATAGGGCGAATTATTGGCCCACTTGACCGCGTCGAGAGGATATTTAAAGGATTGCACCGTCACAACGGGACCAAAAATTTCGGTTTGGTGAAGGTCTGAGCAATTGGATAAATCCTTTAAAACCACCGGTCGCATGTAGTAGCCACCTTTAAGGTTCGCAGGAATATCTAAAGCCTCTTGGCCCGTGGTCAGCTTAGCCCCTTCCTTCTGAGCTTGCGCCACCGCCGCCTGCACTTTTTCAAAATGCTCTTTGGAAACCAAGGGTCCCAGATAAGTCGATTCCAAATGGCGATCGCCGACTTTCAGTTCCTTGACCGCCGCCGTGAACTTATCCAAAAACGCTTCGTAGATATCTTCCTGGACCAAAATCTTTGAACCACAAAGACAGATTTCGCCCTGATTCAAGAAGCTTGAGCGCACAATCTCAGGCACTACCTTATCAAGATCCACGTCCTTTAAAATAACGGTCGCATTCTTGCCGCCTAATTCCAAACTCACCTTCTTAAAGAACGGCGCCGCCATGGTCTGGATTTTTTCACCCGTCGCTGTGCCCCCCGTGAAGGAGATCAATGGCACTCCGGGATGGGCTACGAGAGCCGCACCCGCGGTCTCACCCCGACCGTGCACGATATTGACCACGCCGGCGGGTAAATCAACGGATTGCATGACCTCACCGAGCAGGCTCGCCGTGGTGGGAGTTATTTCAGAGGGTTTGCAGACCACCGTGTTGCCGACGGCGATGGCGGGCGCGATTTTCCACGACAATAAATAGAGCGGCAAATTCCAAGGCGAAATCAATCCCGCCACACCCATGGGCTGGCGCAAAACGTAATTGAGCGCCTCACCGTCCATATCGGTGGCCATTTCTTCCTTATGGTTAATTCGCTCCGCAAAAAATCGAAAATTTAAAATCGCGCGCGGGATGTCCATCTTGCGCGCGAGCCACAAAGGTTTTCCGGTATCGCGACTTTCGGCTTCCGCAAATTCCTCCAGGCGCGCCTCCAAGGCGTCAGCAATCTTGTTCAGATAAACCGAACGATCGCGCGCTGGACGTTTTGACCAACCTGGAAATGCTTTCGAAGCGGCACCGATGGCTTTAACAATATCTAGCGCATCAGAATCCGGCACGCGCTCACACACTTCACCGGTGCTCGGATCGACTTTATTAATGTAGCCATTGTTGCTGGGGCCTAAAAACTCACCACCAATAAAATTATTTAAACCCTTCATGCTGGCTTTCCCCTAAATTCAGGAGCGACGAGTTCCATAAACCAGGCCATACTTCTTTCAATCAATTCATTGTCGTGAATGTTGAAATCAAACCAGAGCATAACGCGGTCTTCCGGATTGTAGCGCTTGCCAATTTGTTTGATGATCTCAGCGGGTGACCCCACTAGCGCATTTCCCACGGCCTGCTCGACTTTACGGGCATCCAAAGTTCCTTCCATAGCCCGCCAGTAGTTTTCATAAGCCGCTTTGGCGCGCACTTGGGCGCGCGAGTTGCGTTCGGTTTCCGACAAGCCAGGGGTCGCATCAATGTAAACCATGGCTGTGCGAGGCATTAGATCGCGCCGCCAAGGACCGCCGTCGCGGTGATAATGTTTTCGCATGCGCTCGTGAGTCGCTTCAATGACTTCCGGCGGAGTGATGCTCAAATTAAACACGCCCACTGGCAAAATCTCGTTGGCAAGTTCCTGGCAAACAGGATCATGAGTACCAATAGTCAAATTCAATAGATCGAGTCGAGTTTGGCGCGGAATGATCCCGACGCGTTCAAAATTCCAGTAATTGGGTACTACCGTCGGTCCCGCATAAGCCTTCCAGTCATCCGCGGTGCGAAAATCCCTTTCCGCAAGCCGCATGGGTTTCACATCCTGACTTGAGAAAATATCGCCACGCAGGGCGCGCAAGAAAATCTCGGTGGCTTGTTGGAGAATTTTACCTTTGATCACCGGCCAAGCGCGTTTTTCAGCCTCGGTGCGCGGCACGATGCCATAAGGGCGGTTAGAAAAATCAAAGCGTCCCGAAGCAAAACCAATATTGAGTTTTCTGGATTCCGCGGCTTGCAAGCCATGCAGCGCTAAAAACGTCCGAATGGCTTCGGCATGGGCCAACGGCCCGCCATTGCAAAAAATATTGCGAATGGCGGAACCCACATGCAAGCGCTTGGTGCGACCAAAGATCTTATGCGCCACTTGAAGAATATCGGTGTTAAGACCGATTTCACCTTTGAAATGGGGAATGACGGCTTCGGGCAGCTCTTTTTGAATTTCACAGGACAAATGGGTTTCCGCGACCCATGCCACGCCAAACCCCAAGCGGTCGGCCAATTCCACTTGCGAGAAAAACTGTCGCCACATGGTCGTTTCGTCAGGCATAAAGCCGTCGACTTCGGTTTGGCATATGGCAAAGAAGACATCAAACTTCATAAGCTCCCCGTCCGTCCTCCATCTACCGGCAGATTGATACCATTGATATAAGAGGCGTTGGGGCCGGCCAGAAACAGTATGGCCTGGGCGGTTTCATCAGGAGAGGCAAAGCGTCCGGCGGGAATCGTTTTTATCCAGGCGGCCTCAATGTCCGAAACCGTTTTGCCTTCACGATCGGCGGTGGCCTTCTTCAATGCGTCCAAGCGGTCCGTTGCCGTGTAGCCAGGCAACACATTGTTCACAGTGATTCCGAAAGGGCCCAACTCACCCGCCAAAGTCTTTGACCAATTGGCCATGGCCGCTCGAACGGTGTTGCTAACGCCGAGCTGGGGCAATGGCACCTTTACTGACGTGGAAATGATATTAATGATTCGACCGTACTTCAGGCGCTTCATGCCGGGCACGAGTCCCTGCATAAGTGTGTGGGCCGCCACCAAATGGTCGGCAAAGGCCTTTTCAAGGTCGCGGGCTTCGGCTTCCACCAGCGGCCCCCCTTTGGGACCTGCGGTATTGTTGACGACAATATCGATATCGCCCCATTGTCCGAGCTTGGTCTTCAAATTCGACGCTAACGAGGAATCGCTTAAATCTTGGGCCCAAAAGTGGTTTTTGCCGGGTAAAGAGGCGACCAGCTCTTTAAGGGGACCTTCACTCCGGCTGAGGGCGATGACCTCAGCTCCGGCCGAGGCCAAAGCGATGACCGTGCTGCGACCGATACCGCGAGATGCGCCACAGACGAGGGCCTTTCGGCCGCGCAGGATTTGGTCGATGGAAAAGCCTCCGGCTGGACGTTAAGGGCTCAATATCGCCCTAAAATTCTCCTCAAACAACTAGAATTATGCCCTGCGCTAGGCGGTGTAAATAAAGGCCAAGACTCAATAAAATAGCAGAATGGGAAAGAAACCACAGGGCAAGATGCCCACTCTCGATTTACATGGGCGTACTACGGACGAAATTTACGATGCCATGGAGGCATTTTTGAACAAAGAGGTGGCAAAGAGCACCTCCCAAGTTCGGGTAATGCCGGGCAAGGGCGGGGGAAAAGTCAAAGCCGTGGTGCAGGATTACCTCAAACGGGCCGGTTACCCCTGGCAGTATGAAAAGACTGCAGCGGGCACCACCAATGAAGGTGTGCTCGTCGTGTTTTTAGATTAGAAAGTCGGCATGGAAAAACTACTTTGGATCGACATGGAAATGACCGGCCTTGATGTGGAAAAGGAAGTGCCTATAGAGGTCGCTGCCGTGGTCACGGATCTCAATTTTACCGAGCTCTATCGCTATCATAGCGTCGTCAAACAACCGCAAGAATATTTGGACCGGATGGATGAGTGGAACTCCACCCACCACAAGGCCTCAGGCCTTCTTGAGCTGATTCCATCGGGCAAGAGCCCGGCCCTGGTTGAAAACGATTTGCTCTATTTATTAGATAACCAGTTTCAAGGTGAAAGGGCCGTTTTGGCCGGCAACTCGATCGCGCAAGATCGTTTGTTTATCAATAAATACTTTCCGCGCTTTGCACAGCGGCTGCACTACCGCTGCCTTGATGTCACCTCGTTTAAGATTGTCTTTGTTCATCGCTACGGCATCACTTACGTCAAACGCAACTCTCACCGCGCCGTTGACGACATCAAAGAGTCGATTGCCGAACTCCAACATTACTTGGGCTTTGTGAAGCCATAAGTATAAGAGGTACCGGGTTCCCTTTTGATATGCGCTGCGCGCGTCCTCTATCAATTCAACTGAACCGATACATCTGTTGCGCTGTGCATATCAAAAGGGAACCCGGTACCTCTTGTCGGTTCCGTTTCGACACCAATTCTTGTGGCACTGATGTTGCTCTTTCGTCGCATGGGACTGGTTGGTCTAGTTCGAAATATTTTGGGGAGGGGAAATGGCGCCAAGAAGTATCTCTATATTATTAGTAACTCTGATTTCTGCAGTGGGTGGTGCACAATCGATCACCACACCGACAGAAATGCCGGCGCCAAGTGCACCGGATGCCGCGGCAAAAGTGGCAACGCCGATTCAAACCGAAGAGGCGGCAAAACCGGCCGCGCAAACGGAACGCATCGAAGTCACCGGCTCTCGCATCAAGCGCGTTGATATCGAAGGCGTTTCACCCGTTCAAACTGTGACACGAAAAGATATCGAACGCACCGGCTACAATGCGGTCGCCGACGTGCTTCGCGATACGGGCGTTAATTCATTTGGCTCCACTCGTGAAAATTCCGGCAGTAATGCCGCGGGAACCGCCACGGTAAACATGCGAGGCTTGGGAGAATCCAACACACTCGTGTTGTTGAACGGCCAGCGACTGCCAACGGATGCAGTTCTTGGAGCGGTCGATTTGAACATGATTCCAATGGCCGCTGTTGAACGCGTTGAGATTCTTAAGGACGGCGCTTCTGCCATATATGGATCTGATGCCTTGGGTGGCGTGGTCAATATCATCACCCGCAAGGATTTCACCGGCAATCAAGTTTCCTACAATCAAAGCTTGCCTGAAAATCCAGGCGGCAAAAAGCAGGACATCAGCCTCGTGAACGGCGTCAACAAGGGCGCCTTCAACATGGTGAACGTCGTGCAGTATCGCGACAATAAGGTGGTTTATTCCCGCGATCGCGATTGGACGAAGAATGGCTACAACGAATATGGCTTTCAGCCCTCGTTTCGTAACGTAGACGACGTTAACGATCTTAAGTGGATTGCCAACAAGAATTGCCCCCCCGAGATGATCAAGCACACCACCGCAGGAGATGAATGTCGCGCGCGGTTTTCGGATTACTCAACCGAGCTACCGGCATTGCAGCAACTCAGCCTGTTGTCAGAGAGCAACTATGAGGTCAATTCTCGCGTTAACATGAAAGCCCGCCTCGGCGGAACTGACAAAAAAGTTCAGTGGAGCTACGCGCCGGCGCCTGGCCAGTTCAATATTCCGAAAGAGACCTGGACAAAACTCAATGGTCCGGACGGCAATCCTTTAACCAGCAATCCTGATCTTGATCCCAGTAAAGATTTGCAAATCCGCTATCGGACTCTGGGACTAGGAACTCGCGACCACAAGATCGAGACCATTGGATACAATGCGCTGCTCGGAACTACCGTGCATGTGAATGACACTTGGGATGCCCAATTAAATCTTTCACATAACCGAACTAAGACCGAGGACACTGTCGTCCAGGGTCATGCCCTCAAGTCGGCCATTCGAAAGGCCATGGCTGACGGCACATTTAATCCTTTTGATAACTCCGGCTCTCTCGAAGGCACACGTTATACTCCCAAATCTCATCAGATGACGGAGCTGTCCAGCGCGGAAGTGCAAGCCAATGGTGCATTTGGACACCTTAAGGGTGGCCCCATCGGTATCGCCATGGGTTCATCCTTCACGTTCCAAAAATTCCAAGACCATTCGGATCCCAGATCGGCCAACAAAGAAGTCTTTGGAGACGTGGGCAGTATCGGTGGCGGACAGCGCGATTCTAAAGCGGTGTTCACGGAATTTTCCATGCCCTTGCATAAGAAATTTGAACTGCAGCTCGCTGGACGCTGGGATCAGTACAGTGACTTCGGAGATACCGTGAATCCGAAGATCGCTTTCCTGTTCCATGCCACTCCCAATTTACTGTGGCGCGCGTCTGCAGGAACGGGCTTTAAGGCGCCCCTTATGCAGGATCTTTATGCTGCCAAGGCAACGGGCGCACCGACGGCCATCGACTATGTCAAATGTCCGACGGATCCAGATGCCTGCTTGCCACAACAGTATGATGCTGAGAACAGTGGTAACCCCGGCCTAAAAGAAGAACGCTCGGTCTCCTACACCACCGGTGTCGTCTACTCGCCGACCAGTGACTTTTCTTTGAACACCGACCTGTATCTTACGAAGTTGAAGAACGTCGTGGGCCTGGATTACAGCGACATGTTATTGGCCGAAAAGGAAAAGGGCATCGACTATGTCAGATCCTTTGGAGTTGACGTCGTTCGCGATCCCGGCGGCCACATCGATCATATCGTTGCACCTCAGCAGAATCTGTCATCGAAGGACGTCGGCGGCATTGATCTGGGCGGCTCTTACAAATACCGAAGGCTCGTTTTTGGCGTCAATCACAACCAAGTGTTGATGTACAAGGAAGAGGGTTTTCCGGGAACTGGCAAGAAAAACAAGTTGGGCAAAGATTCCAATCCACCTTGGCGCAACACGGTTTCCGTGGATTACAGTCCCTTTGAACGGCATTCCGTCACCACCGATGTTTCAACCATCGCGGGTTATGAAAAGGATGTTCCTGAGAAGGGCCGTCTCCCCAACTTCACAACTGTTGGGCTGATGTACAACTACGCCGCTAAAAAACTTGGCACCTTTACAGTGGGCGTTTCCAACTTACTGGGAACCAAGCCACCGCTTGATGATAGCGGCGATGGTCGCACCTTTAACAACGATCTTTACGATCAAATTGGTCGTCAAGTGTTCACTGGCTACAAAGCTACTTTCTAGAGGAGGACGGCGTGGGAGCACAAAATTTAACACAGCATCTATCGCCAAAATCGTCCTCTGGGTCGCTGCTGGCTTCGGTTCTAATTCACTTGTTCATCGCGGGTTCCGTGATCGGTGTGATGAAAATTGGCGATCATGGTCCCGTGCAAGAAGAGCAGTATGTGGATCTGGGATATGAGGAGCTCGACGCTCCTCCCATCCCGCAACCGGTAGTTAAGCAGGTCGCGGATACTCCGCACGAACTACAGGATGCCAAAAGCGAAGTGGTGGGCACTCAAAAAGAGGCGCCCCCCGCTCCCAAGGAAGGCGAAAAGAGCGCCGGAGCCACTTCCGACGTTCCCTATTACAAAATTAAGCCGAAGTACCCGCGTGAAGCGCTGGTCTCTGGCACCGAAGGTTGGGTCATCCTGCAAATCGATGTCACCGAAACCGGTGAGGTCGAAAACGTCCGCGTGATTGATGGCGAACAGAAAAATATGTTCCAAGCCGAAGCACGCCGGGCGGTTGCACAGTGGAAGTATCGTCCTTTTACTGACAACTCTGGAAACCCAGTCAAGAAAATCGATCACCAAGTCCGTGTCGACTTTCATTTGAAAGACGCGGTCGAGGGCGGCTCTTAAAATGGCTCGGAGCTGTTTTTGCATTGCAATGAGTTAAAAATGAAAATGAACTTTAACAACTTTAGAGGGAAATAAAAATGGAAACACTGTTTAAAATCGCAGAAGGATCGGCTCAAGGAATACTCTATCTTATGGCGATCATGAGCGTGCTCAGCGTCTCGATCATGGTGGAGCGCTTCTTTTCACTGAAGAGAGTCTCTTCAAAAAGTAATGGCATGGCCAAGAGCTTTAAAGTCGCCATTGAAAGCGAATCCTTAGAACAGCTTGAGGACTTTTCACAAAAACTGGATTCTCTGGAAGGTCGAGCTCTTAATCATGGATTAAAATTCGTCAAAAAGAATCATAGTGGCAAAGGTCTTGATGAATTGTTTAATTCCATCAAGTCCATTGAAAAACCAGCACTTGAGAAGAATCTAAATTTGCTTGGCACCATCGCTTCCAACGCGCCGTATGTCGGATTGCTTGGAACCGTGATGGGCATCATGAAGGCGTTTAACGATCTGGCGCAAGGCCCTGGTCAAGGTAACGAAGTGGTGATGGCCGGTATCGCCCACGCCCTTGTCTCGACCGCGATCGGATTGGCCGTGGCCATTCCTGCCGTGGTGGCCTTTAACTTTTTTCAAAAGAAGGTCGGCTTGGTACTCAATAACGTCGATGCCGCGCGCGACCTGTTACTCGCTTACACCAAGAGCAGGGAGGCCTAAATGGCCGCACGAACTTCCAATGACACCAACGGATCCATCGTTGAAATCAACGTGATACCGCTGGTTGATATTATCCTGGTTGTGCTCATTATCTTCATGGTGGCAGCACCTCTGGTGATGCAGCCAAAGATCGACATCAACTTGCCCAAAGCCACCTCGGCCAAAGTGGAGCGCGACAAAACGCCCATGCGAGTGGTGCTGGGGAAACAGGGCGAGTTGTTTTTAAATAACACGCCCGTATCGGTCGAAGGTTTGCGCGATGAAGCGAAAAAGCGCGTCGCCGCCAACCCTGAAACGGCCGCGTTGCTGGTGGCTGACAAAGATTCGACATTAGCCATGGTTACTGAGTTGGTCGACGCCGTGAAAACGGGCGGTGTCACCAAAGTTGCCTTTAGCGTTCAAAAATAGACTATTCATGGGTGGGCCGTCTATCCAACGGCCCGCCTCTCGTTTCCAAGAGTTACCTATGAAATACGTAAAACTCCTTCTCGTGAGCATCGGCTTAAGCCTCCTTGGGTGCGCCTCGAGCCCGCTACAAAACCTCAATTCTGTTTCCGCGGATTCCGCCGAATTTTTGAAGTCGCCGGAGTTTGAACAAGCACGCCTTTCCCCTGACGGCAAATATTTGGCGGTTTCCTATCGAAAAACCGGTCATGCGATTTTCGCCATACTCGATCGTCACGCCTTAAAAATGACCGCCCAAGAAGACTTCGGAATCCAGGCTCATATTGGCCAATTCTTTTGGGCCAGCCCGACGCGCGTGGTGATACAAAATACTTTCGAAGATGGATACCTAAAGGACAATTACAGTCGACAGATTCTCTTTGCGGTGAACCTTGACGGCAGTTCAGCAATCCAAATATACCCCAAACTCAATAGCAACGCCCAAACTTCTATTGACCTATCCAGCAGCTATTCGCGATTTCTTTCGCAAAAAGCTATGGACGGTCGCTACGTTTTTGTCGCCGAAAGCGTTGGCACTGGCAAGGGATCTAAAACTGTCCTACGAAAAATCGATATTTTTTCGGGCCTGAATCAGATCGTTGATACCGACTACATGGAAAATGGCAGCTACGCCTTGGACCAGAATTTTCGTCCGCGCGCCGCCATCGAATACGGCGCAAAGGGTGCAGCTAGGTTTTATGTCAAAAATATTCTTTCAAACGAGTGGTTAAAGAAGCCCATCGATTTGCCACCCGGTGGCGAAATGAACTTTCTGGGAATGGACAAACAAAGTCAGACTCTTTATTACACCGCCCATAACCAAAGAGGACTGTTGGCATTCTACCAGGTGGATTTAAAGGAAAATGGCGAACTCGGAACCCCAACAGAGGTCTTTTCCGACAAAGACTCCGATATCATTTACGTCTATAGGGATAAATCCAATGGTGAACCCGTATTTATTGATTATGGATTTGGCTTTCCGCAGAGAAAATATCTTTCCTCCAGTGAATTGAGTTTGAATCTTCAGGAGCTTGATAAAACATTTCCGGGCGAGAGAGTTTATCCCTTGGATGACAATGCCACCGATCTGTTTATTGCGGTGGAAAGCGAACGGCAGCCGACCCGCTTCTATGCCTTTGATAAAAACGCCAGCACCGTTCGCTTGGTCCTCGCCGGAAATGACAAAATCAAATCCTCACTTACGGTTGATCCGAAGACTGTCTTTATTCAGGCCCGCGATGGGGTCACCATACCCGCGTATATTTACTTGCCTCCAGGCCAAGGCCCATTCCCCCTAATTATAAACATTCACGGTGGGCCGTTTGGAGTCACAGAAGAATGGGGCTATGAAGGCTATGATCAGTTCTTGGTCAACAAGGGTTACGCCGTGATGCGAGTGAACTTTCGCGGCTCTGGCGGCCGAGGTCTCAAGTTTGAGCAACTCGGGTATGAACACTTGGGATCCACTATGCAGTTTGATATTGCCGACGCCGCGCAGTGGGCCATTGATCAAGGCTACACGGAAAAAGGACGCATTGGATTGTGGGGTATTAGCTACGGCGGGTTTTCTTCCGTCATGAGTGCGCTCCAATTTTCCGAGCTCATTAAATGCGCTGCCGGATTTGGCGGAGTTTACGATTGGCATACATTTTTGGACACATCCGATGTCGCCAGTGACGAACGCTCCACTGCCTTTTGGGAAACCTGGCTACCAAAGGGGAAAGCGCAACGACTGCAGCAATCGCCCGTCACTTTCGCAAAGGATTTAAAAGTGGACCTCTTTATCGGCCATGGGGTCGATGACATTCGTGTGCCAGTGAGTCAGGCGCGGGAACTCCGAGGGATGCTCGGGGACTCGCCTCACCTGACTTATCTGGAGTATCCAGAGACGGGGCACTGGATTACTGATGAAAAATTGCGTTCGGACTATTTCTCAAGGCTAGTCAGCTTTTTTGATCAGAGGCTAAAGCAGCCTCTACAAAATCATTAAAACTGTCTGACCTTGGGATCCTGACATATTCCCATGAGTTGAATGCTTACTTCTTGATCCAATCCTACAGTAATGCTTTCAGGATTGATTTTGGTATTGGTGATATCTAAAACTTGCATTTGCGAGCAGCGCGACTTTAATTCCGACACCGCCTGAGTAATGGCGTCGTCTTCACTGCGCTTATTGGCTTCCTTGATTCTCTGTACATCATATTCCTTTACACCATCGGTGGTGTAGCGCGTGTACTTGTGCAAATTGCTGCGTACGACTTGGTCCGCAAGCGCGATCTGCGAAATTCCGCTAACAACTAGTGCCAGTAAAATCAGTGTTTTCATAATTTCTCCTTGATTACTTAATTCGATACAGTGTCATGCGTGTGTAAAAACCCTTAAGCCCGCAGTATTTTAAACTTTCTTTGTCCTTGCGATCGAGCTTAGTCACGATAACCATGATCGGACTCTCGAGCCGTTCAACGACAGACTCCTCATTGGAGCCATATTCGGAATCGGGTGAATAGTTGAAAGCAGCTTTGGCAAGCATCGCTTGCGCTTTATTTAATTCATCAAAGCTGTACACGGACTTCTGTTTATCCAGCGGTGTTTGATAATCACGCGACTTTACTTCTTGTGACTGGATCTTGTTACCAGTGATGGAATAAAATCCATCGGACTCAGAAATCCCGAGTACGGTTCCCAGGGTGCTTTCGCCATTGCGCTCGTTGATGCCAATGACCATCGTGGCACTGGTCGAATATCTTCGATTTTGGAATGAAAAAGTCATATAGGACGCGCGCTTATCAAGTGTTGCAATAAAAGATTTACCTTGAATTACCACATCGTCGGCTTGCGCCACGGCGCGATCCAAGACATCAATTGTTCCCATTGAACGTCGTTCATTATCCAAGCACTCAATATTGAAATCCACTGACCACTGGGTACCTTGCAGAAAGCTATGTTGGATTTTGACGACGTTCTCAGTAGCTAATGCCTGGGCCGCGGTTAAACAAAGGACCAAAGCGGCTAAAACGCGATTTATTTTCATAAATTTCCTTAGGACAGGGTTTCGCTCAATTTTCAAATGCGAGTCGAGTTTTGCAATGAAAGGTCCACGGCAAATGGCCCTATTTTCTTGCCTTTGTGAAACGTATTCATGCCGAGCCGATTTTTGTCAGCCAAACGGCACTTTGGCACGCTAGCCGCCTTTAAAATCCTCGTAAAGGTCCCGCCCTTTGACGTCCTTGTCCCATTTATCGGCAAACCATTGAAAATCCAAATTGATGACGGGCGCGAACCAATATCCTTTAAAAGGTCCCAGTTTCCATTCGGCGACACTGCTGGCGGCGCGGTGAAATAATAAAACATTTCCCACCGTGATGTTTTTGTAATCAGCCCCATAAGGATCGTGGTTCAAATCAAAATCAAATGCTAGATCCATCACTATCCAATCTTTCTGGGGCAGACCGCGCTTAAGATCAATCGCACATAATTTCTTAAGCACAGAAAGAGTGTAGTTTTTCAAATAAGGCTGTGAGCCTGAAACTGACGTCCGCGCAAAATCACATTCCCCTCTACCCGTCAGCACCAACCGCGATTTAATGACGCCAGAAATATTATTGCGCGCCAACACCGGAGGATAATAAAGCAAGCCCTCAATCTGCTCGCGAATATTGTCAAAAAATAAATTATCCGCGATGCGAGCGAAGTCGCCACCGCCTTCGCCCCAACCCAGTTGTAAATCTCCAGCACCTCGGCCGCCCATTCCCGCACTAAGGTCAGAGTCACTGGGAATTCTCATTGGAAGGGTGGGCACTAAACTTTTTAAAGAAAGACGTGAAGCCCCTCGCGCGCCACCGCCCTTCGGTCGGGCGATCACGCGCTCGCGCACCTCGATCTCCACGGTTGGTGAAGGCGAAGGATTTGAAGGCGCGGAAGTTTGCAAAATCGCAAAACCAATGGCTAAGAAAATGTGAAGACCGAGTGAACAGAAAAGCCAAACAGAAATACGCCGGCGCGCCATATCGAGGGAGTTTACCAGAATATTGCAGCACTTGTGTTTGCCTAATAACGCGACACAGAAAGGTTGGAATTGTCCCAGCTCTTTGGGGCAGCGCTCGTCGCAACCTCCTCAGTCGGCCTTCAATTGCCGGAGAGGTGGAACATCGTTTGCTCCTACCATGCTTAACCGATGCAAGAAGCATCAAACTTTAACAGGAGGCAGTAATGGCTAACAACAGTAACAGTAATCAGAACCAAGGACAGCAAGGCGGAAATAAAGGCGGCCAATCTGGGCAACAAGGCGATAAATCATCCTCAGGTGGTTCATCGACTTCCGGAGGCTCCCAATCGGGCAGCGACCGTAGCAGTGATCGCAACCGCTAGGAGGAAGTATGCTTAGAGCAGCACTAGTCTTTTTTATTATAGGCCTTGTGGCGATGATATTCGGATTTCTTGGGGTAGCTGGGCTATCGCTTGAGATCGGAAGAATTGTCCTGGTGGCCTTTTTGGTACTTGCCCTATTCAGTTTCGTGATTGGATTGGCGCAAGGCCGATCACCACCAAGAATCCCCTAAGGAGGATGGAATGAAAAGTTCCCTAGTTTTGACCTTTGCGATTCTTTCCGGCTCGGCATTTCTCGCGGCTCAAGCAGGCGCGGATGAAACTGCAGCTGAAAAGGCCCAAGATTCTGCTCGCGATGCGAAGCGTGCCGTGAAAAAAGGCTATCACAATGCCAAAGATGAGGCTTGTAAGATGGTCAACGGCAAAATGGAATGCGCCGGCAAAGCCATGAAAGATAAGGCTACAGAGGCCAAAGATGCGGTCAAAGACAAGGCCGAGGAATTGAAAGATAAAGCAGACTAGGCCGCTTCATCGACTGCATTACAACTCCTCATATGGTTGTTGTAATGCAGTCTTCATTTTAAATTTTAAGCTGAATTAATAACGATAATGATCAGGTTTAAACGGGCCCTTGGCGTCGAGATCCAAGTACTTAGCTTGTTTATTGGTAAGTTCTGTTAACTTCACACCCAACTTGTCTAAATGCAGCCGCGCGACCTTTTCGTCGAGTTCCTTAGGCAGGCGATAGACTCCAACATCTTGGTACTTCTGTTTGTTCAACCATAGATCCATTTGCGCCAACACCTGGTTAGAAAATGAATTGGACATCACAAATGACGGGTGCCCTGTCGCACAGCCCAAATTCACCAGACGTCCCTTCGCCAAAACGATAATTTCACGACCGTCTTTAAACGTATGAATATCGACCTGAGGCTTTACTTCGCGCATTTTTGTGGATTTGTTGAGCCACGCCATATCGATTTCAATATCAAAGTGACCGATATTGCAGACAATGGCGCCTGACTTCATCTTTTGAAAATGCTTTTCGGTGATAATGTCGCAGCAACCTGTGGCGGTCACAAAAATGTCCGCGAGTGGGGCAGCCTCTTCCATGGTGACCACTTCAAACCCTTCCATCGCCGCCTGCAAAGCGCAAATGGGATCAACTTCAGTCACCAAAACCCGAGCGCCAAAACCACGCACACTCTGTGCTGAACCTTTCCCCACATCACCGTAACCGGCCACGACCACCACTTTACCGGCCATCATGACATCGGTGGCGCGTTTGATTCCATCTGCCAGGGACTCACGGCAGCCGTAGAGGTTGTCAAACTTTGACTTGGTCACGGAGTCATTGATGTTAATGGCGGGAACCTTGAGCTTGCCTTCTTTCAGCAATTTTTCCAAATTGTGCACGCCGGTTGTGGTTTCTTCAGACAGTCCCACGATCTTATCCATGATCTTCGCATAACGAGGCTGGTGCATCATGTTGGTAAGATCACCACCGTCATCCAAAATAAGGTCAAAGCCCTTGGGTCCCCATCCTTCAATAGTTTGCTCAATGCACCAGTTAAACTCTTCTTCGGTTTCACCTTTCCAGGCAAAAACCGGAATGCCTTCCGCGGCAATGGCAACGGCGGCATGATCTTGCGTCGAAAAGATATTGCAGGAGCTCCAACGAATTTCAGCGCCCAGCTTAATCAGGGTTTCAATCAGCACGGCCGTTTGAATGGTCATGTGAAGGCAGCCGGCAATGCGCGCGCCTTTGAGCGGTTGCTGCTTGCCGTACTCTTTGCGCAAAGCCATCAGTCCCGGCATTTCGCCTTCGGCGATGCGAATCTCTTCCCGACCCCAACGAGCGAGTTCCTGGAATTTTTTTGGATCTTCCATGGCCTCTTTGCAAACGCGGTAGTCAGGCCCACCACTGAGTCTCTTAGACTGGCTGTTTTTAGGTGATTTAGTTTTCACGGAAGAAACCTCTTTCATACTTTACTCCCTTAATTAAGCGCTCAAATTCTATTCGTTCTAATCTATCAAAGTCAAAATCTGGTGTCCTTCATCGGTAATCAAGACGGTGTGTTCATACTGCGCCGATAATGTTCCATCCCCGGTTAGATAATACTTAATGGTCGATCCGGGAATGGACTTTTCAATAAGAGGCGCCGCAGTGGCGTTTATCATTGGTTCCACGGTAATGCAGCACCAGGGCTTTAATTTGATCCCTCGCCCACGCTTGCCATAAGACGGCACAAACGGTTCATCATGAAAGATTCTGCCGATGCCGTGCCCGCCAATTTCCTTTACGGTCGTAAAACCACGCTTGGTGGTCAGCTTATTGATTTCAAAGCCAATGTCGCCCGTGGTCGCATGGGCCTTCACTTCGTCGATACCACGCAACATGGCATCCTTGGCACAAGCGGCGATTTTCTTCGCAAATTCGTCGACCTCGCCCACGAAAAAGGTGGCCGAGGTATCGCCATGGAATTCGTCTTTAAGCACAGTCACATCGATGTTGACGATATCGCCCACCTTCAGCGGCACATCATCAGGAACCCCATGGCAAATCACACTGTTGACCGAGGTGCAGATCGACTTAGGAAAACCGTGATAGCCCAAGGGAGCCGGCTTGGCCTCGTGGCTGAGCACCCAATCCTGCGCGATACGGTCGAGTTCATTGGTGGTGAGCCCGGACTTGACCAAGCTACCTAAATACTTGAGCAGCTCTCCCGCCAAGCGGCCAGCGCGCTCCATCTTCCGAATTTCGTCGGCTTTAAGAGGGGTCATGCATCTCCTTTATTCGGTCAGGAGCCTATCAAACCTCGTTTATCGCCGCAATGAATCAAGCAGGAATTTCACCACTTCTTGGTCCAAAGCATGGGTGAACTCAAGGGGTTTGAGCGTTGCAATGGGGTGCCAGTCGACCCTGGCCTTGGGAACTTGGGCTTGCGGGGTGCCGCTGACCAGCTCCACTTCCCAATAGAGCCCTATGAGCTGCTGGGGGCGAAAAAAGGACTTGTGGAAGTGGGGCGAGACATAGAGCAAGGGCCCGAGCCGAACCTCAACACCCAACTCTTCCTTGAACTCGCGAATCAGCGCAATACCTGGGGCCTCTAAATGTTCGACCCCACCCCCGGGAAACTTACGCAAAGGTTTGCCCTGGATGACTTCATCCATGACCAGGACCTCGGAGCTGTCCTTGGATTTCAAAATTCCATAAACTCTTAAATTAAACCCAGGATTCATTTTTTTAGGATCGATCAAAATGGTCCAGATGCGCGGAGGAAGGTGAAATTCGAATGGAGGCGTGCTCGCATGCACGTCGTAATGAGAATTTCGCCTTCCGACAAAGCAGATGGGCCATTTTCATCGATCCCCTCCCAAAAAATAAAAGGGCTTACCGATTGAGGTAAGCCCCTTTTATTTTTGTAAAACTAGGTTCTAGCGCAGGTGCTTGGAGATGAGTTTAGTCATCTCAAACATCGACACAGTGCCTTTGCCGAAAATCGGCTTCAGTTTAGTGTCTGCATTGATGTTGCGACGATTTTTCGCGTCTTGCAGCTTGTTGCGCTTGATGTAGTGCCACAGCTTCTTAACAACTTCAGTGCGCGGGAGCGGCGAGGCGCCAACAATCGCGGCCAAAGCCGTGCTGGGAGTCAGGGGCTTCATGAAAGCCTTATTCGGCTTACGAGCCGTTTTCTTTGTAGCTTTCTTTGCAGCCTTCTTAGTGGCTTTCTTCTTCGTAGTCTTCTTCTTGGCCATTATTGTTACCCTCCAAAAAAGGTGTTGTGCCAAATACTTTATTGTCTCGTACAGGACCAATGATACTGATTGAATTCCTGTTGTCCAAACAAAAATGCATAAAAAATGGGTTTTTTAGAGGGAAAATGACATTTCCCCCTCTGGAAATGACATTTATCCCTCGGGAAAGTCGCAATTATCCACAATTTCCCCTCTAAAACGACGGTTTTCCCCTATGGAAATGGTGATTTTCACTCTGAAAACCCGACTCCATCTGGCCCATTGCACAGGCAACTTCAGTCAAGCTCAGTCTTAATTCCGCCGAAAAGCAGCCATGGGCCACAATCAACACGAGTTTGCCCGCATTCTCGAAGAGCTAGTTTCTCAAGATCCCCCGCATTCAGCGCCTGATACAGAGGAAAAACCAAAGCCTTGGACGCCCAATTGGATATTTATTAAGGCGCAGCCCTCAACACCTGTCAATCCACCGGTCGCAGTCGTGTACCCCGCCGCCAAGAAGCCGCCACGTCCTAATATTAAGACTGAAAAGCCCGCTCGCCAGGAGCCTTACATAGCTCTTGACCAGCTGGGGAAAGAGGCGATAGAGGCGCTGCGCGCGTTTTTTACGATGGCGGGTGAACCCTGTCCCGCGCTGTTTCGAAGGAGTGAATTGCGCCGACTTTACCACCGCAAAGCCAAGACTCTTCACCCGGATGTCACAGGAAAGGCCGACGACGGTAAGTTCAGAAAATTGGCGGAACAATATGGCCGGGCTCAGCGAACCATCAAAATGAGCCTTGCAAAGAAATGACCAAAGAACTCATTTTCCTGGTCTTTGTCGCCGCGGGTCTAATTTTTGGCTGGTTCGAATTTCTAAACATCCGCAAATTGTTGGCTCGACGTCGAGAGATTTTGCGAACACCCTATCAAACCCCACTCACTCTCGAAGGGGCGCGGCCCGGTCAAAGGGTTAAGCTCCAGGCTCCCGCTTTGCCCTCTTCCGAGGTCTCACCGATCACCAAGATGCGCTGCGCCTGGTGGGAGTTCGAAGTTGGAGAAGTGACCAATCTAGAGGGCCCGCTGGTCCGCCCCATCCATAGCCATGAGCAAACTCCAAACTCCAAGTGGATATTGCTTTCCGTCGGCGGGAAAATACTGCCTATTCATGCTGATGACACCGAAGAAGTTCATCTGAAGAGTATGAGCTGGACCTCGGGCTTCAGAAGGCAGCCACCCGCGGAGTTGTCAAACTACCTGCACTCCCCTTCATTTAAGAGCTATGCCCAGCAGCACATCCCATTTGAATTCCTCGATTCCGAAACCCCCATTCAATTTGCGGAATATTTTTTGCCGCTCGATGTGCCGATCTACGTACACGGCGATATCAGAAATCTAGAACCTGGCGAGGTCAGTGAGATTGAAAATCAGCTCCGGGAAACAGGAATTCAAGGACACTTACTTGAGATGACAATCGGGGGCAACGGTTTCATAATAGCACTTAAGGACGAAGGCGCGATGTTGGGAACCTTGCGAAAAAAATTATCCTTCATATCCTTTCAAGTGTGGTCGCAGCGGCCCTCGCTTTGGCAATTCTTTTCTGTTAAATCATTGGGCATGGCGCCGATCTCTTATCAATGGTTCCCGTTTTTCACCTTTGTCATCGTCAATGCCTTCACGCCGGGGCCCAATGTCATCATGCTTGCCAGCTCTGGCAGCACATTTGGTTTTCGACGAACGTTGGGTCATTTACTGGGGGTATGCTTTGGCGTGCCGCTCATGTTTTTAGTCGTGGTTCTGGGCTCTGGACAGATCTTCGACGCTTTTCCATGGAGCCTCAACGCTTTGACGGTCCTTTCCCTACTCTATGTGACTTGGCTCGCCTGGCGAATTGCGCAAATGGGCTTTAGCAAAGAAATGAAGTTAAAGTCGCGTGTTCGACCGATGAATTTCTTAGAGGGCATTGCCTTCCAATGGGTCAATGGCAAGGCCTGGCAGACGGTGCTTATGGCGGCAACGCTTTTCGCGGTTGAGACCTTTGCCATGCGAATGGAGCAGGCCGGTGTTTTCTGGATCATTACCTTTGCCGCTGGCATCTTATGGATTGAGCTCGGCAAGCGCATCGCGCTTTATTTAAAACGGCCGCTGGTGCGGAAGATTTACTTTTTGACTTTGGCGCTGGCGCTGCTGGCGACGACATGGCCCAAGGGTGTCGCGCAGCTCAGTGGTCTAATTGCAGCCCGGCTCTGAATAATTGCCGAACGACTTCGGAATAGATTCGCGACAGTGTGCCGTGAACTTCTTTGATTTCAGGTAAGAGCTGATCGGGAACCTTCCTCAAATCTCTGACCATGCCGTCCGCGCTATTGGAAAACTGGCTAGACTTGGTGCGAGACAGGAAATCCCGGGCCGACACCTCATTCTCCCCTTTAAAAATGGTCTCTGATAAAATCTTATCGCATTCTCCCGTTTGCGGACCGTGAATCGAGCACAAATACCGTTCCAGATTGCGAAGGCGCGCTCGCACCCCTTGCATGGCCAAGTATTCCTGGCGATCCACCACACTGTATTTTCCATCATGATAAGGGATGTCCAACTTGTCCGCTTCGATGATTTGAGAAGACACCGCGGGAATCAAAACTGGGCGCTGGGTTAAGTCAGGTTCCGCTGAGAGGACGTCAATGGCAGCTTGCAAATGAGTGAGAGCCTTTTTCGTGCCATTATAGAAGTTTTGGGCCAATTGCAGGGCATCGATACTTACGGTGTGAGCGGCCGTATGCATCACCGCATCTTCCAGTTTATAAGCGTCGTCTTCATTGAAGCCAATCAGATGAGAATATTCATGGGCCAAAACAGACATGAGTTTTGGATACGCATCGAGCCTCGTCGTCTTTTGACCCAACCTAAAAGTGCTAATGCAAATGAACCCCGGCTTGGCATAAATACTTCCATCTTTTGGCTTGCTCTTATTGTCGATGCAGGGGCTCGTCTTATTCATCTCAATTTTAAAATTCATCACCTTTTCTAAAATTTTACCGTCGATTCGGTCGCCAAATAAAACGGGAGTCAGCGGGTCAATCGTAAGACCTTTGAGCAACATAAATAAAGCTGGACGGGCGCCAAAAGTGATCTCTTTGCTGACGTAATCTTCACCAGCGGCTCCAGGATTGATGACATCACCGCCACCGCCACTAATGCCGCCGTCGTCCTTCTTATGACTACAAGCCGTCAGCGCCAGCGTTACTGTGATCCATGCAATGAGAAGCCGTTTCATCCGAGTCTCCAAACGGCAGGTATATAGCAAAAGCCGCGCCCTTTAAGGCATTAGTAGATAGGAGCCTATTGCGACTAGATGAAAGAGAGCCATAAATAATGACAAAAAAGGGCCGGCGCTCCGACCTCTCCGGTTTAAAGCGGGGTTGTTGGATGGGATTAGAAACGTTTTGCTGAAGGATCATTCGGTCATTCTTTGAGCGGGAGGATTCCCCGGAGTCGCTGCCTATGATGTGTTAAATTATTGAATGGTAGATTTTAATTTGACACGGTTTCTTCATGCACAATTTCAGCCACAATTGGCATTGGAAAGACGCGCGTAGGGCCCTAGTTGGGTAACTCTGGTGATTTGGGGCAATGTTCTGCCGGTCGTTTAATCTTTCATTAACCACCTTTCTAAAAATTCTCTACACGGATATCTGAATGAAAAAGCCGAAGTTTAAACTCATGGTACGATTTCCACATGAAACAACTCAAATTGTTTAATGATGAAGCGCCAAAGGAATTCGGCGGCTCGCTTGCAGCGGGAAAACGAAAGAATCTCCGCCCCCTGGACACCCGAAACCCTATTCATCTTGTGTTAAAAGCTAAAGACTCGGATGCATTGCTCGAAAACAAAGAGCGAATCATAGCCTTACTTAAAAAGTACGCCGAAAAGTTTGGCCTGAAAATATATGGTATCGGCGTCAGTGCGGATCATATTCATTTTAGTTTGTTGATCCAGTCACGGCCGGCGTACAACCGATGGGTTCGAACTGTGACAGGTAGACTAGCCATTGAGGTAAAAGGCCTTAAGTGGAGGTTTATACCGTTCACCCGGGTTGGCAGTTGGGGCAGAGACTTTAAGAAATTGCAGGCTTACATCCAGAGGAACGACGGTGAAGGCGAATTCATTTTGGGGGCCCACCAGGAGGTCGCCAGGTTCGAAAAGGATATTTACCGACAAGTGAATGCAGCCATGGGCATTTATGCGACTGGGCTTTGATCGCCTGACCTTGGACGGTCAGGCGAAATGGGGTTTAAGGGGCAAAGCCCCTTAGGCCATGGATGGCACCAAAATCTAGATATTACATGGCTGTGCCCGCAACCGGCGCTAATTGAGTTTCCGGTAACGCACTCGCTTCGGAATCAGAATATCCGTGCCCAAGCGCTTCTTAAGATCGGCTTCATATTCACTGTAATTGCCGGTGAAGAACTCAACCTTACTGTCGCTCTCAAACGCCATAATGTGCGTGCAAATGCGGTCTAAAAACCACCGATCGTGGCTGATCACCATGGCACTGCCGCCAAACTCCAACAAGGCATCTTCGAGCGCGCGCAGCGTGTTCACATCAAGATCATTGGTCGGCTCATCGAGCATCAACAGGTTCGCACCCTGCTTTAAGATTTTAGCCAGGTACATGCGGTTTTTCTCACCACCAGAGAGATCCTTGGTGCGCTTCTGCTGGCCATCGCCCGTAAAATTGAACCATGAAGCATACTGCCGCGCAGGCACTTCACGCATGCCGAGCTTCACAATGTCTTGGCCGTCAGCGATCTCTTGCCAAACCAAACGCTCGCCTTCGACCGCGGCGCGCGCCTGGTCGACGTAAGCTAACTTCACTGTGTCACCTAAGCGAATCGTGCCCTTATCAGGCTTCACTTCGCCCGTGATCATTTTAAACAGTGTCGTCTTACCGGCCCCGTTGGGACCGACGATACCAACAATGCCACCTTTGGGAATTTGGAAGCTTAAGTCATCGACCAAGAGTTTACCTTCATAGGCTTTCGATATGCCCTTGGCTTCGACAACGATGTCTCCCAAACGGGGGCCCGGCGGAATGTAGATTTGCAATTCCTGCAGTTTTTCAGCCGTCGGTTCCTTGATCAAATTTTCGTAATTGCTCAGTCGAGCTTTCGACTTTGCCTGTCTTGCTCTGGGCGACATGCGCACCCACTCCAGTTCTTTTTCCATGGTGCGATTGCGCTTAGCTTCTTGCTTGGCTTCTAAAGTAATTCGCTGATCCTTTTGCTCAAGCCACGAGGAGTAATTGCCCTTCCAGGGAATGCCTTCACCGCGATCGAGTTCCAAAATCCAGCCAGCCACATTGTCCAGGAAATAGCGATCATGGGTAATGGCAATGACGGTTCCAGGAAACTCAGAAAGGAAGTGTTCAAGCCAAGCGACCGATTCCGCGTCCAAATGGTTGGTTGGTTCATCGAGGAGCAAAATATCAGGCTTTGATAACAACAGGCGGGTTAAAGCGACGCGACGGCGCTCACCACCAGAGAGATTGGTCACCGGAGAATCGCCCGGAGGACATCTCAGAGCCTCCATGGCCACTTCCACGGTTTGATCAATTTCCCAACCATTCACCGATTCAATCTTTTCCTGAATCTGGCCCTGCTTTTCGATCATCTTCTCCATTTTATCGGGATCAAGATCGGGATCGCCAAGCGCCTCGCTGATTTTATTGAATTCAGACAGCCAGTTATTAATCTCTCCAAGACCTGCCATGACGTTCTCTTTGACCGTCTTGTTTTCTTCCAGTTTCGGTTCTTGCGGAAGATAGCCGACCTTGAAATCGCGCGCCGGGAAAGCTTCACCCAGGAACTCCTGGTCGACTCCGGCCATGATTTTAAGCAGCGAGGACTTGCCAGCGCCGTTAAGACCCAGGACGCCAATCTTGGCACCGTAGAAGTAGGACAGGTAGATATTCTTCAAGACATACTTGTTCGGGGGGTAGACTTTGCCTACGCCCTTCATCGTATAGATAATTTCATGTGACATAATAGAGTGATAGATAATGGAAATGAGTGAGCTTGTCAAAATGGCTCAGCTATCCTAGGCTGAAACCCTCCAATATGAAGCGAATCTTCTCTAAAACCGATTTGAGCCAGCTGTGTAGTCAGGCTCACCAATTCATGGTCGACAGTGAACTCCACTCCGAACCCGCTCCTATAGCGCCCGATGTGGATAAAATCGCGCGGACAGAGCTGTTTCTAAAGCTCAAGGAACAGCTTGGTGAGTTGAGTCAAACAAACCCCGAAGTGGATTTTCTCTTTCCTAGCTCCCAATAGTTTTTCGGCCATCACCTCATCTTTCGGCCCTGCAATTGCACCGAATTGTGACCACGAGGTGAACTATGCCGGTCCCAAGTGATGGTAAAGGAGCAATGAGCCTTATCGCAACCCTTGTACAAGATGAGGGGGGACTCGATGGAATCATGGCGAAGTTTCACAAGGGCGGACTTTCTGAAGTCGTCCAGTCGTGGATCAGCAAAGGGAAAAACATGCCGATCACGGCTGAGCAGGTTCGCTCTGTGTTGGGATCGGAAACCGTTCACAAGCTCGCCAGCTCCGCGGGCCTCGATCCAGATATGGTGACATCAAAACTCGCCGCCTTTTTACCGGACACGGTCGACAAAATGACTCCCGATGGACAGATGCCCGCGGAAGGTCTTAGTGCCCATCAAGTATTTACTAAAATCTCTTCCCTCTTTGGAGGGAAGGAAGAAAGGTCAACCCATGCGTAATCTTCAAAAGTTTTTTGTTTTGCTGGTATTTTTTATTTCCAGTTTAGCTTTTGGCGTGGTGAACATAAATACGGCAAGCAAAGCGGAACTGGAAACCTTGCCCGGCGTGGGCAGTAAAGTGGCCGACGAAATTATTGCGGGTCGCCCTTTTAAATCCGTTGAGGATTTAACCGAGGTCAAAGGAATTGGCGATGCTAAATTCGCGAAATTGAAACCGCTGGTGACTATTGAGTCGTCGCGGGCCGCGGCGCGCGTTCGCGCCGACCGAGCCGAAGTGTCCGACTTAGCTCGCGGTGAGGTCATAAATATCAATCGGGCCTCCAAAGAGGACCTTGAGAAATTGCCTGGAATTGGTCCCCAACGAGCCGAAGCCATTATCGAAGGCCGACCTTATCGCAGCCCCGAAGATGTCATGAAAGTGAAGGGCATCAAGGAAGGTATTTATTCGAAGATCAAGGATCACATTTCAGTGAATTGATCACCTGCCTGTCTCAATTTGAGATGATTGGATTCTGGCCAAAACCTGATCGAATGCAATAACTCTGATCGCTAGATGCGTCCCTTAAGTGCGGGGAAAGGCTCCTCAAATTGCATTTATTCACCGGGAAGGGGGCCCTGGTGGTGAGAGTCAAATTGGCAAGAGGATTGGGATCGCTAGCACTGGCCTTCGCTACCGCCAGCTGCACAGAGGAAGTACCTCAATACACCGAAAAGAATAGCATCGAATGCATGATCGGTTACGAACTTCAGAATGAGCAATGCGTGTGGATTCCAACCTCATCATCTATACCTATTTTGCCGCAGCACGCTCAGGGACCAATGGACCAATTGGTTATGAATGTGCGTCACATGGGCGATCCCGGCTCTGCCGAACTCACTGGGGAAGTCGCAAACCCTGTTACTTGGGATGTTTCCTATTATTCCGGTTTTAAACCTCCCGAACCTATTTCAAATTATCAAAAAGGTTTTTTGAATGAAGGGGCTCCAAGGGGAACAAACGCGTTTCAGGCTTATGGCGACACCGTCGGCGGCATCATTAACACCTGGTCGTTTCCACATTCGGCCGCTGTGGTCGGTGGCGGACCTCATTACACTGTCAGTTACAATTACTCCCAGCCGGCGCGAGCCTGGATCAGCTCGAACTCAAAATTCACCCTACAAATGTATGCCGCCATTCCCTGGGTTGGCGTTTGGGGCAATGGCGTCGGTCAACTTTGCATGTTCCTCTATTTGAAGGACACCAGCACAAATCAAGTCTTTGCCTATGTTGTAGAAGTTTTTGATTCGAGACCATTCGGTCAAGGCAATGGTTCAGAGTCCATAGGCTTTGACACCTTTACCAGTTTTGTTTCAACTCCTCTTCTCGCAAGTTCTCAATATATTTCTAAAACCGCCAATTCGGCGTCGTTGCAAAATTCTTCAGCCTTCGCGAATGAGCAGTTCTTTGAATTTCAAATCACCGCCGCCAATTTAGCCAATGCCATTCAGGCCGTGAAGTCCCAAAGCGGAAATACGGCCTTGTCAAATAATCTGGGTGACTATGTGATCACCAGCTATGGCGCCATCAACGAAGTGTTTGTTGGCACTGATCCCAATAACAATATCTCGATTGGCACGCACGTCAGAATGTTAAAGGGAAACCTCGAGTAACTCTAAGTTACTTGACCTTCGACCCGCCCGCGCACGGTGGCGAATCAGATTTATCCACCCCACCCGCTTTACGCCATTCTTCGGGCGTGTAGGTCCGCATGGTCAAAGCGTGGAGACCTGATTTCAATTCCGCATCTAACAACTTATAAACCATTTGCCTTTCCAGCACATTGGGATCCTAAGCTTAGAATTCCACGTGGACAAGTTGTCGCG